>Ga0207675_100005941_pt1 | contig 11642 bp, 10 predicted proteins | sample KBSSwiS42_FD_184305 | JGI IMG/M metagenome (GOLD analysis project Ga0207675, IMG submission 184305) | Switchgrass rhizosphere microbial communities from Kellogg Biological Station, Michigan, USA - KBS Switchgrass S4-2 (SPAdes) (version 2) | ecosystem: Host-associated > Plants > Roots >...
ATCAAACCGCCGACGGTATCGCCGTAATCACGCTCAACGATCCACCGGCGAACACGTACAGCTACGAGATGATGCAGCAGCTCGACCGCGCGATTCTCGATGCGCGAATGGACGAGTCGGTCCAAGTGATCGTCATCACCGGTCAGGGCGACAAGTTCTTTTGCGCGGGCGCAGACATCCAGATGCTCGCGAACGTCACGCCGACGTTCAAGTATTACTTCTGTCTTCATGCGAACGAGACGCTGTTGCGGTTGGAACAGACACCAAAACTCGTGATCGCAGCTATCAATGGACACTGCGTGGGCGGCGGTTTGGAAGTGGCAATGGCTTCGGACATTCGCATCGCCCGCAAGAATGCGGGCAAGTTGGGACTCCCCGAAGTTTCGCTCGGCGTACTGCCGGGTACTGGCGGCACGCAGCGGCTGGTGCGCATTGTCGGCAAGTCGAGAGCGATCGAGTTGATGGCGACTGGACAACTGATCACTTTTGAGCGCGCACAGGAACTCGGGATCTTGAGTCAGGTGTTTGAAGCGGAAACGTTGGAAGAGTTTGCTCAGATGGTCCATGAGTGGGCCGTGCAGTTCACGACGCCGAACAAAGCGGCGCATGCAGTTGGTAGAATCAAACGCGCTGTGCAAACCGGCAGTGAGATCTCTTTGGAATCCGCGCTCGCGCTCGAGCGCGAATTGCAGCAGCAACTGTTTCAGTCGGAAGACGCGCGCGAGGGACTGCAAGCTTACGTTGAGAAGCGCAAGCCGCAGTTCAAGGGCAGATAAAGATTTGTCTTTTGTTGGCTTTAAATTTCCCGGCCCAACGGCCTAACGACAGCATGACCTACGAACACATCCTGATCTCACAAGCCGAAGGCATTCTGACGATTACTTTAAACCGGCCCGACAAGCTGAACGCTTTCATCGGTCACATGCGCCGCGATCTCGCCGAAGCACTCGAGCATGCCGGAAGCGATCGCAACATCCGCGTCGTGGTCATCACCGGTGCCGGACGCGCGTTTTGCGCCGGCGGCGACGTTCGTTTCATGGCTGAGTTAATGCAGCGGCGCGACTCCGAAGAGTTTGCGCGCATACTCGGCGCCGGCCGCCGGGTGATCACCGCCATTCGGCACATGACGAAGCCAGTCATCGCGGCCGTGAATGGTCCAGCGTCAGGCGCGGGCGCCAATCTTGCTTTCGCGTGTGACTTTCGCGTCGTGTCAACGGCGGCAACGTTCAGCCAGTCGTTCTTGAAAGTTGGGCTGCATCCCGATTGGGGCGGCACGTTTTTCCTGCCACGTCTCGTAACGCCGAACAAAGCTTGCGAGTTGTTTTTTCTCGGTGACTCAATCGACGCGCAAGAAGCGCTACGTTTGAACATCGTGAATCGCGTAGTCGCGCCGGAAGAATTGGAAGCAGCGACAATGGAACTTGCGGAGCGTTTGCGCGTGGCGCCGCCGCTCGCGCTTGCGGCTGCGAAGCAAGCGATCTACTCGAGCGAAGCGGCTGATCTCGACGAGATGCTTCGTTACGAGACTGAAGCGCAGTTGCGTTGTTTCGAATCCGACGATGGTCATGAAGGTGTACACGCGTTTCTGGAGAAACGCGATCCCCACTTCACCGGCCACTAATCCGTGTTATCTGTGTCAGACATGCTCAACGACAAACTCGCTCTAGTGACTGGCGGCGGTCGCGGCATCGGCCGCGCGATTGCACTTACATTCGCTCAACACGGCGCGCGCATCGTCGTAGCCGCGCGCACGCGCGAACAAGTTGAAGCAGTGGCGCAAGAGATTGGCGCTCAAGCTGTCGCTGTCGTCTGCGACGTCGCAAACCCACAAAGCGTGGAAGAGATGTTCGCGGATTTGAAACCGGACATCCTGGTCAACAACGCGGGCATCGCGGAAAGCTCCACATTCGTCAACACAACTGACGAACTCTGGCACCGCCACCTCGCAATAAACCTTTCGGGCACGTTCTACTGCACGCGCGCTGCGCTACCGGCGATGTTAGAAAAAGGTTGGGGACGCGTCATCAACATCGCATCCATTGCCGCCAAGACCGGCGCGCCGTACATCGCCGCATACGCAGCTTCGAAGCACGGCGTGCTTGGACTAACGCGTTCTGTCGCGCTTGAAGTCGCAGCAAGCGGTGTGACAGTGAATGCTATCTGTCCGGGTTACGTTGATACTGAGATGGTCTCACGCGGCGTGGAACGAATTACAACTCGAACCGGACGCTCAGCCGAAGAAGCACTCGACACGCTGAAACGTATGAGCCCGCAGAACCGGCTCGTGACGCCGGAAGAAGTCGCTGCACTCGTGTTGTTGCTTGCGTCCGATGAAGGACGTGGGATAAACGGGCAGGGGATCAATATCGACGGTGGCACCGTTTTGTTCTAAGCCACGAAGAAGCACAAGAAGTCTCCTCTGAACTGGTTTTGTGCCTTTGTGCTTCTTTGTGGCTCAAACCTGCCCTGTTAGCTCATAGACCAACCGGATCGGCAATCCGACAATGTTGAAATAGTCTCCCTGGATCTCCTCGATGAAGAGTCCGGCCGCTCCTTGTATTCCGTACGCGCCGGCTTTTCCACGTCCTTCGCCCCTCGAGATGTACCAATCAATCTCGTTGTCAGTCATCTCGGCGAAGCGCACGCGCGTGGTCTCGTAATCAACTCGCGACTCACCGCCGACTCGAACCACGGCCACACCAGTCAACACTTCGTGCCACTTGCCGTTCAGTAACTGCAACATTCGTCGGGCGTCCTGATCGTTGATTGGTTGGCCGAGAATTTGGCCGTCAATGACGACCGTGGTGTCGGCGCCTAATACCAAACCGGATTGAAGACGCTCGGCGACAGCTTCCGCCTTCGAACGTGCGAGCCGCTGCACGTAAACAGCCGGCGCTTCATTCGGCTGGATCGACTCATCAACACCCGCGACGATCGCTTCATACGGCCAACCCGCGGCCTCGAGAATCTCCCTGCGTCGTGGGCTACTCGAAGCAAGGACAAGCTTTTCGCGAAGGTGATTGTTCATTTGTTTGGTAAGTTGCGAGCAGACAGTTTGCGTGTTTCAATCACGGATGGCAATGGAAGGACTTATCAAAACACTACCCGCGGTCGTGCGCGCCTCCGGCAATGCGCCGGAAGTGATCGAAGCAGCCGCGATCGCTGCGTGGAAACACGCGGCCGGCGATGCGCTGAAGGAACACGCGGTTCCGATCTGTTTGCAAGATCGAACTTTGAAAATCGCGGTTGCAGATGTGATCTGGCAGAGGCAGTTACACACGATGAGAGGCCAGATGCTTTTTCGCGTGAACTCGCTGTTGGGTCAGCCGCTCGTGGGCGCTATTGAATTTATTATCGATTCCAAGTTATGCCGATAACCGAAGCTGACATTGCAAAAGTGGCGCAACTCGCGCACCTCGAACTCGCCGAACAAGAACTGAAGACCCTTGGACCACAGATCGCGGACATTGTTGCTTACGTCGAACAACTCAACGAGCTCGATACCACCGCAGTTGAACCCGCGCTTGGTGGTCTAACACCGGAAGGCGAAAAGACCGACTCAGCGCGTGCCGACGAGATCGAAGGTTCACTGGGCCAACAACTTGCACTCGCCGAAGCACCCGATCCCGCCGCCGGTCACTTCCGCGTCCCGAAGGTGCTCTAAGAATCCATGTCGCGTAAAAGTGTAGAGATTTCTGTCAAGGCCGCCGAGCGGCTCAATGAGACACTCAACGCCTTCCTCGAGATCGATCGCGATGGCGCGCTAACGCGTGCCGGCGAGGTCGAGAAGAACAATGCCGCCGGCAAGCTCGCAGGTGTTCCGATTGCTGTCAAAGACAACATCTGCGTGCGCGGTATGCAGGCCTCGTGCGGTTCGCGAATCCTCGGCGACTATCATCCGCCCTATAACGCCACCGTCATCGAACGCCTCCTCAATGACGGCGCGGTAATCATCGGTAAGACAAACTGCGATGAGTTTGCAATGGGCTCGTCAAACGAAAACTCAGCGTTTGGTCCAGTTCGAAATCCGTGGGATACGACGTGTGTGCCCGGTGGTTCGTCTGGTGGTTCCGCGGCGGCAGTTGCCGCAGGCATCGTGCCCGTTGCGCTCGGCTCCGACACCGGCGGCTCGGTGCGCCAGCCCGCATCGTTATGTGGCGTGCTTGGTTTGAAACCAACTTACGGACGCAACTCTCGCTACGGGCTCGTGGCGTTCGCATCTTCGTTGGACCAGGTGGGAGTCTTCGCGAGAGAAACTGAAGATCTCGCGCGAGTGCTTGGCGTCATTGCTGGACGCGATAGACACGATTCAACAACTGCCGATGTTCCGGTTCCCGACTACAACGCGGCGCTTTCAGGCGATCTGAAAGGCGCCCGCATCGGTTTTCCAACTGCGTTGTTTGGTAAAGGACTCGATGAAGAAGTCGGAAAAGCAGTTAAGAGTGTCGTCGATGTGTATCGCGATTTCGGAGGAGAGATTGTCGAGGTCGAATTGCCGCACGCAAGTTATGCGATCGCCGTCTATTACATCATCGCGACGGCCGAAGCGGCGTCGAATCTCGCGCGTTTCGACGGCGTGCGTTACGGCTTTCGTGCTGAAGATGCGCCTGAGTTGCGACAGATGTATCGCAAGACTCGCGAAGAAGGTTTCGGTCCGGAAGTGAAGCGGCGCATCATGCTCGGCACCTACGTTCTCTCGGCCGGTTACTACGACGCCTACTATCGCAAAGCGCAGCAGGTGCGCACGTTGATCAAGAACGACTTTCTTAATGCCTTTAAGAATTGCGACGCCATTATCACGCCGACATCACCCACACCAGCGTTTGCACTCGGTGAGAAGGTTGACGATCCACTAGCGATGTATCTCAACGACATCTACACCGTGACTGCGAACCTCGCCGGTATTCCAGGTCTAAGTGTTCCCTGTGGACTCTCGTCAACGCGGCTGCCGATTGGATTTCAGCTACTCGGACCATACTGGTCCGAGGCAACTCTTTTGAAGTTGGCCCACGGATACCTGCAAGCGCGACCGTTCACTGAACGTCCGAAGGTTCACGCTTAACCGGTACGACCTGTGATCCGTTTTGCTTTGATCCGTTTGTTTGTCAGGAATGAGATCGCCGGTGAAGATTTCGAGCACGCCTTTGGCTGTTCCGACCACCGGCGTCGCATCGAGCCCTACGTGCACGGCTCCGGGCAGCAGCCCCTTCTTTCTAATCTCATAGCCGGCGAGGCTAACGGCGAAGATCGAGCCGACGAACGGAATGGGCTTGATGAGACGTTTGACCAGTCCCCAACCACCAGCGCGAACGATTCTGCGTTTGACAGTGCTCATGTTGTTGCTATCTCTGTTTCTCTGTGTCTCCGTGTCTCTGTGGTTGTTCCATGCATTTACCACGGAGGCACTGAGACACAGAGAAAGCCCAGAACCATGCTAGCATGGCTTCGATGCGCCTTAAGCTGGTTCTGTTTGTTCTCGCGATACTTCTTTCCGCTGTTTTCTCTTCCTGTCGTCCCGGCGCCGGTGGCGGCCCTCGACTGCTGATCTACACGCCCCACGGGCAGGACCTGCTCAAAGACTTCATCGCTCGTTACAAGGAACGCTATCCGCAAGCGAATGTTCAGTTCCTCGACATGGGCTCGCGCCAGATTCTCGAGCGCGTGACGGTCGAACGAAACCGCCCGCAGGCGGATCTCTGGTGGGGCGCGTCACACACAACTTTTCAAACTGCGGCTGACGACAATCTGCTGGCCCAATTCCGGCCCAGTTGGGCAGATAAAGTTCCTGAGACGTCGCGCGATCAGAACGACCGCTGGTACGGGACTTACGAAACACCACAAGTAATCGCTTACAACAGCGAAGCCGTCAGCGCCGCTGAAGCGCCGCGCGATTGGGATGACGTACTCGATCCCAAGTGGCGCGACAAAGTTCTGATTCGCAACCCGAACCCTTCGGACACGATGCGCGCCATTTTCGGCGCGATGATCTGGCGCTTTTACAAAGACACCGGCAAGGTTGACGCTGGTTACGACTGGCTGCGTAAGCTTGATGCAAACGTTCACGAGTACACCGCCGACGGCACGCTGCTGATGCAAAAGCTGGCGCGCCGCGAAGGTGTTATCACGCTTTGGGACATGCCCGACGTCCGGCTCTGCAAGGAACAGAAGAACTTTCCTGTTGACTATCGCGTGCCGGCGAGCGGGACTGCCGTGATCATCGACGGCATTGCCATCATTCGCGGCGCGCCGAACGAAGAAGAGGCGAAACGCTTTTACGAGTTTGTCACCACGCCGGAAAGTCTGGCTTACGCCGCGCACAAATATTACCGGATTCCCGTTCGCACGGATCTCGATCGTTCACAACTTCCCGCGTGGATGAACGACCCCTTCAACAGCCTGCCGCTTGACTGGGACCTGTTGCGAAAGGAGGGGGCCAACTGGATAAAATTCTGGGACACCGAGATTCGCGGTCGTACCAAATAGCACTCCATCACACGCAGAGATGCCCCTTCTTTCGCTGCAAAATCTCTCACGCAACTTTGGCGCAACACGAGCGGTCGCAGACGTCTCGCTCGACGTGGAGCAGGGCGAGTTCTTTGGTTTGCTTGGTCCATCCGGCTGCGGCAAGACAACAACGCTGAGGATGATCGCCGGCCTGGAAAAGCCTGACACGGGCGCGATCCTGTTTCAAGACAAAGACATCACGAACCTGCCGCCCGAGCGCCGCGGCTTCGGCATGGTCTTCCAAAACTACGCCTTGTTTCCGCATCTGAACGTCTTCGAAAACGTCGCGTTTGGTCTGCGCGCGCGCCATGCTGCAAAGGCGGAGATTAACGAACGCGTCCAGAGCGCGCTTGAACTGGTCCAACTTCCGGGTTACGAGAAGCGCGCCATCGACGAACTCTCCGGCGGCCAACAACAACGCGTCGCGATCGCGCGCGCGATTGCGATCGAGCCGGCGTTGTTGCTTTTCGATGAGCCGCTGTCGAACCTTGACGTGTCGTTGCGCGAAGAGACGCGTCGGGAACTGCGTGAACTCGTCACGCGTCTCGGCCTTACCGCCGTTTACGTTACGCACGATCAAGAAGAAGCGTTTGCGCTCTGCGATCGCATTAGCGTGATGGTAGGTGGAAAGCTCATGCAAACAGGTAAACCGCGCGAGCTTTACGAACAGCCTGCTGACATTGAAATCGCGCGTTTTCTTGGTCGCAACAATTTGATTCGCGCGATGCGGTTGAGTTCGAGCAATACGAGTGACGGTGAGTTCAAAACACTTGAAGGCGGGCACACGCTTCACGTGCCTGTCAGTCGCGACCATCTAACGCCGCTGAACAAGCCGGTGGTGCTTGCGATTCGTCCCGAGCATGTACAACTCAGACCGAACAACGAAGGCGAGGAGAATTCGATCCGCGGAACAATTCGCGAGATTGTGTTTGCCGGCGCCACATCGGCGGTTCGTGTTGATGCGAACGGGTTGGTGATCGAGGCGCTTGTGTTGCAGGGAGAGAATTTGAAGATCGGGGATAAGTGCGCTGTGATTCTTCGACCCGACAGGTTGACGCTTCTGAGACAGTGATGAAGAAGGATCGAGTCTTTTTAGTCGTCGTGGCGATCGTCGTCCTCACTTACGGTGTGATCTATCCGAATGCATCCGTCCTAATCTCTTCCTTTCAGCGTGCCGGAGTCTGGTCGTTTGCGAATTACAGCGAAGTCTTATCTCAACGATTTGCAATCGAAGCCATTATCAGCAGCCTCGGCTTGTCGATCGGTACTGTGTTGTTGTGCGCGCTGGTTGGTGTGCCGCTGGCATTTCTCTTTGAACGGTTCACGTTTCCGGGACGTCGTCTGTTCGCCGCGATTGCTGCTTTGCCACTCGTTCTGCCACCCCTCGTAGGCACAGTAGCGTTTATCTTTCTCGCAGGTGAGACCGGCATCCTCGCGCACAGCATTCAGAATCTTTTCCGTCTCGAACATCCTCCGTGGCGTCTCGTAGGGTGGCCGGCGTTGCTGCTGTTTCATACCTACACGATGTATCCGTTTTTTTACGTTCTGACGGGCGCGGGTCTGCGAAGAATTGATGCAAGTCTTGCGGAAGCAGCGCGCAGTTTGGGCGGCTCGCGTACATTTGTTTTTACTCGCGTGCTGGCGCCGCAACTGACACCGTCGTTGATCGCCGCTGCGTTGCTGACGTTTATGACTTCGATGGCGTCGTTCAGTGCGCCGCTGTTGTTCGGTGGGAACGTCCGTGTTTTGACGCTCGAGATTTTCAGGGCGCGTCAACGTGGCGACGTTGTGATGGCAGTCACTGAAACCGTGATCCTTGCGGTGATCTCGCTGGCGGCATTGATTATTTTTCAACGTTACGAAGGAACGAGGAAATTCGCCGCGGCGACGATGAAGGGAGCACCGCGACGGCGCGTGACGATCGCGAGCGGCAAGACGCGTCTGCTCGCTGCGACAGCCGCAGTGATTTTCGCAATCATTCTTGCTTTGCCTGTGGCGACGTTGGTTCTGGTCAGTTTCGCGCGCGAAAACTCGTGGACTACGCAGACACTTCCTTCCGCTTACACGCTCGCAAATTATCAGCGACTGTTCAGCGATCCGTATTCCTCTGAAGTCTTCTTCAATAGCTTCTCGATGTCGGCGATCGCGGCTTTAGCCGCGTTGATGTGGAGTTTTTGCGTAGTAACGCTGCTGATTAAGCGAGAACGCAGCAAACGCACGGCTCTTGGGAGCGGCGGAAGGCGTTTGCTTTCGTTGCTGATTCTGGTGCCGTGGGCGTTGCCGGGAACGGTTGTCGCAGTTTCCGTCGCGGAAGCTTACGGACAGCCGAGCTGGTTGTTAGGTTCGTTTGTTTTGGTCGGCACTTTCTGGATTCTGCCGGTTGTTTATTTCTTGCGTTTCATGCCGCTGGTCGTGCGGGCGCTGCAAGCGAGCATGGAGCAAGTCGACCCGGCGTTGCCCGAAGCGGCGGGCTCGTTGGGCGCCCGTGCGTGGCAGAGATTCACGCGCGTAACGTTACCGCTGGTGTGGCCCGGAGCGGTCGCTGGGACGTTGCTGGCGTTTGTTATTGCGTTGGGCGAATATGTGGCTTCGGTGCTGGTCTTCGTTCCGGCGAACCGTCCAATCTCCATCGCCATCGCATCTGAGTTAAGAGACTTCAATCTTGGCGCGGCTGCGGCGTACGGCGTCGTGCTGGTGGCGATTATTTCGATAAGCATGGTTTTAGCGGGAAGGCTTGAGAAACTGAGATGAGGGTGTTTCCACAGATAAAGCGGATTTTGGTCGCGGTGTTTATTCTGGCTCTCGCGGCCAATGGGCAACAGGTACAGCCAGACAATGCGCAGTTACATCAGGCGCTACTCGATCTCACCAACCCGTGGACGGTGATGTGTGTCGCTGCTCATCCGGACGATGAAGACGGCAGCTCTTTGACGGTATTGCGGCGCAAATACGGGGTTCACACCGTTTCTCTGTTTTCAACTTTCGGCGAAGGCGGACAGAACGCTGTCGGTCCCGAACTCTACGAAGACCTCGGCGTGATTCGCGCGCGCGAAACGATGGCGGCCGCCGAAGTGCAGGGCTCGGAGCCTTACTTTCTCGGCTTTCGCGATTTTGGTTTTTCGAAATCGGCGGAAGAAACGTTTCGCGCCTGGGGCGAACGCGAGATGCTGCGACGCATGGTGCTGCAAATCCGCCGTTTGCGGCCCGACGCAATCATCACCAATCACGACACGACCAGCGGTCATGGTCATCATCAGGCCACAGGCCGCATCGTGCTCCAGGCATTTGACGCGGCCGCCGATCCAAAACAATTTCCCGAACAGTTGAACGAAATGAGTGCGTGGCAAGTGCAGCGATTGTTCGTGCGCTCGCGTGGCGCGGATGCCGGCGGTCAAATCTTCACAATCGATCCAAACGAAACGGATCCGGTGCGCGGCATGACCTACGCTCAACAAGCGCTAGCCGGGTTGCAAAAACATGCGACGCAGGGCCCCTGGCCCAAGACTGTTCCCGCGGGCGGCGGACGCATTAGTCGCTACGCACTCGTGAAACAGGCGGCAAACGCTCCGCCGCTCCCTGCCGATGCGAAAACACCCATTGACGGGCTTCAGCTGCCGGAGCAAATCAGTTCGGGCCTGGTTGCACCAACGATCGAGAACAAACCGTTAACTGAGTTCGTCGATCGCCGTTTGGAAGTGCTCGTCGCGCTGATGAATGCCCGGAGACGCGGGGCGTTCACCGCTGCAGCTGAAGTTGTAGCGCTTGATCCTCAGCGCTTTAAACTGATGTCGGCACGGCTCGACAAAGCGCTCGCGATTGCGACGGGAGTGGCAGTGAACCTGAATCCGGACGGTACGGCGCTCGTGCCGGGCGAGAAGGCGAGAATTACGGCGACGATCAACAACAACGGCGTCGGCGAGATTCAAATCAAGCAACTGAAGTTTCGCGGTTTGGGTCAGGAAGCGTTACTCAATGTCGCAGACAAGATGCTGCCCGGGACCGAAACGACAGCGCGTGTTGAAGTCACTACTCCAAAAAGCGCGGGTCTCACAGTGCCGTCGTCGGCACATCTTTACGATGGACGTCTCTTCGGCGAACCACTAACGGCAGAAGCAGATCTCTCAGTTGAGGGAATAAGTTTTTCTGCCTCGACTGAGATCAGGCGAGACGTTGCCCCCGCCATCGAGATACTGGAAGTCGAACCCGTGCCGTACGTCACAACACCTGCGACTTCGCAGAAACCGCTCGAGTTCAAAGTCAAATTACAGAACCATCTGGCGGGCCCGTTTCGTGGACTACTGCGTGTGCGTGGTCCAAGTCTGGAAACCGGCCGCGAGATCGATCTGCAACCAAATGAGATAGAGACCTCGAACCTCGTCGTGCGCAGTCTTGCTTTGACCGGGCTGATGCGGAATTCAAACGTCGATATCACTGTCGACCTGCCAAACCCAAAAGAGCCGATTACGAAGAAGACTGTTCCGCTCGTGTATGCGGAAGCGATCGTTGTGCCCGGACGCAAGGTTGGTTACCTGCCGAGCTACGACAAGACACTCGAACGCGCGTTAAACTCGCTTGGCGTGGATGCACGCCAGTTGACGATCGACGACATTGCGAAAGCCGACTTGTCTGTCTTTCACACCATCGTGCTTGATAACCGTCCTTACGAAGCGCATCCGGAACTCATCGGACTCAACAGTCGCTTGTTGAAGTACGTCGAAGACGGCGGCACCTTATTGGTTTTTTATTCGAAAACCAACGAATGGAACCCCAATCCAAACCGGAACCGTCCGCAACTCGCCCCGTTTCCAATCATCCTGGATGACGAACGAGTGACGCAGGAAGACGCGCCGGTAACGTTTCTGCAACCGCGTCATCCGTTACTCAACTTCCCCAACCGGATCACGCAAGCTGATTTTGCAAACTGGGTTCAGGAACGAGGACTCTATTTTCCGCGCGAATGGGATCCGCGCTACACGGCCGTGTTGGCGACGAGCGATAAAGGCGAGCCGCCACTGAAGGGCGGTCTACTCGTCGCGCCTTACGGCAAAGGAAACTACATCCACACGAGTTTCGTGTGGTACCGGCAACTGCGGGCAGGACTGCCGGGTGGTTACAGGATGTTCGCTAACTTAATTAGT
>Ga0207675_100005943_pt1 | contig 11640 bp, 6 predicted proteins | sample KBSSwiS42_FD_184305 | JGI IMG/M metagenome (GOLD analysis project Ga0207675, IMG submission 184305) | Switchgrass rhizosphere microbial communities from Kellogg Biological Station, Michigan, USA - KBS Switchgrass S4-2 (SPAdes) (version 2) | ecosystem: Host-associated > Plants > Roots >...
AGTATTGCAGCCACGAGTTTCAAGCGGCCTTGACGCACTACGGCATGCGAAGCTCGATGAGCCGCCGTGGCAACTGCTGGGATAACGCACCCACAGAAAGCCTGTGGGGTTCATTGAAAGTCGGCAGGCTGCATGGATGCAAGTTCGAAACCCGAAGACAGGCAATGGATGAGGTGATTGACTGGCTGACGTTTTACAACCACAGACGACTTCACTCGACGCTCGGCTACATCAGTCCGATGCAGTTCGAGAAAAACTGGCTCGCGGAACAGTTGAAGAACGCCGCATGACGGACCGGTCAAGGGATACGAAATACAGGGGCAATGCCAATGCACCCTCACCTTCGAATAGGGCCGGGGTGGGGATGGGTCAGTTGCACTGTCGTTGCAAATCTTCAGGCCTTGCCCGCGTCACCCATCCCCCATCCCAAACTTCCCCTTAAAGGGAAGGAGCGAGAAACAGCGCGACGCAGCACCGTCTCTCTGTGTGGTATTTTTACATCGGCGACGCACTTCTAAAAATCCAACTCCCACTCACTGATTCATGAAACCCGACCTTCTGCTCATCTGCCCGCTGTTTCCCGCCGCCATGGCGCAACTCGACGCCGCCTACACGGTCCACCGTTACTATGAAGCGCCCGATAAGGATTCCTTCATCGCGAAGATCTCCGATCGCATTACCGCCGCCGCAACCGCGGGCCATGAAGGCATGCCTGTGGCACTTATGGGCCGGTTCCCCAAACTCAAGATCATTTCCTGCTTTGGTGTCGGCGTCGACGGCATCGACGTGCCGGCCGCGCGAAAACTCGGCATCGCGGTGACCAACACGCCCGACGTGCTCACGGAATGCGTCGCGGACAATGCGCTGGCGCTCGTGCTCGCTACTTTGCGGCGCACGGTGTTCAACGACAAATTCGTGCGTGCCGGCAACTGGCTCAAGGGTAATGCGCCGCTGGCGGAGAAAGTCTCGGGCAGCCGCCTGGGCATCATCGGACTCGGGCGCATCGGCAAGGCCATCGCGAAACGCGCCGAGGCGTTCGGCATGAAAGTCGCCTATCACAGCCGCAACAAGCAAGCCGGGGTCGGCTACGACTACTACGACAAGCCGCTGCAGCTCGCCCGAAACGTAAAGGTACTGGTAGTGGCCTGTCCGGGAGGCAAGGAAACCGAGCGTATCGTCAGCCGGGAAGTGATCGATGCGCTTGGCAAGGACGGCTATCTCATCAACGTATCACGCGGCTCCACTGTCGATGAGCCGGCCCTGGTCGACGCACTCGTGAACGGCCGCATAGCCGGCGCCGGTCTCGATGTTTTCGTCGCCGAACCGAAAGTCCCTGAAGCGCTGCTCAAGCTGGATAATGTCGTGCTGCAGCCGCATGTCTCGAGCGGCACGCATTGGACGCGTGCGGCGATGGGGCAGTTGGTGGTAGACAATCTCGCTGCGTACTTCGCCGGCAAACCTTTGCTCACGCAGGTATGACAGGGCGATTACTGCACACTACGGAAATTGCTTGTCACCACGAAGACGCGAAGACACGAAGAAGTGCGAAGAGAGATAATGGGTGTTCTGTGTGCTAAGGTAAGGATGTAATTTACGGCGATTGCTAACCGAGCGGGACATACCTTTGTCCCCACCTACATCCTTCATAATTTCGCATTGGCCTTTCTTCGTGTCTTCGTGCCTTCGTGGTGAGATTAAAGTAATAACAGGCACTAGTGAACAGGAGGCGTGATGGCTGCGAAGACACCGGACTGGAAAACCGAAAGCGAACTGAAAGCACGCTCGTCGCGCTACGTCAAAATGGAAGCGTTGCCGTGGCGGCCGACTTCATTTCCGGGTGTGGAAATCAAGATTCTGCTGGAGGACAAAGACACCGGATTGATGACCAGCTTGACGCGCATGGGGCCCGGCGCAAAGCTGCCCCTGCACGAGCATACGGAGATCGAGCAGACCTATGTGATCGAAGGACGCCTGGTCGACGAGGAGGGCGAAGTCAAAGCGGGCGAGTATGTATGGCGGCCTGCGGGAAGCACGCACGTCGCAACAGCGCCTGAAGGCGCATTGCTGCTGGGCATGTTCCTGCGGCCGAACCGGTTTCTATAGCTTGACGGTGCGAGTGACGCACCCAAAGGTTAGATCAACCCCTTCTTCCTCATTGCGGAGATCATGACCTTGGCGAAGCCCTCAGTGGCCTTGCGCACGTCACCCGGCCTCACTGTCCGCGAGGTGCCCGACCAGACCGGGTCCGGCATGTCCGCCCTGAAGAGCGTCGTTTCGGCGACGATGTATTCGGTCGCTTGCACCGTTTGCGGCTCGTAGTAGCCGCTCCAGGCTCCGGTGTAGTAGCCATAGTACTGTCTGTGCATGTCGTACGACGGTGGCGCGCTCGAAGCGGGCGAGACTGAAATTTCGGTCTGCCTGTCCACCATGCGCGTGATGAGAACGCCGTCGGCGCCCGCCTGTTCGACAGCCTTTTGCAAGGCATCTTCCGCGATTTGGCCGTCCCCGGGAATCAGGGTATAACTCGGAATGGCCTGGACGCCGTGTTTCGCCAGGGACTGCGCGAAGGTTTCCTCGAAAGAGCGCCGCACGCTGGTCTGATTGGAAACGCCGACAACCAGCACTTTCGTCAGCGGTCGGCCGGAATAGTGCGGATTCTTCCAACTGTTGGTCAGGTCCGTCGTTGCGCAACCGGACAGGATCGACAGCAAAATCGAGAAGAAAATTGCGCGACGGTTCATCATTTCCGGACCTCCTGTCGTCGGCGTTCCCAAGAACCAGCACGGTTCGCACAAGACCAGTTGCATGAACCTGGCCCGGATATCTCCGCACAATTCTGCGTCCTGATGAAATATCCGGGCTGCCTGGTGTCCCGCCGACGCCAGAGTCAGTCCGACAACGATGTCACGGCGCAATATTCAACGGGATGTCGCCGAATCAGAACTTGAAGAACGCGCTCACCGAAACCATTTGCGCGTCGTCGAGTTCCTTGATGTCGATTTTCTCATACTCGGCACGAACTCCCACCCCAAACAGCGTGAACCAGAGCCCGATACCGTATACCGGCGCGTTGCCATCGTAATCGTTGTGGATGCCGCCGACGTTCTTCTCCAGCTTGTAGCTCAGACCGCCGAGACGGGCCATGAGGTCGACAGGGCCCAATCCGACACCCGCCAGCACTGCATAGTCGATTCCATGTGCCTTGTACGAAACGGGAACGCCGCCGACCGATCCATCGGGGCTGCCCAGGTCGCGATAGCCGACTTCGGCTGCGAGCTTGACCAGAGGAATGGCATCGAGGTTATAGCCGACGAAGCCCTTCCATGCCGTGTCCCTTTCCGTGAAATCCACTCCTCCGGGATTGCCGGCGCTGTCCTTCAATTCGGCCATGCCGATGCCGCCGCCGACATAGACGCCGCTGTCGGCCATGGAACATACGGAAGCGAAACTCGCGGTCAGGATTATTGTTGTCGAACAGACAAATTTGCAAAGGTTCATGGTGTCTCCTCATGCCGGTTATATTCGTGTTCGCTATGCCATGCGCGTCACCATACTGACGCTCGATGGTTCCCGATAGACCGGGTCGCTTTCAAACAGTTCAAAATAGGTCACTGACGCTTTGCATTGTGCGCTCATCCGGCAAAAGTCGAAACTACCGAAGTTCATAACAGGTTTCTTCGAAGCGATCCAAAAGATCGTCGTCCTATTCCACGTTTCGGTTGCCGCCGCATCGCAGCGTCAACGCGGGAGAATTGGACCAAAGTCCAATATCGCTCCGGCATGCGCCCAGTTAAATTCCCCGGCAAGCGGTATTTGCGATAGTGCATTGCGCATTGCAACCGGGTAAATTGGGTCGCGAACAGATCGTCGCCAGCGCTGTGGCCGCGCCTGCTACAACCGCAAGAGTTCAGGGTATCCGCCGGGGTTCGTTTTGCAGAAACTCGGCAAGGGGAAGGGATGCGCCGCAAAACCATTTCATTGATGTTCGCAGCCATGGCCCTTGCCATGTCTGTGACGGTGCATGCGAAACAGGTAAGCAACATGACGCCATGTGCCCCGAACGCGGCGCACGAGGTTCACACCCTGGATTCGTTTCTGATCGTCCATGTCGAATGCAGCAACGTTCTGCTGGAAATCCCCGCGCCGATGCTGGGGCGCAGCCTGCTCGTGTATACGGAGTTCTCGGCGCTGTCGACCGGCGCCGCGGAGTACGCGCCGGGTTCCGCGATCGACAGTCGCGTCGTGCGCTGGATGCGCTATGGCAGCAGGGTGGCGCTGCTGACCGTCAACTACGACAACTGGGCGGGCGAGTCCGCGGCGCTGCGTAGCGGGATCGAGGCCATCGCGCTGCCCAACGTGATCGACGTGTTCGAAGTGGTGAAGGAGGGTCCGGACGGCGCGCCGGTCATCGACATCACTTCGATGTTCACGACCAATTCCCCGAAAGGCTTCGCGCTCGAGTTCAAGCGGCACTATCGCATGGCGCAGGTTGACGGGCGGCGTTCGCTGGTGCGCAGCGTGCGAACGTTTCCGCAGAACATCCAGATCGGTTTCTACCAGACCTGGATTCCCGAGGAGAAAGATCTTCTCCATCCAGGGGAGGGGCAGGATCCGCCCCCGGCGGCGATGGGTTTTGCCTTCAAGACGAATTTCCTGCTGTTGCCGGAGAAGCCGATGCAGGCCCGCTGCGAGGATGAGCGTGTGGGCTACTTCTCGCTTCCCTTCAATGACTACAGCAGTGACGAACACCGCGTCTTGAGCCGGGCTGCCATTACGCGCTATCGACTGGAAAAGAAGGATCCGAACGCCGCCGTTTCCGAGCCGGTGAAGCCCATCGTGTTCTACCTGAGTCCGGAGATACCCGCAAAATGGCGCCCGTATATCAAGCAGGCCGTAGAGCAGTGGCAGGCTCCTCTGGCGGCGGCGGGTTTCAGGGACGCTATTTTTGCCAGGGACGCGCCTACTGCCCAGGAAGATCCTGATTGGGACGCGGGCGATCTTCGGTACTCCGTAATTCGCTGGGCGCCGGGTCCGCGCGAAAATGCGTTAGGTCCTAACGTGGTAGACCCGCGCAGCGGGGAAGTGATTTCCTCCCATACTCTGGTGTGGCACGACGTGTTGCGGTTGGTCGAGCTCTGGTATTTCACCCAGGTCGGGCCGCTCGATCCTCGCGCAAAAAAACTGCCGCTGCCAGATGACCTCGAGGGCGAATTGTTGCGCTACGTGATCGGGCATGAGATCGGCCACGCGTTAGGCCTGCGCCACAACTTCAGGGCGCATTCCGCCTACTCGGTGCAGCAGTTGCGCAGCCGGGAGTTCACCAAGAAGTACGGGCCCTCGCCGTCCATCATGGACTATTCCCGCTTCAACTATGTGGCGCAGCCGGGAGACGATGCCTACTTGCTGCCAATCATCGGTGTCTATGATTTTTTCGCCATCGATTGGGGTTACCGGTCGATTCCGGGCACAAGCAACTGCAATGACGAGTGGCCTGTGCTGGACAAGCTGGCTGCCCGGCAGATCGATGACCCGGCCTTGCGCTTCGGTGGAGAAAACGACCCGGCGGCCGTCGATCCGAGCGTCAATACACAAGTCCTGGGCAGCGATCCGATCGAAGCCACCGACATGGGCTTGCGCAACATCGACCGCGTCGTGCCCATGCTGATTCCCGCCACCACCAGCCTTGGACAACCTTACTACCAGTTAGGCGAGGTGTACCAGACCCTGCTGATCAAGCGCCAGAAGGAGCTCGCTTCGGTAGCGAAGCTGGTCGGAGGCGTGGAAGAGACGCGCTATCAGGCGGGGCGCGGGACGATTCCGTTCAAGCCGGTCGCAGCAGACCGACAGCGAAGGGCGGTGAAGTTCCTGCTCGAGCGCGGATTCACCCGCCCCGACGCGCTGATGGATCCGCAGGTGCTGTGGCGCATCGCACCCGTTGGCAGAAGCGACGACTTGCAGGACACCAACCAGAAACTACTCGCCCAACTCGTGAACCAGGACGTGTTTCATCGCATGGCCGAAGGCACGACTTATCCGGGAGCGGCCGCGACCTATTTGGGCGCCGATCTGCTGCTCGATCTGAACGACGGTTTGTTCCGCGAGCTCAGGCAGGCGCATCCAGTGATCGACCTGTACCGGCGCGATCTTCAGCGCACCTACGTGGCCCTTTTGATGAAGAAATTCTCGGAGAGCGAACGTCCCAGCGAGTTCAGGGTGGCCTTGCGCGCCGGCGCAACGGATCTGGCCATCAAACTGGAACAGGGTTTAAGTAAGGTGCGCGACCCGCAGACGCGGGGGCATCTGAAGGACCTGCGGGCTACCCTGAATTGATGAACCATCCGCTATGTTACGAGCATGAAAATTAAATCTCATCACGAAGACACGAAGACACGAAGACACGAAGACCACGAAGTGGCACGAAGAAAAACTAAGGTCAGGGTTACCAAATGGACGTGAGCAGCAACTTTTATCATCCACGATTGCGTCCCGCCAAGAAAGAAACCCCAATGGGTCTTTGCCTTTCTTCGTGTTTCTTCGTGTTCTCTGTGTCTTCGTGGTGAGACTGAGGGAGTAATGTCCGCCGCCAATCCGTACAAAGGGTTCCTTTGCCTGCTTGCGCTGGCGTTATGGATGGTCGCGAATACCGCATTCGCGTGGGTCTATCCGGAGCACCGCGACATTGCGGTCAAGGCGGTGGAGGGCCTCGATCCGGCGCGCAGGGCCGTATTCGACAGCTTGTGGCGCGACGCGCGCCTTACGCACGAGAAGCGTCTCTGCGATCTTGGCGCGGACCCTGAGCAGGGCGTCGCTCCTGCTTGCATAGACTGGGCTGCGTTAACGGCCATTGCGGGAGATCATTCCTGCTCGAGCCAGGACCTGACCGGAACCGTTCTCGATTCGAACTGGATTCTCTCGGTCGCCGATGTCGCTGCGCAACTCAAACTCGATCTTTCGCGCATCGACGTGCTGCCGCCTACAACGCAGGTTCCTGGAAGCAAGGACGCGATCCAGGATCTCAAGCGCCGGATCCAGACTGAAACAGCAAGCGCCGAACGACAGAATGCATTGCGCAATGCGGATCTTCGCCTGCAACGCGCGGACCCGCAGTACGCAACCCGGGCCGGTTCCAACAACGCCCATTTCTTGCTGCCGCGTCCGCGCACCAATACATCTGGCGTCGAGTACGCCGCCCTCACAATGAAGTCCGGCTCCGAAATCAGCGCGGTCGGAGTCTATGCGTGGTATCACCTGAGCGCCATGCAGAAGGCCACGCGTCTCGGCAACGAGAAGCTTGCGCCGGCCGAGCGAGAGGCGCTGGCGCGTGCCATGCTTTTTGATGAAGCCTTCGGGTTGCACTTCCTCGAAGATGTATTTTCAGCGGGACATGTGTCCGGAACCTGGGGCGACACGGCCCAGCGCAAGGGTACGCACGATTACTATAACGGGGCCGGGCTCGAGGTTTTTGCGTGGAAAGGCAGCAGCGACTCGATGGTGCTGATGGGGGATGCCCATATGCAACCGGAAGATGCGGCACGAGCGTCCGCGTCTGTTCGCACCAGCATCGAGCAAGTGCTTGATGCTGCCGCTGGGGTTTCGCGAGCCGCCAACCTGCCGCATACGCCCTCGGCGCCACTCCAGCCCGACCCCTTCGACGTGTGCAAGAAAAACATCATCGAGCAGCGACCGGGCCCGTTGCGGGTAGAGCAGACAGATGCAGGATATGCTGCCTATCGCGCCGATCTCCGTGAAGTTCTGGCGTCGACGCCAGTACCTGGACTCGGTCCGGGGCTTGGTGCCATGCCACGCTTTCGCAGCGAAGTTGGACCATTCGTGGGTATGTCCGGCATGATCGACGGCCGCGCGATTGACGGTGGCTTCACTGTGCCCGGAAATGGATTCATCGGAGGCGTCGAAATCGCCGGTCGGGTCGGCTTGGGTCTCGACGGGGTAATGAGCGATTCGGGAGACGGCCTCGTGTTCGCATCAGTAGGATTGCGCGGCGACTTCGCTTCGACAAACTCGATTGCCGATACGCCCGCCGCGCAGGTGGGCGGAGACCTTACCGCCGCGATTCCCGCGCGTACCGCCGTCTCCGTGCGCCTGCGCATGCCCTTTTATCTGGTACCAGGCGACCTTCTGTTTCTTGCTCCGCTCTATTTCGTTTCGCCCGAACGCTATCAGAACATGGCGGTCGTTGCCGGTAACGGAGGTTTGATCCCGTGGCAGTCAGGTATGGCAACCAGGGCGGGACGCTTTCAGTTCGTCCTGGGCAGGGAGTTGGGCATCACGTTCTACGGATTGATCGGTGACGACAGGGTTATTGCATCCGGCGTTGCTCCGGGCGGACCCGAAAGGTTGATCCAATACAAGTCAATCCAGTTCGACATGCCCATTCTCGAGTACCGTCCGTACCGGGCATTCTCTAGCAATCAGAGCACCGCTCTGCTCTTCCAGCTTTTCGCCGCTGCCGACGTTCCGCGGTCGGCGAGCGTGGTATCGCCGGCAGGCGATCCCTTGCCCGATCTTCGTACTGTTTGGTCGATTGGTCTGCGGATGGTCTTCGATTGGCGCTACTACCCGTAGCAGAACGACGGCAGAGCGATCAGTCATTCCGCCATAGGCCGCTGCAATGCCAGTTCCGAGGAAGCCGGGATCGGGCGCTTTCTATGCCGTTTTACAGCGCCGAGTTCGATTTCAAACTCGTCCGGTCTTGAACAAGTGGGGAACCACGAAGACGCGAAGGCACGAAGAAAATCGACAAAATATGGAATGGTGGGTCTCAATGGTCAATGGATTGTCGGATCATATACTTTCTCTGCGCAATTGAAGTCAAGAATCGTCTCGGCTTTTCTTCGTGTCTTCGCGTCTTCGTGGTCATACTTGGCACATTGACCGCCGTGAATCAGGCGAGAGCGTCATCCAGGGGCGTCTTGGCCGGAGGGCTGAACTGCACCGGCCTGGCGCTGTTGATTGCGAGGTCCGCGAGGCGCAGGCTGTCGTTGAGCAGCGCCGTGATCTGGTCGACCGGCAGTGGCCGGCTGATGTGATAGCCCTGCATCACGTCGCAGCCAAGCGCACTGAGAAGTTCCAGTTGCTCGATGGTTTCCACGCCTTCCGCGATGGTGGTCATGTTCAGGGAGCGTGCCATTGCGATGATCGCGCGCGTAATTGACGCTGCACCCTCGTCAGTGGTGACGTCGAAGGTGAAGGACTTGTCGATCTTGAGAACGTCGATGGGGAAGCGCCTGAGATAACTAAGGCTGGAATACCCCGTTCCGAAGTCATCCAGGGTCAGACGCACTCCGATGTTCTTGATCTGCCGCATCGTCTCGATCGCGGCATTGGTGTCCCGCATGAGGCTGGACTCCGTCAATTCGAGCTCGAGGCATTGCGCGGGCAATCCGGAGGAACGCAGCACATCGCGCACCAGCGTCGGCACGTCCTGCTGCTGGAACTGGATCGCCGACATGTTCACCGCCACGCACAGCGCGTCGTTGCCCGCTGCATGCCAGGCCATTGCCTGCGCGCAGGCCGTTCTGAGCACCCACTCGCCGATCGGGATGATCAGTCCGGTTTCCTCGGCCAGCGGAATGAAGCGAAGCGGTGGCACCATTCCCAGCTCGGGATGGTGCCAGCGCACCAGCGCCTCCACCCCGACGATGCGACCGCTAATACCATCGACCTGGGGTTGGTAGTGAAGCTCCAGTTCGTTGCGTTCGAGCGCAACACGCAGCGCTCCCTCGAGATCCGCGCGTTCCTGCGCCTGGACTCCCATTTCGCTCAGATAAAGTTGGCATCCGTTGCGTCCCTTCGCCTTGGCTCGGTACATGGCCACATCCGCGTGCTGGAGCAGGCTGTCGAACGTCTCGCCGTCCTGCGGAAACACGCTGATGCCGATGCTTGCGCTCACGTGAAGGTTCCGGCCGTCTTGCGATAGCGGCTCGGCGAAGGATTCAAGCACCTTCGAAGCGACACCGAGTGCAGCGTCGGCATTTGGAACGTTGGGCAGCAGAATCACGAATTCGTCTCCGCCCAGCCGCGCGAGAGTGTCGCTTTGGCGCAGGACACTCATGATGCGGGCCGCGACAGAGCACAACAACGCATCACCGAACGAATGCCCGAAGCTGTCGTTGATGAATTTGAAGCCGTCGAGGTCCAGGAACAGCACCGCAACATGCTGCTCCGTGCGTCGCGCCAGCGCCAACGCCTGCGTGATGCGATCGTTGAGAAGGCTGCGATTGGGCAAGCCGGTCAATGCGTCGTGATTGGCCTGGTGTGCCATCCGATGTGCGTGCGAGCGTCGTTCGGAAATGTCGCTGGCCACACCATCGATGCGAATCGGGGTTCCGTCCGGTGCATGGATGACACGGGCTTTGTCTTCCAGCCAGCGTTCGCTTCCATCCGGCCGCACGATTCGATACTCCAGCGTGATCGCCTTGTTGGCGAGCAGCTCGCCGAGGGAGTTCTCCACGCGGTGGCGGTCTTCCGGGTGGACGATGTTCAGCCAGAGCTTCCCGTCTGCAAAAAATTCGGAGACTGGCCGGCCGTATACCCGTTCGGCGGCGGGGTTGAGATACAGCAACTCGCTTCCCGTCATCGAAATCGACCAGACCACGTTGTCGAGCGAATCGAGCACGCCGGAGAGCTTGTCTTCGGCGCGGCGCAGATCGAGCACGCGTTGCTCGAGGCGGGCATTGGCGTTGGTCAGATCGTTGCGCGCCTGTCGCAGGCCTTCGCGGGCGCCATCAAGGCCCTGCGCCGCAGAGCCGATTTCGGTTTGCAGCGTATTGAAGTTGGCAGCCATATCGCCGACTTCGTCGCGCGTGTTGATGCGCACCGGCGTGATGTCGACCTTGACGTGCGCGGCGTCCAGGTCGCCGCGCCCGAGCGCATGCATTGCGCGGGAAAACTCGGCCATGGTTCCCGTGGCGAGGCGTTTTGCCACGCTGGAGACCTCCATGACGGAGTGGGCGATCATGCCTGGCAAGACGAGAGCCACCGTGATCGAAAGCATGGCGACTGCAACGAAGATATCGGCCAATGCCGTCATCAACACGCTGTGCTGCGGCGGAAGATTGCTGACGGCCAACAGATAGCCGGTGCCATCCAGCACCAGCACCGCAAGCATGGCACCGGTTAGCTTCACTTGCAGGGTGCCGGCGATTCCGGGCAGACCGGCGCGTTTACGGTCGTCATACCGCCGCCAGGCGTAGAGCGCCGATCCGGAGTAAGCGAAGGCCAGGCCGATCAGCACAGTGGTGAGGCCGAACTGCTCGAATCCGAGCAGGGCCGAGAAACTCCAGACGATGGCGGCGGCGAGTCCCAACGTGATCGTCCCGCGCGGGGCGCGGTAGGGCCGATGCATCTGCGGGGCATCGCGCCGCAACAGCCACACCGCCAAACTGGGCAGCGCGATGCTGATGAGATAAGTGAAGTTGGCTGCGGCGATCAGCCAGATCGGGTCACCGATCAACAGGAACAGGATCGCCATCGCAGCCGTGAGCAGGGTGGCGACCCACGGTGCGTCCGTGCGCGAACGGCGCGCGAGTACGCGCGGCAACAAACCGTCCTCCGAAAGCTGCGAGAGCGCGCGCGCGGCGCCCGCCAGCGGTTGCAAGGTGCCGGAGAACATGCTGAGGA
>Ga0207675_100005944_pt1 | contig 11638 bp, 10 predicted proteins | sample KBSSwiS42_FD_184305 | JGI IMG/M metagenome (GOLD analysis project Ga0207675, IMG submission 184305) | Switchgrass rhizosphere microbial communities from Kellogg Biological Station, Michigan, USA - KBS Switchgrass S4-2 (SPAdes) (version 2) | ecosystem: Host-associated > Plants > Roots >...
CCAGCCGCCTGAGGCAACGCCCGCGGAACAATGTTCCGCCCGCCGTTACGCCCGAGGGGTGACTGCCAAGGAGGCAGAAGTCATGGAAGACATCGCACCTCTCGCAATCACCGGGTCCTTTCTCGCGTTCATCGTCTACGAGGCGATCCGGCCGGCCCGCAGGGACCTGCCGAAGGTCGCCTGGTGGAAGCTCAAGGGCATCGTGTTCTTCGTGATGACCGCGGTCATCTCCAGCGTGCTTCCGTTCGTCTGGAATGACTTCGTCCAGAAGCACGCGCTGTTCCACCTGTCCGGCCTGGGCACGTTCGCCGGCGCCGCCGTCGGCTACGTCATCTTCCAGTTCGTCGGCTACTGGTGGCACCGCGCGCAGCACACGTCGCCGCTGCTCTGGAGGTGGATGCACCAGATGCATCACAGCGCCGAGCGCGTGGACATCTGGGGCGTCCTTCTGTTCCACCCGTTCGACGTCGCGGCGTTCGCTGCCCTCTCCAGCCTGGTCTACTCGCTGGTGCTCGGCCTCGCGCCGTCGGCCGTCGCGCTCGCGGGCCTCTACGGCATCTTCGCCGCGTTCCTGCAGCACGCGAACATCCGGACGCCGCGCTGGCTCGGCTACATCATCCAGCGGCCCGAGGCGCACGGCATTCACCACCAGCGCGGCGTGCACGGCTACAACTACGCCGACCTGCCGCTGTGGGACATGGTGTTCGGCACGTTCCGCAACCCGGCGATCTGGCGTGAGCAGGCCGGGTTCTATGAAGGTGGCTCGAAGCGCATCGGCGCCATGCTGATCGGCCGCGACATCTCGACACCGGAATCGAACCCGATGTCGTCGCGCCCGGAGGCGTACCGCGAGCCCGCGCGCGCGGCGGCGTGATGGTGTGACGATGTAAGCCGTCGCTGCGGGTTCGCGCCGCGCGGGACAACCCTCGGTGCGATGTGGCAAAATGCGGCCACACCATAGGAGGCCCAATGCGATCCCTTCTGCACCTGGCACTGGCGTCATGTCTCGGAGCCGTCGGCGTTTCTTCGGGATGCGCGTCCAGCATGTCGGGTTCGACAGGGACCGCGGGGACGATGGGCGGCGCGGGGAACAGCGGCGGCTCGGGCACGAGCGGCGCCGCGGGCACGAACGGCGGTGTCTCGGGCACCACGGGCACCGCCGGCCAGGGCGGCACCACCTCGGGAACCGCCGGCACGTCGGGCGGCGTGCCCTCGGGCGGCGGGACGATCTCGGGCTGCCGGATCTTTCCGATGGACAACCCGTGGAACCAGGACATCTCGGCGACGGCGCTTCACCCGATGAGCGCGACCTACCTCGCGAACATGAACACCTCGCGCGCGCTGCACCCCGACTGGGGAACGTGGACGCAGGACCACTACGGCATCCCGTACTCGTCGGGAACCGGCGCGACGCCCCAGCCCCTCACCTGGACCGAGAGCTGGGGCAACACTCAGAGCGACAAGCTGCCGTGCCCGACGGGGACGAACCAGTTCTGCTATCCGATCCCGCGCGACGCCCGCATCGAAGGCGGGCCGAACGCGGATACGGACGCCGACCGCCACATCCTTTACGTCGACACCGCCGGCGGCCCTGACAACTGCACGCTCTACGAGCTTTACCTGGTGCAGAACCCGACGGGCACGTCGGGCTTCACGGCGGCGAACGGCGCCATCTTCCACCTGGGATCGAACGCGCTTCGCCCCGACGGCTGGACGTCCGCCGACGCGGCCGGCCTGCCGATCCTCGCGGGTCTGGTGCGCCTCGAAGAGGTGATGGCCGGCGAGATCAAGCACGCGATCCGGTTCACCATGAACAGCACGTCGAACGGTTACATCCACCCGGCCACGCACTTCGCCGGCAATTCGAACACGTCGCTTCCGCCCATGGGCTTGCGCCTGCGCTTGAAGGCGTCGTTCAACACGTCGAGCGTCACCGGCGCGGCGCTGGTGATCCTGACCGCGATGAAGAAGTACGGCGTCATCCTGGCCGACAACGGCAGCGACTGGTACATCACCGGCGACTCGAACGACGGCTGGGCGCCGCTGATGGACAACGTCATCAACGCCTTGAACCGCGTCCACGGCAGCGACTTCGAGGTCGTGAATACGGGCCCCGTGTTGACGACGGACTAGCCCGGTGGGGTGCCCGCCGCGGTTGGCGCGCCGATTGCCTTGTCGACAGGCATGCGCGCCATCGCTTCGTTGACCACCGCCGTCGCCGCGACCGGATTGCTCGCGGGCGGGTGCTTCCACGAGCAGGTCGTCTGGCCGCCCACGCCCGCCGACATCGAACGCATCAACAACGCCGGCGACAGCAACAACTGGTTCCGGGTCGACTACGTCGAACCGCTCGCCACCGCGCAGGGCGCTCGCATCGGCTACCCGGTCGCGATCGAGTCGGTCGACGACCAGCGCATCGCCTTTCGCAACAAGTACGGGCAGATTCACACGGTTCCGACGGAGATGGTGAAGGGCGTGACCGTGAAGGAGCGGGCGGGCGGCGTCGCGGCCGGCGCCGGCCTCGGGCTGGGCGTGGGCGCGCTGTTCGTCGGCGGCCTCTACGCGCTGGCGTGGGTCCTGTCCGGGCCCGACGATCCGTCGGCGCCGAAGAGCACCTGCGACGATGCCTGCGTCGCGCGGACCGTCGTTCCGATGCTGACCATACCCACCGTCGCCGGCGCCATCATCGGCTACATCGTGGGTGGCCGCCGGACCTTCGTGCTGGGCCGCGGCCTGATGTAGGCAGTGTTCGAAATTCGACACCGGCTATCATTCCCTTGATGCGACTGGTCTGCGTGCTGCTAGTGGCGATCACGTCATTCGCCGGGTGCGCGCACGAACAACTGCCGTGGCCGCCGCCGTCCGACGACGTCGCGCGCATCAACGATGCCGCCCACGCGGAGAACAAGTACCTGCGCGTCGAGTACGTCGATCCGCTGATGCACAAGCGCGTGACGCCGGAGATGACGCCGGTCCGGATCGAAGCGGTCGATCCGGAACAGATCAGTTTTCGTACCCGCGCGGGCGGGGTCCACGCCGTCCCGATCGAGCTCGTCAAAGGCGTCACCGTGAGGGACCGCGAGCGCGGCGCGCTCGTCGGCGGGGCGATCGGCCTCGGGGCGGCGGCGCTGATGCTGACGGGAAGCTGGCTCATGAACCGCGCGCGCGGCGACTGCGACTGGGGCTGCGGCGTCAAGTTCGGCGCCACCATCATCGCCATCGACGTTGGCGCCGGCCTGCTCTTCGGCTACTTGGTCTCCGGCCGCCGCACGTTTCACTTCGAGCGCGCGCGGTAGAACGCCTCCACCGCCGGTGTTAGAAAGCGATCGGCGGGCGCGTGTCGTTCATCGACAAATATCCGTACGGCAAGGCGCCGTTCGCGCTGCTGGTGATCGCGATCGTGTCAGTGGGCCTGCGCATCGCCACCGCGCGCCGCCACGCCGACCGACCCGATCTGGTTCTGGTCACGCACACCGACGCGCACTACGCGGCGTACCGCAAGGCGATCCCGCGCTTCGAGCAGGAGCACGGGGTCAAGGTGCAGCTGCAGCTGGTCAACTGGGCGTCGCTGCAGGCACGCCTGCAGAACGCCGTCCTCGCTGGAACCGAGACGCCCGACCTCGCCGAGATGTTCGAGAGCACGCTGGGCTACTTCACGCGCGGCCCGGCCGAGGACTTCGGCGTCATGGATCTCACCGATCGGCTGCACCGCGACGGCCTCTACGATCGGATCGTCGAATCGCGTTTCAGCCTGTGGAGCGCGCGCGGGCGGATCTACGCGCTGCCACACGACGTGCACCCGCTGATGCTCGCCTACCGGACCGATCTGGTCGCCAAGCTGGGCATCGACATCTCTCAGCTGGACACCTGGGACAAGTTCGTCGAGGTCGGCCAGCGCATCACCCGCGACGCCGACGGCGACAAGGTGATCGACCACTACATGATCGATCTGCGCTTCGACGGCGCCTGGAGCCTGGACGCGCTGATGTGGCAGCGGGGCGGGCAGTTCTTCGATGCGCAGGGCAACGTCGCGTTCGCGACCGAGGACACCGCCGAGCTGATTCGCTGGTACATCCTGCAGGCGCGCGGCCCGAACAAGATCGCGTTCGACTGCGGCTGGGGGCAGTCGGTGGGAAAGGCGATGACGGACGGGCTGGTGGTGTTCCAGTGGGTGCCCGACTGGAGAAGCTGGGTGTTCGAGGACGAGGTCCCGTCGCTGAAGGGGAAGATGGCGTTGATGCCGCTGCCCGCCTGGAAACCGGGCGGCCGCCGCACGTCGGTGTGGGGCGGCACAGGCCTGATGATCATGAAGGGGACGAAGAATCCCGAGCTGGCCTGGGAGCTGGCGAAGTTCCTTTACTTCGATGGGCCCGACCAGGGGAAGCGCTTCCTGGCGACGAACATCATCCCGGTGCTGAAGGACGCGTGGAACCTGCCCGAGCTCGAGCGCCCGAACCCGTACTGGTCGAACCAGCCGATCGGCCGGATGTACGCGGCGCTGGCGCCCGAAACGCCGGCCGTGTATTCGAGCCCCGTCGAGGCGCAGGCGCGCATCAACCTGGACCTGGCGTACGCGCGCTCGGTCGATCACTTCCTGAAGCACGGCGAGGCGGGGTTGATGGAGGTGATCCGCGCCAACCTGGCCGAGGGCGCCGCGGCGGTGCGCCGGTACGCGGATCGGGAGCACAAGCTGCGGGTGGCGCAATGACTGCTTCGGCGAGCGCCGCGCAAAGCGGCTTACCCTCACCCCGACCCTCTCCCGCAAGCGGGAGAGGGAGGAAGATCTTGCACAAGGGGCCCGCGCCTTACTTGTTCTTGTCGCCATATCTGTTTCTGACGGCGCTGTTCGTGATCGTGCCGTTCATCAACGCGATCGCGCTGGCCTTCTACGAGACCAACGGGCCGCGCAGCCGCGCGTTCGTGGGGCTGGACAACTTTCGCTTCCTGTTCCACGACGCGAACTTCCACGCGGCGCTGTTCAACACGACGATCTTCGCGCTGGTGTCGGTGTGCGTGCAGTTGCCGCTGGCGATGGGGCTGGCGCTGCTGCTCAACGGGAGCGGCTCGCGCGTGCGCGCGATCTTCCGGCTGATCTTCTTCTCGCCCAACCTGGTCGGGCAGGTGTTGGTGGGGATTCTCTTCAGCGTGCTGTTCACGCCGCGCTACGGCCTGATTCCGCGCGGCGTTCAGGTGCTGCTGCACCGGGGACTGGAGGCGCAGTGGCTCACCGACCCGGACCTGATCATGCCGGCGATCGTGATGGCGTCGCTGTGGCTGTGGGTCGGGTTCAACATGGTCTACTTCCTGGCGGCGCTGCAGACGGTCGACAAGTCGCTGGAGGAGGCGGCGCGCATCGACGGCGCCAGTCCCTGGCAGGTCTTCTGGCACGTGACGCTGCCGTCCATTCGCCACGTCGTCGTGTTCGTGGTGATCATGACGGTGATCGGCTCGTATCAGCTGTTCGAGCTTCCCATAACGCTGCTGTCCGAGAGCTACGGCTACGGCGCGAAGAACGCGGGCCTGACGCTGATCACGTACCTCAACTACAACGGCTTCCATTCGGGCGATCTGGGGCTGGGATCGGCGGTCGGGTGGGTGGTCGCGCTGATCATCTTCACCATCAGCCTGATCCAGATCCGTCTGGCGCGGCTCACGGAGGATTGAGATGGTCGCGCGGCGGTGGACGATAGCGGTGCTGGCAGCCTGCGCGATCGCGCGAGCCGGCGCCGCGCGCGCGGCGGCCACGGTGTTCGTGGTCGACGACGACGTTCGCCTGCGGCGCGCCGACACCGTCAAGGCCCGGCTCGTCGGGCAAGCGCTGGCGGCGGACGGCGGCCAGGTCGCGCGCGTCGCGCTGCGCGGCGAGACCATCGCGTTCCAGGTGATCGTGGTCGCGGACGCGGCGCCAGTGCGCGAAGCCGTGCTGGCCGTGGCGGATCTCGTGGGTCCGGACGGCGCGCGCCTGCGCACGGCCGTCTTCCGCGAGCACTACCTGCACGTCGATCGCCGCTCGCGCAACGATCGCGTTCGCGACGAGTCGCTGGGATGGCGGCCGGGCGCGCGCGCCACCGACGCCGACATGCTGGGCGACGTTCCGGACGCGCTGCTGCCCCTTGCCGTCGATTCGACGCGCGTGATGCCGCCGCCCGCCGTCCCCGCGGACGCGCTGGGCGCGTTCTGGGTCGACGTCGAGGTGCCGGACGGCTCGCCGCCCGGACGTTACGCCGGCGTCGCGACGGTGAAAGGCGACGGCGCCGTGCTGGCGCGCTTCGCGGTCGCGGTCGACGTGCGCCCGACGCCGCTGCCGTTCCGCGCCGCCAGCGTCTTCATCTATTACGAAGCGGAGCGCCTCGCGACGCGCATGGGCCATGGTGGCGACGGCGACGGCGCCGGCGCGATCGAGCGCCAGCTGTGGCAACTGCTCCACGCGCATCACATCGACGCGCTGGCGCCGCTGCTCGAGGCGTCGGACGTCGAGCGCCTGGCGAAGGTGTACGACGGCACGCTGTTCACCGAGGCCGCCGGCTATCTCGGTCCCGGCGCCGGGCTGCCGCCCGCCGTGGTTGCGCTGGGCACCTACGGCGACCTCGGTGAACCGACGCCGGGCGTGCTCGCACGCGTCGACGCGATGGTCACGCGCCTGCCCGCCGGCCTGGATCTGTTCCTCTACGCGATCGACGAGTCGTGCAAGAGCCCGCGCGCGGGCGATTGGCAACGCGCGCTCGCCGACCATCCGCCGCCGCGGCCGCTCGCCGTCGCGCAGACGTGCGACGATCCCCCCGCGGAGCAGTCGGTCGACATCGCGATGCTGTCCGCGGGAGGCTTCACGCGCGCCACGCCCGCCGAGGCGCGCGCCGCCGGGCGCCGCGCCTTCATCTACAACGGTATCTTGCCGGCCGCCGGCGCGCTGATGCTCGACGTCGACCCGCGCGGCCTGATCGCGAACGGCTGGATCGCCGCGACGATGGCGATCGAGCGCTGGTTCTACTGGGAGTCGATCTTCTGGGACGACAGCAATCGCGGCGGCCAGGGTCCGATCGATCCGTTCGTCACCGCGGCGAGCTTTCACAACGCCGACGGCGACACGGCGCTGAGCGACGGCCTGTTGCTGTACCCGGGCCGCCAGCAGGGACGCTTCGCGGCGTCGTCTCTGGGCGAGGCCGCGGTGTTTCCGTCGCTGCGCCTCAAGGCGATCCGGCGCGGCATCCAGGACGCGGGGTTGATCGCCCTTGCCGCGCGCGAGCACCCCGAGGAAACAGCGGCGCTGGTCGCGCGGGCGTTGCCCGCGGCGCTGGACGAGGCCGCTCCCCGCACGCGCGCGTCGTGGGAAGCGGCGCCGCTGTCGTTCACGGCGGGGCGCGAAGCGCTGCTGGGCCTGATCGCCGACCCGCAGCCCTTGCCCGAGGCCGGCAGCCGCGCCGCGTTCGCGGACCTGGCGGTGCGCCGGGCGAAGGCGGTCCCGCTGGCGCACCAGCGCGATCCCATGCGCGTCGTGCTGCTGCTCGTCGTGGGGCTGCTGTTTCTCGGATCGTCCGTGTGGGCGCACTACCGCCGCCGCCGCCCAGGGGGACGCTGACGCGCATGAGCTTCCTTCACGTTCTGCTGCTCGGTCTGGTCGTCGTGCACATCGTCCTGCGCGTGCGCAACCGCGGGCATGCGCGCTGGTACGCGCGCGCGGCCGTGATCGGCGTGGGCGCGTTGCTGGTGCTGGCGCCGTTCGTCTGGCTGGTCCCCGCCGTGTTCAAGACCACCGGGGCGTTCAGCGAATACGTGTTCTTCCCGCCGGTGTCGAGATGGTCCGAGACGCTGACGCTGGACAACTTCCGCAAGCTGTTCGAGGGACGGCCCAGCCTGCGCGGACCGGTCTACTTCTGGGAGTACTTCCTGAATTCGACCGTCGTCGCGACGGTGACCACCACGCTGCAGATCTTCTTCTCGTCGCTGGCCGGCTACGCGCTGGCGAAGTACGAGTTTCGCGGCAAGGCGGCGCTGATGCTGTTCATGCTGGGGTCGATGATGATCCCGTCGGTGCTGCTGCTGGCGCCGCTATACAAGATGGTGGTCGACCTGGGGCTGGTCGACACGCTGCCGGGGTTGATCGTCCCGTCCATGATCAGCACCTACGGCACGTTTCTGTTCCGGCAGGCGTGCGTCGGCGTGCCGAACGAGATGCTGGACGCGGCCCGCCTCGACGGCTGCAGCGAGCTGGGCATCTACTTCCGCGTGGTGATGCCGCTGGTGCGGCCGATGGCGGCGGCGTTCTGCCTGGTCGCCTTCCTGGCGAACTGGAACGCCTTCTTCGCGCCGAACGTCTTCCTGCACAGCGAGGACAACCTGACGGTGCCGGTGGTGCTGAACCTGTTCCTGGGCGTCCACCGCATGAAGCAGGGGATCTTTCTGGCCGGCACCGCGCTGGCGATGATCCCGCCGGCCGTCCTGTTCTTCTTCCTTCAGAAGGAGTTCATCAGCGGCCTGACGTCGGGCGCGGTCAAAGGCTGATAGGGGGCATTAACCCTTTGAAACCCTTTGACATAAGTCCGGATGGGGTTACTTTCCCGACTTCCATCGGACCTGGAGGAGGCTCCCAATGACCAAGACCCATTTCGCGATCGCAACCGTCCTGTTGGCCGCAGCCACAGGCACGGCGTCGGCGCAGGCGCCGAAGCCCGCCGCCGCTCCCGCTGCCGCACCCGCCGCAGCACCGGCTGCCAAACCCGCCGCGGCGCCCGCCGCTGCTCCGGCTGCGGCGCCCGCCGCTGCCAAGCCGGCCGCCGCTGCTCCGGCCGCTGCCGCTCCGGCCGCCGCCGCTCCGGCTGCCGCCGCTGCTCCGGCCGCGCCCAAGATGGAGCCGCCGAAGCCGTCGAAGGAGCTGGAGACGTTCATGAAGCCGTTCGAGGGCAGCTGGAAGTGCGACACCAAGTTCGCCGCCGGCGCGTTCGGCCCCGGCTCGCCCGAGGTGACCGCGAAGTCGACGGTGAAGTTCAAGAAGGACCTGAACGGGTTCTTCTACCGCGGCGACTACGAGGTGAAGAAGCAGAAGGGCGTCGACATGCCGATGAAGGGGACGTTCTACATCGGCTACGATCCCGGCTCGCAGGAGATCATCACCACCGGCGTCGACACGGCCGGCGGCCTCGGCGTTGGCGCTGGCAAGATCACCGGCGACACCGTGACCTACACGGGCGAGAGCCGGATGATGGGCATGAAGATGAAGACCCGCGAGACCATGGGCACGAAGGCCGGAGGCAAGGAAGGCTTCCACAAGCTCGAGATCGACACGGGCAAGGGCTTCACGCTGATGGGCGAGGACAACTGCAAGAAGTAATTCGCGGTTAGTCGCAGCAAACTATTGCAGCACGCCGGGCGGTGCCTCGCAGGCGCCGCCCGGTTAGAATCGCTTCCTCATGACTTCGCTTGGTTTCACCCGCCGCAGGCTGGCGGTGCTTGTCGTGGCCGGCGCCGCCGGCTGCTTCGATTCGGGCGGCCGACCCGACTACATCCCGCCGCAGCCTCCGGGGCCGGCGCAGGTCGACCTGACGCTGAGCTACCAGCGCATCGACGGCTTCGGCGCATCCAGCGCCTGGACGGCCAACAACCTGAGCGACACGCTCGCCGACCAGTTCTTCTCGCCCGACGTCGGGATCGGCCTGTCGTTGCTGCGCGTGCAGATCAAGCCGGAAGGCGTGACGCTCGAGCTCCCGACCGCGCAGAAGGCGGTCGCGCGCGGCGCGAAGGTGTGGGGGGCGCCGTGGTCGCCGCCCGCCGAATGGAAGGACAACGGCAGCACCACGAACGGCGGTCATCTGCTGGACGAGCATCGCCAGGACTGGGCCAACCGGCTGGCGGCGTTCGCGACGTCGATGGCGGCGCAGGGCGTGCCGCTGGTGGCGATCTCGGCGCAGAACGAACCGAACTACAAGGCGACCTGGGACACCTGCTGGTACGACCCGCAGCCGCTGGTGACCTTCGTGCGCGACTTCCTGGGGCCGGCGCTGGCGGCGTCGGGGACGAACGTGCCGGTGATGGCGCCGGAGACACAGGGCTGGGACGGGTTCAGGAGATACGCCGATCCGCTGATGGCCGACACGACCGCGGTGGGAATGCTGGGCCCGGTCGCGATGCACTACTACGCGGGGACGCCTTCCGACTACGAGCCCGCGCGGGCCGCGGGCAAGGTGCTGTGGGAGACGGAGGTCTCGGACGACAAGGTCAACAAGCACCTCGACATGACGATGGCGTCAGGCGTTCGCGTCGCGCAGATGATTCACGACAACCTGGTGAACGGCGGCGTCAGCGCCTTTCACTACTGGTGGCTGATGCCCGGGTCGGGCGATGGCAACGGCGCGCTGTCCGCGAACGGCGCGCTGCTGCCGCGGGCGTGGGCGATGGGGAACTGGAGCCGCTTCGTGCGGCCGGGTTTCGTGCGTGTCGAGGTCACGGCGAAGCCGCAGGACTACGTGTACGTCAGCGCGTTCAAGGATCCGGCGGGGAAGCGGGTGGTCGTGGTGGCGCTGAACGTGCTGTCGAACGAGCGCAACCAGGATTTCACGATCGCGGGTGGGACGATCGCGCAAGTGGTGCCCTGGCTAACCACGACGGGAAAGAACCTGGCGGCGCAGTCGGCGGTCAGCGTCGTCGACGGTGCGTTCACGTACACGCTGCCGGGCCAGTCGGTGACGACGTTCGTGGGCGACGTCAGCCCATGATGTTCGAATAGCCGTTCCGGTAGTCGTCCAGCGTTCCTTCCAGCGGTTCCAGCCCGTCGGGAAGCGGGCGGCCGGAGAACGTCTGGAAGTAGAGCAGGCAGGCGTTGCGCCACCAGCGGGCTTCCTGCTCCTGGATCGCGAGCAGCTGCCGGACGTGCGCGTGGCGGGCGGGATCGACGAACGCGGCGACGTCGTCCCAGATCGCCTGCATGCGGCGGACGGCGTCCACGCCGGCGCTGTAGCGGTGGCAGAGCTCGTCCCACAGCGCGCGGCCGGAGGAGGGGATGCGGTGGTCCCAGGGCAGGTGGTGAAACCAGAGGAGCAGGTTCTCGGGACAGGTGGCGGGGTCGGCGAGCTGCTCGCGCAGCGGCGAACGGTACAGCGCGACGGCGTCGCTGCCGGTCGCGGTGCGATCGAAGCCGATGCCGCCCGCGTCGGCGCGGTGATAGTAGACCGACGTCCAGTCCGCGCGCCCCGCGTCGGCGACGCCGACCCACGGGCCGGGGCCGTGGTGGTGACCCTCGGCCATGATGTGGTGCAGGCCCAGCGGCGTCATGTAGTCGACCACCGCCTCGCGCGACGCCAGCAGGATCTGTTTCACGGGCGCGACGAAGCGTTCGTCGGGCGTGAACGTCATGCGCAGCCATTCGTCGGCGATCTCGGCCGGCGTCTGGTGGTAGTTCCAGGCGAGGCGACCGAACGCGTACCAGTTGGCGTGCGCGAACGGATGGCCGCACCAGTTCGGATCGTCGCCGATGTTCGCGATGGCGGCGATGCCGCCGATCAGGTGGCCCATGCCGCCGGCCCGCAGCGTCCCGTCGGCGACGCGCGCCACCGTCCATCCGGGGCCGGCCGCGTAGGTGTCCGCGTCCAGCACCTCCTTGAACAGCGGGGCCAGATAGGCGAGGTGCGTTCCCTGGCCCAGATATTCC
>Ga0207675_100005945_pt1 | contig 11635 bp, 13 predicted proteins | sample KBSSwiS42_FD_184305 | JGI IMG/M metagenome (GOLD analysis project Ga0207675, IMG submission 184305) | Switchgrass rhizosphere microbial communities from Kellogg Biological Station, Michigan, USA - KBS Switchgrass S4-2 (SPAdes) (version 2) | ecosystem: Host-associated > Plants > Roots >...
TCTCCCGCTACGACGACATCGTGCAAGCGGCGCGCGACTGGGACACGTTCTCTTCCTCGCAAGGAAATATGATCGACGAGCTTCCGGGTCGCGCCGGCGCGACCCTCGGAACGACCGATCCGCCGCGCCACGACCGCCTGCGGGCGTTGAGCCAGGCCGCTTTCGCCCGCAAGAACATCGAGCACATCATTGCCCCGACGATTGAGATTGCCGACCGCGCGCTCGACCGCATCTGCGAGGCGAAAGCGTTCGAGTTCGTCAACGATTTTTCGAGCCAGATCACGGTTGGCCTGCTCTTCAGAACCATGGGTCTGCCCGAGCGCGATCATGCCGACATCAGGCGCAAGGTCATCCTCGCAGTCTCCACCGACAAGACCGTGAAGGGCCGCAACCCGGAACATGTCGCCGCGTTCAAGGAACTCAGCGACTTCCTCACCGCCGAGGTGGCGGTTCGGCGAGCGAACCCCAGGGACGACCTCATCACCCACCTCGCCGAAGCCGAGATCGACGGCGACCGGCTCAGCGAGCGCGAGATCGTGCTCACGACCGCCACGTTCGTGATGGCCGGGGTCGAGTCGCTATCGAGCTTCATGAGCATGTTCGCGCTCAACCTGCATGATCATCCCGATGCACGGCGTCGCGTCGTCGCAAACGCGGCCTTGGCCGAGCAGGCGATCGAGGAGTCGCTGCGCTTCAACACCTCCGCGCAGCGCTTCAAGCGCGTCGTCATGCGCGAGGCTACCTTCCATGGCCAAACGATGCGGGTCGGCGACAAGGTTGCGCTCGCCTTTGGCTCCGGCAACCGCGACTGGCGGAAATTCCGCGACCCGGACGTGTACGACATCGATCGCAGACCCCAGGGCCATCTCGGTTTCGGCATAGGCAAACACTTCTGCCTAGGCAGTCAGATGGCTCGGCTGGTCACTGGGATGTCGATGAAGCGCTTCCTCGCGCGCGTGCCGGATTACCATTTGACCGATGCCAACGTGTTCTGGAATTCGTCGTCGAACTTTCGCAGTCCGGTTGCGCTTCCCTTCTCAACGCATTGATCAAGCGGTACTTATTCAAATCACGGACTCGTAATAGGGCCTGCCGGCCCGCTCACGTTCTTGTGCGTTGCAGCATGGTATTGTGCACCGCATTTAACGGGCATCGAAACGTCAATATGGAGCTGTGAGATGAAGACCCTTATCGTTTTTGCAGCGCTCGCGACCGCGATTGCCTCGCCCGCGCTGGCCCGTCCCGCCCATCACCCCGCTCACCAGACCGATAGCGTCACGAGCGGCAGCCAATATCTCGGCGCCGATCCGGATGCCCAAGTCCGGTTTGACCTGGAGCGTGAATCCGGCACCCGGAACGGCAGCTTCTAATCTCGCGTTCTGCCGGTCCGTTTGAAAGCCCCGGGCCATGGCCCGGGGCTTCTTCGTCCGCCCAACTCCGCCACTCGAAATGTGACGAAGCTCACATACCGTCTCCGGCGCTCCCTCTACATTGGGCATCGGGGCACAAGAACATGAGGCCCACTATGACGAAGTTTGCACTCGCGCTCGGGATTGCTTTTGCAATCACCTCGCCTCCGGTCGCTGCTTGGGCTGGCTTCGATCCCCCCAACCAGCTGGCCGCGCCGTTCTCGCCGAACGTGACGATCTATCGACCGGATTGCTCCATCAAGGAGGATCCGTCGCACTGCGATGTCTCCGGCGGACGCATGAGAAACTGAGCCGGCACAGCCGAACGTCACCTGACGGTGAACTCGCCGCCACGAAATCGCCGCGCAATCTGATCCAGCACGGCATTGACCATTCCGGTTTCATCCTTGTCGACGAAGGCGTTGGCGACGTCGACGTATTCGGACACCACGACGCGTGCCGGCACGTCGTTGCGATGACCAAGCTCATAGGCGCCGGCGCGCAATACCGCGCGCAAGATCGCCTCGATGCGTTTGAGTGGCCAGCCTTCCGCCAGTGCCTTGTCGACCAGCGGATCGAGGCTGCGTTGCTCCCGCACCACGCCCGATACCACGTCGCGAAAGAATGCCGCCTCCGCCGGCAGGTACTGGGCGCCTTCGACCTCCCGCCCGATCCAATGGCTCTCGAACTCGGCAAGGATATCGTTGAGGCCTGTGCCCGCGATATCCATCTGGTAGAGGGCCTGCACCGCCGCGAGCCGGGCGGCGCCACGGCGATTGGCCTTGCGATCGTCTTTCGGGGCGCCGGGACGGCTCATGGTCGACCCGCGGCAAGGCGACGCGCGAGCCGGACGAGCGAAAGCGCCGCACGCGCAGCGTCGCCGCCCTTATCGGCCTCGTCCGGGCGGGCGCGCGACCAAGCCTGGGCGTCGGTGTCGACCGTGAGGATGCCGTTCCCGATCGGGAAGCGGCGCGTGACCGCCAAGTCCAGCAGCGCGCGCGCCGATTCCTGCGAGACAATCTCGAAATGCAGGGTCTCCCCGCGGATCACACAGCCGAGCGCGACCGCACCTTCATAGGGCGTGCCCGAGCGCTGGGCGGCATCGACCGCGATTGCGATGGCGGGCGCTATCTCGAGTGCGCCCGGCACGCTCACGCGCTCCGAGGTCACGCCGGCTTCTTTCAGCGCGCGCGTGGCACCCGCGAGCAACGCGTCGGCGATATCCTCGTAGAAGCGCGCCTCCACGATGAGAATGCGCGCGCCCTCGAGATCACTCGTAGCGCGACCACTCGCATCATTGGCGCTGGTTCTGCGCGGCTCGGCCATGAACCCCGTCTCCTGTCGAAAGTGGTGGTACCAAGCGAAGCGGGGCGGAAGCAAGGGAGCGGCCCAATCGAACTCGACATGCCATCGTGAAGAACCCCACGCGCTATGGCACAATCCGGGCATGTCCTTCGCTGAATATTCAACGCTGCGCCGCGCCGTCTTCGTGGTTGCATTGCTCAATCTCGCCTATTTCGGCGTGGAATTCGCGGTCGCGCTTGCGATCGGTTCGGTTTCGCTGTTCGCCGACAGCGTCGACTTCCTCGAAGACGCGTCGATCAATCTGCTCATCTTCGTCGCGCTGACGTGGAGCGCGCCGCGCCGCGCCCTCCTCGGCATGGTGCTGGCTGGCATTCTGCTCGTTCCCGGTTTCGCCACGCTGTGGACGGCCTGGGACAAGTTCTGGCTGCCACTGCCGCCGGCTCCCATCCCGCTCACGCTCGCCGGCACCGGTGCGCTGGCGGTGAACCTCACTTGCGCGGTCATCCTGGCGCGTTATCGCGGCCATGCCGGCAGTCTGACCCGCGCGGCATTTCTGTCTGCCCGCAACGACGCATTTGCCAATGTCGCGATCATCGCGGCGGGCTTTGTCACCGCCGCGACGCTTTCGGGCTGGCCCGACCTCGTGGTCGGCCTCGCGATTGCGGCCATCAACGCCGACGCAGCGCGTGAAGTCTACGCCGCCGCCCGGCAGGAGCGACGCGCCGCAGTCGAGGAAGCCGCGCCATGAGTGCCTTTACTTGGGTAGCTCAATAAGCGCGACCGCCGTCGCCGTGCTAGGGGCGCGCCATCAACCTTGCCGCGTAGCGCGCCATCAGATCGACCTCGAGATTGACGTGATCACCGGCGGCCAGCGCGCCGAGTGTCGTGACCTTGAGCGTGTGCGGTATGATCAGCACCGAGAAGGTGTCGTCAGCCACCTCATTGACAGTGAGCGACACTCCGTCGAGCGCGACGGAGCCCTTGGGCGCGATGAAACGGACAAGCTCTGCAGGCGCGTAGAAGGAGAACCGCGCCATGTCGGTCAAATCCTCGCGCGCCACCAATGTGGCAAGTCCGTCGACATGGCCAGCGACGATATGCCCACCGAGTTCGTCACCCACCTTGAGCGCGCGCTCGAGGTTGAGGCGCGCGCCCCGCTTCCAGGCCCCAACCGTGGTCACACGCAGGGTCTCCGCGGCGGCATCAACGGCGAACCAGGCGCGGTTGCCGTCCCTTCCGCGCCCCACCACCGTCAAGCAGACGCCGCTGCAAGCGATCGATGCGCCGATGGCAATCGTTTCCGGATCGTAGCTGCAAGCGATCTTGAGCCGGGCCAGACCCTCGGCGCGCGGCTCGACGGCAACAATCTCGCCGATATCGGTGACGATACCAGTGAACATCTCACATCCGCTCGAACGTCTCGATCATGTCCGCCCCGACCGCTTCGCTACCAAGGGATTTGAGCCGCGGCGACTGAGTTAATGCGGAAAGCGGCAGTCCGTCGAGGGCGTCGATCCCATCCGCTCCAACAGCCGAAGGCGAGCGCAGGAGCGTAGCCTCGTCGACGAGATTGGCGCGCAGGAAGGCCGCTGCAACAATCGGTCCGGCCTCGATCATCAGCCGGGTGATGCCGCGTCCGCCCAACAGCTTCAGCACGGCGGCAAGGTCTAGCCTCTCGCGTGTCCCAGGCACACGCAGGACCACAATACCCGCCGCTGTCAGCGCCTGTTCGCGCTCGCGCGGAGCCCCCTCACCCGCCATGACCCAGAGCGGCGCCTGCCGCGCGCTGTGTGCCAATCTGCCTCCGGGCGGCAGCCGCAGCATGGTGTCGAGCACGACGCGCACCGGCGAACGCTCTCCCATTCCCGACAAGCGACAGGTGAGGAGCGGATCATCCGAGAGGACCGTGCCGATGCCGGTGAGCACGGCGTCGTTCATCGCCCGCATGAGATGTACGTGCGCGGCGGCAGCTTCGCCGGTGATCCTTGCCGGCTTGCGTCCCGCCAATGCGACCTTCCCATCCGCCGCGACGGCAAGCTTGAGCGTGACGTGGGGGCGGCCATCCTGAACGCGCCGGATGTGCCCGGCATGCGCCTGCCGCGCCTCCTCCGCGCCGATGCCGACTTCGACCACGACGCCGGCTTCCGCCATGCGCCAATGGCCGGCACCCGCGACCTCGGGATTGGGGTCGACCAGCGCCGAAACCACGCGCGCGACGCCGGCCGCGATGATCGCGTCAGCGCACGGGGGCGTCTTGCCGTGATGCGAGCAGGGCTCGAGCGTCACGTACAGCGTGGCGCCGCGGGCCGCGTCGCCGGCACGCGCGAGCGCCTCAGTCTCGGCGTGGGGGCGCCCACCCGGCTGCGTCCAGCCGCGCCCGATGATGACACCGTCCTTGACGACCACCGCACCGACCGCGGGATTGGGCCAGGTACGCCCGAGCCCACGCCGGCCAAGCGCAAGGGCGAGCCGCATGAAGCGGCTGTCCTCCGCGTTGTCAGTTGGTTCGGCGATGTCCAACGTGTTCAACTCCCCGCTACTCTCAGGCGACCGGACACCGGTTATACCAAGGTGCGCAACCCCACGGAGCGTCAATGCTGATCAGCGGAAAAGAAAAGCTCGAACGCATGCGCGACGGACGGGCAATCTATATCGGGGCCGAACGGGTTGACGACGTCACCCGGCATCCCGCGTTCAAGAACGCCGCACAGACCATCGCCGGCCTCTACGATCTCAAAGCCGATCCCCAGCAGCGCGAGCTGTTCTCCTTCGAGGCGAACGGCGAGCGTTACGGCCTGCACTGGCTGCGCTGCCGCAGCCGCGAGGATCTGGCCCGGCGGATGCGCGCGATGAAGGCGATCGCCGACGCCACCTACGGTCTGATCGGGCGCTCGCCCGACCATGTCGCGGGCCTGATCACCGGGCTGGCGATGAACCCCGCGCTGCTCGATCAGCTCACTCCCGGATTCGGCGAGAACCTCACGCGCTATTACCAATTTGCGCGCAGGAACGACCTCTATATTTCGTTCGCGGTGACCCCGCCCTCGGGCATCCGCAGCCGGGAGATATTCACCGGCGACGCGCGCGACGACCCGACCCTGCAGGTGATCGCGGAAGACGACGGCGGGGTCACCATTTCCGGGATGAAGATGCTGGCCACCGGCGCGGTGTTCGCCGACGAGGTGTGGATCGGCAACCTCACCGCCATCGACGACAAGCGCCAGAGCGAGAGCATCACTTGCGCGCTGCCGATCAACACCCCCGGTGTCTCATTCTGGGCGCGCGAGCCGTACGAGCGCCACGCCCGCCACGAGGCCGACTATCCGCTCAGCTTCCGGTTCGACGAGACCGACACGGTGCTGGTCTGCGACCGCGTCAAGGTGCCGTGGGACCGTGTCTTCCTCCACAACAATGGAGCGATGTCGCGGCGCATCTATATCGAGACGCCGGCGAACTGTTACCAGAACCAGCAATCGAACGTGCGGTTCTGGGCCAAGATGGGACTGATCGTCGGGCTCGCGAGCCGGATGTGCCAGGCGAATGGCGTGGACAGGATCCCGGCCGTGCGTGAGACCCTGGGACGGCTTGCCGCCCTCGAAGCGACCATCGGCGGTCTCGTAAACGGGCAGATCGAGGCCTGCGAGCAATGGCCCGACGGCTATGCAACGCCCAACCGTCGGATCATGTATGCGACCCTCAACTGGTGCCAGGAGCACCACACCGAAATCATCGATGCGCTGCGCACGCTTGCGGGCGCGGCGCCGCTGCAGATGCCGGCGAGCATCGACCTTGTCGCCGACCCCGAGCTCAAGGAACGCTTCGAGCGCTGGTGGTCGACGCCCGCGCTCCACGCCGTCGATCGTCTCAAGCTCTACAAGCTCGCCTGGGACTTGATCGGTTCGGAATTCGCCGGCCGCCACATGCTGTACGAGCGATTCTACGCCGGCAATTCCATCATCGTGCGCAATCAGAGCGACCGCGAGGCGCCATGGGAGAAATTCCATGCCATCGTGGATGGCTTGCTGCAGCGGATCGACGCCCCCGGCTGACATTTTCCACCGGGTGCGCGAGGCCGCGTGCCCGGATTCATTGCGCCTTGATGTCGGCCGCCTTGATGATCGGCCACCACTTCTCGATCTCGGCCTTCTGGAAGGCGGCGAGCGCCTCCGGCGTCTGCTGCTCGCGCGGAAAGATCTCCTGCGAGAGATCGACGAGCTTCTGTCGGATCCCTGGATCGGCCAGGCTGCTCACGACAGCGCCATTGAGCTTGTCGATAATCTCCTTCGGCGTGCCTTTGGGCACCCACAGGGCGTGCCAGAAGGAGAAATAGAATCCCGGCAGGCCGGCCTCGTCGGTGGTCGGTAGTTCCGGCGCAGCAGCCAAACGGTTCTTGGCGGTGACCGCGTAGGCTTTGATATTGCCCGAGCGAACCTGCGAGAGCGAGACCGCCGGGGTATCGAGCATCACGTCGATCTGCCCGGCCACCAGGTCCTGCATGGACAGGCCGGCGCTGCGATACGGCACCATCTGGAAGCGGGCACCGATGGCGTTTTGAAAGAGGATGCCGCCGACGTGGCTGGGGGTACCCACGCCGGAGTTGCCCTGCGAGACCTTGTCCGCGTTCGCCTTCAACCAGGCGATGAGTCCCGTGAGATCGTTCGCCGGCACCGTTTTCTTGGCGACGATCAGGAACGGCTGGGTCGCGATCAGCGCAATGGGCTCGAAATCCTTCAACAGGTCGAACTGGAGCGGATAGATCGCGCCGCTCGCGACGTTGGTCCCCCACTGGCCGATGCCGATCGTGTAGCCGTCGGGCGCCGAGCGCGCGACACGGCCGACACCGATGGAGCCGCCCGCACCGGTGACGTTCTCGACGATGATGGGCTGGCCGAGGGCGGCGCGCATGCCCTCGGCCATGATGCGCGCGATCACGTCCGTCGAGCCGCCGCTGGCGAGCGGCACGATCATGGTGATGGGCCGCGAAGGATAGGACTGCGCCGCTGCGCCGGCGGCGAGCGTAAGGCTCACGGCGAGCACGGCCGGGGCAGCGACGAACCGTCTCATCACACTCCTCCCGCGACGATTTGTTGTTTTCGGCAGCCTAGCCCAACGCATGCGGGGCCGAAAGGCGCGGAACGCTGTCGCGCCTCCGCCCGGTCGCGATGGCGTCAGCCGTGCCAGCTACTCCAGCGACTTGATATTGGCGGCGCGCACGAGCTCACTCCACCGCCGAGTTTCACCTTGCAGGAAATGGGTGAACTCCTCCGGCGTGCTGCCGCGCGCCTGCGACCCGAGCGCCGCGAGCTGATCGATCGCGCTTTGCTTCTCGAGTGCCGCGCGGATCACTCCGCTCAACCGTTCGACCACCGGCCTGGGCGTCGCCTTGGGCGCAAAGATGCCGTTGAAAGTGACCCCGTCCACCTCGGGATATCCCGCGTCCGCCATCGTCGGCACGTCCGGGAGGGTGGCAGCGCGCACCTTGCCCGGGACCGCCATCGCGCGCAGCTTGCCGCTCTGCAGATGTTGCGCGGCGTCGACAAGCTGCTGGAAGCCGACGTCGACATGGCCCGCGATCAGGTCATTGATGGCAAGCGCATTGCCGCGATAATGCACCTCGGTCCAGGTGATACCGGCTTTGAGCTTGAACAGCTCGCCGAGGAAATGATTGATGCTCGCGACGCTGCTGGTGGCAAGCGTCAGCTTGTTGGGATTGTTTTTCGCGTAATCGACGAGCTCCTTGACCGATTTGACCGGCAGCGACGGACGCACCAGCAACAGGTTGGTGGCGACCGCGAGCGAGCTCACGGGCGCGAATGCCTGCTCCCACTGGTAGGCTGGCTTGGCCATGGTGAGCGGGCCGAGAATGACCGGCCCGTTCGATCCCACCAACAGCGTGTGGCCATCGGGATCGGCGCGCGCGACATAATCGCCGGCAATCAGGCCCGCGCCGCCGGGACGATTCTCGATCACAACCGGCTGTCCGAGCGCATCACCGATCGCGGCCTGCAGGACGCGCGCGGTGACATCCACGTTTCCGCCCGACGCATACGGCACCACCATGGTGATGGGCTTGGCTGGGAATCGCTGCGCGACGGATGGCTGCGTCAGCACAGCCAGGCAGAAGAAGATGCTCAGGATAGAGCGAAAGCCACCCATTGTGTCCCTCCTCGATTTTCTTTTCGCTGCCGTGCACCCGGGTGAGGCGTCGAGCGGCGATTGTCGTTCGCGGATGTCCCCTCACTGCATCGATCAACGACGCCATCGGCACGGCGGGCCGCCGCTGCCGTCCTCTGCTCATCCCCGCGCCGCCCGCACGGGCGTGCCGCTCTGCTGTGCCAGGATGTACTTCACTGCCTCGGAGCGAGTGCCGATCCAGATGTCGTCGGCTTGCTTGGCGATGTCGATCATGCGCTGAAATACCGACATGCCCACGGGACGGCCGAACACATGTGAATGGATGGTCGGATCGATCCGGGACGCCCCTTGTTCATATTTGCGCGCGTAATCGAGCCAGTCCTGGAATATCTCCAGCATGACGCGCGGCGGATTGCCGTGGCGCATATAGAGCGGCAGGTCGTTGCACTCCATGTTGCTCGAGAACGAGACCACCGTGCCGGCCTTGAAGTGCACGAAGTACGGCAGGTCGTCGTTCAAGGAATCCCCGTGCCACTCGAACCCCTCCTCCGCCAGCAGGCGGCCGGTGCGCGGGCTTGGCGTGCCGCGCGGGCTGATCCATCCGGTCGGGCGCTTGCCGGTTGCGCGCACGATCAGGTCGACGGTGCGCCGGATATTGGCCCGCTCCTCGTCCTCGTTGAGATAGATCGGGATCACGTCCATGGCGTAGGAATGCGCGACGATGTCGTGTCCCGCCTCCGAGATTCGGCGAACGATCTCGCCATGGCGCTCCGCCATGATGCCCGAGACGATCATGGTCGCCTTGACGTTCTCGCGCGCGAGCGTATCGAGCACGCGGAAGATCCCGCGGCGATGGCCGTACTCCGCAAAGCCGATGGCATTGAGGTCGGGCACGCCGGGCTTGAGCGGATTTCCCATCGGGCCGACGCCGGGCCAATGGCCGTCCGACCAGCCCTCGAACGCGCAACGAAAGAACACCGCCAGTCGCTTGCCGCCAGGCCACCGAAAATCCGCCGGCAACGGTGTCTCCGTGGCGCCGGCGTGTACACTGAGCTCACTCATCTGACCATCCTGTCTGTCGATCCCCGACGTTTAACGAACTCTGACATTTTTTGTTACATAGGCAACGTGGCCCTGGCCGCGCCGGTCGGTCCGGCGGGCGAAGTCGGTGGCCGCGCGTTGGACGAGAGGCGCCCGGCGCGGTAGCGAGGGGCAAGGCGGCAGGCGGCCCGTCCGTCAGCTTGCAGAGAGGACTCGATGAGGATGAACCGGTTGCAGGCTGTTGTCGTTCTGCTGACGCTCGCGCTGACTTGCCTCCCCGCGCGGGCGCAACCGGCGGCTCCGACCAACGCCCCCCTGCCCGATCGAGAACTGGTGATCGCAACCAGGGAAGTACCCCCGTTCGTGATGAAGCGGAAGGACGGGGGCTGGCATGGCATCAGCATCGCTCTCTGGCATCGCATCGCCGAGCGCCTGCATGTGCGCTACCGGTTTGCGGAACAAAAGACAAATCAGGAGATCCTGGATGGGGTGGTCAAGGGCACGTTCGATGCCGGGATCGCCGCGATCACCATCACTGCGCAGCGCGAGCGGGCCGTGGATTTCACCCTGCCCTATTACACCGCGGGCCTTGGCGTCGCGGTACCGACCGGCGAACCGCGCTGGCGGGCCATCTTCCGTACCCTCTTTTCGCTCGGCTTTCTGCAGGCGGTAGCGATCCTGCTCGGCCTCGCAATGTGCGTGGGATTTCTGATCTGGCTGCTGGAAAGGCGCAAGACCGAACATTTCAGCGGCGGTGCGCGAGGCCTGGGCACCGGCGTCTGGTGGTCCGCGACCGCGATGACGCAGGCCGGCGCGGGCGAACAGGCGCCGGCGACGCTGCCGGGCCGTCTCGTCGCGATCGGCTGGATGATCGCTTCGGTGATCGCAGTGGCGGTGTTCACGGCCGGTGTGACCTCGGCTTTGACCCAGCGTGAGATGCAGGGGATCGTGCACGACACCAATGACCTGCGGCACGTCCGCGTCGGCGCGGTGGCGAATTCCCCGACGGTCACCTACCTCGACCGCGAGCGCATCTCACACCAGACGTTTCCCACCGCGGTCGACGGCCTGAAGGCGTTGGAAGCCAACGATCTCGACGCATTCGTCTACGACAAGCCGTTGCTGACCTGGCTGGTGGTGCAGGACTTCTCTCCGAAGCTGCGCGTGCTGGAGATCGTCCTGGAGCGCGAGCATTACGCCATCGCCTTGCCCAAGCTCAGCACGCCTTTGCACCGAGTGATCAACGGCGCGCTGCTGGAGGAGACCGAGACCGATTGGTGGGACCAGACGATCTTCCAGTATCTGGGCAAGAAGCATCTGGACTAGAACGCGGCCAGAATGCAGTCATCGAAGTCACCCCACGATTTTTCCAACGCGGTCTCACGGCGGCCGGCAGTCGCCGCCGGCGGCGGCCCAGGCCCGCACCAGCGCGCCGAACTCCGCCTGCGTGCCCGGCGCGGGTGCGCGGCCGGCACCGGGCGACCACGCCCAGCCGACGAGCGAGTCCTCGGCCATATGCCGCACGAGTGCAGCCATGTCGCGGCCGCCGTTGCGCGCGCGATCCTTGATATCCTTGTCCTCGACCCCCCGACGCCCGACCGTAAGCCGTTCATTTCCCCGCCGCGGTCGACGCATCCTCCTCGCCCGACAACTCGTCGAGTACAGCCTCGAAATCCTTGGCCTCGCGAAAATTGCGATACACCGAGGCGAAGCGGACATAGGCGACATCGTCGAGCGCCCGCAGC
>Ga0207675_100005948_pt1 | contig 11630 bp, 17 predicted proteins | sample KBSSwiS42_FD_184305 | JGI IMG/M metagenome (GOLD analysis project Ga0207675, IMG submission 184305) | Switchgrass rhizosphere microbial communities from Kellogg Biological Station, Michigan, USA - KBS Switchgrass S4-2 (SPAdes) (version 2) | ecosystem: Host-associated > Plants > Roots >...
CGCGTCGGCGTCGATCTCGGGACCGGGCAGCGAGTGCACAATCAGCTCGAACAACGGCTTGACGCTGTCGGAAGGCGTGGCGAGGTCGCGGGTCGCTATACCGGCGCGCGCGTTCGTGTAGACCACGGGAAACTCGACCTGCTCGTCGGTGGCGTCGAGATCGATGAACAAGGCGTAGATCTCGTCGAGAACCTCGCTCACGCGCGCGTCGGGCCGGTCGATCTTGTTGATGCACACGACCGGCGGCAGCCCGAGCGACAGGGCTTTCTGCAGCACGTTCGAGCTGCTAGCGTCGTGTGCGCGTGCAGTGAATACATACAGCACCGTCGAGGTTGAGAAGTGCAGCGGGGCGTCGGCGACAAGAGGGCAACGGCCAATTACCGGCACAAGCAGGTGCGGCAGTCCTGATCAGGGCTGAGCTTCCGCGCTATATCTCAGCTGAATCGCAAGCCACATCGCAGAACGAATCACTTGTCCCCTGTACCTGTCGTCTAAAGAGGCTTCTCCATGTCCACCAGTACTTTTCGTTCTGAGCGTGCCCGCTACGCATCCCTGACCCGCTCCCGTCCCGCCGATGACCCTGAGCTGGTCGCATCCCGCCAGCGAATGCACGAGCAGGGGCTGATCGACGCCATCGACCGTGCGCTGCAGAAGGCATCCCCAATAACCGGCAAGGTGCATGAACGCATCGTCGCGCTGCTGTCCAGCCGTGAGGATGCCGCCACGTGATCAGGACGTACACCACCGGCGAAGTTACCGCGATCGTCGGGGCACCTTCAGAACCCTGGCTCATCCAGCAGCTGCGGGCTGGTCGCTTCTTCGGTCGCAAGGTCGGCACTGGCGGATGACCGAGCAGGACAACGCCGACGCTCTCGACGGATTCCCGTGTCGCCAGTACGGTGCCCCGCGGTCTGATGTCACGCAGCCGGAAGCGGGTGGCCAGGTGACCACTCAGGGCACGGGACTACCGACAAAGTCCGCGCTCCGGGCAACCAGCCCCGGGGATCGCTATTCCAGGCGGACGCCGGCCATGCTCGTGCCGCTGTGGCCGCATCGTCTCCGACTACACCCAATAATGCTTTCCCGTCGCACCGTGGGACACCCCCGGCCTGCCGCCCCGGCGGATGAAAGACCGCTGCCTCGGCGGATGCACCTCTGCGCCTACCGCGACGACGACCCGGCCTACTGCTGGCGCTGCCACGTCTCCCGATCACCGGACACCGCGATGTGCCCCAAGTGCCAAGCAGCGGAGAAGGACAGGCCACGATGACTGCCAGCCCGGAGACCGTCGCCTACCTCAAGCAGGTGAAGGACTACGACCTCGCCGCCGCCCGCGACGGCACCGAACCATCCAACCCGCCCAAGCCGGCGACCGCCGAGGTCGCCATGGACGCCAGCGCGGCGCGCGCCAAGATCATCGGCTTGATCCTCGACTACCAGACGACCGGTCGGTTCCCCGGCTGGGAGCCCACCCCGGACGCTCAGCTCGCGGCAGCCGAACTGATCGAGCAGTACACCAACCAACAGGAAAAGTAGATGAACGACCTCGATTTCACCGGCATGACTCGGGCCGAGTGCGACGCCTACATGGTCGGCGATCTGACTGCGCCGCTGCGCAACCCGGACTGGCGCGAAGGCGTCTACGCAGATGACGGTACCAATGATTTTTACCGCCCCAACGTCGCCACCGCGGATCTGATGAGGCTCGCCGAGGTCGGCAAATACCTGCTCTACGAAGCCATCTGGGTCGCTGACGAACAGGACGACAGGAAGTTTTTCAAGGAGGCGTTCGGCTTATGGCAGCTCACTGATCAACGCCGCGCTGATTGAAATGGACCTATCCGAGCGTGATGGTCGCACCGGCGAGGTGATGACGCGATGACTCTCATGCACTCCTGGATTCGCTTCTGGCTCAAGCGTGATGACCACAAGTTCGCGGAGTATGCCAAGCACCGGGATGAATTCGACCAAGGAGTAGCGGACTCCGGGGTCTTACCGGATGTCCTGGAAATGTGCGCGCGATACGACCAGAACCTTCACGACCGCAACCAGTTCCCGGTCGGCGCGTTCTTCGATTCCATCGATGAGCACGGCGGTCGCAAGCCCACGGCCGAGAGGCTGTTCGTCGTCGCCGAGGTCGGCGCGGACCTGTTCTATACGGCCCTGTGCACCCCCGACAATGACGACAACAAGGAGTTTTTCGTCCAGGCGTACGACCGCTGGGGCGCGCTGGTCGACACCGCGCTGCAGGAGTGCGATCTGCCGCATCGCAACGTGATGACCGGCGAGGTGGCCGAATGACGACGATGTATCACCCGACCGACAGGCGGAACCGCGACTCCATTGCCCGACGCGGTTTGCTCATCGCCTACCACCGCCTGTGGAACGATTTCTATGACCCTGACGGATGACCCTGAGTTGGTCGCCGCCCGCGCTGTCATGGCCGAGGAGTCCTTGGTCGACGCCATCGCCAAGGCGCTGTCGAAGGCTCCTTCGTTAACGCGCGCGGTGCGCGAACGGATCAACGCCCTGCTGGACGGCGCATCATGACCGCTCAGGTCCCATCACCCTCCCCAGCGCCGCAACGGGCCTCAAATCGCGCCACCGTCAATGGGAATCGCCCTCCTGGTGGGGCGATCATCTTGCAACGGCTGCCGTAACTGGTGGGACCGGACTGGGGGCTGCACACTGTAGCTCCTGCCATCAGACCTTCACCGGCGTGGGCGCCTTCGAGATGCACCGCTCCGGCTCACACGCCGGCGGGGCCCGGCACTGCCTCGACCCGGCAACAGTCCGCTCGGAGAAGACCGGCGAACCGCTGCTCGTCCCCGCCGACAAACCATGGGCGGGCTGGTCTCGGCCCGGGACTTGGAGAGGACCCGAAGAATGACCGCAGCGCGGAGACGCGCGCCTATTGGCAGGGACCTGGGGCGTATTACGCCGCAGCCGAACGTAACGGCACCGATCACACCCACCCGCCCGAGCCGCCGACCGCCGACATCACTCGAGGTCGCTGTGGCGACGGCGAAGGTCGTGAAGCCGACATCGCTGCATCCCTGTGGCATCCCCACATAGTCGCGGTCCATGACCGGGGAGAGCACGACGGTCAGCTTTGGATCACGATGGACTACGTCGAAGGCACCGATGCCGCCCAACAAATGCGGGATCGATACCCGCATGGGATGCCGACGAAGAATGTGCTCGAGATTGTGTCAGCTATCGCTGATGCACTCGACTATGCCCACGAACGCTACTTGCTGCATCGAGACGTGAAACCGGCAAATATCTTGCTCACCGACCCGCGCATGGGCGACCGTCGAATTCTACTGGCCGATTTTGGAATCGCACGGGCTGCCAACGACATCAACGGTCTGACGGCAACTAACGTGACCGTTGGATCAGTCGCTTACGCTGCGCCGGAACAGCTTACCGGCAAGGCGGTTGACGGCCGCGCAGATCAGTATGCTCTTGCCTGCACAGACGAGGTGTAGCCCGCGAAGGAGACGACGGCGGCCCGCAGCCACCGCTCCGATCCGCCGGCGACACCCGCGACAACGCGTGAGGCGCCGGCTGCTCGCTGACGGCTGAGCCTGCGCCACTCCTCGGATGCGATCAGCGGACCGCGGCGGCGAGCGGCTCCGCCGGGCTCTGATGCGCGGCTAGAGTCGATCGCGTGGCAGTGGTCGACGTCGACGACGACGGCGTCGTTCTCCCGTTCGCCGCCTCCATCCTGGCGCGCGACCTCGTGACGGCAGGGATGCCGACCGCGGACGCGCTTCCGCTGGCGCGAAGGGTCGGCGACGAGCTCGCCTCGCACGGCCAGCCCGTCGTGTCCAGCGCCGTCCTCGGGTCCGAGACCGCTCGGCAGCTGGCCGCCTGCGGCGAGTACGGCGTGCTGCGGCGGTTGCGGGTGCGCTGGTGGATGCGCACCGAACGGGTCCCCGTGGTGATCGCCATCGGCGGGACCTCCGGCTCCGGCAAGTCGACCGTCAGCCAGGAGGTGGCGCAGCGGCTGGGGATCGACGCGGTGGTGAGCACGGACGTCGTCCGGGCGATCCTCCGGGTCACCTTGCACCCGGAGATGCTGCCGGCCCTGAGCGAGTCGTCCTTCTCGGCCCAGCGGATGTTCCGCTCCAACCTGGAGGGCAACCGGCTCCTCGTCGCGTTCGAGCAGCAGGCCACCATCGTCTCCCATGCCGCGCTGGGGCTGGTCCGGCGAACCATTAAGGAGGGCCATCAGCTGGTCCTGAACGGGGTGCACATCGTGCCCGGCCTTGTCGACGTGCCGGCGGACTGGCCGTACTTCTCGTACATGCTCACCGTGCCCGACCGCGACGACCACCGACGCCGGTTCGAGGCGCGGTTCGCGACGAGCGACCGACCGGCCGACTACTACCAGTCGAGGCTGGCGGCCATTCGCGAGCTCGACGACTACCTGGTGGGGCACAGCCGGCGTGCCGGCGTGCCGGTGGTCGAGTCCGTGGAGTTCGAGCAGACGGTCGCGGACCTGATCGACGTCATCGCCATGGACCTGGAGAAGGCCTTCGCGATCCCGTGAGCCAGCAGCCGTGTCGCCCGCCGGCCGCGCACGAGGAGCGGAGGCCCCGCTCCTTCATCACGTCAGCGAGTAACACCGGCGGTGAAAAAGACGGCCTCCGGCGAGCTTGCCTGTGTCATTAGCGGTCCCACACGGTGAGCCGAGGGCCTCGTTTCGATGACCCCTTCGGTGGTGCCCGCCACGGAAGGGAACGAACCGGGCCACCTTCGGCGGGCGAGCCCAGGGCCAGCTCGGCGACCGCCGATCCCATCAGGCTAGGGCGAAGCTCAGAACGTGGGCGCGGTTGCTGGCGTCATCGGCGGTCCGACGCCGCGGTGCCCGGGCGATGGACGTGGTCATCAGTCCTCCTGCGATTCGGTCAGCTCCAGCAGGACGACCAGGCTGGCGTGCTCCTGCCCCATCTCAAGCCCAAGGTCGACGACGAAACCCGACGGGGGCACCGAAGGGGTCAGTGAGAAGAAGCTGAACAGGACCTCCCGCCAGTGCATCCAGAAGGAGATCCCCTCTTCGGCACGGGGCTCCAGGTGCTGCCACATGTCCACCCTCCGCTGCAGCGCCAGCTCGATCAGCTTGTTGATTCCGCCGCAGGTTTCGTCGATGGCGCCGAGGATCTGGTCGTAGGCCAGGTCGAACTCGGGCGCCGGCTCGTCGGAGTAGTAGTTCCCCGTGCCGTCGTGCGGCTGATATCGGGCGTCGAAGAATTTCTCCAGCGTGTTCCGGACGCCCTCGACCAGGTCGTCACAGGTACGCCAGGCCCGGCACGATGCACACAATCCATCCGGAACGTCTGTCAGGTTCTGGCAGCTGCTCGAGCACCTTCTGCAGCTTGGGCACGTGCAACGGGCGACGAGGGTCAGCCAATTGCCATTGGTGACCCGTGACGTTTCGGTGATCTTCGACGTTCCCTTGTCAGTCCTCCGGCGGCAACTTGTCCGTCAGCTGCTGCAGACCCTCTTTCGTCAGCGATGACCCTGCGCACTTGAATGACCGAGAAATGGCTCCCGATACCGGGATACGAGCACAACGACGTGAGTTCGGGGGGTTGGTCAAGTCAGTGGCCCGCCTCGTCCACATGAAGAAACGGCGGAACCCGGTGGTGCGAAGGCCAACTCCTGACGCCGATAGCAGATCACCGCACCACCCACCTGAAGGTCAACTTGTACCGCGATGGCCGTCGGCGAGCGCCGTATCCGCTTCGAGCGTGTCGTCGTCGCTCGGCCCGCGGCCGTCCCACTGCGCGAGGGCGGTGGACAACTGCTCGATCAACTGCGCCGGGATCATCTGGTTTCCCTCTCGTTCACTTCTCGGCCCGCATCCGCGCGGCGTCCTGGCCGCTGACGACCGCCTTCACCGTCGCGGGGTACCACCGCTTGCCGCCCTGTGCGGTGGGCACGCCGTCGGCGTTGAGCGCGGCGGCGATCTTGCCGAAGCTGACGCCCGACGCACGGTCGGTAACGATGCGGGCCACGACCTCGGCGGGCAACGTCGACGGACGACCGAGCCGAACGCCTGCGGCCTTCTTCGCCGCCAGCGCCGCCTTGGTGCGCTGGCGGATACGGTCGCGTTCGTCCTCCGAGATCGCGGCCAGCATCCGGGCCACCAGGCGACCGTTCGAGGTCGTCAGGTCGGCGTCGATGTCCGCGATGTAGAGCGGCCAGCCTTCATCGGCGGCGGTCTCCATCAGGTCCACGGCATCCCGGAAACGGCGTGACAGGCGGTCGATCTTGGCGACGATCAGACGCTCGGCTTGGCCGGTCTGCACCGCGTCGAGCGCGCCGGCGAGACCGGGGCGCTGGTGCGGTGCCTTACCGCCGCTCACACCGCCGTCCTCGTGCCAGGCGGTGATCGTCCAACCACGCACAGCGGCAACGGCTTCGATGGCGGTGCGCTGGGCGGCGAGACCGGCTCCGGACTCGGCTTGCTCGTCGGTGCTCACCCGCAGGTAGGCAACGGCGCTCCCGGTCGGTGCGGCCTCGGTCGTGCGAGCGCGGCGGCGACGGGTGCGGCCGATCGCGGCGGCGATGGAAGCGGTGCTCATGCTCCAATCATATAGCAAACGATAGCAATCGACCGATTGCTTTACGAATTGCCTGCTATCAGTTCCTCCAATGCGGTTGCCGCGCCTTCGAGGCGTGCCCGGACGGTGGCGCTGGCGTCGAGGTCGCCGCGCTCGATGGCGTCGAGGATCAGCCTCAACTGGCGGGCGGTCGTCGCCACGGCGTCGTTGTCGATCACGTGTCGGCCTCCGTCCGCTGTCGGATGCGGATCTGGCGGACCAGGTGGGCGAGCCGGCCCCGGCCGTCGCGGCGCCGCGACATGACTGGATCCCGGCAGTGCACGCACGGCGGGTCACGGTTGTCACGGCTGTGGGTGTCACGGCTGTCGCGCATGCCTCAATCGTGGACCCTGCGGGCGGCGGCATCACAGATTCAGCAATGTCAGCTGGTATTGCCGCCATCGCCTTGTCCAAGGCGGGCGACATGGAAATAACCTCACAGATTGCGTGGAAATAGCTGAGCATAAACGCTCGGAAATTGCTGCCAGCGACAATTATCTAGCACGCAAATGCCCGTTTGGCCGGCGGCCGTTCAGAGCAACGGACATTTCCTTTGTTGAATATGCGATCTGGCGTGCGGGAATTCGACTGGGGCATGGTTCATGGGCAGGTGCTCTGCGCGCCCCAACCGCGGGATGTGGCAGGCGGGCGACCTAGCCAGCGTTTGCTGATGAGTGGCTCACTGCGCGATCTCAGCGAACCCCCGCGACGAATGCCCTTTGCTAGGTAGGTGCCTTCCGCTGCAACATACTGAACAGTCAATGCGAACCAACTGTCAACACGCTGTGGATAGTTCGCCAAGGCAGGACCATGCTGGTCTGCGCGATCCCGATGGGCAGCGAGGGCAGGTTCGCTTCGATACCCGCCAAAGGTCGGTGGTGCTCGGAGCGGTTGGATCGCAGGCGACAGATCTTCACCTGACGTGATGACTTTCCTCCGCCTAATCGACGCAGCGACAGACCGGAAAAATCCGCACTAGAGTAGTGCATTACTCGGGTTCTATTTTCGCCAGCGCGTTATGGTCATATCGTGTGAGGTAGCTTCGTCGTGGGGGGACGTGGTCACTATGGCGCCGCACTCGACGACTGCGAGAACCATCGATGGCCGGTCGCCGGTGTCGGTCCGCGCGGAGCCAAAGCCGACTATCGGACATCAGGAGCGGACACGCCCGGGACGCACGCGCCAGAGTTCCTGGCGACGCCTGGTGGCCGTGGTGGCGGCCCTCGTGCTTTCTTTGCCGCTCGGGTCCGCCGTGGTAATTCCCATTCCGACGGCGGCCGCGACCCAGGGCGACAATCTCAAAGTTGCGCTGATCGGTGACATCGACACCCTCAACCCGTTCCTGGCCATCCTGGCCGCGAGCACCAACATTCTGCGGTTTCAATACGAGAGCCTGGTCCAGTACGGCAAGAACAACGAGCTCGTCCCGGGGCTGGCGTCGGTCTGGCAGACCTCGAGCGATGGCAAGGTCTGGACCTTTACCATTCCCGCCGACCGCAAATGGTCCGACGGTCAGCCGCTGACCGCCGACGATGTCGCCTGGACCTTCTCCGCGGTGCAGAGCATGAAGGCCCTGCAACAGGCGAATGGTGCGCTGGTCACCAACGTCGCGAGCGTCCGTGCCACCGACCCGCACACGTTAGTGATCACGCTCAAGACGGCGCAGGCGCCCAATCCCGGCGCCGAGTTGCCGATTGTGCCGAAGCACGTTTGGTCCGGGATCGACGCGGCCACCTACGCCAACGACACGGACACGGTGGGCTCTGGTCCCTTCGTGATTACGTCGTTTCAGCAGAACCAAAGCGTCCAGCTCAAGGCCAACCCGGATTTCTGGCGAGGACCACCCAAGATCGGGCGGCTGACCTACGTCAGCTACAAGAGCACCGACGCCGCCGCACAGGCGCTGCGCGCGGGCGACGTCGACCTAGTGAGCGGCCTCACCGCGGCCCAGTTCGCCTCGCTCAAGGGCCAGCCGGGAATCCAGACCAACGCGGGCGCCGATCGCCGTTACCAAGCGCTGGCCATCAACCCAGGCGCGGTTGACGCGCAGGGGAGCCCGCTCGGCAATGGCAACCCAGCGCTGAACGACAAGGTGCTGCGCGAGGCGATCCTCACCGCGATCGACAACAAGACGCTGCTCGACCGGGTGCTGCAGGGCCTCGGCAAGCCCGGCGAGACCGAGATCCCGCCCGTTTATCCGCTCTACTACGGCTTCGCCCAGGGTGTCACCGCCCGCACCTTCGACCCGGCCAGGGCCAACCAGATGCTCGACGAGGCCGGGTACGCCAAGGGGTCTGACGGCATCCGCACCGACAAGCAGGGCAAGCCGCTGAAGCTGCGTCTGTTGGGCAGAAATATCGACCCCACGCATCAACAAATGGCCGACTTTATCAAGTCCTGGCTGCGTGACATCGGGATCGACGTCCAGGTCTCCATGGTCACCCCCAACCAGGTCAACGACCAGTCGACGCTCGGTAGGTACGACTTATACATCACAGGCTGGGCCATCAATCCCGACCCCGACTACCAGCTCTCCATCAACCGCTGCGACAGCCGGCCAAACGCCGACGGGTCGGGAGCCACGAGCGAGAACAACTGGTGTGACCCCGCTTTCGACAAGCTCGACGACGCCCAGCACGTCGAGCTCGACCCGGCCAAGCGGGCCGAGCTGGTGAAACGGGCGTTCAGCATGATTTACGAGGCCGCGGTAAACGACGTCATCTACTGCCCGGACAGCCTCGAGGCCTATCGAAGCGACCGCTTCACCGGATTCACGCGGCAGCCGGCGCAAGACGGGGTGATCGCAGGCCAGAACGGCTACTGGGGATTCTACGACGCCGCCCCGGTAGGGGCCGGCGGCAGCGGGGTGCCCGGGTGGGTGCTGCCCGTCGGGATCGTCGTCATGCTGCTGCTGGTCGGCGGCGGCGTCCTGCTCGTCCTGCGCCGTCGGGCCAGTGCCGCCGACCGCGAGTAAGCGGTGAGCCTGATCGGGGCCGAGGAGCCCGTCGGCAGGGCCAAGCCGGGGGCGCCGGTCGGCTCGACACTGGCCCGCTATCTGTCCGGCAAGGCCGGTGGCGCGCTGATCAGCCTGGCCATGGTTGTGGTGCTCGGCTTCTTCTCCTTCCGGATCCTGCCCGACTCGGACCCGGCCATCAACCTCACTCGGGGCCGCCGGGTCAGCGCCGACGAGGTCGAGCGGCTGCGGGGCCAGTTCGGGCTCGACAAGCCGCTCGCCGTGCAGTTCGTGTATTACGTGCGGGATCTTTTCACCGGGGACCTCGGCCACTCCTACGTCTACAACCAGCCGGTGTCCATCCTGATCCTTGACCGGCTCGGGCCAACGCTCCTGCTGACCGGCACGGCCGCGGTGATCTCCATGGTGCTCGGTCTGTGGCTCGGGCAGAAGGTCGCGTGGAAGCGCGATAGCTGGTTCGACAGGACCCAGACCGGGCTAGCCCTGACCTTATGGTCGGTGCCGACGTTCTGGCTGGGCCTGCTGCTGCTGCTGGTATTCGCCGGCGGGCTGCGGTTGTTCCCTTCCGGCGGGATGAGGACGCCGGGTAGCGACGCCACCGGCCTCGCTGTGGTCATCGACGTCGCCTGGCACATGGTGCTGCCGGTGATCACCATGGTCGCCGTCTCCTACGCTTATTACCTGATGGTGATGCGTGCGAGCGTGTTGGAAGAGATGACGGCGGACTACCTCACGACGGCGCGAGCCAAGGGACTCACCGAGGACAAGGTGCGCACCCGGCATGCGGTACCGAACGCGCTGCTGCCGACCGTAACGCTGGTGTTCCTCACGCTGGGCGGCCTGGTCGGCGGCGCGGTGACGGTGGAGACAGTATTCTCCTGGCCGGGCTTGGGCTACCTGACCTTCCAGGGGCTCAGCGCGCCAGACCTGCCCCTGCTGCAGGGGACCTACGTGATCTTCTCCTCGATCGTCATCGTGATGAACTTCGTGGCCGATCTCGTGTACCGGGTCCTCGACCCGCGGTTGAAGGCCGCATGAGGGTGCCCGTTGTGTCCCGGCCCCACTCCGCTCGTCCTTGGAGCGCCGTCGCGGCCCGACGGCGGGCCGGGGCCGCGCGCCTACTGCGGGAGTTCGGCGCAAACCGTGCTGGGGTCGTCGGGCTGGTGTTGCTGTTCGCGGTGACCGCCGCGGCCCTGCTCACCCCGGTGCTGGTTCCCTTCGAGAGCCTCGACGTCACGCGCCTGACCGCCGGCCAGAACGAACCGCCATCCGGCGCACACTGGCTGGGCACCGACCCGGCGGGGCGCGACGTCGTGGCATTGCTGCTGTGGGGTTCGCGGATCTCCCTGCTGGTGGGGTTCGCTGCAAGCGCGGTCTCGATGATTATCGGGACGGTGGTAGGAATGGCGGCCGGTCACTTTAGCGGTTGGGCGCAGGCGGCGGTCATGCGAGTGATCGACTTCTTCCTGGTGATCCCCGGCCTAGTGCTGGCCATCGTGCTGGCCTCGGTGCTGAGCCGAGGCGGTGTAACAATCGTCATCGCCATCGGTGTCACCAGCTGGGTGGCCACGGCTCGGATCGTGCGGTCCCAGACGCTGAGCATCGAGGCGCGCGACTACATCGAACGTTCCCGGGCGCTGGGGGCCGGTGGCGGGCACATCCTCGGTCGGCACGTGCTGCCCGCGGTGCTGCCGCTGGTGCTTGCTTGCACGACGCTTACCGTCGGGTCGGCGGTGATCGCCGAGTCGACGCTATCGTTCCTCGGCCTTGGCGACCCCACCACCATCTCCTGGGGGTCAATGCTGAAGACCGCTCTGGACACCGGCGCCGCCACGGCCGGGTTTTGGTGGTTCGTGCTGCCGCCAGGTTTCGCCATCGTCGTTGTCGTGCTCTCGGTCACCCTGGTCGGGCGGGCACTGGAGGCCATGGTCAACCCAACGTTGCGGGGCCGTTGATGACCGCCGACGCCGCGGGAACACCCAACCCGGCGAAGACAACTCACACCACCACGACGGCCAAGGCACCCGCACTGGCCTGGCGGG
>Ga0207675_100005949_pt1 | contig 11624 bp, 8 predicted proteins | sample KBSSwiS42_FD_184305 | JGI IMG/M metagenome (GOLD analysis project Ga0207675, IMG submission 184305) | Switchgrass rhizosphere microbial communities from Kellogg Biological Station, Michigan, USA - KBS Switchgrass S4-2 (SPAdes) (version 2) | ecosystem: Host-associated > Plants > Roots >...
CGGTCAGAGCTTCTACACAATAATTCTGCGCGATATTACTGAACGCAAACGTGGGGTTGATGAATTACGCCTTAGTGAAGAGCGTTTCGCCAAATCGTTTAGAGCTAACCCACAACCAATGTCGTTGACCACGATTACCGAGGGCAGATACCTGGATGTCAACGACAGCTTTCTACAAATGAGCGGTTATAACCGCGAAGAGGTGATCGGTCATACCTCCCTGGAACTGAACATTTGGGAAACTCCCGCATCTAGGACCAACTTCTTAAACAAATTGAGGGAATTGGGATCAATTGAAAATTTAGAGTCTAAATTTCGAACGAAGAAAGGGACCCTTCGAGTTTTGCTTTCGTCAGCGGAGCAATTCGAGATTGGCAGTCAGCAGTGCTTGCTCGTTGCCTCGAGCGACATCACGGAACGCGTGGAAACCCAACAGGCTTTGCAGGAGAGCGAGGAACGGTTTCGCCTTCTGGCTGACAGTTCACCGGTGCTGATTTGGATCAATGGTCAGGATGGCTGTGAGTTTGTGAACCGAAGCTATCTCGAATTTGTGGGTCGCTCGATGGAGCAGCTACTGGGAATGAAATGGACTTCCGTTGTGCACCCCGATGATCTCGAATCGTATCTTGGAGAATACGAACAGAGTCTTCAGAAGCGCAGACAGTTTGAAACTCAAGTTCGCTTAAGGCGTGCAGATGGAGAATACCGTTGGTTTAAATCCATAGGTTTGCCGCGTTTTACACCAGACGGAACCTTTCTCGGATACGTGGGATCGTCCGTGGACGTGAACGATCTCAAAAACGCTGAGGCAGTTTTGCGTGAAAGCGAAAAGCGCTTCAGAAATATGGCTGACACGGCACCCGTCATGATGTGGCTCGCGGACGATAGGAAGGGTTGCACCTACGTTAATAAGCAATGGCTCGATTTCACCGGACGCGGAATAGAAGAGGAAATCGGTGAGGGCTGGTTAAAAGGAATTCATCCAGATGATTACGAAAATTGTCTCCAGACATTCACCGCCCACTTCAATGAACGAAAACCGTTTGAGTTTGAATACAGACTGCGGCGGCATGATGGCCAATACCGGTGGATTATTGACTCAGCCAAGCCATGGGTTTCGGAGGAGGGAGTATTCCTCGGTTATATCGGCTCATGCATAGATATCACCGAGAGAAAAGAATCCGAAGTGGCTTTGCAGAAGGCCCACAAAGAACTGCATCAGCTGAAAAACCAGTTGGAAGCAGAGAATATCTATCTCCAGGAAGAGTTGTTGTCAGACCGCACGTTTGGAGAGATCGTTGGCCAGAGTGATGCGATCAAGTACGTACTTTTCAAAGTTACACAGGTCGCTGCTACAGATTCCACTGTTCTGATCACAGGCGAGACAGGTACCGGGAAAGAGCTTGTCGCGCGAGCAATTCATAGTGAAAGCCTGCGGAAGGATCGTCCTCTTATTAAGGTCAACTGTGGAGCTTTGTCTCCCACACTGATCGAGAGTGAATTATTTGGCCATGAAAAGGGGGCCTTTACGGGTGCAAGTAGTCGCAAGCTCGGTCGCTTTGAACTGGCAAACGGAGGAACGATTTTTCTCGACGAGATTGGAGAGCTTGCTCCTGAGTTACAGGTGAAACTTCTCCGCGTAATACAGGAGCACGAGTTCGAGAGATTGGGCGGTACCAAAACCCTGCAAGTTGACGTACGAATCATCGCCGCAACCAATCGTAATCTCAAACAGGAGGTCGAGGCGGGAAGATTCCGTGAAGACCTTTGGTACCGATTGAGCGTGTTTCCCATAACAGTTCCGCCTTTACGACAGCGGAAAGAAGACATCCCGCTCCTCGTCGAACATTTTGTCCGACGTTACGCCAAGAAATCGGGCAAAACGATCACAGAAGTTTCACCCAAGGCGATGCAAATACTGCAAGCTCATTCGTGGCCGGGAAATGTCAGAGAGCTGGGCAACGTTATTGAGCGGGCAGCCATTCACACGCAGGGAGGCGTGTTGAAGTTAGTTGATCGTTTCGAGCCGGTATTGCAAGAAGAACCTTCTGGACTGCAAACGCTACAGGAACTCGAGCACGATTACATCGTTCGAACCTTGGAAAACACCGGTTGGCGCATCGAGGGCCAATACGGTGCGGCAAAGATCCTGGGGCTCAATCCAAGTACTCTTCGCACGCGACTGCAAAAGCTCGGAATACAGCGGCGACGTGCGAATCAAGCCTGAAAATATTTCCGTGGAAAACCGTAACTTCGTTGTAATAAAGCGAATTCATCTTCACCGCCACGGACTAAAGCGGTTCCCGCGAAATATAGTGGTCAGATCCGGCCCACACATCACCGCTCGACACTATAAATATCTCTAACCTGCTCATAACAAAGGAACCACACCTATCCGCGGCTTCTTCGTACGTTTGTGCACGCCGATTGCACTGGAGAACGGAGCAAGGTCAGAGTCAATCAGTTCAGTTCAGTTCTCATTTCACCTAACGAAGTTTTCGCCAGATGCGATAGCTGACGTCGGAAAGTGCGGGCCGATTCAAAGGGGATCGTGTGTTTGGGGGTGGCATCGTGATCTTGAACACAACAAGGATTACCGTGAAGCCAGAGAATGGAAACGAACTCGGACAAACGATTGGCCGCCTGGTTGAACCAGCACGGGACATCAAGGGCTGCCGATCATTTCGTTTCTATCTCGATGCTGCCGATGAAAATTCGTTGCTACTTTTCAGCGAATGGGAAACCGAAGCCGACCTCAATAATTATCTTCAGTCAAACACGTTCGCGATTCTAAATGGTGCGATCAAGGTTTTGAGCCTTCGCAGTATTGAAGCGAAGGCCTTCGTAACTGCGGTACGGAACGAGGCTTAAAACGAACGAACCAATGGATGGATGGACTTATGTTAAAGAACACCCAGGCAAAGATTTCACATAAGGCGCAATGGAAAGATCAGTCGGAGCGACACTGGTCACCCTCACTGATTTCAGTCCTAACTAATACTGAGAAGACACCGAAGTGGGGCGGACCCAGGAAACCCGACGAATTAGATGAGTTTCTGGAAGCTATCGTTGATGCTTGTGTGTCGAACGTCGCGGTACTCGACGAATCTGGAACCATTCTCTATGCCAGCAAAGCATGGCGTCTGCTTCAACAGCCCACCGCCATGGGGGCGGAATCCCTCGAGATTGCTCCTTACTATTTTGAGAGTTGCATAAGACTGCATCCGTCCGAAGCCGATGGCGGCGCGGAGATTAGTCTGAAGGACGATTTGCAAGCAATTCTATTTAGCGAGGAAAAGGAATTTCATCAACAGTACTACTGCCGTTCTTTTAAGGAACAGCGACCTTTCACAATGCACGCGGCAAGATTAAATCTGCCGGGGTCGATTTTTAGAGTGCTCATCACCCATGAGGATATGCCCGTCGCTCGAGAGGATGTTGAGAAGAGCGAAAAACGGCTAACCCAGTTGTTGGAGACCACCAGAATTCTGGCGTGGGAAGGTGAAGTTGAGGGTTTGCGTTTCACTCACGTCGGCGAACAGGCTTTCAAAATGTTTGGCTATCCGGCAAGCGTTTGGTGCGAACCGAATTTCCTTGCGTCGCATATCCACCCCGCTGATGAGGAGCGAGTGATAACCGCTCATCTAACTGAAATAGAGGTTAAGGAACACTTCGATCTAACTTTCAGGATGCTGGGTGCAGATGGACAAGTCGTGTGGGTACAAAACCTGGTCAGTGTCACAAAAGAAAATGGCAAACCGACTCGAATGCACGGTTTTCTGATCGATATTTCCGAGCGGAAAAAGAGCGAAGAGGCGTTGAAGTATCTCAGCGGTCGCCTGATCGCTGCGCAGGAAGAGGAGCGCAAACGAGTCGCGCGCGAGCTACACGACGATTTGAACCAGCGCATGGCCGTCATATCAATCGAACTTGAGCAACTGGCTGAGGGTAACCTGGACCGCTCCATGTTGCGGAAAAGAATTCAACGACTGCAGGGCCAGGCTCAGGAAATTTCCAGCGACATTCATCGACTGTCGTACAAACTCCATCCGGCAAAGTTAGACCACCTTGGATTGGCGGCTGCCGTTAAGAGTTTGTGTGATGAGTTGCCTGCGACGCCTAGTGGTAAGCCCCGAATTCACTTCCATCAAAGTGGATTCCCGGCCGACATCCCCAAGGACGCCGCGCTCTGTATTTTCAGAATCACACAGGAAGTGCTGCGGAATTGCGTCAAACACAGCGGCGCGCAATCTGCTCAGGTAGTGCTGACAAGAGACTCCCAAGTCATTCGCTTATCCGTCTCCGATAACGGACTCGGATTCGACATGAAATCAGACGTAATGGAGAGAGGACTCGGTTTCATCAGCATGAAGGAACGTGTCCGAATTGTTGGCGGTGAAATCAACATTTTTTCCCACCCACTTCGAGGAACTCGGATTGATGTTTCGGTTCCCCTAAACACCGAAACTGAAACCGTGAAAATCGAACACGGTGGCCGTGAGAACCAGGCGGTACCGCACATTGGTAGAAGACCCGTCGCCGATGTGCTGAATTTTCGAATCTGAATTGGAGGAATTATGATCCGTCCCCGAATAATTCTTGCAGATGACCATACCCTTATTCTGGAAGCCCTTAAGAAACTCATCGAACCTGAATTTGACGTAGTTGGCACATTCAGCGATGGGCTGGCTCTACTTGAAGGCGCAGCCGAACTGAAGCCAACCGTGATCGTCCTCGATATCGGCATGCCAAAAACGAATGGCTTGAATGCCGGTGCAAGGCTTAAGCAAACGATGCCTTTGGTGAAACTCGTCTACCTGACGATGAACCAGGATCCGGACATTGCGGGCGAGGCCTTTCGATTGGGAGCCTCAGCGTACGTGCTCAAGAACTCCGCCGCCAAAGAATTACTTCAGGCCATACGCGAGGTAGTACGTGGCGGTTATTACGTGACTCCACTCATGACCGAGGGCATGGACGGATCATTTATCCGCAAGTTCAAACAACGAAAAGCAAAATATAGTTTGACCTTGCGGCAGAAGGAAGTTCTTCAACTTCTAGCTGAGGGACGCTCGATGAAGGAAGTGGCATTTGTGCTCAACGTATCGCCACGCACCGTCGCTTTTCATAAGTATTCGATGATGGAGCATCTACACATTCGGAGTAGTGCAGAGCTCATCGAGTATGCAATGAGAAGCTCGCTCGCGCCCGCATGAGGTCGTGTACCCACGGCCATCTACATTAGACCTGTAAATAATGCCAGTACTAATTGGCATAGCGTTCGGTTAGCATTGGACCAGTTCGAAAGATACTCGAGATACGAGTGAGGCTTAGTTGGCATGTCAGCGGCAATAACAAAACCAGTCAGAGTTGTTAAGCAAGTCGAGCGAAGGCAAGAGCAATCGTCGTTGGCAACTAGAGATTTGCTAACTGACGCACAGCAACAACGAGCCATGGTCTCCGTAGTAAGTTCCTGGATTACAGAGCAACGAAAATCAAAGGCGATACCAACTACTCTGTTTCGATTGGAACCGGAAGAAAATGAGCAAAACTGATGAGGGCTCCGCTGATTGACATCGTAACTTTTCATAGGCCGCTTAAGTAAGTGGCCACGAGCGGGAAGGGCCAGGCGCTGGGGCAAGCAACATGAGGCAGCGTCTGGCCCTTCCTGTTAAATACTGAGCGGGTATCTCTTTCAAGATACCCGCTCATTCTTTTTGTCTGGCGAGGTTTTAGTATTTGTTATTGGGAAGGTTACTGTTCAATTCAGTGGAGGGACTGCTCTCAAGAACCTTCCGGAAACTGGTAACGCGCTAATACGACGGTGACGTTGTCGACACCACCGGCACTCAGCGCCTTTTCGATTAACGAATCACACGCTGCTGCGGATGATGACGTTTCCTCATTGAGAATAGAAGCGATGGATTCCGCCGGAACCATTTCGGTTAGGCCGTCAGTGCAAAGCAGGATCTGATCATTGTGTGACAGTCGGAAACTCAGCACCTGTGGATCAGCGCGCTCCGACGTTGCGCCCAACGCCGCTGTCAAAACATGATGAAGTGCGTGTGTCGCCGCATCGCCAGGATTAGCAATACCAGCATCGATTAAGGCCTGCGCCAACGTATGATCTCTGGTCAACTGATGCAGTGAGCCGCCTCGCAATACATAAGCACGGGAATCGCCGATGTGCCCCATCAGAAGTTTGCTACCAAGACTAACAGCAACTGTCAGCGTAGTTCCCATGCCCAGCTTTGAAGTCTCCTGCTGAGCCTCGTCTCTCAATGCCTCATCGACCAATCGAAACCGTTGAGTCATTCTCTCCATCACCTGAGATTCGTTCTTACGGTGATCCAATTGCATAATCCAATCGGGAGTGTTGACGACGAGTTCGACTAGTTTGCAAAGGGCCATTCGACTCGCAACCTCTCCGGCGGCCATTCCACCCATACCGTCAGCGACCAGAAGACCGTATCCAACTTCCTCGAAAGAGTTCTTGAGAGTGTCTTCCCCAAGATTCGTGCAGAGGGTCTCAAGCGATCGCTGAAAACGCATCGCCAGGAAATGGTCCTCGTTGTTTTTGCGAACGTGGCCACAGTGGGTTGCTCCAGCAATTTCAACCTTTACTTGTGATGAAGCCGGCCTGGTCTTGGAGTTAGTCACTGTTGGAACTGATAGCTCCTGCGTATTTTTCTCGTGATTTGTAAGCTCACTTCGATTCATCGGTACTACCTTCTAAGGCCCAGGGTTTGTGATCGAACGTCCCGGCCGACGCCAAACGGCGACGACCGGGACGAGATGTGCTCCCAACCATTCTAGAGAGCACCCTTGGACTAGCGCCTGCCTCTACAGAAAGGAAACGCATGCCCCATATGCGCGTCCCATAGCCCGAGCTAGTCTAAGATCGAGTAAACGCTAACCAATGTGAAGCTCCCCGACTTCTTTTTCACAAAACCGACCGCTAGTGAACACATTGGTTTCGCTCTAACTTCATCGTGGAGTCTAGTTCTCACGGCTGATATCGCTACTGGCAAAAAATACAGGTAGGCACTCCGATTTTAGACTGTCAGTGTTGACAGGTATGAAGCTGATTACTCTGCCCTAGAGTCGCATCTGAGTCGGCCCGATAGACTCTTTCGATGCGGGCGTGAAATCTGCCAGTGCCATCATTTTGTTCTCCTTTTTAGGCTTACGAATGTTCAGGATCGCGCGATTTGTTAAAGCTGAGATATTGATCCTCTGCTTGAGCGCCATCGCGGCGGCGCAGGGAGGATCGCCGACCACAGCACCTCCGCCGCCAGCCGGCGATGATTCCGATCCCACAAGGCCGGTCGTCTGGAGTCTGCGAGAGGAGTACTACAACCTTCAGGGACAAGCTTGGAACAACGCGTTTCTTTTTCGGGTAGACCGGGCAGTTTTTAAAGAGCGTCGCCGCCCACTTGGGAAAAGTGGAGTTCTTACGCGGCTTGATATCCCTTTCGTCGTGGCGCACCGCGCAGATGGAACTAGTGCAGGTTTAGGGGATATCTACGCGCAAGCATTCGTACTGCCTTACCGTCAGGGAAAACTCGTTTGGGCTGCAGGTTCTGGGGTCTTCATACCAACCGCTACAAGCCGGAGGCTGGGAACAGGGAAGCTAACGATTGCTCCAGTAATCGCCCCCGTCCGGTTTATTCCGAAGCGCGGATTCTTTCTAGTCAAGGTGCAGGACTTTTTCTCGGTTGCGGGCGCGAACGACCGACCCGATCTTCACTACATGACGATCACGCCGTTGCTGGTGTGGCGCTTGAAGAACAAACCGTACTGGGTACAAGTCGACTCGGAAACTCAGACTTTTTGGAACCGAGATAATCACACCAGTTACAAGGCCGGTTTCTTATTGGGTCGGATAACAAAGCGGCGTGGTGTTTGGATCAAACTGGAAGTAGGAATGGGCCCATACCGCAGTCAGAGCCTGGCGATCAAGACAAGTATTTTTAGAGTGCGATGAAAATCCGCAAACCGCGCATCTGTCAAAACTGACAGGTACCTCTTCCCTCACTTTTGGGCAGAATCACCGGGCTCAGCCACCGGACTGTTGTTCCGCGCAACCCAGTAGAAAAGAGACCAAGGCCCTCTAAGGAGACGCTATGTCGCCAAAACTCAGAACCGTGATTCAATTAGTACTGTTTGGTGCGATAACCCTGTTCGTCTTCAGTTGTACTAAAGAAGCAACTGAAACTTCCACCTCAACATCTTCTGACGGACTAGACCGAACTAACCTTCCAATCAAAGAACCCGCCCGACAGACATACAAAGAACTCGATGCCCGTAACGCCAAGGCCCCAGCGCGTTGGGAGGTAAAAGCGCCGCAGGGAGCTCCAAACGTAGTTGTGGTCCTGATCGACGACATCGGATTCGGAGCCTCCAGCACATTTGGTGGGCCGATCAACATGCCGAACCTGGAAAAGATTGCTGCGACGGGTCTCAAATACAATCGCTTTCATACGACATCGCTGTGTTCACCGACGCGCGTCGCATTGCTGACTGGTTACAACCATCACAGCAACAATGCAGGATCGATCATGGAAACCGCGACTGCGTTTCCCGGTAATAATGGGGTAAGACCACAATCGATAACGCCGATGGCCGAAGTCCTGAGACAGAACGGTTTCAGCACCGCAGCATACGGTAAGTACCACGAAACGCCGCCCTGGGAAATATCGCAGGCTGGACCATATGATCGTTGGCCCACACACTCAGGTTTTGAGAATTTCTACGGATTTATTGGTGGAGAAACGAATCAATACGCGCCATTGATCTACGACGGTACCGCGCAGGTCGAAATTCCTGAAGATCCCAACTATCACTTCACGACTGACATGACTAACCATGCAATTTCGTGGATGAAGTTTCAAAAGGCATTAAGTCCTGACAAACCGTTCTTTATGTACTACGCGCCCGGTGCTACGCACGCTCCGCATCACGTACCTCCGGTTTGGCGCGACAAGTACAAAGGTAAGTTCGATCAAGGTTGGGACAAGGTTCGGGAGGAAACCCTTGAACGTCAAAAGAAACTAGGGATTGTTCCGGCAGATACCAAGCTTGCGCCAAAACCAAAAGACATTAAAGACTGGGACGCGCTCTCGGCTGACGAGAAGAAGTTGTTCGCTCGTCAAATGGAAACCTATGCGGGGTTTGCCGAGCACACCGACAACGAAATTGGCCGGCTCTATCAGGCGGTTGAAGACACGGGTCAGGCTGACAATACCTTGTTCATCTACATCGTTGGCGACAATGGCGCCAGCGCTGAGGGTCAGATGAATGGATGTTTCAATGAAATGTCGTTTTTCAATGGCGTCCCGGAAGGTGTACCGGAAATGTTGAAACACTATGACGAATGGGGTGGCCCGAGCACCTATCCACACTTCGCCGCGGGATGGGCCGTGGCGATGGATACGCCGTTCTCCTACACCAAGCAGGTTGCGTCAGACTTTGGGGGCACACGTAACGGTATGGTCATTCACTGGCCGAAAAGAATAAAGGCCAACGGTGAGGTGCGTTCGCAGTTTGGACACGTCATCGATATAGCTCCAACTGTTTTCGAGGCTTGTAATGTTCCCGCACCGAAGACGGTCAATGGAATTCAGCAGGATCCGATCGAAGGCAGAAGTCTCGTTTACACCTTTGCGGATTCGAACGCTAAAGAAACACACACCGTGCAGTACTTCGAGATGTTTGGTAACCGGGCCATCTATAGCGACGGCTGGTACGCACGAACGATCCATCGTCCAGCCTGGCAAATGAAACCTTCACAGGGGCTCGCAGAGGATCCCTGGGATCTTTACAACTCAGCCAACGATTTCAGCCTGTCGACTAACGTGGCCTCTCAAAATCCGGACAAGTTGAAAGAGTTGCAAGCGCTATTCATGGCTGAAGCAGAAAAGTATCACGTGCTGCCAATCGACGACCGGTTGTTCGAGAGAACGAATGCTGAACTTGTGGGGCGGCCCACTGTGATGGAAGGCAGAAATTCGGTGACGCTTGGCCCAGGAATGAAGGGCATGGGAGTCGACATCTTCATCGCCACAGTCGGCAAGTCGTACACCATGACGGCCGACGTCGAGGTAGGAGCCGATGGAAACGGAGTTATTGTTTGTCAGGGTGGTAGATTCGGCGGCTTCACTTTCTTCATCAATAAAGGGCGGCCAACGTTTACGTACAACTATCTTGGACAGGAGAAATTTGAAGTCGCAGGGTCTGGCGGCTTATCTCCTGGCAAACACACCATCGTTTATGACTTCAAGTCAGATGGTGGTTTGGGCGCTGGAGGAACGGGCACGATGACTGTCGATGGCAACAAGGTTGGCGAAGGTCGAATCGGGAAAACACAGCCTGGGATTTTCTCCGTCGATGACCTTGCAGACGTCGGTACGGATGATGGAACTCCGGTTACTGAATATGGCGGTTCGCCGAAGTTCAAAGGAACGCTCAATAAAGTGACTATCGAAGTCAGGAAGTAGTTTGCGACGTTTCCAGCGTTACAGCCGTTCAACTCAAAGGGGCTGTAACTTTTGACAGTGGTGACCCGACCTTTTCACGCCAGAATGTTATCGGTCGTGATCGATTAGGGCTGGCAAGACTCGATGATGTTGAGAAATGAGGCCTCAATGAAAGTTATGCGCAAACTCGTCGTAGTAGCTGTCGCGCTTATGCTTTTGACACTTTTCCCGGTCAACACTTTAGCGGGACCTCAGGCGCTGACATCGCTCAACACGAATGCACGTGGCCAGGGCACACTGACCGTGGGAAGGGAAGCAATGAAGATTGGTACCGTCGTCGTGAACTTGAAAGAAGACGGCACCGGTGCAATAACGCTCGTTGCGGACCTACAGCTTATGGTGAGTTGCACTTGGTCAGTGCCCGAGGATCTTAGTAAAGGCATTGATCTGAAAATTACCGGCGGCACGACCTCGAGTGGTGCAAGTGGTTCGGGAAAGCTTTTGCTAAAACCTGATGGAAAGTCGATCGACAAGTTGTCGATGCAGGGGACCAGCAACACCTCGAAAAGAAAGATCGTGGTCAGCTTTGTCGCTGAATAGAATCGTTTGTGTTCCTGCCACGCTGATCCATTTCACGCAGTTTATTGAGAGGAGAGAAATCCGTGACCCTTATGAAAGCCGTGATTCTATGCATCGTTGCGTTGACTGCGTTTCCCGCGGTTGCGCAGGACACGCAGTCAGACACCAACATGGAGATCCTGCGCGACAAGGTTAAGGCTGATAAGAAGCTAGTCATCGCAGCAAACATGGATCTGAACGAAGTCGAGGGAAAGGCGTTCTGGCCAATCTATGATGCTTATCAAAAAGACCTTCAAGCCATAAATGAGCGCCTTGGCAAAGCGATCCTTGCATATGCTGATGCGTACAATAAGAAAACGCTAACCAACGCACAGGCCATGCAGTTGTCGAATGAGGTCCAGGCGATTGATCAGGACGAACTCACGCTGCGTAAGACATACGCGGACCAACTCGGAAAGGTCATACCGGGAATCAAGGTCGCGCGTTATCTGCAAATTGAAAACAAAATTCGAGCGGCTATTCGCTATGATCTCGCGAAGGGTATTCCTCTAGTTCAGTAGCGATTCA
>Ga0207675_100005951_pt1 | contig 11621 bp, 10 predicted proteins | sample KBSSwiS42_FD_184305 | JGI IMG/M metagenome (GOLD analysis project Ga0207675, IMG submission 184305) | Switchgrass rhizosphere microbial communities from Kellogg Biological Station, Michigan, USA - KBS Switchgrass S4-2 (SPAdes) (version 2) | ecosystem: Host-associated > Plants > Roots >...
CTTGCGTGATCGCCGGGGCTGAGAAAAGCAGAGCAAGCTGCGCCCGGAGAAGCCCTGGTGAGGTACTGAAGGACGCGGGTTCGATTCCCGCCACCTCCACGCTAAGTTACCGATCGATTACTCAAGTGAAGAAGCCCAGGCCTAAGGCCGGGCCCCGAAGCCGGGCCCGGAGGGGTCTGGGCTTCCGCATATCTAGCCCGCGGCCTGGTGCTGGTCCGGGTCCATCCGCTGGCGGCGGAACCCCGGCAGCGCGCGGGCCAGCAGCAGGGCACCGGCGATACACGCCAGCCCGCCGGACACCACCGATACCGTGTTGCCGAACGCGGTCGCCACCGCCCCCGCCTCGAGGTCCCCGACGCGCGGCCCCCCGGTGACCACGGCGATCTGCAGGCCCGCCAGCCGCCCGCGCAGCGCGTCCGGCACGGCCAGCTGGATGATCGTGCTGCGGAACACGGCCGAGATGACGTCGGCACACCCCGCCGCGGCCAGCAGCACCAGGGCCAGTGGCAGCCAGGACACCAGGCCGAAACACGTGATCGCCGCGCCCCAGCCGATCACCGCCACAATGACCGCCAGGCCCTGCTGCTGGATCCGCGACACCCATCCGGTGGTGAGCGCCCCGACCAGGGCGCCCGCGCCGGGCGCGGCGTACAGGAACCCGAGCGTGGCCGCGCCCCCGCCGAACCGCGTCACCGCCAGCGCCGGGAACAGCGCCCGCGGCATGCCGAACACCATGGCGTTGATGTCGATCAGGTACGCGCCCTCGATGGCCTGCTTGCCGCGCACGTAGCGCAGGCCTTCCATGACCGAGCGCAGACCCGGCCGGTGGCCGGGCTCGCGGACCGGCTGTGGCGAGATCAGGAATATGGCGAACAGCGCCACCCCGAACCCGGCCACATCCAGCCAGTACACGAAGCGGACACCCGCCCCGGCCAGCAGCAGCCCGGCCAGCGCGGGCCCCGCCACCAGGCCGAACTGGAACAGCGCCTGGAAGATGGCGTTCGCCGTGGACACCTCGGACCGGCGCACCAGGTTCGGGACGATGGCGTTGCGTCCGGCGCTGTCCAGGCCGCTGAACCCGGCCGACAGCGCGGGCAGCACGAACAACGGCCACAGCGCGGGTCCCAGGTCGGCGTTGACCGCCAGGCCGGCGCTGCACGCCGCCATCAGCACCTGCGCGATCATCAGCAGCCGGCGCCGGTCCATGGCGTCGACCGCCGAGCCACCCAGCAGTGACCCGGCGATCAGCGGGAACAGCTGGGTGACGGACACCAGCCCGACCATCAGTGACGAGTGGGTCAGCTGGTACACCTGGTACGGCACCGCCACCGTGGTCAGCTGGTTGCCCAGGACGGACACGAGCTCGCCCCAGACCAGGTGGCGGAAGTCGCGCGACCGCCGCAGCGGCGTCAGGTCGATGAGCAGGCGCCGCGCGGCCCGGGGCTCTGCCTCCCCCTGGCCGCTCACCCAGACCCCTCCCAAGTAGTGACTGACGGTCATTCAGTGGGATATCATACCGGCCACGGCCGGCGGCACGGTGGCCGGCCAGACCACGATCAAATGTGCCGAACGGTCGTGGGTCGCCCGCCTGCCCGCGGCGCGGGGCCAGGCGCCTGAAAACCGGAGAGGGCCGGGGAAAGAGCACGGTGACCAGAACCAAGCCCGCCGAACAGCGCCGCGCCGACCTCCTCGCGGCCGGCCGGACCCTGTTCCTGGCCAAAGGCATCGCCGCCACCTCGCTGGACGACATCACCCGGCAGGCCGGGGTGTCCAAGGGCCTGTTCTACCTGTACTTCGCGTCCAAGGAAGACCTGGTGCTCGCGCTGCAGGAGCAGTTCTCCGGCGAGGTCGCCGCGCGCATGGCCGCGGCCGCGACGGCGCTGGCCGAGGCTGGCCAGGCGGACTGGGGCGCCCGGCTGGACGCCTGCGTCACGGCTGCCTTCGGGTCCTACCGGGAGCTGCACGACCTGCACGAGGTCCTGTTCCACCACGCGCACTCGGCGCGGCCCGATCCCGACGCCGCCACCCTGGTCATCAGGGACCTGCTCGCCGCCGGGGTGGCCGCGGGCGCGCTGGACGTGTCCGACCCGGAAGCGACCGCGGTGCTCTGCTACGCGAGCATGCACGCCTTCGACTTGCGCGGCCACGGCGGCCCGGACGACACCAGGCTCATCCGGGCCGCGCAGCAGCTGGTGCGCCGCGCGGCCGGCCTGCCCTAGCGACACCGCCCTAGCGACACTGCCCTCGCGACGCTACCTAGCGCGACGCGCCGGCGCCACGTTCTTTCTCCGGCGCCGGAGTCCCGGGAAAAAGCGCGCGGCGCGTGCATTCAGGGCGGCCAGGATGGCCGATCATTACCATTCTGGTTCCGAACACGGGATAATAGGGCGACAGATAGAAACGATTGTGGCTAGCTGGTTCCATCGTCCGAAGGCGTGCGCGGTGCCTACACGACGCGGTGGGTCCGGCCGGAAGGGGATGGGAGATGGCGGCGATGAAGCCGCGGACGGGTGACGGTCCGCTTGAGGTCACCAAGGAGGGGCGCGGCATCGTCATGCGTGTCCCGCTTGAAGGCGGCGGCCGGCTAGTTGTTGAGCTCACTGCCGACGAGGCGGCCAGGCTTGGTGATGCCCTGAAGTCCGTGGTTGGGTGACCTAATCGAGTCGCTGCCTAGTCGCTTCTCTTGACCGCGGCGAGCAGGCCCTCCCCGAGCGGCAGCAGCACGGGCACGAGCCGTTCGTCGGCCCGTACCTGGCTGGCGAGGTCGTACGCCGGAACGTCCCCTTCATCGTCCCCGGAGCTCCCGGCCAGCAGGGCGTTGTTGAACGCCACGACCCCGCCCGTCCGCAGCAGGCGCAGCGCGGCGGACAGGTAGTCCTGGTAGTCGCGCGGGTCCGCGTCGCAGAACACCATGTCGTAGGCGCCGTCAGACAGCCGGGGGAGCACGTCGAGCGCGCGGCCGAGGATGAGCCGGCACTGGTTCTGCGCGAAGCCCGCCGCCTGGAACGCCTTCCTGGCCACCCGCTGATACTCCGGCTCGGTGTCCACGCTGGTGAGCGTGGAACCCGGGCGCATGCCGCGGAGCAGCCAGATGCCGGAGCTGCCGCAGCCGGTGCCGATCTCGACCGTGGTCTTCGCCCCGACCGCGCACGCTAGGAAGCGCAAGGTGGCGCCGACCGCCGGCAGCACGGGTTCGGTACCGCCAAGGTCGGCCGCGTTGGCCCGCGCGGCGAGCAGCGGCTCGTCCTCGGGCAGGTACTCTGCGGCGTACGCAAGTGGCCCCACCCGCAGCAGCCTAGCGCCTGCCGATGCAGGTCGGGGAACTCTACGGCAGCCAAGACCGTTAGTTATTGAGACACCTGCCGGGGCGGGCTGGCCTGTCCTGGCCCCGGGACACGACTGGCGTAGCGGAAGAATCCACGGCACGATGGTGACAGGCACGGCACTGGCTGACCCGGAGGGCAGATTGGCAGAGGAGGCCGCTGCTCAGCCCGAGTGGAACCTCCCTACGTGGGAGGACATCGTCCGTTTGCATTCCGCCCGGGTATACCGGCTTGCCTACCGGCTGACCGGCAACCCGCACGACGCCGAGGACCTGACCCAGGAGGTCTTCGTCCGGGTCTTCCGGTCGCTGTCCAGCTACACCCCGGGTACGTTCGAGGGCTGGCTGCACCGGATTACCACGAACCTGTTCCTCGACGCGGCGCGGCGCAAGCAGCGGATCAGGTTCGAGGGGCTGGCCGACGAGATGGCGCACCGGCTGGCGGGCTCGGAGCCCACCCCGGCGCAAGCCTTCGACGACAGCCACCTGGACGACGACGTGCAAGCCGCGCTCAAGGCGCTCCCGCCGGAGTACCGGGCCGCCGTGGTCTTGTGTGACATCGAGGGCTTCTCCTACGAGGAGATCGCGGCCACGCTGGGCGTGAAGCTGGGCACGGTGCGCAGCAGGATCCACCGCGGCCGGGCCCAGCTGCGCTCCGCGCTCGAGCACCGCAGGCCCGCCCCCGCGCTCCATCGCAAGGGGCTCGGCCGTGGTGGCCTGGTCCTGAGGGGGAGCCATGAGCCATCTCGGTGACCGGCTGTCCGCCCTGGTCGACGGCGAGCTCGGCGGGGCCGAACGGGACCGCGCCCACGCGCACCTGGCCGCCTGCGAGCAATGCCGGACCGAAGCCGCCGAGCTCAGGGCGCTGAAGCAGAAGCTGCGCGGGCTGATGGACGGGGCCCCGGCCGAGGCGGCCATGACCAGCCGCCTGATCGCCATGACCGGGCCCGGCGGTCCCATGCCCCCGCGGCGCCGTCTGCTGCGGGTGGTGCCAGCCCGCCGACCCGGAACTCCCGCACCCGGCCCGGTGTCCTCCCGACCGGGATCCCCCCTGCGATCCAGCCCGGCCTGGCCTCGTCCCCGGCGCCGCCGCTACCTCGTTCTCGGCACGGTATCCCTGGTCGTCGGCCTGGGCACGGCCGCGTTCACCGCGGGCGGCGGCGGGGACGCGGCCCCCGGGCCGAGGATCACCCCGCCCGTCGAGATGTACAGCGTGGAACACGCCATCACCACCGGTGAGGTCCCGTTCCCGGCCCCGACCGCCGAGTCATCCTCGAACGCTCCGCTGCCATGAGGCCTGCGTGTTCACCCCGGTAACCCGCTCGGTGCGGAACGGCCGGTCGCCCCGGGTGCTGGCGGCCGCGCTGGCGGTGGCCATGCCCGGGCTCCTGGTCAGCGCGTGCAGCAGCCAGTCCGGGGCCGGCCCGGCAGGCGGCGACGCGGTGTCGGCGGCCGGGCGCGCCGCCGCCGGGCCCGTGACCAGGAGCAGGGCGCCGGCCGCGGCCAAGCGGCCGACGACGGTCCGGGCCGCCAAGCTGCTGGCCCAGGCGGCCCAGGCGGCGATCGTGACGTCCTACCAGGGCCAGGAGATCCTCACCCGGTGGAGTCAGGGCGGCGGGAGCGTCCTGGTTTCCAGCATCTGGCACGTCAGCGGCGGGCAGACGGTCACCCAGACCACGGCCGACGGGGCCTCGTACAGCAGCCAGTCGTACCTGTCCTCCGACACCGATGGCCAGTCACCCGAAGGCGTCCTCGGGGTCACCGCACCGCTGATCGGGCTGCTCAAATCGCACTACCTCGTGGCGTACGCGGGAAGCGGCTCGGCGGATAACAGGACCGCGCAGGTAGTGGAGGCCTGGCGGTCCGACGGCAGCATCGCCGCGAGGTTCTGGCTGGACGACGCGACCAAGCTGCCGCTCGAACGCGAGGTCTTCGACACCGCCGCCCACGTGATCGGCCAGGACGTGTTCATCGACGTCAGCTTCGCGGCCCCGGGATCGTCGCCGCAGCAGGCCGCCGCCGCGCCGGCCAGCGCCCGGGTCTCGGCCGACCCGCAGGGGCCCTGGACCGATCCGTTCTCCCGCCGCCAGCTGCTCGCCCTGCGGGACGGCGGCTGGCAGGTCCCGGCCGAGCTGCCCGGCGGCCTGTCGCTGTTCACCGGGGCCAAGACGCGGGCGGAAACCGGTGCCGTGCTCGACCTCGGCTACTCGGACGGCCTGTCCATGGTGTCGGTGTTCGAGCAGCGCGGGAAGCTCCCGGCCACGCTGCCCGGCTGGCGGAAGACCAAGGCAGGCGGCCACGTCGTCTTCGCCCTGCCGGATCAGCGCCTGCTGACCTGGGCCGGCCACGGCATGGTGTTCACGATGGTGGCGGACGCGCCGTCCCAGACCGTCGACGCGGCGGTCGGTGCGCTGCCGCACGACGGGCCCGCCGGGTTCTGGAAGCGGATGTCGCGCGGCCTGGTCCGGGTGGCGTCCTGGGTCAACCCGTTCCATTGACCCGAACGGGCCCGGCACCGTTTAGAGTGGACCTGCGTGTGTTTACCCGTCGGACGGAGAGCTGAGCGGTGTTCGACCTGTCCATCCCCAAGCTGCTGGTCCTCGCGGTGATCGCGCTTGTTGTCTTCGGGCCGCACGAACTGCCCAAGATCGCCTCCCAGGCCGGCCGGGCCCTGCGCGACCTGCGTAAGATCGCCGAGGGAGCAAAGAACGACCTGCGGGAAGGGCTGGGTCCCGAGTTCGCCGACTTCGAGATCGAGGACCTGAACCCGAAGCGGTTCATGCAGAAGCACCTCTTCGAGGACGCCAACGGCGATTCGGACCCGAGAAGCCCGGCCGCCGCCGCCCAGACTCAGTCCCATGCCAACGGCACGCTGCTAGCCCCCGGCGAGCGCCCCCCCTTCGACACCGACGCCACCTGACCCGCCGGCCCCTGCCGCACGCCCGCCGGACCCCGCCGCACGCCCGCCGGCCCCTGCCGCGTCCGCCGCACGCCCGCCGCGCCCGCCGGACCCCTGCCGCACGCACTGGATCCGGGGTTTCACGGCGTCAGAACGCCCTGGATCCGGGGTTTCATGACGTTCCAGCCGCCCCGCGCACCCGAGCCGTGAGGCTGATGGTGTCGGCGTGACCTGAGTCCGGTTTCTGGGACGTGCCGCCCGGCCGCGGTCCACGAGCCGACCGGGATACGGTGCCTACTGGGGGGTCAGGCCGAGGTGACGCCCGGCCAGGCCGCGGCCGCGGGCGCCGATCTCGTCCGCGATCTTCCGCAGCGCGAGCGCGGCCGGGGAGTCGGGGTCGCTGAGCACCAGCGGCATTCCCGCGTCGCCGCCCTCGCGCAGCCGGACGTCCAGCGGCACCTGGCCGAGCAGGGGTACCTGAGTACCGCCCAGCCGGCTGAGCGCGGCCGCCACGGTGGCCCCGCCGCCCGAGCCGAACACCTCGGTCTGCTCCCCGCAGTGCGCGCACACGAGGTACGACATGTTCTCGATGACCCCGGCGATGCGCTGGTGCGTCTGCGAGGCGATGGCCCCGGCCCGTTCGGCCACTTCGGCCGCTGCCAGCTGCGGCGTGGTCACCACCAGCAGCTCGGCCCCCGGCAGCATCTGGGCCACCGAGATGGCCACGTCACCGGTGCCGGGCGGCAGGTCGAGCAGCAGCACGTCCAGGTCGCCCCAGTACACGTCGGCCAGGAACTGCTGCAGCGCGCGGTGCAGCATCGGCCCGCGCCAGACCACGGGCGTGTTGCCCTTGGTGAACATGCCGATGGAGATGACCTTCACATCGTGCGCGGACGGCGGCATGATCATGTTCTCGACCGGCGTGGGCCGGCCGGTGACGCCCAGCATCCGCGGCACCGAGTGCCCGTAGATGTCGGCGTCCACCACCCCGACCTTCTGGCCCGAGGCGGCCAGCGCGGCGGCCAGGTTCACCGTCACCGACGACTTGCCCACGCCGCCCTTGCCGCTGGCCACCGCGTAGACGCGGGTCAGCGAGTTCGGCTGGGCGAACGGGATCTGCGGCTCGGGCCGCCCGCCGCGCAGCTGGGTCTGCAGCGCGCGGCGCTGCTCGTCGCTCATCACGTCGAGGCCGACGCGGACCGACGACACCCCGGGCAGCCGCCCGACCGCCGCGGTTACCTCGCGGGTGATGGTGTCCTTCATAGGGCAGCCGGCGACGGTCAGGTAGACCTCGACGGCCACCGTCCCGTCGGCCGCCACGTCGATGTGCTTGACCATGCCGAGCTCGGTGATGGGACGCCGGATCTCCGGGTCGAGCACCCCGGCGAGCGCCTGGGTGACCTGCTGGGCGCTGGGCGGGTCCAAATCCGGGCCCGTAGTCGGGGTAGTCATGAATTCATGCTACCCACGGGCCCGCGCAGGCCGGGCCAGGAGACGGAACGGCCGCGACCGTGGGTACGGTCGCGGCCGCTCGCGCAGGCCTAGCCTGGTCTAGTTCCTGGCGACCGCGCCGGTCGTCGGGTTGAGGATGACCGGATCGACGTGCGGCGCGAAGAACTGCAGCATCCCGCTGAGGCTGTTCGAGCTGGCGTCGAAGGAGCCGCCTCCGATCCGCTTGCCGCCGAGCCAGTTGTTCTCGGCGAACTTGATGATCGAGGCGGTGTTGGTCAGCTGGTGGCTGACGTAGTTGGTCCGGGACCAGGGCGAGATCACCAGCATCGGCAGCCGCTGGCTGTAACCGCACCGGACCGGGATGCCGGCCAGCCGCACCGGCGACGAGGAGCAGATCGCCGCGTCCAGCGACGTGTTGGAGCCGTTCACGATCACTGGCTTCTGGTGGTCGTACCAGCCGTCGGAGTCGTCGTAGGCGATCACGATCGCGGTGTTCTTCCAGAACTTGGACTTCTCGATCTGGTTGATCGTGTTCACCAGGAACGTCTGCTCGTCCAGCGGGTCGGAGTAGCCGGGGTGGGCGTCCTGGTACTCCGCCGCCTTCAGGAAGCTCACCGCCGGCATGTTGCCGGCCTTGAGTGTGGTGTAGAAGTCGGACAGGTCGTACTGGTGGTTGGCCTGGTCGGTGTGCCCGATGGCGGCCTCGGAGGACGGCGGCAGGTGCTTGGGGTTGGCCGTCGACTTGTAATACTCGAACGGGTTGTGGTGCGGCGAGTAGTCGATGACCGTGTTGCCGCCGATGTTCTGGTGCGTCGTGCCGCAGACCGCGAAGCCGGCCGCGTTCGTCCCGGTCGGCGCGAAGCCGCCCTGGAACCAGCCCCAGCTGACGTTCCTGGTGTTGAGCAGGTCGCCGATGTTCTTGCCGTTCGCGACGGCCAGCGGGCTGGTCGCAGTGTGGCTGGAGTCGGAGCAGTCGTCGAAGGCGGGGTCGGGGTCGCCGTAGACCGTGCCCAGGCCGGCGCTGTTCAGCGGGCTGACGCTGCCCGGGTCCTCGACCTTGGCCCCGCTCGTCGGGTCGACCGCGTAGGCGTTGCCGGTCTGGCCGGAGATCAGGTTGAGCGCGCCGGGCGTGGACGGGCCGAACGTGGTGTCCCAGTTGTTCTCGCTCATCGCGTAGTGCTGCGCGTAGTTCCACAGCCCGGTGACCGTGTTGCCGTCGTAGTAGTCCATGACCAGGCCGGGATGGCCGAACAGGATCGGCTGCCCGGTGCACGTGTCGGTCTCCGTGTTCTGAACGAACTGGTCCATCTTGCCGTTGTTGACGGCTTTCTGCTCCGCGGTGTAGCCGTGGTTCTGGTCGCAGGTCAGCGCCTGGGAGTGGGTGAGCCGGGTGGGGTTGTACGCGTTCGGGTTGCTCGTCAGCAGCGGGCCAACCGGGCCCTTGGAGGTGATCTTGCTGTACAGGCCGTTCACCGCCGGGGTGCCGCGCCTGGCCTGGAACTTGGTCCCGTCGGTGTTGGCCGCGAACGGGTACGTCCCGAAGTAGTGGTCGAACGACACGTTCTCGTCGAAGAGCACCACCAGGTGCTTGATCGGCGTCGCGGCCTTCGCCGTGATCGTCCAGCTGCTGGCCGGGCTCGTCTTGGGCACGGCTACCGAGCCCGCGGTGTTCGGCGTCGCGTTCGCGCCGGACACCGTGGTGCCGACGGCTACGCCGGTGCCGAGCACGACGGCGGCCGCGATGGCGGCGTAATACCGGGTCTTCTTTCCTCTGACACGAACCGTGGCTGGGCCTTCGCCCATGTTCGGCCTCCTGAGTCTGCTGGCTGTGAGGGCCGGCGGACCCCTCGGGGCTACGGGGCCGCGGCGCCGGTGCGCCCGCAGGCGCACCCAGGAGCAAAACCTGGCATAACGCGATAACACAAGAACGCACTTAATCTGACCAGAAGGCGAACACGAGGTCAAGAATCCGTCACGACGCCCGGGGCCGCCCGCGGTGGGGCGCTGACGGCTCACGCCAGCATGGCCCGGCCCAGGTAATCCGAGCCATTCATCACACCGGGCAGGGCCAGGAAGTAGCCGCCGCCGAACGGGCTGATGTAGTCGGTGAGCGGTTCGCCCGCGAGCCGGGTCTGCACCGTCTCGAACTGCCGCTTGAGATCTTGCTGGAAGCACGTGAAGATCAGCCCCATGTCCAGGTTGCCGACCTGGTCGATGCCGCGGTCGTAGTTGTAGCCGCGGCGCAGGATGCGGCTGTCCGCGCTCGCCGCCGTCCGCGGGTTGGCCAGCCGGATGTGCGAGGTCAGCGGGATGACCGCGCCGGTGGGATCGGCCGGGAAGTTCGGCTTGGCCAGGATGCTGTTCGCGTCGAGCGGGTAGCCGGAGGCCCGGCGGCGGCCGATCATGTTCTCCTGCTCGGTGATGTCGACCCGATCCCAGAACTCCACCAGCATCCGGATCAGCCGCACCACGAAGTAGCTGCTCCCGGTCGTCCAGGCCGGCTCGCCCGCGGTGCCCGCCTGGATCCAGACCAGCCGGTCCATCTGCGCCCGGTTGCTCGCGTCCGGGTTGGCGATGCCGTCCATGAAGCCGAGCATGTTGCGCGGAATCGTCCCGCTCGGGCGGGCCGGGCTGGTGAACCCGTCAATGCGCCACAGCGCCTGCATGCCGCCCCTGGTGTGCCTGGCGATGTCCCGCAGCGCGTACACCACCACGTCGGAATTGCCCGCGCTGAGCTGAAGCACCAGGTCGCCGCCGCACTGGGCCGGGTCCAGGGCGTCGTCGGGGAACGCGGTCATCGGCTTGAGCCTGGCCGGCTGCTGCGAGGCGAGCCCGTATCGGTCGTCGAACAGCGTGGACCCCACCCCGACCGTCACGGTCAGGCCGTCCGGAACCACGGCCGGGCCGAGCACGCCCGAGTCGGACGGCGGGGCTCCGATGCCCGCCGGCGGTGGGGTGCCGCCCGCGGTCAGGAACCTGGCCCGCGCGGTGATCGTCCGGAACAGGTCGGTGAGCTCGGCCCGCCCGTCCGCGGTGGCGTTGAACGAGATCACGGCGGTCTGCCGCTGCGACTGCGGCAGGATGCCGGCCTGGTACCGGCCGTGGAACGGCACCGGCGGGAGCACCCCGGCCTGGGCGCGCTCCAGCGCCTGCTGGCTCGCCGGGGCCGGCCGGGTGGCCCGGTAGGCGTACCCCGCGGCCGCGCCGCCGACGGCCCCGGCCGCACCCGCGCCCAGGGCCCCCCGCAGGAAGGCCCGGCGCGGCGGTACCGACTCGGGCGGGACGGATGGAGGCTGGCCCGGATCCGTCGTGTCGGGCATCACGTTCTCCGTGGCTCGGTGATCGCGGCGATCGGTGCCAGTGCCTCGAGCGCCTGACTGCAGGCCGCGTCGATCTGCTGGCGCTGGCTCGTGCTCAGGGCCGAGACGGAAACCCAGGTTCCGTTCGGCCTCCTTTCTTTCTCTATGAGTGCCTGCAGACGGTCCAGCCAGCTGTATACGGCGGGAAGCCCGGCGTACCGCGGGGCCAGCAGTGGGTGCAAGATGGTCAGCAGCTCCCGCGTCCCGTCGATGTTGGCCCGGGTGGTGGCGAGCGTGGTGCCGCTGCCGTAGTCGTCGTGGCCGCTGATCTGGAACTGCAGCGCGTTCTCGAGTATCTCGTGGGTGCGCAGGCCCATGTCGATCAGGTCGATCTCCTGGTCGGGCCACGAGGCGCGCAGCCCGCGGATGTCGGCGACGAGCTTGTTCGCGACGCCGGTCAGCTGGCCGGCGCTCTGCCCGTGCCACAGGCCGTACTCCAGCCGGTGGAAGCCGGTCCAGTCGGGGTCGTGCACGCCCGCCTGTGAGTCCGGCACGCCGTCGATCCGGTCGCCGAAGTCGCCGAACGCGTCGTACGCCGCGCCCAGCCGCTGGTAGGTGAGGTGCGCGGTCAGCCACGCGGTCCTGGCCG
>Ga0207675_100005952_pt1 | contig 11621 bp, 12 predicted proteins | sample KBSSwiS42_FD_184305 | JGI IMG/M metagenome (GOLD analysis project Ga0207675, IMG submission 184305) | Switchgrass rhizosphere microbial communities from Kellogg Biological Station, Michigan, USA - KBS Switchgrass S4-2 (SPAdes) (version 2) | ecosystem: Host-associated > Plants > Roots >...
GATCCTCGAGATCATGAGCGATGCCCTGTCGGCGGGAGATCGCATCGAGATACGCGGCTTCGGCTCGTTCTCGCTGCACTTCCGGCCGCCGCGGCAGGGCCGCAATCCCAAGACCGGAGAGGCAGTAGCCCTCTCCGGCAAATACGTTCCGCATTTCAAGCCCGGCAAGGATCTGCGCGAACGCGTCAATGACGGAGCGGACCGTCCCATCCGGGACTAATGTCGGCCACCCCGGTTTACCCCGCATTTGTCGATCTCGAGCCCTGGCAACAGGGCTCGTTTCATTTCGAAACCGCGCTGCCCGGCAGCAAGTCGCTGACGCTGCGTGACTGCGCGCTCGCGGCCCTGGCGCAGGGCGAGAGTGTCATTCGCTTTCCCGGTGAAGCCGACGACTACTGGCGCATGAAGGATTGCCTGCGGCGCCTCGGCATCGCGGTGGACGATTCGCACGAGGACCAGGTGCGCATCGCGGGGCGCGGCGGCGAATTCGGCGCCGGCCGGGTCGAACTCGACGTGGGGCAGAGCGCGGTCACCACGCGGCTGATGCTGGCCTTCGCCGCGCTGCGTCCCGATGTCACCGTGGTCGACGGCCACATTTCCATGCAGAAGCGTCCCAACAAGGACCTCACCGATGCGCTGAAGTCGCTCGGTGCGTCAGTGGAGTCCGCGCGCGACGGCCATCTGCCGACGACGGTGCGCGGCACGCGTGCGCTGCGTGGCCCGGTGCGTGTGCCGGGGACTATCTCGAGCCAGTACCTCACCAGCCTGCTGACCATCGCGCCGCTCATCGAGGGTGGACTCACCATCGAGGTGGAAGGCGACCTCACCAGCAAGCCGTACGTCGATCTCACGCTCGATGAAATGGCCAAGTTCGGCGTGCGCGTGCAGAACCAGGACTATCGCCGGCTGGTGGTTGCCCGGCAGCAGTATCGCGCCGGCACGATCGACGTCGAGGGCGACGCCTCGGCGGCGTCGTATTTCGCGGCGCTGGCCACTTTGCACGGCGCTTCGATGACCCTCACCAACCTCGGCTCGCAGACCCGCCAGGGGGATTACGCATTCTTCGGTCTGTGCGAGCAGCTGGGTGCGCGGGTGACGCACGCCGCCGGCAGCACCACGATCCAGGGACCGCGCGAACTGCTCGCATACGACGATGCGGTGGACATGACCAGCATGCCGGACGTGGCGCCGACGCTGATGATGATGGCGCCGTTTCTCCGCAAACCCACGCGCCTCGTCGGCCTCGCGACACTGCGCGTGAAGGAGTGCGACCGCATCGCCGCGCCGACGCGCGAGCTGCGCAAGCTGGGCATCGAAGTCGAAGAGGGGCCGGACTACATGGTCATCGGGCCGATGGGATCGCCCGCGCGGCCGCAGCTCGTGGAAATCGAGACCTATCACGATCACCGTATCGCCATGTCCTTCGGCGTGCTCGGCTCGCGACTGCCGGGCCTGCGGATTCTCGATCCGGGCTGCGTGGCCAAGACCTATCCAAACTACTGGCGCGACTGGCAGCGCGCCCGCTCCGTTCCCCGCTAGGGCTCGCGCACCGGCCTGAAGCCGATCATGCGATGACCCTGGAACGAGGGCCACGCCGCCGAGCGCGCCGCCGTGCGCAGGTCCGGGGCCTCGACGAAGAAACTGCCGCCACGCACCACGCGATACGCGCCCGTCGTCGGACCCTGCGGATTCTTGCGCGGCGAGCTCGCATAATAGTCGCGGTCGTACCAGTCCTGGCACCACTCGAGCACATTGCCCGCCATGTCGAACGCGCCATACGGTGACGCGTTGCCCTTGAAATAACCCACGGGCCGCACGGTGTCGAACGCCTGCGTACCGACAAAATTCGCGAGATCGCGATCGATGGATTCACCCCAGGGATAACGCCGTCCATCCGTGCCGCGCGCCGCCTTCTCCCATTCCGCTTCGGTAGGCAGGCGATAGTGTTTGCCGGTACGCGCGCTCAACCAGGCGCAGTAGGCGGTGGCGGCGTCCCAGTTCACCCCAAGCACCGGGTATTCGTCGCTGTCGGGCGTGCCGCCGCCGTGATTGTTGGGTTGCGTCCAGTAGGGAACCTGGTCGCGCGGCACGACGCGGCCCTCGGGCCAGTACTGCGGGTCGTCGTAACCGGGATCGTCGCGAAATTTCCGCCACTCCCGGTTCGTGATTTCGTACCTGCCGATGTAGAACGCGCCGAGCTCCACCGGATGAGCGGGGCGTTCGCGCGCCAGGCCGTCGCCCGCGCGGTCACCCATGGTGAACGCGCCCGCGGGCACGAAGACGTAGTCACCGTAGCCGTCGTTCACGGTCTTCGGTGCCGGGCCGGCGTTGCGCAGCGCGGTTTTCGCGGGCGCGGCGGACGGCGGCAGGAAGCCCGCGACCCGCAGAAAATGTTCGAGCCGCGGCATCCAGTCGCCGAACTCCGGACTTCCCTGGCCGGTTCCAAAGCCGTGCCGCCCGCGCTGGTACACGTGCAATTCGGCTATGGCCCCCGCCTGCGTGAGTTCCGAGAACAATTGCGCGTTGGCGAGCGAGGGCGCCTGGTCCGCCGCCGCCGACAACAGGAACGTGGGTGGATAGTCCTTGAGCGACTCACCGGGCGTGGCGCGCCCGGCGCCGTAGATCAGCGCGAGGAAATCGGGGCGGGAGCTCACACGTTCAATGGGATCGGGGCTCTGCGGGACGCCCGCGTCCGACGCCGCGGCCACGCCGCGTCCGAGGCTGCCCCCGGCGGAAAAGCCGATCAAACCGATGCGCGCGGGATCGAGATGCCACTCCACGGCGTGGGCGCGCACGAGTCGCAGCGCGCGCTCGCCGTCCGCCGTGCGCGCGGCCTGGTCATAGCGCGGCGCGAGCCGGTACGTGAGCACGAAGGCCGTGACGCCCCAGTCGTTGAAGACCTCGGCAACGTCGGCGCCTTCGCCGCCATACATCAACATGATGTTGCCGCCGCCGGGCGCGACGATCACCGCACCACCGTTCGCGGTACCGGCGCGTGGCGAAAACACCGTGAGGAAGGGCGCATCCAGCGGGCCGTCGCCGGCCGCGCCGGGTACTTGTCCGACGTCCCACAATGGAATGTTGTGATTCGGGGCGCCCATTGCTTGCAGAGAGACCAGGGCGGCGAAGGAGAAGAGCAGCGCTGCTGACAGGAAGCGTTTCATGGCGCGTGATGATAACGTCCCCGCATGCGCCTGCGCGGTATCGGCCCCGAAGTCCTGCTGCTGTGTTTCCTGCTGGTCGGGGCGGCGGCGTTCGCGCTCGGGCGGCGCACCGCGCGCGGCCGGCGGCTGCGCCGAGACGTCGACTACTTCACCGGCCTCGATCACCTGGTCAACGACCGCTTCGATCGCGCCACCGAGGTGTTCACGCGCCTCGCCACCAAGTCGCACGAGGCCGACATCCAGTTCGCGCTCGGCAGCCTGATGCGCAAGCGCGGCGAGGTGGACCGCGCCATCGCCATCCACACCGAGCTCAGGAATCACCGCGAAGCGACGGTGCGCGAGCAGGCGACCTATGCGCTGGGCCTCGACTACATGAGCGCGGGCTTGCTCGACCGCGCCGAGGAGAAACTGCGTGACCTGCTGGGTTCCACGCAGTTCCGCGCCGCGGTGCTGGAGCGCCTCGCCTGGGTGCACGAACAGCAGCGCGACTGGAAAGCGGCGCTGGAGATCTGGCGCGAGCTGCCGCCCGAGAAGCAGCGCGAGCGTGCCATCGTGGCGGCGCATTACTGCTGCGAGCTGGGCGAAGCCGCGCTGGCCGCGCACGACGTGGACGCCGCGCGCACCCAGCTGGCCGCCGCGCGGGTGCACGCGCCGGAGGCGCCGCGCGTGCGCATGCTCGCCGCACGTATCGCCGCGGCCTCGGGCGAACAGGACAAGGCGCTCGAGCTTTACTCCACGGCGCTCACCGGGTCACGCGCCATTCGCGAGGCGTTCACGCAGGAAGCGCACGAGGCGCTGAAATCTTCTGCCGCCGAGCTCGACGCGCGGCTGCTCGCCAGCAAGCCGGCGGAGGAAGAGACGCCGCCGGTCCGCGCGCGGTTCCGTTGCGAACAATGCGGCGTGGAGAGCGTCACCTGGCACTGGCGCTGCCCGAGTTGCCGCTCCTGGGACTCGCTGCAAAGTGTGAACAGTCGCGATCCCTGATTAATTGCAGGAATTGGCGAGATTGCCGGCTGCGAGTCGCGCGGCCAGGTTGTTAGTCTCTGCTGCGCCCGGCGCCGCCGGGTTCAACGCAAGGAGGCACCATGTCACTCAAACACCTGTTCCCCATGCTCGCCGCCACGCTGCTGCTCACGCAGGTCGTGCAGGCCGAGCCGGTCAACATCAATACCGCCGACGCCAGCACGCTCGCCAAGGCGCTCAATGGCGTCGGTCCGGCCAAGGCCAAGGCCATCGTGAGCTACCGCGAGAAGAATGGACCGTTCAAGAGCGTCGACCAGCTGGCCATGGTCGAAGGGATCACGCAGAAGCTCATCGACAAGAACCGCGCGGACATCAAGCTGGGAGCGGAGAAGTCCGGACCGGCGGTACCCGCGGCTCCGGCAGCCGGGAAGCAGCCCAAGCCGGCTTCCTGAGTCCGATCCGGCCGACGTGGCAGGCGCGATAGTTCTCAAACTCTCGCGTCTGCAGCGCCGGAGCCCTACAGGGCGGTCTCGCCGGCATGGTATGTTCGGGCCCGAAAAAAACGGAGCCCCCATGTCGCAGAGACGAAACCCCAGTCGCATCGATGTCGCCGTATTCCCGGTCGCGGGAAGGGGCACACGGTTCCTTCCGGCGACCAAGGCGAGCCCGAAGGAAATGCTGCCGATCGTCGACAAGCCGCTCATTCAATACGCGGTCGAAGAGGCGTTGGCCGCGGGTGCCCGGCGCCTGGTGTTCATCACGGGTTCTTCCAAGCGCGCCATCGAGGATCACTTCGACACCGACGGCGAGCTCGAATCGCTGCTGGTCAAGCAGGGCAAGAGCGATCTGGTGAAGGCGTTGCGCAGCGTGTTGCCGTCCTATGCCTCGTGCATCTACATCCGCCAGCCTGCGCCCCTCGGTCTCGGCCACGCGGTGTTGTGCGCCCAGCCCGCCGTGGGCGACGCGCCATTTTTCGTGCACCTGGCGGATGACCTCATCGACGCACCCGAACCCTGTCTCAAGCAGATGGCGGACCGCTTCGACAACGGCAGCATCGTGGCCGTGCAGACCGTGCCGCAGTCCCAGACGGACAAGTACGGCATCGTGAAAACCGGCGATCACAACGGCGAGCTGCTGCGGGTCGACCGCATCGTCGAGAAGCCCAAGCCGGCGCAGGCGCCGTCGACTCTCGCCGTGGTGGGCCGCTACCTGCTCACGCCGCGCGTGTTCACGCACCTCGAACGCATCGGCGAGGGCGCCGGCGGCGAAATCCAGCTCACCGACGGAATCGCACGCCTCATGAACGACGAGGCCGTGTATGCCTACAAGTTCACGGGCAAACGTTACGACTGCGGCAGCAAGCTCGGCTACCTGCAGGCGAACGTGGAGTACGCATTGGCGCACGAGGAACTGGCGAAGCCATTTCGCGCCTACCTGAAAAAGCTGGCGCAAGACCTGTAAAAGGTAGTTCGACGCGAGTTACGGAATCAACCCGAGCAGGCCTGCGCGCCCGCGCCACTGCCCGTCACCTTGAACGAACGAACCGGGGTCAGCACGCGTGACAGCGAGCCGTCGGCCGTATTCATGGTGTGCGTCCAGTCGCTGATCTGCACGGTGTCGCAAGCCCCGCCCGAGCCGCGAATCATCTGGCCCATGCGGATGGTCTGCACCAGCGAACCGCCGTTGTTCGTGGTCACGCTGCTTTCGACGGCGTAATCCGAGTTGTTGAACATCGTGAACTGCCACAGGTACTCGGCGAGCTTCTCGAGCTCGACGGCGGTCAGCGGGCGCTGGTTCATGCTGCCCGCGGCGCCGGCGTCGGCACGCAGGTCGGTGTCCGAGCGATCCAGGTAGTCGCAGCGGAACACGCGGTGGCGAATCATCGCGCTCGGGTCGGAGCGCGGCACGCGCACCAGCTCGAACATGCGCGCATCGCTGCGCACTTCGGAGAGATCCGAGTACTGGCCCTGCCAGGTCGCCTGGCGCTCGGACCAGTCGATGGCCTGGGCGAGGTCGTTGGTGCAGATCTCGTAGACGCTGGTGGTGATGCCCTGCGGGCCGGTGGCGAGGTCGGTGTTCTTGAGGTGCTTGGTGGCGATGGTGCCGGCGACGTTCGCCGGGCGCGTCTCGACGTCGAAACCGGCCGGCGTGCGCGCATCACCCTTGTAGATGCGGGCGGCGAGTTGGAGATCGGCGCTGCTGGTGGACGGCGGCGCGGTGGGAGCGGGCGCTGGGTCCGGAACGCTTGCGGGCTGGGAGGGAGCCGATGCAGGCGCGGACGATCCAGCGCCGCCACCACCCCCGCCACACGCGGCGGTGAGTAGCGCGAACGCGACCAACGCCAGAAGGTTGACCTTGTTCATGCGCTGTACCCGGATGGGTTCTATCGCCGATGCCTTCATCGTTTCCATCGCCTCTAGGTCCTACGTACTTGTTTGGGGCCGGCGGCAGCACACGAGCACTTGCGAGAGAGGAGTACCGTCGGTCGGTTGCACGAGCCCGCGTGCTGCTGCCAGCGATTCGTTATGCGTGCCTCAGGGCACGCTCCCTAGGGAGGTTTACGGCGGCAAGGAGGACAAGTTGAGCCGCCAAATGTGACGCGCTTCGCGAGTGCGCGGCAATTATTTGAACGGCGTATCACCAGCGGCTCACGCCGCGAATTCAACGCCGCCGAAGCGGCGGCTTCATTTAGTTAAGAACTAACTAACTGGGGGGAATATGACGGCAGCCATGCTCCACGTGGAACAATGTAGTTAGCCAGTACGAAAAAAAACGCGCCCGTAGGGGCGCGTTACAAGGCAAGCTCGGGAAGAGCCAGCAGAGAGGTAAATCAGGCTTCGGCCGACAGCACCTGGCCGGCGGGGGCGGTCCAGCCCGCGGCGCGGCGCGGACCGTAGGCGCGCGGCTCGGAGCTCGTGCCGGTGATGGCGCCGAGCAGTCCTTCGACGCGCTTGATCTGCGCACCGACCAGCAGGCCATTGCGGTCGTTCAGGTCGCGGCAGCGGCGCGCGCGCGTGGCGCACTCGTCGTACGCGCTGGCCAGCGAACGGCGCGGATCGCACCAGGCGATGAGTCTGGCGAGGCCGGCGAGATCGGTTTCGTAGCCGAGCATGCTGCAGACGCTGCGACGCTCGTCTTCCAGCTTCAGCATGCGGATGACACTCGACTGGCGCGCTTCGGCCAGCGCCTCGAGCGCGTCGATGTCGCGCGTGCGCAATGCCGCGTGTTCGCGGTCGAGCAGGGATTCGAATTCGGCGAGCGCGCCGTTTTCCTCGGCCAGCAGCCGCGCCAGGGTGTCGCGTGTCAGGGCTGCGTCCACGGTTTTACTTGTGGGCCGGGATCGTGGCGAGCAGGTCGCCTTCGAAGCGCAGCATCTTGTCGGCGACGCGCTGCGCGTCGACGTGATAGCGGCCTTCATCGAGTGCACGGCGCACGGCTTCGACGCGGCTCTCGTTCACCACCGGCAGGGCGCCGATCTTGTCTTCGAGGGCGGCGAGGGTGCGCGCGGTATCCGAGACGTCGATGTTGGACGGCGAACCGGTGGTTTCGGTCTTGCGACCATCGGTCGTGTCGCGCACGCGCGAGACGGGGGCGCCGCCTCCCACCTGCACGGGCCGACCATCAATTCCACTGATCTTGTTCGCCATCGCCAATTCTCCTGGTTGACGAGCCTTTAACGGCCGGGTTTTCGGAACCTTTAGGGCCAACGACGTTTATTTGGCGCACATTCTGTTCAAAGGCTCACCCGCACCACACCCTCGCTTTCGGCCACTCCCTCGACAACCTTGAGCGATTCGAGGTTCTGGACGCGCAGACGCTGCTGTGCAGCAGCGTCGGCCAGGGCGCGCCCCGGGGCCCGGATTTCGACGCCGCCGGCCGAAGCCCGCAGGGTCACGTCCTGGCCCCTATGAATAAGGAGTGCCGCGGACAGCGCATCGGCGGTCACGGCGGTGCCCTGGGGCAGGGGCCGGCGGGTGAGCCGGCCGCTGAATTCTTCGACCCGGGCAACAAACGGCGAGGCTAGCCCGGCGATCACCTTCTTTTGCGCGACCACGTCGCCGGCGCCGAGCGCCTCGCCGCGTCCGACGGCGCGCTTCAGCACCAGCACGTCGAGCTCGCGATGGATTTCCACCGGCACGTTCACCGACCAGATGGCACCGCGAATACAGGCCACGCGCACCGTGACGCGCGGCTGCGAGCCGCGTGGCATCTGCGCCTGGGTTTCGAGCGCCGACGCGCAGGCCGGCAGTCGCAGGCGCGGGTCGAGTGTGGCGGCCTTGAGCTCGACGCCGGGAACGGTGGAATCCAGCTCGCGATGCAGGGCGCGCTCGGCCGCCTGGCGCACGTTCTCGAGCGGCTGGAGTCCGGCGTCCTGGGCGCCGGCGGCGGCTGCGAAAATGGCGAGCAGCACGGCGGCCATGGGGTGAGGGGTCAATGATTTGACTGGCATGCCTGGTAGTTAGCAATGCGCGTGCCATTCCGCCCCGGCGGCTCAAGGGAATCGCGCCCGGGCCGTTAACCGGATAGCGACCGGTGGCGGCAGAACGCGCGGAAGACGCCCGCCGCACGCGGCAATCGCTGGCCCTGCCACTGCGCGCCGCGTCACATCCCGGAACATGGTTCCCCGGCCTGCACCCCCGCGGCATGTGAATTCCGCCCGTGGCACGTCGCTTGCTTTGCTCCTCGTACGTCGGATCCCTGACGCCGACGCGAGGAGTATTCATGCCCACGAGTCTCGACCAGTATGTCGGCGTACACGCCACCGCACTCGACGTGCGGGCGCGCCGCACCGAGCTCATCGCCAATAACCTGGCGAATGCCGACACCCCGGGCTTCAAGGCCCGCGACATGGACTTCCGCGCCGCGATGGCGCGCGCCGCGGGCGAGCAGACCACGGGCGGCGTACACCTCACCACCACCCAGGCCGGCCACATCGGCGGTGCAAGCTCGACCGAGGCTGCAGCCAATCCCGACCTCAAGTACCGCACGCCGCTCGCGCCTGCGCTCGACGGCAATACCGTCGATGCACAGCTCGAGCAGGCCGCGTTCGCCGAGAACGCGGTGCGTTACCAGGCGACGCTGACCTTCCTGAACAACAAGTTCCGCGGGCTGCTGACCGCGATCATGGGTAGCTGATCGCCATGTCCTCATTCAAAGCATTCGATATCGCGGGTTCGGGCATGTCGGCGCAGTCGGTGCGCCTGAACACCACCGCCAGCAACCTTGCCAACGCGGAAAGTGTCAGCGGCGATGCCGCCAGTGTGTACAAGCCGCGTCATCCCATTTTCGAAGCGGTGCGTGCGCAGCTCGCCGCCGGCGCCGCGCGCGACGGCAACGCCAATGCCGCGGTGCGCGTGAGTGGCATCTACGAGTCGCCGGCGCCCGCCACGGCTCGATACGAGCCCGGCAATCCGCTCGCCGACCCCAACGGCTACGTGTACGCGCCCGCGGTCAACGTGGTCGAAGAGATGGTCAACATGATCTCCGCGTCGCGCTCGTACCAGAACAACGTCGAAGTCATGAACACGTCGAAAGAACTGCTGATGGCCACGCTGCGGCTGGGCCAGGGCTGAGGAGCTGGAACATGAGCCTCGACATGGACATCGTCAACGCCGCCCTGGTGCGGCAGTACTCGGATGCGGATGCCGCCGCCGCGGCGCGTGCGGCCAATGCGGCCAACGCAAAGAAGACCGAGCTCAACCAGGAAGACTTCCTGACGCTGATGATCACGCAGCTCAAGAACCAGGATCCGTTCAAGCCGCTGGATCCGACCGAATACGTCGGCCAGCTGGCGCAGTTCAGCCAGGTCTCGGGCCTGACGGACATGAACAAGAACATCACCGCGCTGGCCGACAGCCTGCGCGGCAACCAGGTGCTCGATGGCGCCGCGCTGATCGGCCGCACGGTGATCGCGCCGGGCAACAACATCTATCTGCCCGCCGCGGATGGCGATCTGCCGCGCGGCCCGCAGGGCCTGGTCGAGGTGCCCGCGGGCGCCTCTTCGGTACAGCTCGTGGTCAAGGATTCCAGCGGTGCGCTGGTGAGGACGCAGGCGCTGGACACGCGTCGCGGTCCGCAGGCTTTCACCTGGGATGGAGTCACGGACAGCGGCGCCGCCGCACCGGCCGGCTCCTACAAGATCGAGGTCGTCGCCAAGGTCGGCGACCAGAACGTTTCACTCAAGACCAGTGTCGCGGCGAATGTGTCGAGCGTTGCGCTCGATCCGGCCACCGGCGCGCTGATGCTGGACACGGACTCACTCGGCGAGCTCGCCATGAGCCGCGTCGAACGCGTGCTCTGAAGATTCCGCCAAATTCGGGAGATATTCCATGCCATTTCGCATAGCCCTTTCCGGTCTCAATGCCGCGCAGACGGACCTGAACGTCACGGCCAACAACATCGCCAACACGTCGACCAACGGTTTCAAGGGATCGCGCACCGAGTTCGCGGACCTGTTTGCCGTGTCGCTGCAGGGCGTGGCGAGCAACGCCAGCGGCAACGGCGTGCGCGTCGCCGCGGTGACGCAGCAGTTCGCGCAGGGCAACATCGAGTTCACCGATTCGAACCTCGATCTCGCCGTGAGCGGGCAGGGCATGTTCATGGTCTCGGACGCCGGTGCGCTGGCCTACACGCGCGCCGGGGCATTCCAGATGAACCGTGACGGCTACGTGGTGAATTCGGCGGGCCAGCGCCTGCAGGTGTATCCGCCGATCGCCGGCGGTGGCTTCAACACCGGCGGCCTCGGCGACCTGCGCCTGCAGACCACGGACTCGCCGCCGCAGGCCACCGCCAATGTCGAATACGTGCTCAACCTGCCGGCCAACGCCGCGGCGCCGCCGGTCGCCGTGTTCAATCCGAACGATCCGAATTCCTTCAACCAGGCGACCTCGCTGACGCTGTTCGATTCGCTGGGCGCGACCCACACCGGCACGTTGTACTTCGTGAAGACGGCCACGGCCAACCAGTGGACCACGCAGCTCGCCATCGACGGCACGCTGGTCGGCACGCCGCAGACGCTGCAGTACTCGAACACCGGCCTGCTGACCGCACCGGTCGGCGGCCAGATTGCCTTCCCGGCCTACACGCCGGCCACCGGCGCCGCCAACATGGCGGTGACCGTGGACCTCGCGCAGTCGACGCAGTTCGGCGGCAACTTTGCGGTGAATGCGGTGACGCAGGACGGTTACACCACCGGCCGCCTCATCGGTATCGACATCTCCGAGACCGGCATCGTGAACGCCCGCTTCACCAACGGCGTGTCGAGCCCGCTGGGCCAGATCGCGGTGGCCAACTTCGCCAATACCCAGGGCCTGCAGCAGCTCGGCAACACGCAATGGGCCGAGACCTTCGCCTCGGGCCAGGCGCTGCGCGGCCAGGCCGGCAATTCGGGCTTCGGCCTGATCCAGTCGGGTGCGCTCGAAGCGGCCAACGTCGACGTGACCGAGCAGCTGGTGAACATGATCACCGCGCAGCGCAACTTCCAGGCCAACGCGC
>Ga0207675_100005953_pt1 | contig 11620 bp, 7 predicted proteins | sample KBSSwiS42_FD_184305 | JGI IMG/M metagenome (GOLD analysis project Ga0207675, IMG submission 184305) | Switchgrass rhizosphere microbial communities from Kellogg Biological Station, Michigan, USA - KBS Switchgrass S4-2 (SPAdes) (version 2) | ecosystem: Host-associated > Plants > Roots >...
GTGCTGTAGTCCCTTGCTCTGAAGCAAATCGAGAGCCTCACCATTCGGCGACCAGTTCTCCGCTCGCATGCGAGACAAAGCATCTTCCTGATTATCAGCTTCGATATCCTTCAAGTGAACATGAGTAGCTGAGAGATTATTGAGATCGGGCGAGCTTCCAACGACGCCGCGAAGAAACGATGGCTTCATATACCAGATTTGATACTTGATCGTGTTCTCCTTTTATAGCTTGCCTCGTTCGCGCAGCATCTTGATCGCATTGAGTTCCGCGTTCAGCATTGGATCAAGGTCAAGCTGCTGGAAGCATCCGCGATGGAGCGGGTAATGAAGCGCGTTCACGTAGATGAACGTGAGATTTGTTTGATCTAAGTCAAGGGCGCGAAGCTCCCGCGAGCGAGGCTTCGGATAGCCCGCGGTTCGGTGCGATGTGCAGGTGTCCGCGGCTTTCCTCTCTCGAACAAGGAGAACGTTAATGTTACGTCGAATTCTAATCGCTTCGGCAGCCGCAGCCATGCTGCTGGTCACCTTCACTCCCGATGAAGCGTACGCGCGACGCGGCGGCGGTATGCGCGCTGGAGGCTTCCACGGCGGCGGCGCTGTCGCAGTTCGAGGACCCCGGGGCGGCGCTGTCGCCGCTCGTGGATATCGGGGTGGCGCGGTCGCTGTACGCGGCGGGCGCTACGGCTATCGCGGCTACGGTGTCGGTGCGGCGGCAGTGGGCGCGGCTGCAGTCGGCGCAGCTGCGACGGGGGCCTACTACCGCAGCGGCTGCGGCTACGACGCCTACGGCAACTGGGTTTGCCCGAACTACTGAGCGGCGCGACGCTCCTGGCCTTTGGGTGCTCGAAGCCGATGATGAATTCATCGGCATGGCTTTCCGTGACAGTTGGAGAGGAAGCAAATGATCAGGCCCACCGTCATTGCGCTCGCGCTGTGCGTTGCATCCTCAGCGGAGAGTATGCCGTACGTCCCCCTTCAGCAGCCGAACAATTCGGTCATTCAAGTTCGCCAGGGATGTGGCCTGGGGCGTCAACTGGTCGATGGCATCTGCGTACGGAACTCCGCGGTGCGTGCCGCGGTTCGCAAGTGCAGCGCTCGAAAAATGCGCATGGTGAATGGTCGCTGTGAACCACGCGTCCGACCTGCTGCCGCCCCTGCCGCGCGACCTGCCGCGGCCCCTGCCGTGGCGCCACCTACGGCCCAGCAACCTGCGGCTACTCCCGCCACGCCCCGTTGACGGGCTCGCGCAAACGACAACTAACTCTGGCAGCTCATTGCAAAAAATATCCCGCAGAGCAAGAGCTTTGCGGTCATCGTGAAAATCGGAAGGAAAGTAAGGCGGCGTCAATTGGCGACGGCTAAGTCGCAGCTTCTAAAGCTGGACTTCACGGACATGACAAAGTCGACGATGGCACCGCGTCTTGGACACCTGCCGTATTGGATTGCGTCATGGATCGCAGTGATCCTGATTGCTGGTGGGATCATCGTCTGGCTCTATTTTGCTCGACCGAACTACGATCCCCTGGGATTGGTGATCGTCGCCTGGGGCATCATTGTTTGGCTTGGAGGCCGTGCTATCCGGTATTGGCTTGCTGGTCGATAAGCATTGAGCTGTCCGCGCCAATAGCGATGACCCCATTTTAGGTATAACGAAAGAACCCCCAGCCGCTCCCGGCGGCTGGGGTGGTTTCAGACCTTCAATGCCCGTGAAGTTAACACCCAAGCCGAACGTCTAGTCGTGACAGCGTTGGCATCTTTGGTGACGACTTGCAGCCAACAGACCACCTCATCGCGATGAGTGACCAAGAGCTTTGGCGCCCGCCGCCCCCCGAGCCCTTGCCGAGCCGACGTTTGCTCGCACTGTTTCCGATCCGTTCGCGAAATTCAGGCGTTTACGCGTTACAGTAACTTGGGCGTCCAGGTAGCAGGGGCGATACATCGCTGTGAGTTGCCTGCCTCGCAGAAAGATCATGCGCGGAGTCAAGCCGCCGCGACTGGCGATCCAACGTCGGACCTGCGATGGATACATCGAAAAAAGCTCCCTGGTTGCTGCCGGGTTCGGAATAGCACGTCCGCGAGTTCCGAAATCCCAAGCTGCGTGGAAAGCGAGATTGGCATTCGGAGTTACACAGATTCTGTCGTAAGGGATCGTGCCGAGGACAATGGTGCAGGCCGAGGCGCAAAGACCATCGATGATGATCGTTTGTCCGGAGGCGCGCAATTTCTCAAATCGATCTACATAGCGCCCGATCTGACCGCCTCGGTCATTGGCAATCCGAACGACCGCATGGCTTTCACCCGCGCCCGCGAGCAAGAGCATCGCTGCGAGCACCCCCGTGAGAAATTTCATGCGTCCTGCCCCTCCAGGGGTGATGCGTACTCCGAAGACTTGAATACCTGAACGAACCATTGTGTCGCTTCAGCGCGCGATTCCGACGAGCGGTTATGCTCAAGGATGGCCGCGGTGCAGCGCGTCGTCAGGTTTCGGCAGCCGGCCGCCGGATGCTGCCCAAGCGTCATAGGATCGGAAAGGCACTCCCAACCTTTCGTAGGACACCCGAAGATCGCCGTCGCGGCCGACAGTGACCGCATCGGGTCGGACGGTTCTGACTTCTTGCGCAATCATTTTCCCGCGCATCAGAGACCGCCAACCTCCTAGTCTGCGCCTGCGCGGCTTTGGCGCGCGACGATTATCCCGCAATCGAATGACGACTTTGATTTGGATCAAGGGTCGGCGGGCGCGCTCGGGGAACGGTCGCTAAATCCGACCGGATGACGTCAGGCGATCATCAAGGCAACGAGAGGCGGCGAAGGGCGAGACGCCGGACATCTTATCGAAATCCGAAATCAACGTCTGGATCAGGGAGGACGCCATGGCAACGACGATGAAGGCGGCGATGGTGCGTAAGTTCAAGGAGCCGCTATCAATCGAGGAGGTGCCAGTCCCCGAGGTTGGACGAGGCCAGATCCTCGTGAAGATCGAAGCGTGCGGTGTCTGTCATACAGACCTGCATGCCGCGGATGGCGACTGGCCGGTCCAGCCCAAGCCGCCCTTCATTCCGGGTCATGAAGGCGTCGGGACAGTCACCGCCGTGAGCGCGGGCGTAACCGCGGTGAAGGAAGGCGATCGCGTCGGTGTGCCCTGGCTGCACACGGCCTGCGGTCATTGCAGGCATTGCCTCGCCGCCTGGGAAACCTTGTGCGATTCGCAGCAGAACACGGGATATTCGGTCAATGGCGGCTTCGCGGAATACGCGCTCGCTGATCCGAACTATGTAGGCCACCTGCCGAAAGGCCTGGACTTCGAGCCGGCCGCTCCAATCCTCTGCGCCGGCGTGACTGTCTACAAAGCGCTGAAGGAGACCGAGGCTAAGCCCGGCGACACGGTCGTCATTTCCGGCATCGGGGGACTCGGCCACGTCGCCGTCCAGTATGCGAAGGCTATGGGCCTTAAGGTAATCGCCGTCGATATTTCGGACGAGAAGCTGTCGCTGGCGCGCAAGATGGGCGCCGACGCGGTGGTCAACGCCAAGACGACCGATGCCGTGGTCGAGGTGAACAAGCTCTGCGGCGGGGCGCAAGGCGTGGTCGTGACTGCCGTCTCACCCAAAGCTTTCAGCCAGGCCCTCGGCATGCTGGGAAAGGGGGGCACCATGTCCCTCGTTGGCTTGCCACCGGGCTCTTTCGAGTTGGACATCTTCAACACCGTTTTGATGCGCAAGACCATTCGGGGATCGATCGTCGGGACGCGGCTCGATCTCGCCGAGTGCCTGCAGTTTGCCGCCGACGGCAAGGTGAAGGTCCACTACTCGACCGAGCGGCTGGAAGACATCAACAGCATCTTCGATCGCATGCGCGATAACAAGATCGACGGTCGTATCGTCATGAAAATCTAGGCAGGACAAGGGCGCGTCCGGGCCCTTGGCATTCCGGCTCTCCGACACTCACGCTTTTGTCGTCGGACATGTGGCGGCGGGCCCGCATCAGGGTAGAGGTAACATGCGCAGCCAGACGCCGTCAGAAGGACTCGAAGGACTCTCAAGGAGACATATGCTCGCGATGATGGGTGCCACCTCCGGCGCCATTGCGGCAGGCTACAGCATGGTCGCGAAGGCCGCGTCGGTCGAAGGCACCATCGCCGTCGCTGAGGCGGAGCCCAGGGAAGACGTCTTTGCCTATGTCAGCCGGACCAAGGGGAAGTTCGATCAGACTCTCTATCAGCAGGTCATTGGCGCCGCGAATGACTTCAAGGAGGGCGACCAGGCGATCGGTGTCGGCGCCAAGGACGAGACTTCGCGCAAGAATGCCCGCACCCTGCTGGCCAACACCAGGATCCGCGATTTCGATGCACATCCGCTGTTCGTGGACGACCTGCAGAAGCTGATCTGGCAGACCACAGACAAGGACCAGTACGCAAAGGTCCAGGACTGGACCATGGGCCAGTTGAAGGAGTTTCTCCTGACCCGATCGGAGGCCGAGATCAAGGGCGTCATGAACGGCCTGACGAGCGATGTGATCGGTTGTGTCCCTAAGATGATGAGCAACGAGGAACTGACCGTCGTCGGCCAGAAGATCTTCAACGTTCTTCCGGGCACGCAGATGGGCGCCAAGGGGTATATGGGCGCCCGCATCCAACCCAATTCCCCGACCGATCATCCTGAGGACGTCATCTGGCAGGTCTTCGACGCCTTCGCCTATGCGACCGGCGACATCGTCATCGGCACCAATCCCGTCGACAGCACGGTGAAAAGCGTCGTTGCGGTGGAACAGGCGCTCAAGGATGTCGTCGATACCTTCGGGCTGAAGGACACTATCCCATGGTGCGTCCTCGCCCATATCGACGTCCAGGCGGCGGTCGCCGAGAGCTACCCCGGTACGGTCGCCACAGTGTTCCAGAGCCTCGCGGGGACCGATGACTGCAACAAGACCTTCGACATTACCATCGAGAAGATCCTGAACTACGCGAAGGCCAAGACCGGCCAGCGATACGGGCTCTATTTCGAGACAGGACAGGGATCCGAGTTCACCAACGGCGCCGCAAACGGCATCGACATGATGATCCTCGAATCCCGGAAGTATGGCTTCAGCCGAGCGGTCGGGCAGGAGCTTGCGAAGGTGCAGCCCAGCGGGGCCTGGCTTCACATCAACGATGTCGCCGGGTTCATAGGGCCCGAGGTCTTCAGGAGCCGCGAGCAGCTGGTCCGATGCTGCCTCGAAGACATCGTCATGGCGAAGCTGCATGGCCTGACCATCGGCCTGGACATTTGCTCGACGCTGCACATGGCGGTGACCTTGGAAGACCTGGACTGGTGCCAGGATCAGATCATGCCGGCCAGCCCGGTCTACCTCATCGCCCTGCCCACCAAGAACGATCCGATGCTGGGCTACCTCACAACGTCGTTCCAGGACCACGTAAGGCTGCGGAAGAAATTCGGGTTCAAAGTCAACGACGCGATGTGGGACTTCTATAAGCGGATCAAGATTGTCGACGACGCCAACAATTACACCACGTACTATGGCGATCCTCTCTGGGTCTACTATCAGTACCGGCTGGCCAAGGGCGACACACGGCCGAAGGAGGCGGTGTACGCGGAAGGCCGGCGCATGATGACCGAGGTCGAACAAAGAGGTGTAGATCTCGCGACCGGTCACGGCGCACAGATCTGGGATTTGAACCCGGCGCTCGACGCCAGGGTCAACAGTCTCTACGACGACGCCAAGAAATCCCTCTGGACCGAGCTGACGCCCGGATTCATCAGGGCGATTCCGAATGTCCTGCCGATCCGGACCCAGTCCAAGGACAGGAACGACTACATCGCTCATCCGCCAACTGGCGAAATATTGGATCCAGAGTCCCTTGCTGCGATTGTGAGGCTCCGGGATTCATGGGGCGGCAATGTCCCGAAAGCCCAGATCGTCATCTCGGACGGGCTGAACGCGAACGCCATCATGGACAAAGGACACCTGGAGCCGTACCTCGGCGAAATGCGCCGGTTGCTTCGCGCGGCGGGCGTCTCGGTCGCCGACAAGAACATCCTGGTCACCAGCGGGCGGGTCCGTGTCGGCTACCGGATCGGCGAGACGCTTTTCGAGCGCGCGGACCCGAACAGTTTCAGAGGTGTCCTTCACATCATCGGCGAACGGCCTGGAACGATGCATCACGCCTATTCGATCTACATAACGGTGGCACAGGGCAACGTCTGGGCGCAGAAGAAGATCGATCACGACATCACAAGGTTGGTGAGCAATGTCGCAGATACCGCTCTGCCGCCGGAGGAAGCCGCCAAAGAAACCCTGACGATTATTCGCGAGGTCGTCGGCAAGAACGTGAGCGGCAGCCGGCGGCACGCGACCTGAATGGTTCTTGGGGAGCTCTCGTCCGATCTGGAAGATCTGCGTGCCGCAATCAATCATCATGCGAGGGAAGGTTTGCATCGCGGGCTGGTTCGTGTCGCGCTTCCTGCAAAAGGACCAGGTCGTGATCGATGGCTGAGCCGCAGCGAAGCGGCGGCATTGTTATGGGCGTGCTGGCGGTACCGCGAAGTCCAGACACGGCATCGCGGACCTCTCAAAAATCAGAAAATTGAGACTGGCAAGCGCCCGCTTCGTCACATCGCGCGCTTTATTTTGATCGGCCTCTATACCGGCACGCGCGCCGGCGCCATCGCCTCAGCGTCGCCGTACCGCGACACGGGCCGATCGTATGTCGATCTTGAAAACGGCATCTTTTATCGGCTCGCCCAGGGACGGCGCCCGACCAAAAAGCGGCAGCCGCCGGCGCCAATTCCTGACCGGTTGCTCGCCCATATGCGGCGCTGGGTCAGGACGGGCGCGATCATCTCGCACTTCGTCGAGTTCAACGGCGCGGCGATCAAATCCGTCAAGTCGGGTTTCCGAAGCGCTGTTGGCCTCGCCAAACTGTCCACCGAAGCAGGCAAGGTCACTCCGCATACCTTGAGGCACACGGCCGCAACCTAGCTGATGCAGCGGGGCGCAGATCCGTGGAAAGCGTCAGGGTTTCTTGGAATGTCGGTCGAGGTGTTGCTCGATACCTATGGCCACCACCACCCGGAGTTCTTGCGCGAAGCGGCCGCGGCATCACCACGAAACCAACCAAGAACATCGTATCTGGGGTTGATCGCGGGGTTGACTTGGCCGCCTATCGTGAAAGAAGACGAAAAGCGTAGGAAAATCATGGTCGGAGTGGCAGGATTCGAACCTGCGACCCCTGCGTCCCGAACGCAGTGAGCATCTTCTAAGTTGTTGATATTTCTCGATGTGGCGGTCTTTTCCGTCCCGTTTTGTTCACGGTCGTTTCACCCAATTCGTTGCGATTTCGTTGCGGCATTCTTGAAGCGGTACGGGCGTCGGTGATTGGTGGGCATCTTTGGATGACCAGCGATATCTCCGGCCGAGGTTAGCTGACCAAGGGGGCCGCGCTCGCCCCGCGTTGTGTGTGCGTTGAGGACCGCCTGCCGCTATCGCCGGTTGTCGGGGGTTCGAGTCAGTGGAACGCTAACCGCCTCTCCCCACACCAGCCGAACATACGATATTTCATCCAGTCCTTCGCCTAAGTGGTTCCGTCCAGATCTCCCTCTACGGCATGAAGCGGGATCTTCGCTAGCTCGCTGTTCCCACTCCCGAGGGAAGCGACGAAAGCCAACAAAATCAGCGGACTAAGAATCCGTTTGGGGAGTAAGGGCATCATTGTTCTTCAAGGCTTTTTAAGAGCGCCCCCAAATGACAGGCCGGCGCGCTCGATGATCTCACCGTCAACCTGCCGCATCCGCACGCAACCGAGGCGCTGCTGTCGGGATCGGCGACCATCACCGCCCATTTCTCCAATCCGCCTTATCAGGAGCAGACGTTGCAGGATCCGAAGATCCGCAAGGTGCTGAGCTCCTACGACATCATGGGCGGCCGCATCACGCCCACCCTGCTCTATGCGACCTCGAAGTTCCACAACGACAATCCGAAGACGTTCAAGGTGTTCTTCGACGCGCTGCAATGGATCGAGAGCCACAAGGCGGAGGCTGCCGAGACCTATTTCCGGGTCGAGCAGTCCAAGCTCGATCCGGCCTTCGTCAAGTCGGTCATCGACAATCCCGACGTCAGCTTCACGACAACGCCCAAGGGCACATTCAAATACGCGGCGTTCCTGGCCAAGATCGGCGCCATCAAGACCAAGCCTGCGAGTTGGAAGGACTACAGGTTCGAGGAATTGCACGACAAGCTGCCAAAGATCCGCATCAAGGCCGCTTACGAGCTGAGGAATTCGATGCGGATGTCGATGCGCCTTCGTCGCCGTTGCCGGCCGACGGCTGCGGTGGCTCCCTTACAGCCGTTCTGGCTGGCGCAGAATGACCATGAGCAGCGCGGCCCTGCCGACAACCCTAGTCGATCCGGCGAATATCCGTCGCCAGCGTATCCTCGTCGGACCGCGGCACGATGGTCAGCTTCTTGCGCATGGCCCAAGCGGAGACCACGGACGCAATGCCGAGATAGGGGCGGTCGGCGGCGACCAGGGCGTTGGCCTCCTTCAGCGCCTGCTCGCGCTTGGCCGTGTCCATCTCTACCGCGGCCTTCTCGATCAGTTGGTCGATCGCAGGATTGGAATAGCCGCGCACGTTGAAGGTGCCGAGCTTGGTCGTGGGATTGAGCGTGTGCACCAGCGAGGACAGCGTGTAGTTGGACTCACCCGTCAGGGTGCCCCAGCCCGACATCGTGAAGGAATAGTCGCCGCGGGTATTGGCCGGGAAGAACACCGCGCTTGGCACGGCGTTCGCCTCGGCGGCGATTCCGATCGCCGACAGCATCTGCACGATCGTGGTACCGACCTCCTTGTCGCCGGGCAGGCGGTCGTTGGTGAAGCTCAAGGTGACCTTGAAGCCGTTGGGATAGCCGGCCTCCGCAAGCAGCGCCTTCGCCTTCTTCAGATCAGGCTCCGGGACCTTGATGCTCGGATTATAGCCGAGGATGTTCGGGGTGATGAGCTGGGATTGCGCCGTGCCCATGCCCTCCATGGCGACATCCGCGATGGCCTGGCGATCGATGGCGAGGTCGATGGCTTGGCGGACCCTCGGATCCCGGAACGGGTTCTTCGAAAGCGGCGTCCCATCCTTGCTGCTGATCTGCGAAGGCTTGTCCCTGAAATCGAAGGCGACATTGAAGAGATAGACGCTGTTCGTCTTGACGACCTTCAGCGCGGCATCCTTTTCCAGGGTCGGGACATCCGAGGCCGGCACACGCGCGATCACGTCGACCTGACCGGCCTTCAGCTGCGCGACGCGGGTGGAGTCGTTCGGCAGCTCCTTGCGGACCACCTTGTCCCAGGCGGCCTTGCCGCCCCAATAGCTGTCAAAGCGCTTGAGGACGAGCTCCTCCTTCGGCGTCCAGGACACGAACTGGTAGGGTCCCGTCCCGATCGCGGCCTTGCCAGAGTTGAAGGCGGCGCTCGCCTCCTCGGCCGAGTTCAGGCCTTTCGCCGCGACATGCGAGACGATGAACAGCCGCACGAAATCATTCGGCAAGGTCGGCGCCGGACCGTTGGTCTTGACGCGGATCGTATTGGCATCGACGATTTCGGTATTGGCGACGCGGCGGACATAGATCGTCGTCGGATTGGGGCCGGCCACGAGCGGAATGCGCTCGATCGAGAACTTGACGTCCTCGGCCGTGAAGTCGGAGCCGTCGTGGAATTTGACGTTCTTGCGGAGCTTGAACTCCCAGGTGACGTCATCGATCGCGCTCCAGCTCTCGGCCAGGCCGGGCTCGAGCTGCAACTCGTTGCCGGAGCGGATCAGCGTATCGAAGATGTGCTTCATCGCCTCGGCATGGGACCCGGCCGCGGTGAAGTCCGGATCGATCGACAGCGGACCGGCGCGAACGCCGATCGTGAGGTCATCGGCGAAGGCCGGCAGGCCCATCGCCGCCGAGAGAGCCGTCGTCAGCAGCAACGCGCGGGACATAGTGGCGGTGTTCATTGTTCATCTTCCTCGGGAGTGAGCGATGTCGACCAGTCGGGAGAATTGACGACGATTTTGGCGAGCAGCTCGGAGACCATCAATTGCTCGGCCGGCGTGAGCCCTGCCAGCATGATCTTCTCCCGCTCCACCATCGGCTGGGTGCATTCATCGACGATGCGGTGGCCCTCGGCGGTCAGATAGAGCACGAAGCTTCTGAGATCGCTGGGATCGACCTCGCGCCGGGCGATGCCCTTGTCGAGCAGGCGCTGAATGGCACGACTGATCGTGTTCTTGGGAAAGCCCGAGGACGCGCTGACCGCGCTCGCCGTCAGCCCATCCTTCAGGCCGAGCGCGTAGATCACGACGAATTCGGCACGCTGAATGCCGTAGGTCTTCTCGATCCAGCGATAGACCGGAACGTTGAAGTTGAGCGCCAGGAAGTTGATGCGGAACGAGAACCAGCAGGGATTGTCCCACAGCTTGGCCGCGACGAGATCGTCGACGGCGCCGGGCTCGACGAGCTCCCTGCCCCCATGCCGCAACAGCGCAGAAAACTCTGCCGTGTCCGTCAATCCTCACTCCGTCAATCGTTTTTTATCTCGTTCCATCTGGAACTTGAAGTTCTACAGCTTTGCTGTCAATTTGTTTTTTAAGTACCATACGGGACGTTCTCGATACCGAAGAAGAACATTCCACGGATTGACCGGAGAACAGTCATTTGCTGCCTAACGACCAGCCGCCCTGCACGCGAAGACGGCGCTGTTTGACGTCAGCGATCGGTCACAGGCGCTCCCCCTCGACTCCGCGGTACGACAGGTCATGATCGGCTTCGTGACCCAGCGACTGTGGCAGGCTGCCATCGTGATCATGACCATGTCGATCCTGGTGTTTGGCGGCGTCTTCGCGATCGGCAATCCGATCGACGTCCTGATCTCGCCCGAAGCCACGCAGGACATCAGGGCGGCTGTCATCAGCCAATACGGCCTGGATCAGCCGCTCTGGCAGCAATATCTGACCTTCCTGTCGCGGCTACTGCACGGCGATTTCGGCCGCTCCTTCGTCTACAACATGCCGGTCAGTCAGCTCATCCTGTCGCGCCTGCCGGCTACGGCCGAGCTCACGCTGACCGCCGTCGCCATCGCCAGCCTCGTCGGCATTCCCCTTGGCATGTATGCGGGATACCGGCCGCACGGCGTGCTCGCCAAGACGATCATGGCGCTCTCGACGCTCGGCTTCTCGGTGCCGACCTTCTGGTTCGGCCTGATGCTGATCATGACCTTCGCGGTGCAGTGCGGCTGCCTGCCCGCCGGCGGCCGCGGCGCGACGCAATCGATCGCTGGCATCGAGTGGAGCGTTCTGACGCTGGACGGCTGGAGCCACCTCGCTTTGCCCGCGCTCAATCTCGCGCTGTTCAAGTTCGCGCTGATGGTCCGCCTGGCGCAGGCCGGGACACGCGAGGCGATGATGAGCGACACCATCAAATTCGCTCGCGCCGCCGGCCTGTCCGAATGGACCATTCTGCGCCATCACGTGTTGCGGCTGATTGCGATCCCGCTGGTCACTGTGTTCGGACTTGAGCTCGCCTCCACCCTGGCCTTCGCCGTGGTGACGGAGACCATCTTCTCCTGGCCGGGGCTCGGCAAGCTCATCATCGA
>Ga0207675_100005954_pt1 | contig 11620 bp, 11 predicted proteins | sample KBSSwiS42_FD_184305 | JGI IMG/M metagenome (GOLD analysis project Ga0207675, IMG submission 184305) | Switchgrass rhizosphere microbial communities from Kellogg Biological Station, Michigan, USA - KBS Switchgrass S4-2 (SPAdes) (version 2) | ecosystem: Host-associated > Plants > Roots >...
TGCCGAGTCGAGCACGCTGCTCGCCGAGCGGCTGGTCGCCGGCCAGGACGTCGCCGTGCTGTGCGAGGGCGATCCACTCTTTTATGGCTCGTATCTGCACCTGCACGCGCTCTTGATGCGCGAGCATCGCTGCGTCGTGATCCCCGGCATCACGAGCTTTGCCGGCTGCGCAGCGAGCGCCGGCATTCCGCTGGTCTCGAGCGATCGGGTCTTTTCCATCCTGCCCGGCACGCTCTCCGAGGCGGAGCTGGAACGGCGGCTGCGCGCACCGGATGCCATCGCGATCATCAAGCTCGGGCGGAACTTCGCCAAGGTCAAGCGCGTGCTCGAGCGAGTCGGGCGCGCCCACCAGGCGACCTTCGTCGAACAGGGCACGACCACGCGCGAGCTCGTGCTGCCGCTGGTCGAGAAGACAGACGAACAGGCCATCTACTTCTCGCTGATCCTGGTGCCTCAGCTCGGCGTCGAGCGGCCCACGCAGCCCAACGCGGAAAACCCATGCCCGCTCGAGTGAGCGGCTCGCTGCGTGTCATCGGCATCGGCCCGGCGGGGGCCGAATGGCGCACGCAGGAGGCGGAGCGCGCGCTCGGGGCTGCCCAGCACGTCGTGGGCTATCACACCTACCTGGCCCGCCTGCCCGTCTTGCCCGGCGCCACCCTGCACGGCTCGGACAACGGCGATGAGCTCGCTCGGGCCCGGCACGCGCTCGAGCTGACGGAGGCTGGGTTTCAAGTCGTGGTCGTCTCGGGCGGAGACGCGGGCGTGTTCGGCATGGCGGCGGCGGTGTTCGAAGCCATCGAGCTCGGGCCCGCGCGCTGGCGGGAGCTGGATGTCAGCGTGCTGCCGGGCGTGACCGCCATGCTGGCCGCTGCCGCGCGCCTCGGAGCGCCGCTGGGCAATGACTTTTGCGCGCTCAACCTGTCGGACAACTTGAAGCCCTGGGCGACCATCGAGCGGCGCCTGGAGCTGGCCGCGCAGGCGGGCTTCGTGATCGCGCTGTACAACCCCGCGTCCCGGGCGCGCACCGAGCAGCTCAGCCTCGCGTTCCAGCTGCTGCGCCAGCACCGCACGCCCGCCGCGGTCGTGGTCTTTGCCCGGGCCATTGGCAGGGCTGGAGAGGATTTGCTCGTCACGACCCTCGGGGAGGCCGACCCCGCGCACGCCGACATGCAAACGTTGATTCTGATCGGAAACGACAGCACTCGCCGCATCAGTCGAGCGGCAGCGCCGCCCTGGGTCTACACTCCGCGCCGCATGGACGAAGCGCCACGAAGCCCGTGCAGCCAGTCGAGCGCGCGCTCGTGGCTCTCGACCGTGAGCGCGGGGGCGAGCACGGGCCGCGCGATCAAGATCACCGGCAGCTCGAGCAGCCGCGCCGCCACGATCTTGGCGTACGTCGCGGGCGTGCCGGCGTTCTTGCTCACGATCACCTGCACGCGCTCGCGCTCGAACAGCGCTCGCTCGGCGTCGATCTGGAACGGGCCGCGCGCCGCCAGCACGCGACAGCTCGGCAGGTCGGGCAGGAACTCGTCCACGGCCCGGATCAGGTAGTGGTGCTGGGGCGCGGCGCGAAAGGCAGCCACCTCGAGGCGCCCCACGCTGGAGAAGACGCGCTGCGGTCGCTGCCCGAGCGCGGCGACCGCCTCCGGCATGTCAGCGACCGAAAGCCAGCGATCTCCGGCGACGGGGCGCCAGGCAGGGCACTCGACGCGCACCAGCGGAGTCCCGGTGCGCTCCGCGGCTCGCTGCGCATGCAGGGACATTTGCGCGGCGAAGGGGTGCGTGGCATCGATCAACGCCTGGCAGCCCGCGCCGCGCAGGTACTCGACCAGCCCGTCCACACCGCCAAATCCACCCACGCGGTAGGGAGCAGACGGCAGTTGCAAGCTGCGCGTGCGTCCGGCAAAGGACAGAATCACCGCGTAGCGAGGGTCGCTCGCTAGCCGCTCGGCGAGCTCCCGCCCCTCGCTCGTCCCACCCAGTATCACGACCCTGAAGGCCATGTCGTTCGAGCACACCGGTACACCAGAGCCCTCGCCCGCGCCAGATCCGTCCACGTCCGACTCGGGCAAGCCGTGGCTGACGCTGGTCGGCGTGGGCGCAGACGGCGAGGCCGGCCTCTCCCCTCGCGCGCGGCAGGCGATCGAAACGGCAGAGCTCGTGGTCGGCAGCGCACGTCAGCTCGCGCTCGTTCAGGGGCTGGCGCGGGGGGAGACGGCATACTGGCCGACGCGCTTCTCCGTCGGCCTGGCGCGCGTGCTGGCACGGCGGGGCAGGCCGACCTGCGTGCTGTCCTCGGGCGACCCGTTCTTTTTCGGGGTCGGAGCCACGATGGCGCCGCACCTGCTGCCCGGCGAGTTCGTGTGTTACCCGGTGCCCTCGTCGCTGTCGCTGGCGGCGTCGCGGCTCGGCTGGTCCCTGCAAGATACCGAGGTGGTGTCCTTGCACGGGCGGGAGCTGCGCACGATCCTGCGCTACCTCCACCCCGGCCGGCGCATCTTCGCCCTGTCCTGGAACCTGGATACGCCCGCCGAGCTCGCGCGGTTGCTGGTGGCGCGGGGCTTTGGGCCATCGCGTCTGACGGTGCTCGAGGCCCTCGGTGGCGCCGACGAGCGCTCTCGGACCTGCCTCGCCTGCGACTTCAACCTGTCGCGCTGTCTGGATCTGAATCTGGTCGCGCTGGAGCTCGAGATCGACCCCCACGCGGTCTGGCTCCCGACTCGCGCGAGCCTGCCCGACACCGAGTTCGAGCACGATGGTCAGCTGACCAAGCAGGATATCCGCGCGGTCACGCTCTCTGCCCTGCGGCCACGCCCGGGCGCGCTGCTCTGGGATGTCGGAGCCGGCTCGGGCTCGATCGGCATCGAATGGCTGCTCAGTCACCCCGCCTGCCAGGCGATCGCCGTCGAGTGCGATGCGGCTCGCTGCGAGCGCATCCGGCGCAACGCCCAGGCGCTCGGCGTGCCTCAGCTCGAGGTCGTGGAGGGGCTCGCCCCTGCCGTGCTCGGCGAGCTGGCGGCGCCCGACGCCGTCTTCATCGGTGGCGGGGCCGCGGATGAAGACGTGATCGAGCAGTGCTGGAGCGCGCTCGGTCCCGGAGGCAGGCTGGTCGTCAATGCCGTGGCGCTGGAGACCGAGAGCAAGCTGCTCGCGGCACACGCGGCGCGCGGCGGCGAGCTGCGTCGTCTGGCGATCGAAACGGCCGCGCCGCTCGGCACGATGACGGCGTGGCGACCGAGTCTGCCCGTCATGCAGTGGCGGATCCAGAAGCAATGATGGCGGTCGGCCCATGATCGCGGTCGGTTTGGGCTGTCGGGCGGGCTGCGGGGTGGACCAGCTGCTCGAGCTGCTCGAGCAGGCCCTGGCCGCGGGAGGCTGCTGCCGCGAGGATATCCGGGCGCTGTACACGGCTGACTTCAAGTCGGGCGAAGCCGGTCTGCGCCTGGCCGCGGCGCGGCTGAGCAAGCCGCTGGTGCTGCTGTCGCTCGCACAGCTACAGGCGCAGGCGGGCAGCGCCCTGACGCGCTCGGCGCAGACGCTGGAGCGCTTTGGGCTACCCTCGATTGCAGAGACGGCGGCGCTCGCGGGCGCCGTCCAGCTCGAGGGCGGCGGCGCGCTCGCGCGCTTGCTCGGTCCGCGCCGGGTCTCCGGCAGCGCCAGCTGCGCGCTGGCCAGCGCCGCGCGCGGCACGGAGCCCGCGCGATGACGGTCCACTTCATCGGAGCGGGCCCTGGCGCGCCCGACCTGATCACCGTGCGCGGTCGCGATCTGGTGGCGCGCTGCCCGGTCTGTCTGTACGCCGGGTCGCTGGTGCCGCGCGAGATCGTCGCACTGGCGCCGGCCGGTGCCCGCGTGATCGATACGGCGCCGCTCGATCTCGACGAGATCGAGGCGGAGCTCGTGCGCGCGCACGCGGCAGGTCAGGACGTGGCGCGGCTGCACTCCGGCGATCTGTCGCTCTGGAGCGCTCTCGCTGAACAGCTGCGCCGGCTGCGCCGCCGCGGCATCGCCTTCAGCATCACGCCCGGGGTGCCGGCCTTCGCGGCCTGCGCGGCGATCCTGGAGCAGGAGCTGACGCTGCCGGAGGTCTCCCAGTCGGTCGTGCTGACCCGCACCTCGGGGCGTGCCTCGGCCATGCCCAGCCGCGAAACGCTCGAGCACTTCGCGGCCTCCCAGGCGACCCTGGTCGTGCATCTGTCCGTGCACGTGCTCGGCAGCGTGGTGGAGCGCCTGCTGCCGCACTACGGACCCGACTGCCCGGTGGCGGTCGTGTACCGGGCGAGCTGGCCCGATCAGAAGGTCGTGCGCGGCACCTTGAGCACGATCGCGGAGCGCATGGGAGAAGACCCGATCGAGCGCACCGCGACCATCTTGGTCGGGGCGGTGCTGGGCGACGAGAGCTTCCGTGAGAGCGCGCTGTACAGCAGCGACTACCAGCGCCGCTTTCGAGGTCGGGAGTAGCGCGTGCAGATCCCCCGGCTGCTCGTGGCCGGCGTAGCGAGCGGCGTCGGCAAGACCACGCTCAGCGTGGGTCTGATCCGCGCGCTGCGCCGGCGCGGGCTGTCGGTCGCTGCCTTCAAGTGCGGTCCCGACTATCTCGACCCCACGTACCACACGCGCGCCGCCGGCCGGCAGAGCCAGAACCTCGACGGCTGGATGATGGGCAAGGCCGCCGTGCTCGACACCTTCACGGCGGCGGCCGCCGGTGCCGACGTGGCGATCATCGAAGGGGTGATGGGGTTGTTCGATGGCGCTTCGCCCACGAGCGACCAGGGCTCGAGCGCCGAGATCGCCAAGTGGCTGGCGGCTCCGGTGCTGCTCGTGGCAGACGCGGGCGGCATGGCGCGCAGCATCGCGGCGCTCGCGCGCGGCTTCTCGGATTTCGACCCCGAGCTGCGCGTGGCTGCGCTGGCCTGTAACCGCGTGGGCAGCCCGCGCCATCTGGAGCTCTTGCGCAGCGCGCTCGGCGGCCGCCCGCCGCTGCTCGGCGGTCTGCAAAAACGCCCGCAGCTGGCGTTTCGCGAGCGCCACCTGGGCCTGCGCACGGCCGACGCCACGAGCCTGCCCGAAGCGCTGCTCGAGAGCTGGGCGGACGAGGTCACCAACGGCTTCGATCTGGACGCGCTGCTCGAGCTGGCGCGCTCGGCCCCTGCCCTGCCCGCGCCCCAGCTCGCGGCCGATCCCAGCACGAGCCCGCGCTGCCGCATCGGCGTGGCCCTCGATGCGGCCTTCCACTTCTACTACGCCGACAACCTGCGACGCCTGGAGCGGCTCGGGGCCGAGCTGTGTTTCTTCTCGCCGCTCGCCGCGCGCGCGCTGCCCGAGGTCGACGGCCTGTACTTCGGCGGCGGCTACCCGGAGCTCCACGCCGCGCAGCTGACGGCGAACGCGGGGCTGCGCGCGGCGATTCGCCAGTTTGCCGAGCGCGGCGCTCCCATCTACGCGGAGTGCGGCGGCCTGATGTATCTGGTCGACGCCATCCGCACGCTCGACGGCCAGAGCCATGCCATGGTCGGCTGCTTGCGTGGTGAAGCCGTCGTGCGAGAACGGCTGGTGGCGCTCGGCTATGTAGAGGTGGAGACGCGCAGCGCGTCGCTGCTCGGCCCGGCGGGGCTATGCTTCCGCGGGCACCAGTTCCGCTACTCGGAGCTGCTCGGTGCCTCCGAGGCTGGCGCCTATCTGCTGCACGAGCGCCGCGGCGGCGAGCCGCTGCTCGAAGGCTACCAGTCGGGCAGCGTGCTCGGCTCGTACGTGCACGCGCACTGGGCGTCCAACCCCGATGCCGCAGCGGGCTTCGTGCAGGCTGTCGCGCGGCGGCGCTGATTTTCGGCGCCCGCGCACGCGAGCCACGCACCGTGGGCGTTTTCGACAGTAGAACTAGTCGCAGGGCGGAAGCGGCGGATCGAAGCCTGTGCCGCAAATCGCGCACGTCTGCACGTCGTCGCAGCGGAAGTCGCGTCCCGCGACCCAGTCAAAGGTCCCGCAGGGCAGAGAATTGGTGTCGCTGCCGAAGCGCATGCCGATCAGAGCCCCGCTCGCCTCGTCGAAGACCGAAAGGCTACCGGGATACCCCGGGACATGGGCCTCGAACGCGATCATTTCGCAGCCGCGCAGCCGCCTCACCTGATACTGCAGGAGCGAGTCGCACAAAAGCGCGGCCTCCGCGTCGATTCGCTCCAGATGATCGAGCTGGTTCCGGCACTCGCCGTTCGGGCAGGCGCACTCGAGCGAGGTGTGTTCGATGCGATACTGCAGGCTCCATGTTATGCGCGGATTGATACCCTCCGGGAACTCGAAGCTGGCGCAGCGGCAGCTCGATGCGCACTCTTCCGCGCTACCAAACACGGCCCAGCCATCAGGGCCCACACACTCGTTCTCATAGCGACAGCACGCGCCGGTATCGGGGTCTCTCGCCCAGGACTGCTTCGCCGGGCAGAACTCACCCGCACGGACGCGCCCCGCAGCTGGGCACCTGTTGCCTCCGAGCGCTGCGTCCAGCAGCGGCTCGATGCTGACCTCCGGCGGAGGCTCGGCGCTGGCGACGTTGCCCATCGGCACCTGCGGCGCAGGCTCGACGGTGCCGACGTCGCTCACCGCTATCGTGCGCGGCGGGTCGCCGCTTTCGGCGCGACCGCAGGCGGCGCCCCATACGATCGCGCTGAAAATCGCCAGCCATCCGAGAGCGAAGCTCCGGAATGCGCTCGACCTTCCGTGGGCTCGACCGCGTGGCATCTGCGCAGGATGGACGATTCCGTCACACGACGCCACTCTGGCGCCGAAGCAGAGGAGAAGATGGGGCCGGGCCTACGCTGCCCGAGCCGCGCCACACCTCGGGACCCTGCTCGAGCCCGCGCTGATTGCCGGACATTGCGCGCGCCGCCTGGTTGCGGTCAGGCGTTCGGGCGCAGTCCGACAATCAGCGCGACCGCGAACACGGCCACGTCAGTCGCCAGCTGCATCATGCGCTGTGCGAACGGCCTCGACAGCGAGCGCGGGGCGAGCGGCGCGGCTGGTTGCACGTGCAGCTGGGGTCCAGCCGACATCCGCCGTTGCGCCTCGCTCCGGACGAGCGGCGCATCCTCATCGAACCCGGCCCCAGCGGGCACGAGGCGCAGGTGGGAGCGGCTCCCGCCAGTGGCACGCCCAGGGACTGCTGACTGGCTCGAAACGAGATACAGGCTCTTGTCGGTCTTCATCATCAGCTCTCGACTCTAGACAGCATACGCTGCTTCGTGTCGCACGGCCTGGTCCCCCAGGGGTGGCGCGTTTCGTACAGCTACAAGGCGCTGCCAGTGCGACCTGAAGCCGCGAGAGGCGTCTAGTTTCTGATGGCCTCAGTTGCCCCAGTGTTCCACACGACTACCGAGACTGCCACCCCCGCGGGTGGGTCGGGGTCGTGCGCTGACGCGGCACATCGCCGCGAGTAGCACGAAACGTGAAACCACCGGGCGTTCCAGCCCGGCACGACACAGGCCCCGCCCACCCGGACGGGGCCTGTCGTCATTTTTCGCCCGACATGGCCCTGTCTGCCCCAGCCACGACCCCGAGGAGACAGAAGCATGTCAAACGCCTATGATCATCGCCAGATCGCCCGAGACCAGGACCTCTTTCATTTTCAGGAAGAGGCACCCGGCATGGTCTTTTGGCACGCACGCGGTCTCGCGCTCTGCCACGCGCTCGAGCGTGCGGCTCGCAGTGTGCTCGCCTCACAAGGCTACGCGGAGGTGCGCTCGCCGCAGCTGATGCGCCAGCCCATCTGGGAGGCCAGCGGTCACTGGCAACACTTCGCGGAAGGCATGTTCAAGCTCCAGGAAGACGACGGGCGCGGCCTGGCCTTGCGCCCGGTGAACTGTCCCGGCCACGCTCAGATCTATCGCAGTGCCCTGCGCTCTCACCGTGACCTGCCCCTGCGCTTCGCGGAGTTTGGCGTCGTGCACCGCAAGGAGCCGAGCGGCGCGCTGCAAGGCTTGTTCCGGCTGCGGCAGTTCATGCAAGACGACGGCCACATCTTCTGTCGCCCCGAGCAGGTAGCCGAAGAGCTATCCAGCTTCTGTCGATCGCTACAGGCCTTCTATCGCGCTTTCGGCTTCGCCGAGCTCGCCGTCGGCTTGTCGGGGCGCCCCGCCGACCGGCTCGGCCCGGAGGCGAGCTGGGACGCCGCCGAGCGAGCGCTCGCGGACGCGGCCGGCGAGCTCGGCATCCCGGTGCTGGATCAGCCGGGAGAAGGCGCGTTCTACGGACCCAAGCTGGAGTTCAAGCTGCGCGATCGGCTGGGCCGCGTCTGGCAGTGCGGCACGATCCAGGTCGACTTCGCCATGCCGGAGGGCTTCGACCTCGAGTATGTCGACCCGGAAGGCAAGCGCCGCCGCCCGGTGATGCTGCACCGCGCCCTGTACGGCAGCGTGGAGCGCTTTCTGGGCGTACTGCTCGAGCACCATCGAGGCGAGCTGCCGCCCTGGCTGGCTGCCGAGCAGGCGCGCGTGTTCGCGCTCAGCGCCGCCGAGCTCGACTACGCGCGCTCGCTGTGCGCGGCACTGCGCGCGGCCGGCGTGCGCGCGAGCCTCGACGCCGCGAACGAACGCCTGGGTGGCCGCATCGCGCTGGCCCGCGAGGCAGCGGTGCCGTTCCTGCTGTGCGTCGGTGCTCGCGAAGCGCGCGCGCGCTCCGTCAGCGTGCGTCAGGCAGACGCGCGCGCAGAACGCAGCTTCGAGCATGCCGTCGGGGAGGTGGCGCACGCCTGCGCCGCGCCGCCCGGGCTGGACGCAGCGTGAGCCGCTCCTTCCGCCTGGAACCGTTATCCGCGCTGCGCGGATAACGGGGGTGGCCTACAGCCGGGCTGTAGCCGCACCAACGTTCGACGAGCGCCGTTCAGGCGTCCGTGATCTTGACGCGACGCTCACCGAACACCGCGGCGATCTCCAGCTGCCCACCGAGCGCTTCCACATAACGCCGCAACGTCGAGGTGAGATGATCGGTGCGGCTCTCCAGCCGTGAAAGCTCCGACTGAGTCATGCTCGCGGCGCGGCTCACCGTCACTTGCGTGAGCTCCAGGTCTTGGCGCAGCGCCTTCAGCGTCAGCTGCTCGAGCTGCTGCTTGGCGCGCGCCCGGACGCGCTCTCGAGCCTCCGGCGGGAGCTTTTCGCTTTGCAGCACCTTCCAGTTCTTGCTCATGCGGGCGCGCTCACCTGCAACGTGCAACAGTAGTCGCGCCAGCGCCGCTCGGCGAGCCGCACCGAATCACCATAATAAGCGCGATCGAGCGCCTCCCCCAGAATGGCCAGGATGCGGCGACGCGGCGCATCGATGGCATACAGCAGCCGCTGCGGCGGACTCAGCTCGGCGACGGTGAGCTCGCGCAAACCACTCGCGCGATCCGCCACGTCCTCCAGGCGCAGCCCCACGAACGACAGCACGTCCAGCAGGGCCGCCTGCACGTCCTGCTGCACCAATGGCTGCTCGGCCAACGCCCGCTGGGCCAGCTCGCTCGGCCCCAGCCCCTGACGGTGTGCCAGCACGGTGAGCTGCAGCGTGGCCGCGTGCACCCGCGCTCGCACCCGCTCCAGCAGCTCATGCTCGCGCTGCGCCTGCCGTGCTTCCAGCTTCAGAAAGCGCGCCAGGAAGTTGGGCGTCTCCAGACAGCGCAGCGCCTCGTGCGAACTGCGCAACACCTGCCCGAGCGCCGACGCCGACTCCCGCAGCGCCCAGTGCACAGCAGGACCGCGACTCTGCATGCCGTCAAACCAGAGCAAGAGCCGGCTGGAGCGGGCCGCATCCAGCTCCGGCCCCAGCCGCTCGAGCACGTTCAGCTCCGCCGCGACCTTCTCCGCGGTCTCCAGATCGAGCCCCTGGTACCAGTCCTCGAACTCGCGCGTGACGCTGATCTCGAACATTCGACCAGTATGCATCCAAGATCATATGCTGTCAAATGCATTGCCACGAGCGCGCACTGGGCACTCCTGGCGTTGCACGGGGACTGCAGGGGCCGAGCCCCGATGAATTCGCGCAGCCGATTCCGCTCGACGACGTTGCCGCATCGGGTGCGCGCTCGGCCGATCTCTGCTACGAGGCGCCAGCATGTCCGGCAGTGAGAGCTCGTTTTCCGTTCAACGTAAAGACTTCGGCGCTGACTTCGTTTTCGGCGTTGCTACCGCGGCGTACCAGATCGAGGGCGGCCCGAGCGATGGCCGCGGCAGCAGCATCTGGGATACTTTCGCCGCAACGCCCGGCAACACCAAGAACGGTGAGACCGGGCGTGACGCCTGCGATCACTACCAGCGCTGGCCGGGCGATCTGGATCTGATCCGAGACGGCGGCTTCGGCGCGTACCGCTTTTCGTTCGCGTGGCCGCGCCTGCTCCCGCTCGGTACGGGCAGCCCGAATGCCAAGGGCATCGATTTTTACGACCGCTTGCTCGACGGCATGCTGGAGCGTGGCATCCGCCCCTTCGCGACGCTGTACCACTGGGATCTGCCCTCGGCGCTGCAGGATCGCGGCGGCTGGATGAATCGCGACATCGCGGCCTGGTTTGCCGACTATGCGGCGCTCGTGGCGCGCCGCTTCGGCGATCGGCTCGCGAGCATCGCCACCTTGAACGAGCCCTGGTGCACGGCGTACGTGGGCCATTTCGCCGGGCGCCACGCGCCGGGCTACCGCGACGTGCGCGCGACCACGCGCGCCATGCACCACGTGCTCTTGGCGCACGGCACGGCGATCGCTGCGCTGCGCGCCGAGCGCGCCAAGAATCTCGGCATCGTCACGGTGTTGAAGCACTTGCAGCCCGCTTCCAGCAGCCCGGAAGACGCGGCCGCCACCGACGTCGAGGACGCGCTCTTCAACCGTTGGTACATGGACGGCCTGTTCAAGGGCCGCTACCCCGAGGTGCTCGTGAAACTGCTCGGCGAGCACCTGCCCGAACGCTGGCAAGACGACCTGCCGCTCGTGTCGCGCCCGCTCGATTGGGTCGGCATCAACTACTACACGCGCCAGATCTGCCAGTACGACGCCACGGTGCCGCTCTGGCGCTCCAAGAAGATCGCGGGCGAGCTGGAGAAGAACGACCTCGGCTGGGAGATCTATCCGGAGGGATTGACGCACGTGCTCAGCCGCGTGACCCGCGAATACACGCGCCTGCCCATCTACGTCACGGAGAACGGCATCAGCCAGAACGACGACACGCGGCGCGTCGCCTTCTACGACGCTCATCTGCAGGCGCTGCTCGCGGCGCAGCGCGCCGGCGCGGACGTGCGCGGCTTCTTCGCCTGGTCGTTGCTCGACAACTACGAGTGGGCGGAAGGCTATACCCCGCGCTTCGGCCTCGTGCACACCGACTACGCCACGCAGACGCGCACGCCGAAGGGTAGCTACCAGGCGTTCCGGAAGCTGCTGCGCAGTCAGTAAGCGCGAGCGAGACGCCCGCGGGGCGCAGCAGTCAGGATCAGGGGGGCCGAGCCTCCTCCGTGGCACACCGAGCGGCACCTCGGGGCGCCGAGCGTCTGTCGCCCGGCGCCAGGCAACGCCGCCAGAGCCGATGGGCAACGTCACGTGCCCTAGTCGGCCGCCCAATGTCGGACCGGAGGTTCAGACGTGGGAGACTTGGACGTTGACCTTGACGTTGACTTTG
>Ga0207675_100005955_pt1 | contig 11620 bp, 9 predicted proteins | sample KBSSwiS42_FD_184305 | JGI IMG/M metagenome (GOLD analysis project Ga0207675, IMG submission 184305) | Switchgrass rhizosphere microbial communities from Kellogg Biological Station, Michigan, USA - KBS Switchgrass S4-2 (SPAdes) (version 2) | ecosystem: Host-associated > Plants > Roots >...
GGGTGGGAGAGTTGCGCAAGAGCGACCAGACGCGGAGGGGGACTCCCAGGCTCGCAAGATAGTCCTCGACCTGTCGGGGCGACAATTGACTCGCGTCCCGCCGCTCCTCGCCTTCGACGAGCACGACTGCGCGTCGCCTGCCCGCGCTGCAAGCCTGAAGGCCCGCAATGGCCACGGCGTCCGCGAACCGATACGGGGGCGGTGAGCGGTCGCCCACGCGCCGGACTTGTGTCAGGAGCCACGAGTATCCGGGGTCCGTCTCGCCGAAGGGCCCGATGACTTCGAAAAGCTCGCTCTGCACCGAGCCGTCCTCGGGTGCGAGCGACACCGGCCAAACGTAGCCGACCTCGTCCCCGCCGTCGAAGCGAAGGGGGAAATCGCGGTTCGCCGTGCCGAGGCGGCGGTGCGCTTCGTCGTGAAGCGGATGGCGGACCAGCAGAACCGTGGCGCCCTCTTTCTCGATGGCCACGGGCACGACCGGGCCGGAAGGCCCCCGGAACGCGTCCCGAATCTCCGAAATGTCCGGTGCCTTGCGACCGGTCAAACGCACGGCCACGGCCGTCAGGACCGAGCCCGACGCATCGCCGACATCGCCGCCGAAGGCGATCTCCGCACGCGCAATCGCATCGCGGGAATAATCCACGACCGCCCGCAGGACGTGGACGCGGGTGAGATCCAGCTTCGGCAGGGTGGCCTGTCCGGCGGCGTCGATGTCGAGCTTCCGGCTGTCGAGCGTCAGCGAGCGGCGGACGGGAGCCTGCCGCCGAACGCTGGTCGCCACCATGCGCGCCGAGCGCGGCCGTCCCTTCTCGTCACGCTCGATCAGGATCTCGACGCGGGCCGGGGGCTGCGGCGTATTCACCCAGCGCGACACCCGACCGACCTCGCGGCCCGAACGATCGAGCGCGATAGCGACGAGCTCGTGGGGACGGAGGGCTTCGCCGAAATCCACTTCCGCCGTCCAGGGAGGTCTCGTGAGGCGGGCGACGGGCAGGCCGTCCAGAGTCACGACGAGCGAGGCGGCCGGCAGCGACGGCACGATGTCGACCGCCACCGGATGAACGCCCACGAGCAGTCCGATCAGAAGCGACGAAAACGCGATCGCGCGTGCATCGTCCATGCGCACGGCAATTCTAGAACCCGAGGAGCGCGTCGATGGAGCCGTTGACGTCGAGGATCGTGCCGATGTCCTTGAGGTTGACGACCAGCCGGTAGTCGTTGCGCGGCGCGGGGGGCAGGCGGAGTTGCCGGATCTCGAGAAAGACCGTGTAGCAGGAGCCTTTGTAGGTCAGGAGGCCCCGGTCCTCCTGCCAGGTGTTTGCCGTCGCGTCGTAGGCCACCGCTCCGTCGAAGCGGAAGTACTTGCCGAGGTCGACCCCTCCCGAAACGCGGAGCTGGTCGGAATTGAAGTTGAATCCGGGTATCGGATTGTCCACGACCGGCCGCGCGCCGAACCAGCTCGCGTTGAGGTAGTTCGAGCCCCAGGTCGCGCCGGCCGTGACGCTCGCGGTCGTGAGCTGGTTGGCGTAGGGGTCGTAGGCCAGCCGGCCGTCGACGTGGAGGAGGCCCGGACGCGAGATCCGGAGGAGGGCCTCGTAAGGTCCGGTCTTCCGCTGCTCGAACGTCGGCGGCACGGGCACGAGCGTCTGTGGGAAATCGAAGGCATAGGTCTGCGCGATCTCCAGCGAGGCGATCTCTTCGGCCGAGCCCTTGACTCCTTCGGTGCGCGCGAGGAGTCGGTTGACGATCGCATAGCGGATCTGGTTCCGGCCCAGGGCGTTGTCGACTTCGTCGAAGGCAGGGATATGGTCCGGATTGTCGACCTCCGACACGTACTGGTAGTCCACACGGGGCTCGATGATGTGCTTGAACTTGTCCCATGACCCGATCGACGTGTCGTAGATCCGCGAAAACGAGGGACCGACGAAGGAGACGCCGCCCTCCGCGTAGCTCCGCGTGAAGGCCTCGCCCGTGAACTTGCCGCCCGGAACCAGGACCGAGTCCGTGTACTGCGTGACGCGCCCGCCCGCCCGCGCCGTGAGCGACAGCCAGGGGATCTCCTTGAACGGGAACGAGAAAATGGGATACGCGTCGAACCGGCCATAGGTGCCCTTGGTGAAGTCCCGGCCGCGATTCATGTACAGCCCCGAAAGCGAGGAGAGCAGCGAGAGGTACAGGCCGCTGTGCCCGATCTGCGCCGTGCGGTGGAAGAACTCGACCGTCGGAAACCTCTCCTGGATGACGGTCGAGGAGTAGAACGTCTCGCTCCTCTCGAAGCGGACGTTCAGCGAGTCGGCGCCGAAGTTCTTCGACAGGAAACCGCGCGAAACGATCTGGCGGGCGGAATTGAGCGCAAAGCTCCGTTCGTAGTCCTGGAGGTACTGCTGGTCGGAGTAGTCGCGGATCGAGAGGACTCCCCGGAAACCGAAGGGCAGGTCGTCGGCCACGTGGTCGAGCCGGAGCTTCCAGCGCGTCGCCGGCTGGTCGGTATACACGCCCGGTTGGCCGTTGGGCAGAAAGCACACGCCGTTCCCTCCGTCCGGAGGGATCTCCGAAAGCGGAACGCAGACCGTCGCGTTCTGGTCGCGGATGACGTAGCCCTGGAACAGGCCCGCCGACTCGTCGGTCGGCCGCCAGCGGGACTCGAGCCCGCCGCCGACGGAGCCGTCGGTGTAGGCGTCGAGGTGGATCGTCTGGTCCGTCGGCCGCCCCGTGACCCAGAAGTAGGACAGGCCGAGGAAGAAGCCTCGCTGGTTGCTGTAGCCGATCCCGGGTACGAGCATGCCCGAGGCGCGGTCCTCTTTCGTCGGCCAGATGAGATACGGCGAGTAGAGAAGGGGCACGTGCCCCGCGCGGAAGGCCACGTGCTTCATCCTCGCGTAATCGTCGAGCGTGACCGTGGCCTCGGCGAGCGTGAACGACCAGTCGGGGTCGGGCATCTCGCAGGCCGTGAAGACCCCGTCTTTGATCCGGTAGGTCGCGGGTCCGATCTTCTCGATCGTCGAGCCGACGATGTGGAAGGTCGGCGGCAGATCCGCCGTCGCGTCCTCGAGCACGCCGGTCTTGGTGTCGAGGTGGAACGTTCCGCGGGATCCGGACATCCGCGTGGGCCCCTGGTCGATGACGACGTGGCCCGTGAGCACCGCCGTCTTCGTCGGAAAATCGTACCGGGCCGCATCCGCCGTGATCTTGAGGTCCTGGTACTCGATGACGACTTCTTCGCTTCCCTCCCAGAACTGGTCCTTTTCGAAGTGCACGGGGTTCTTGGTGTAGAGGCGGACCTCGCCGCCCTTCTCAGGCGTCTTGAACTTGATCTGGAAATTGGTGCGCTGGTCGAAGCGCGACGCAAAGGGATCGGCCTCGTTGGCAACCTGGGCCAGCGCCGCGGACGCCGAAACGGCCAGTACGGCGAGTCCCGTCGCGAGTCCCGTCGCGGCCGGGAGGCGCTTCACGCGTCCATGGAGCGGACGCTCGCGGCGACCCGGAACGCGGCCTCGGTCCTGTCGCGAACTTCCTCGGCGGTGACTCCCGGAGCGAGCTCGACGAGCTCGAGCCCGGCGCCGGCCTGGAGAACGTCGAAGACACAGAGGTCCGTGATGATCCGGTGCACGCAGCGCCGCCCCGTCAGAGGCAACGTGCACCGCTTGAGGATCTTCTTCTCCCCCGACTTCGCCGTGTGCTCCATCGTCACGACGAGGCGCCGCGCGCCGGCCACGAGATCCATGGCGCCGCCCATGCCCTTCACCATCTTGCCGGGGATCATGTAGTTCGCGATCGAGCCCTCTTCGTCGACCTGCATGGCGCCGAGGATGGAGAGATCGATGTGCCCGCCCCGGATCATTCCGAAAGAGTCCGCCGACGAGAAGTACGAGGCGCCCGGCCGGATCGTCACGGTTTCTTTTCCGGCGTTGATGAGGTCGGGATCGACTTCGTCCTCCCGCGGGTACGGTCCCAGTCCGAGGATGCCGTTCTCCGACTGGAGAATCACCTCGATGCCGGGCGGAATGTGATTCGCGATGAGGGTCGGCATGCCGATGCCCAGGTTGACGGTGTAGCCGTCCCGGAGCTCCCGGACCGCCCGGCGGATGATGCCTTCGCGGTCGAGCATGTCAGCCCTTTCTCACGGTCCGGCGCTCGATCCGCTTCTGACGAGGAGCGACGACCAGGCGGTTCACGAAGACTCCGGGAGTGTGAACGCCCTCCGGATCGAGCTCGCCGACCTCGACGAGCTCCTCGACCTCGGCGATCGCGATCTTTCCGGCCGTGATGGCCATGGGATTGAAGTTTCGCGCCGACTTCCGGTAGACGAGGTTGCCGAGGCGGTCGCCCTTCCAGGCCGCGACCATCGAGAAGTCGCCCACGATGCCCCGCTCGAGAAGGTAATCGCGGCCGTCGAAGCTCCGCGTCTCTTTGCCCTCGGCCACGAGCGTTCCGGCGCCCGCCGGCGTGTAGAACGCGGGGATGCCGGCGCCGCCGGCCCGCATCCGCTCCGCGAGGGTGCCCTGCGGCACCAGCTCGACCTCGAGCTCGCCCGAGAGGAACTGCCTCTCGAACTCGGCGTTCTCCCCGACGTAGGAGGACACCATCTTGCGGATCTGCCGGGCGCGCAGCATGAGCCCGAGCCCCCAGTCATCGACGCCGCAATTGTTCGAGACGACGGTCAGGTCCTTCACGGCCCGGCGGACGAGCGCGCCGATCAGGTTCTCCGGGATGCCGCAGAGGCCGAATCCCCCGACCACGAGCAGGGCACCATCCGGCACGTCCCGCACGGCCTCGTCGGCGGACGAGACGACCTTGTTCATCATCGCTTGGACGATGATAACCGAGGGAAAAAGTCGAGAGTCGAGGGTCTAGGGTCTGGTGTGGGGACGAGCAACCGCGACGAATTCCGAAACGTCCAGATCGGCGCTGGCTCCGGAAAACTGCGCCAGCCGGTCGCGGCGCTTCGCGCCCTCCGGAGACGCCGGAAGGATCTGCGTGTCGATCTCGGCAACGCGATAGCCGGACGCTTCGAAGAGGTCGATCAGCGTCGAGCGCGTGAAGAAGCGGACGTGCGTTCCCGAGAGGATCGAGTAGGGCACGTAGTCGAAGCGTCCGCGGATGAGGTCGTCCACGATGGACCAGTGGCCCACGTTGGGCACGGACGCGACGACCACGCCGCGTTCCGACAGCCACGGCCGCACACGGACGAGAGCATCGGAGGGATCGGCCAGGTGCTCGAGCACGTCGCCGAACAGGATCGCGTCGAACCGGCCCGAAAGCGGAGCCGCCTGCGGGACATCCTCGAGACGGATCGCGAGCACCTCGTCGTAGGCGCCGGCGGCCGAGGCGGCATCGCCGGCGTCCGGCTCGATGCCGACGATGCGCCGGACGCCCCGGGCGCGAAGCGCGCCTGCGGTGGCCCCGCGAGAGCAGCCCACGTCCAGAACCGCGCCGGCGCCGACGGGCACCTTCGCCGCCAGATCGTCGCGCGAGGACGCGTCCATGGCTCCGTAGCGGTGCACGTAGGCGCCGGGATCGATCGCCGCCGTCAGGCCCCGCCGAGCGGCCTCGCCGGGGACGTCGCGCAGCGGCAATTCGCCCGGAAGTGCCTCGAGGGCCGAGCGCCGCACTGCGAAGATCGGCGACGCGGGCGCCGTCGCCGGGCGGAGCGGCCCGCCCGAAGCCTCGACGAAAGTGGCGGCTTCCGAAAGCAGCGTCGGCGTCAGGTATGCGAAGGGAGGCGCGGTCCGGCCTTCCTCGGATTCGGCCTCGTTCGAGACCGGCAGGGCGAGAGCCAGATCCGGGCGGTCCGCGAGAGACCGCACGAGACGAAGACCGGGCCCCGGCAGCAGATAAGCTTCGGGGTCCGCCTGCACGAGAACGATCGGCGCATCTCCGACGGCGTCGGAAACGACCGGGTCACGACCCGGGAGCTCGGCGCGCTTTCGCGCGGGAAGACGGCGCGCGTACCGGGCGGCCAGACGCCAGGCCCACGCGGCTTCGGCCTGGAAGCGGGGAACCCCGCCGAGAACGAGGTCGAACGCGTCCCCGGAAGGGACCGTCAGGCCGTCTCCACCAGCATCGCCGTCGCTTCGCCGCCGCCGATGCAGATCGCCGCGACGCCGCGCTTCTTGCCGCGCTTGCGGAGGGCGTGGATGAGCGTCGTGAGGATGCGCGCGCCCGACGCGCCGATCGGATGACCGAGGGCGACGGCGCCGCCGTTCACGTTCACGCGGTCGGGCGGGAGCGACAGCTCCTTGATCGCGGCCATCGCCACCGCCGCGAATGCTTCGTTGATCTCCCAGAGGTCGATGTCGGACACGGAGAGGCCGTTCTTGGCCAGGAGCTTCTGGATCGCGCCCACCGGAGCGGTCGTGAACCACTCCGGGGCCTGCGCCACGCCGGCGTGCGCGACGATGCGGGCGATCGGCTTCCATCCCTTCGCCCGGGCCGTCTCCTCCGACGTCACGACCAGGGCGGCCGCACCGTCGTTGATCTTCGAAGAGTTCGCGGCCGTCACCGTGCCGTCCTTCTGGAAAGAGGGCTTGAGCGTCGGCATCTTCTCGAGCGGGGCGCTGAAGGGCTCCTCGTCGGCGTCGATGCGCAGCGGGCCGCCCTTCTTCTGCGGAACCTCGACCGGCGCGATCTCGTCGGCGAACGCGCCGCTCTTCGCGGCGTTCTGCGCGCGCTGGTACGACTCGAGCGAGAAGGCGTCCTGCTCCTCGCGCGTGAACTTGTACTTCGCCACGCAGAGCTCGGCGCAGTTGCCCATGTGCTGATCCTTGTACGGATCCCACAGGCCGTCCTTGATCATGGAGTCCACGAGCGTGCCGTTGCCCATGCGCAGCCCCGTGCGGGCCTTCTCGAGCAGGTAAGGCGCGTTCGACATGGACTCCATGCCGCCCGCGACGGCGACCTCGTACTCACCGGCCTGGATCGCGTTGCCGACGTCCATGACGGCGCGCATCCCGGAGCCGCAGACTTTGTGGACGGTCACGCACGGGACCGAGTTGGGGATGCCCGCGCCGAGCGAGGCCTGGCGGGCGGGCGCCTGCCCCTGCCCCGCCTGGAGGACGTTGCCGAAGACGACCTGCTCGACCTCCTCGGGCTTGACCCCCGCGCGCTCGAGAGCGGCGCGGATGGCCACGGATCCCAGGGCCGGAGCGGGCAGTGAAGACAGTTTGCCGAGAAAAGACCCGACGGGCGTTCGGGCCGCCGAAAGGATCACGAGGTTCTTCATAGGGCGCGGATTCTAGCCGTTGTTCTCCCGGAAAGAACTATGCGCCGTCCGGCTCGCCGGGTTCCTACTTGGCCGACTCGAGCTTCCAGCCGTTCCGGATCGTGGTGGCCTGGCAGTAGGTCTTGAGGCAGTCGACGTCGTTCAAGCACTGCAGAACGGACTGACAGGCTTGCGCCGGCGACGAGCCCTCGGCCACGTCGACGTTCTCGACGCATTTTCCGGCAAAGCCGGGATTGGTGAACACGCACGTCGCTTTGGGCGGCGGCGGCGGTCCGGCCGGTGATGGCGCCGGGGAAACGGCGACCAGAATGAGAAGCGCGAGCGCCGGGGCCATCCACAGGGTTCTTCGCATGCGTCCCTCCTTCGCGTCCGGAACGAATCATAAGGCGGCCCTCCGGGTTACTCTGTCCGGGATGGCCCGCACCCTGACCGGCCGCATTCTCGCGGTGGATTTCGGAGAAAAGCGGATCGGCCTGGCGACGTCGGACGCTTCGGGACGTCTGGCCACGCCGAGGGTCACCCTCCGCCGGAAGAGCGACGAGGCCGTGCTCGACGAACTGGCTCGCTTCGCGGAACAGGAGGAGATCGTCGCGGCGGTCTTCGGCATCCCCCGCTCGCCGGAGGGAGTCGAGAGCAAGCTGGCCGGACGCATCCGGTCCTTTGCCGGCAAGTTCGAGCGGCGAACCGGACTGCCCGTGCATTTCCACGAAGAGACCCTGACGTCGAACGAGGCGGCGCGGCGCCTTCCACCGGGCGCGTCGAAGGAGGATCTCGACCGGGAGGCGGCGGCCGTGCTGCTGGAGGACTATCTTTCTAGCGCTCCGCGGGGGTCGCGTTGACTCCTTCAAGCGCTCCGCGGGGGTCGCGTTGACTCCTTCAAGCGCTCCGCCGGGGTCCCGTTGAGCGCCGGCCGACGCATCCTTCGTCTGGGCCTGCTCTTCGGCCTGCTGCTCTTCTCCGTCGCGTTCTACCTGTACTTCCGCCTCGAACATCCGCGCAAGCCGACATCGCCGGGCGAGGCCGTCATTTTCTTTCCCTTCGGCACGCCCACGACGGAGATCTTTCGCCGCCTCTCGGACGAGCGCGTCGTCTCGCCCGCGTGGCTGGCGGAAGGCTGGTACCGGATCGCCGAGAGCGCGACGCCTCTGCAGGCCGGCGAATACCGTTTCTCCCGCCCGACGCCGCTCTCGGAGGTCATCGCCCGCATGGCCCGCGGGGACGTGGTCCGCCACACGATCGTCGTTCCGGAGGGCCTGACCAGCGAGGAAACGTTCGAGCTCTTCTGGAGCCGCGGCATCTCCCGCAAGCAGGCCTTCGAGAAAGCGTTCACGAATCCCGAGCTCATCGCCTCGGTGGCCCGCGGCGGCCCGGACCTCGAGGGATTCCTGTTTCCCGACACCTACGTCGTGACACGCTCGACCAGCGCGCGCCAGATCGTCGAGTCGATGCTCGCCAACTTTCGAAAGCACTTCACTCCGGAGATGCGGGAACGCGCGGCGGCCATGCGCTTCTCCCTCCGCGACGCCGTCACTCTCGCCTCGATCGTCCAGAAAGAGACGTTGCTCGCAAAGGAGGGGCCCGTGATCGCCGGCGTGTATTTCAACCGGCTCCGGCGCGGAATGCGCCTGCAGGCGGACCCGACGGTGACCTACGCGATGAAGCGCGACGCGAAGTGGACCGGAACCCTGTATCGCTCGGACTACGGCTACCCGTCGGTCTTCAACACCTACCTCCACGGAGGGCTGCCGCCCGGCCCGATCTGCAACCCCGGAGAGGCCGCGCTGAAGGCCGCGGTCACGCCCGTCAAGTCGGAGTTCCTCTACTTCGTCGCCGACCGGACCGGCGGCCATACCTTCTCGAAGACCTTCCAGGAGCACCTCGACGCGATCGCCGCCGCCCGCCGGCGCGACCGGACGCCGCCCGAGGAGTACGGCCCGTACATCGAGGATCCCTCCGCGCAGTGACGGCGGCCACGCCGGCCACGCGCCGTCCTTGACCGACCGGGGCGGGCGCGCCACAATCGGTCAAACCCTCAGGATGCCGACAGAAAAATTGCCTCGCCCGTTCGGAAGCTACCTTCTGACGGCGGCGCTGGGAGAGGATGCCCTCGGGCGGCAGTTCCGCGCCCGCCGGAACGGCGAGAGCCCCGGTTTCGTGCGCCTGCGCATCCTCGACGCACCCGAGCTGTCGGGCGACGCGCTGCTCGACGCGATCGAAGAGAGCGGCGAGACCCACGGATTCCTGAAAAACCCGGCGGTCGCCCGCGGCGTCGACATGGATGCCGTGGACGGCGTTCCCTACCTCGCGTGGAACGAGGACAACGGGAGGACGCTCGCCGACCTTCACCTCAAGTGCCGGGCTCTCGGCCACCGCGTGCCGATCGAGCACGCGCTCCTGATCGCCGAAAAGGTGGCGACGGCCCTCGACCACGCTTACAACACCACGATCGACGGGGACCGCACGCTCCACGGGCTCGTGTGGCCGGGATTCGTCGCGATCTCCGACGACGGCGAGATCCGCCTCGCCGGATTCGGGCTCGCGACGGGAGTTCTCCCCGCGATCGCTCGGCCGCGGCTCGCGAGCGAGGTCGGACCCTATATCGCCCAGGAGGAGCGGCGGAGCGGGACGGTGGGCCGGAACTCGGACGTGTACTCCGTCGGCGTCCTGCTGCTCGAGCTGCTCACGGGACATCCGCCGCCCGCGGATCCGCTCGCGCTCGTCAAGGGAACCGCCCCGGGCGGGCCGCCGCCTCTGCAGCCCGAGATTCTCGCCCTCCTGCGGATGACCCTCGCGCCCGCCGAGAGCCGTTATCAATCCAGCGGAGACTTGCGGCGCGAGCTCGGCAAGCTTCTCTTCTCGGGACCGTACTCCCCGTCGACCTTCAACCTCGCCTACTTCCTCAACGATCAGTTTCGGGAAGAAATCGAAAGCGAAGCGCGTACGCGCAAGCGCGAGGCCGCTCTGGATACCGGCGTTCCGACCGCAGCGAGCGCCGTTCCCGAGCCCCTCCCCCCGGATCCCGCGCCCACATCGCCTCCGCCGCCTCCCCCGCCCGAGCGAACCCCGTCTTCCGGCACGGGCCCGCACCTCGCGGTCGCCGAGACGCGTCGGCCCCGAACGCGGGCGCCGCTCATCGGAGGAATCCTCGCAGCGATCGCGGTCGCCGGCGGAATCTACGTCGTGTCGCGGCGCGCGCCCGATTCGGCCGGCGTCCTCCGCGCGGATCGCGCTCCGACGCCCGCCCCGACGCGCACGCTGCTCCCCGAGCTCCAGCCGACCCCGTCCGGTCCGACCACCGGGATGACCGCAGAGCAGTTTCGGGACGACGTCACGCGCCGCGTCGCGCTCGAGACGCAGCGGCTCGAGGCGGAGATGCGAGCCCGCAACGCCGTCACTCCGGTCCGGCTGACCGGGGGACCGGCGGGCCGCCCGACCGCGCCCGTGCTCCTCGTGGTCGCTCCGACCGCGCGCCCGATGCCGACTTCGCAACTCCCTGTGTCCGTCGCAGCCCCGGCTGTCGCCGCGGCCGGGGCCCCCGCGGCGGCGGCTCCGCCGACAGCGGTTCCGGAGCCGGAGAAGCCGGCGACCGCCTCGACGACCCTGACCCTGGCGGCCGCGCCTGAAGCCGCGGCGGCCCCGCCCGCCGTGCGCGAGGGCTCGGTCGTGTCGGTCGAGGAGCTCGACGCTCCGCCGAGGATCGCGACCGTGGTGAAACCGACCTATCCGCCGCTCGCCCTCAAGGCGCGGATCGGGGGAATCGTGGTCCTGCGGGTGCTCGTGTCGGAAAAAGGCCTGCCGCTCGAAATCCAGGTTGCACGCAAGGCTCCGGCCGGTCTCGACGACGCGGCCGTGGCGGCGGTGCGCCGTTGGACCTTCACGCCCCCGGTCGCGGGGGGCGTGCCGGTCCGAACCTGGATGATGGTGCCGATTCCGTTCGAGCCCTGAGGAGAAAGTCGAGAGTCAAGAGTTCAGGGTCGGGAGTTGAGCCCGGCGATGCAAGCTCTCGACGGTCACGCTCTACCCTCCGGCCTCAACCCTCCAACCCTCGACCCTCTACCCTCGACTTTTCTTCTTCAGTGAGCCTGCTGCGCCGGCGGCGCGTAGTCGATCGTCTTCAGTCCCGCAGCCTTGGTCCGGAGGAAGTCCTCCATGACCTTGTCTTCGGTCCACATGATCTCGGTGCCGTCGACGTAGTAGGTCGGCGTGGACTTGACGCCGAGCCGCTGGCCCTCCTCGAGGTCCTTGCGGACGTCGGCGAGGCTCTCGTCGCGGAGGTAGCAGGCTTTGAAATCCGCCTGCGGGATCCCGGCGGTCTCGGCGAAGGTGAACGCCAGCTCGTCGATCCCGGACACCGTCATCGTCGGCTGCAGCGAATAGACCTGCTTCTTGAAGGCGAAC
>Ga0207675_100005958_pt1 | contig 11616 bp, 5 predicted proteins | sample KBSSwiS42_FD_184305 | JGI IMG/M metagenome (GOLD analysis project Ga0207675, IMG submission 184305) | Switchgrass rhizosphere microbial communities from Kellogg Biological Station, Michigan, USA - KBS Switchgrass S4-2 (SPAdes) (version 2) | ecosystem: Host-associated > Plants > Roots >...
CAAGGCGGTGGCGGTACACGCCGCTATCTACCACCCGATTACGACAACTCGATAGAGCCGGATGCCGCAGATCGGATCGACCGCGACCTGTACGCTTTAGGGATTTCCTTTTATGAATGCCTGACCGGAAAATATCCGTTCGACGAACCCACGCCGCAAATCAAAACCCAGCCGAAAGACCCCAAGCAATTCAAGGGCTGCGCCGATTTGAGCACGTCACTGGTCAATGTGCTGTTGAAGATGGTCGCGCCTGAGCGCAAGGACCGCTTTGCCTCGGCGGACGAGTTCTTGATAGGCGTGGGCGAGGTCAAGCGCTACCGTACCGCGCTGACCACCGGCGAGATCAGTGCCAGTCCGAAGGTATCGGCAAAGCTGGGCTTCGAGCCGACCAAGCCGAACACCAATCCCTATGTAACACACCTATTGACTCTCTATAGCCAGAGCCAAGTTTCCAATGCGGGCACGCGTGGCCTGGATGATGTTGGCAGGGCCACCTATGTGCCGACTTATCTGGACGAGAAGCTCAAGCCCGCGCTGCTGAAGGGTGCATTCCGTCTGGTGATCATCAGTGGAAATGCGGGTGACGGAAAGACCGCTTTCATCCAGCAGTTCGAGGCGTTTGCCGAAAGCAAGGGCGCACAGATGCAGCGCGGTGCGAATGGTGTTGTATTCCAGCTCAACGGGCACACCTATCAGAGCAACTACGATGGCAGTCAGGATGAGGGTGATGAGCGCAACGACGCCGTGCTGCAGAAGTTCTTCTCCCCCTTCGCAGGCAACGACATATCAGGTTGGTCAGAGAATCAGACGCGATTGATCGCCATCAACGAAGGTCGCCTAGTTGATTTCTTCCTGGAGCATGAAGATGAGTTTCCGCTGCTTTCGAAGCAGATCCAGCGAGGGCTGGCGGGAACCGCCCCCGAAGATGGCATCGCAGTGATCAACCTCAACTTGCGCTCTGTGGTTGCCGAGCAGGAAGTGACTCAACCCTCCATCCTGGAGCGGTTGATCGCCCGCATGTCCCAGCACGAATATTGGCAGGCATGTGAGAAGTGCGACCTCAAGGGCAAGTGCTACGCCTACCACAATGCCAGAACCTTTCAGGACCACGTTGCCGGACCCAAGGTGATCGAGCGTCTTAAGATGCTCTACACCATTACTCATCTGCGCGGTCGATTGCACATTACGATGCGCGATCTACGCTCCGCATTGGCGTTTATGCTGGTTGGCACTCGCGACTGCGACGGTATTCATCGGCTATACCAGAACGGCGGTGAGGAGAACCAGAACCGCATACTCGACGGGTTCTACTTCAACTCCTGGCGCGGTGGCGGTGAGGGATCAAATGACCGCTTGATTTCACTGCTGCGTGAGATCGATGTCGCCGAAGTCAGCAACCCCGACCTGGATAGAAGGCTTGGTTTTCTCGCTCCGCATAACCACAAACCGTCGCGCTTTAACTTCGACGAGCGTGGAAATTACGACGAAGATCTCATTGAAGCGTTGTTCCGTAGTTTGCCCCGCGACTACTCGTCGAAGAACCGTCCCCGGTTGATCGAGAAGCACCGGAACTACCTCTCCCACATGCGTCGCCGTCATTTCTTCGAGCGTCGCGACATCGGTTGGAAGGAGATGCTGCCTTACAAAAGCATTGATCCGTTCCTACATGCCATCGAACGGCCCGGTGCAAAGAGCCTTGAAGCGGTTACCGCCATTCTCAAGGCCATTAACCGAGGGGAAGGGCTGAGCGATCCGGCACGACTGGGCAACCAGTTGGCTCTCCGAGTCCGTCAGGTGGATAAAGGCACCCTCCGCAGCTATCGACTGTTTGAAGGCAAGGACTTTACGCTTCGCACCGAGAGGGAAACAGCAGCCCATCCATTCCTGGAATGGCTATCCCAGGCGCTGGTGCTGTTCTACGGTTCTGGTGATGGGCATAAAGGTAGCCTGCGAATCAATCTTGATATTTACGAGATGCTCATGCGGCTGAACAACGGCTACAGGCCAAGCATCGAGGAGCAAGAAGGATTCTATCTAAGCCTATCGGTTTTCAAGAACGTCCTGTCGGCCGCTCCGTATCAGGAGGTGTTGCTGACAGAAAATGGATACCGCTTCTACCAGATCAATAAATCAGAAAAAGGAGTACTGGAACTGAAGGTTTCCGAGAAGGGGGCCGAATACCATGTCAGTTAGGGGAAGAGATAAGGAGTTTCGGCTTCCGAAGGTGAGCTATCTGCATTGGCAACACGTCGAGATGGATCGTGTCCTGACAATGCTTTTTCCTCGATTGAAATACGATGGATATGGCAGTCGCCGCCCCCCGCGCGGCGGAGATCTCACCATTGATGAGTTTCTCAATGACTTTATTGAACATCCGGAATGGTTTTCTGGCTTTGATAAGCATCCTAATATCATTCGAAAATGGCTGGAAACCGATCTCCTGGATGTAGTTAACCGAGGCAAACAGAATCAAGCCATCGCTTCACCCCGCCCCTTACATGGAAACACTTATAAGTTCCGCAATGCCAAGCACACCCGTGACTACGGTGCTGCAGAGCAAATTTATTGGATGCTGTTTTATGCCCGCAGAGGCAAAGGACAAGCTGCACGCGACGCTTTGAAGCGGTTCTTTTTTCCTGGGATTGATCTGGTTACCGATAAGCACGAATTCAGCACATCGGTCGATGTGGAAACGCAAGCCATCCTGCGGCTGGATCACCAGGTTACACAGGACATGAAAGACTCCAAGGAGCCGGAGCGATTCCCCCCTTTGTGTATTGGGCAAGCCGACACCCTGGCAGATGATGTTTTGCGCTTGCTTGCCTATGAAGCCTACATGCCACGCTCAGTACTGGTGGACTATCTGAAAACGCTATTGGCGTTTCATCTCGCCCTGTACCACTTAAAGTTGCTGCAGATGCTTCCCAGAATCGTGAGGCAGAAAAAGATACATGAGCAATGTAATGGTAGGGAGTGCTCGATTAATCCAAGCCTTAATACAGGAGCTATGGAGTGTCCTTATCAGTTGGCTCTTATTGTGGACATGGGAGACATCAACAACCCGCACATGGCTGAACTGTCTCGCAAGTCGACCGACCGCCTCTACCGCCAGATCCCCGCCTTCGTGCAGGCCAATTTCGTCGTTAAGAAGCTCGATGAAATGGCGGAATACTTGAGCAAGAAAACAGGCAAGCTTGCAGCACCAGCCGATGGGGTGTTCGCCGTCGGCGACCTGGTTGACCTGTTGAAGCCCGAACACGACGGGGACCGGCAGGCCTATTTCAAGTTCCGCCTAGCTAGTCTGATTGAGGAGTCCACTTCGGGCAACGAGGATGTCGATCCGGAAATCCGCGAAGTCACGGCGATGGGCCTCGGAGAGTTCGAATCCTTCATCGAGATTCTGATGGCCTATCGAGGCAAATATCATCGCCAATACATCACGGAGTGCCTGGACTCACTGCTACTGAAGAACAAAGAAAGCGGCTTGCTGGCGCAGCCTCGAAGCAAGGGAAGCCCGCGCCGATTTGTGCTAGGCAGTAAATTGCTTGAGGTGCTCCTTCAGGTTGCCGTGTTGACCCAGGATGGTGGTCGCTTTGTGACCCGAGAAGTTCGGATTGAGGAGCTGTTGGCTTTCCTCAGAAAGCGTTACGGCCTCCATATCGATCGGCTGCCGGAAAGCGTCCAGGCCAGTAGCAGCATCCTGGATCGGCGAGCACTGCGCCTGAACCTTGAAACCTTTAAACGTCGTTTGCGCGAAATTGGCTTCTACGAGGATCTGTCGGATGCCTACGTGACCCAAAAGGTGTCACCTCGCTACGCGATTGAAAGAGATAGCGGAACAGATAAGAGCACGAGGCGCGCATGAGTAACGCCTTCACCAAGCTATCCCACGACAAACTGAATGCGGCGGTTGCTGGCTTGCTATGCCCCCGTATCGAAGCAATTCTCGCTGACCGAGGTCCAGGTCACTGTGTGAGGATCAGTGATCTCGATGACGAGGTCATGGAATCAGTCTGCAAGGAACTGCGTCGAGCCTGCCCAGATGGCAGCATATTTATCCTTGGTAGCCATGACCAGGAGACCCTACCCTACCGGGTGACTTCTACCAAGTTGGTGGAGCTGCGAAACCCAGATGCGAATGGCGAGTTGCGCCAGCCGCTGCTGGTCTTTATCCCAACCTCACTACGCACCAGCGCTGAGGATTCTTTTGGTGTTGCAACGTTCGAAGAACTGACCTTCACCGTCATTTACGAAGATCTTATCGGCTCATTTCTTGACCGGCTGCCAATTACGCTGATCGGTCATGTACGCGATCTTTTCCTCACTCTGTCGGAAGAGGGATGGCTGTTCGCGGATGATGTTTCCCGTGTGAGATACCTTCTCACTGCACTTGAAAATGGCATCGACGGCGAAACGCTTGGCGCCAGCTTGTATGAATTGACCCTGATTCCGGATTTCAAGCTGTTTGCCGATCCCGGGATGGTCCACGGCAAGATCCGACGGAATCTGAGTAGTGTCCATAGTCTGATGGCCTCTCACAAATCGGTGCGTGGGCGCATCGCGAACTTAGGCCTCAGCGACAAGGCACTTGAAGTTCGCCTGTTTACGTACTTCGAGAAGTACGACATTCAGGAGCCGGAAGCCTGGACACCTCCCATCGCAACGGACAAGAGTTGGTGGAACATCTCGTTCGACAAGTGGACCTTCCAGGAAGAGATCGCTCTGGACAAGGTTGTGCTGACTGTTCTCGAAACCGACTTGCCGGTAGTGGAAGAGGATGAAACCGAGAATCAGTTATTCGGACTCATCGGGCAGCAAGTGCTCATTCCAAATGACCGCAGAAAAATGAATGTGGTCTTTGAGGTAAATCCTCACCCAAGAAAAGTCAGCGGCCTAGACCACTTTACGGTGCAGATCGTTTCACAGAGTGATGGTCCGGTCGGAAAATCCAAGAAGGTAAAAGCCTGGACACCAAACCGGCTGCAATGCACGACCAATCTGGCCAAACTGAACAAGATCGAATTTGAGGAAGGTTGGCACTTCATCCGGGTTCTCCCGTGGACAGCCGATGGAGATCCGATTCCTCTGGAAGCGGATTCCGGCTCCGAGTCAGCAAAGCGCTCCTATGAGAGCGAACCGTTCTATGTACTCCCTAGCGGGAGTATAGAAGAGGAGCCACCTCAACGAGCGATCCCCATTGAGCAGAGTCTCGAACACGCCCGCTTCCGTCTGCAACTCACCGCGCTTGGTGATGAGCGTGACCCAGACGAGATAGCTTTGAATGGAGTTTCTTGGGCTGAAGGGGGGCGCTCGAAGAAGTCCTCACGTCAGGAAACACTACTGGCTAAATTTGGTCGTGAAGGCGCGGTGCACCTCCCCCTGTCACGAATGCTCAAAACTATCGAACAGCGGATACTGGCTAGACCGAAACATCCGTCTGGCTGGCGGATGCAAATCAATTTGGATACTGCCGAGCCCCCTTCAGAGGCTGGACTGACTCTTCCGTCATCGGCCGCTATGGCATCATTCCTGGCTGCCCGGGAAGAGTTGTTCGCAGCAGTAAGGAAGGGTACCGCCGAACTGATCATGCAGGCCCTCTCATTCAGAGATGCCGAGAAGGAGTGCTTAGCGTATGCCGAGGCCTACCTTGACTTGATTCGGAACTTGATTCGACAGTCGGAGACGACGTCTGGAACCGAACGGCAACAGCACCTGCAGGCGCTACGCAACGTGCTTGCTGTGGATTCCATTCACGTCATCCTGACAGACTTCCGCGGCAGACATCGCGAGGCGGTCCTGGTATCCCCGACGCATCCACTTCGCACCTTATGGCTGAGCAGTTGGGTAGCCTTGGGTAAGGACTGGATTGAAAAGATTAAGGCGGGGGCTAAAGACCACATCCCGTATGTCAGGTCGGCTCTCCTGGACGGCCTGGTGCCCTCGGCATATCCAGTCGGTGTCCCGGTCGAGGATGGGCGAATTTTCACACCAGTCGACAACCTGAATGCTTTCTGGGCGCTGTATGCGCCGACGACGGAGGAGAACTCAAGGGGCTTGATGGCGGAAATCTGTTCCGCTCTTGGCTTAGCAGAACCATCGACAGCGGGCGCAGACATCTCCGGGAAGGTTATTGCAGACAAGATTGAACGATATCTCTCGCAGCACCCCTATGTCCGAGAGTTGTCACTCAATGTCTTTAATCCTGGTGCCGGGTTAGTTATGGCGGACGCATTATTGTCACTGCAGCAGAAGCCAGAATACGCCGATCTGCGGTACGACATACGCCTGTTTACATCTGATCCTGATTCTCCAGTGCTGGGCGAGTCCCTTGAATCGATGGCTCGCACGGGAGCCACCATTAACGGGGCAGCCGATGCCTTTGCGACTTCCACCGGCAGCCATCTATTTTCAAAACTGAATCTGGCTAAATATGCACTTTCCGAGTTCCATGCAAGCGCGCAGGACTTTCCGGCCCACATCAGTGTTCTCCTGGATGTATTCCCCGCCGAGGAGTTATCTATTGCTGAAAAGCCTCTGGGGATCACACCGCTCCATGGACTAATACAGGACTTCGACATTGAATTTGTTGATGACGATTCCGGAACCTACTGGAACAAGTGGCCTGTGGTCGGTCGCTCCCTCAGTACGGATATCCAAGCGTCCTGTTTTGACCTGCTTGCATCCCTGAGCCGCCATCTCTGTTTCGCAACTTCTGGCGTTGCGGCATCCGGAGCCAGTTTCAAAGCGGTACCCGTCGTGACCCTGGGCCTGGATGTTGCTCAGCGAGAGTTGATCTATGAGATCCATCAGATCAGCGACTGGGTGTTCACCATTGATCGCAATATGGGCATTGAGTTCTTCGATCACGGGGGACGAAAAAACAGACCGGATTACCTAATTGATTACGTTCCAGGAGCCAGTTCCCAGGCGAAGCACAATTTGATCATTTCCTCGCGTTCCAACGATGAACTCGAGGCAATGTTGAAGCCGGTTTTGCGCGCATACGGTCTATCGGCCGATGGTGACCAATCGGTTCAGATCCTGGCCAACCTCCGCTCCCTGTCGGGACAACTTGCGCTAAAGCTAATCTCTGCACCGACACAGCAGGCAGAAGCTCTCGGCCTGGCTCTGGCACGACTCTATCTTGAGTATCAAGGAGCATTGAGCAATCAGATCATCGTGCCTTTGGATGCGCATACAGACCTATATCACTCCAGCGACGAAGCTGACGACATCAACGATGCAATCAGCTTACAACGCACTGATCTGGCGCTATTCGATCTCGACCTACTCAAGAGAACCATCACATGCAATCTAGTCGAAGTGAAGTGCTACTCGCAGGTGAGGGACTTCGGCGCTTTCAACCAGCTCAAGGAGCGGATCTCTGCTCAAATTAATCAGAGTGAGCGCATCCTTCAGCGGCACTTCGATCTAACACTTAAAAAGCCAGACCGCCCGGACAGGTTCCTCAAGAGTCGGGAATTGGCACAGATTCTTCGGTTTTATCTCGGGCGCGCTCAGCGTTATGGCATCTTTGACGTAATCGCAGCACAGGAAGCGCGAAGCCTACTGGAGTCAATAGAACAAGGTTATTCGCTGCAGTTCCGGCGCTGCGCACTGATTTTTGATTTTGAAAAGAACGGAACTGAAACCCCTGATAACGAGGTCGGAATTGAATTCCATCGTATCGGTAAGGATCTAATTCATGCGCTGCTTGAGAACTGCCGCAAACCTGTATCTGTTGAAGTTGAGGAGGAACTCACTGTTCATCTTCTCAGCGAGCAATTTATCCCGAGCGTTCCAAAGCTTGAGACGGCCACCTTCATTGCACCCCCGCGTAAGAGATCGACATCCTGGACTGTGGATGAACTCTGGAGCGAGCCGGAGGGATTGGCGGCGCCAGCGGTAGATGGCGCCTCCATCGCCGGGGAGGAGAAATCGAATTCAGAACGCGCTGGATTGGAGTTGGAAATTTCCCTCAATTCCAAAGATGACGATAAGGCGGACTTACAACCTCTAGGAACCGTCCCGGAATCGCCTCTTGCACCCCTCGAGAGCTGCCCTCGGGTTTCAACTAGAGAGCAGTCTCCCTCTGCAGATGTCAGCTATGACATCATGCTTGGCGTTAATGGAGATTCACCCCAGTATGGTTTATTGGGCGAAGTGTCGGGCAGAAAGATTGCTCTGGACCTGAATCACACTCATACAATTAGCCTCTTTGGTGTCCAGGGTGGCGGCAAGAGCTATACGATTGGCACCGTGATCGAGATGGCTTCAATGCCACTCGAGCATATCAATGTGCTACCAAGTCCACTCGCTACAGTAATTTTTCATTACAGCCCGACGCAAGACTATGCGCCTGAATTTACGTCGATGATCAATGCGAACTCGGTGGATGAGGAGATCGGCATCCTTCGCGAGCGATACAACGCGAACCCTGAAGCATTGAAGGATGTCTTAATCCTCACGCCTTCGAATAAGGTTAACGAGCGCAGAGCCGAATATCCCGACATTGAAGTGAAGCCCATTGCTTTCTCTGCCTCCGAGTTGAAAGCAGCCCACTGGAAATTCCTGATGGGTGCCATCGGCAGCCAAAGCATGTACATGCGCCAGATCAATCTCATCATGCGCGGTCTTCGGGACAACCTAACCTTGGACGCACTTCGCGGTGGCATCGAAAACTCTGGACTGTCGGACCATTTAAAGGAGCTGGCTCAGACGCGCCTACTTTTTGCGAGCGAGTATATCGATGATGGCCAGCGACTCCAGGATTTGATTCGTCCGGGGCGCCTAATAATTGTGGACCTGCGCGACGAATACATCGAGAAAGATGAGGCTCTTGGGCTGTTCGTAGTGATGTTGCAGATCTTCTCTGAAGCAACCTACCAGGGCAGCACCTTCAACAAGCTGGTCGTATTCGATGAGGCCCACAAGTACATCGAGAACGATGACCTGGTATCTGGTCTGGTCGAAGTCGTTCGCGAGATGCGCCACAAAGGAACCAGTATCATGGTGGCATCCCAAGATCCACCATCAGTCCCCGTGTCTTTGATTGAGCTATCTTCACAGATCATCATGCATAAGTTCAATTCTCCGGCATGGCTTAAACATATCCAGAAGGCCAATGCCGCCCTCGGGGAGCTGACTTCCGACAAGATGAGTCATCTTGGTACTGGCGAAGCATATGTTTGGTCGAGCAAAGCATCTGACGATTCTTTCGCCCGTGGCGTGGTGAAGATCAAATGCCGTCCTCGCATAACCCAGCATGGTGGTAGCACAAAGACAGCAGTTACCAAGCACTGACAACACGGCCGAGAGTCTCACTAACGGGATTAGTATCGCGTGCCACCCGACATCCGCAAAGTGAACGAGCACACGGCGTATCGATTCCGAACAGTAAGTCTGCGGTAAGCACACTCGCAACAGGTGATCCGCGCGGAATTGAACACCAGCGCCGCCTTGAAATTCGACCGTGCCCCCCAAGACCCCAGGTCTCGATCTATGTTGACGACCTTACCCGACAGTCTGTCATGTGGAAAGAATCTGGATCATAGGCCATCGCTCAGATATCCCGATGCACTGCCCGATGAATTCCAGAATCCAGGTGAGGCGACCAGTTAGCGATCGAGCGGTCCGACGGGACGGGCTCGTCCGCTCTCACGCAGGCGTTCGACAAGCCATTCCCTGTCTGTCCTCGCCGGGGGCATCCGGTCGATGAATCGCCTAACTTCGGCGGCGAGCTTAGGTTGACCTTCCTCAGCGAGGATATGGCTCACAGCTCGCCATCCACGTTCCACCTGCTGTCGCGTCCGCAGAACGGTGACCTTGCCCGGCTCGATACGCGGCTTGCCCGTCGAAAGATCAGCCGCAGCGGACTCGACATACTCGTGCATATACGTGGACGCACCTCGGCACGCTGCTCGATAGATCCCATCGGTCTTGTGCGTCCTGATCTCCCCGCGAACGGCCCGTTCGGTGGCGTTTGCAGCAACGCCTCGCTCTCGCAGGTGCCGGGCAAATTCCTTTCGCCATTCACGAAGCGTGGCCTTGCGGATGTTGAGCCGCACACCTTGCTCGCTGACCGCCTTGATTACCATATGCACGTGCGGGTGCGGTTCATCGGTATGCAGCACCATGGCATATCGATGCTTGAATGCAAACTCCTCCCGGGCGAAGGCTCGAACAGCAGCCAGGAGCTTGTCGGGCGGCGTTCCGGGCGGCATTGAGAACATCAACTTTTGCACGAGCTTCGGCGGCTTGCGCCCGTTTACGGCGGTGAGATCGTTCCGCCGTCGATGGGCGTCCAAATCGAGATCCCAATCCTCCAGCAAATCTTTTTCCACGCCCTTCCCTTGCAGCCTCCCATCGTCGGTTTCGATTTCCAGCTCTCCGCCGCGGCCAAGATAGTCAAAGTGTCGCTGTACCGCACCGAGGCTTTGGCCTCCCTGGCTCAAGACCTTGATCATCACCTCCGGTGTTCGGCTGACGGTCCGCCCGATTTGCTGAACCTCTGCAGCCGACAGCCGATCCCTTCGCCCGGGTCCACGCCGCGCATAGCTCGCGATGTCTAGCAACGGCCGGCCTCGTACATTAATAGGCAGGTTTGGCATGACCATTCTCCCAGCTCGCCTCGTTCGCCTTGATCAGCGCCTTCACATGGTCTCGAAGTCCTTCGCACAGCTTCAGCATCGCTCGCAGGTCTTCGCGCCCTGGCCCAGAAACGCGGCCGCCCTGATTGGCTGCTCGTGCAATCTGATTGAGGTTTCGGCCGATTACACCCAACTCAGCGACCAAGCGCTTGAGCGCGCTCAACTCGTTTTTGGGAAGCGGCGGCAGCGCCCGGAGGTGTGCGCGGATAAGGACCGATACATACGTCGCCGCCGCCATCTGACGAGCTGAGGCCCGTTCCCGCAACAACAGCTGGTCTTCGGATCGAAGTCGAATGCACAGCCGTCTGCCGCGGGCTACTCGATCAACCGGCTCAAGATTTTCGCCGCCGGCCGCACTAACACTCTGGAGAGTCAGATCGATCATGCGTTTCAGCAGCACCGATTCGGTCAGCTGTTGCCGTTCAGCGAGCGCACGGAAGCGTGACTTCGTTTCCGATGTCACCCGAGCGGCAATTAGTTGTGTGGCGGCCATGGACGCCAAGTGTTTAACAACAGTCGCCGCGAGGCTATCCTGCCTTACGCGGAAAATTAGGCCGAAACTCGACGATCGCGAAATCGAATTCCTTGCAAACTGCGCGCCACCATACGAGTGGATTACGCGCGCGATAGGCCATCCCGCCAGCACCAAGCAGACGTCCCACATTCTCAACAGCGATCACAACGCTCATGCACAACTGAGCCGCGTCCGCACCAGCTTGCCACCTCTCCTCCCCCGGTTTCCGATGTGGCTCGTCGCAGCTGCCCGCGGCGACTTTATCGTCCACGGACTGGGAACAAGCTCTCGGACACTACCAGCCCCGGCGCTTGGAGCTCTTCCCAGTCTTAACCTCCATCGCACGGACGAACCGGGAAGGGCCATCGCCCTCCCCGGCCGGAGATCATCGCAGCGTTACGCGTTCATGAGACGTCCACCCATCGCATGACGGTTTGGAGCGCTTCGCCGTAT
>Ga0207675_100005959_pt1 | contig 11614 bp, 10 predicted proteins | sample KBSSwiS42_FD_184305 | JGI IMG/M metagenome (GOLD analysis project Ga0207675, IMG submission 184305) | Switchgrass rhizosphere microbial communities from Kellogg Biological Station, Michigan, USA - KBS Switchgrass S4-2 (SPAdes) (version 2) | ecosystem: Host-associated > Plants > Roots >...
AAGCACAACGACGAGTTTTACGGCCTTATCAAAGATTACGTCGCGAACCAAAAAACGCTCACTGACGCGCAGGCCAGCAGCATGATCAATCACTGGGCTGACATCCAGATCCAAACGGCACAGACGCGAAAGAAATTCATTCCGATCGTGGAAAAAGTAATCTCTAGCAGAAAAGCTGCCCTTTTTTTCCAGATAGACCGCCGACTGTATGCGTTGATGGATCTCCAGGTTGCTTCGCAACTTCCGTTAATGCTTCAGTAAAACTGGCGGTTCTCACGCAATTCATGCCTTCAGTTCAAACAAGTTGATCTGCCCAGCCAGCCTAAGCTAAGATGCCGGATGGGGGTTCCCTTCATCTGACTCGCCGCCTCCATCCACATTAGTTCTGTTGTCTTTCGCTAAAAAATAGCGCCATAGCCAGTCGGGCTGCTCTTTAGTTTTTGAAAAGAGGGGCTCCCAGACCCTGCTCCGGAAGGTTATGCCTTTGAATTACTCGCTAATTACGACACTAAAAAGCCGACTAGTTTCGGACTCAGACAAGACTCGATGGCTGGGTCGCGCGGTGATCTGCGTGGTCGCCTTAGTCTGGTTCGGCTTAGTGGGGATAGGTTTTTCTTATCTTTGGAACTACGAAAACACGCCCGGCATTGCTGCAGTTGCACCTAGACGGTGGCCGGCGGAAAGCCACATTCAACCAGCCAGAGATCGTGCCACGCTGATCATGCTGGCGCACCCCAAATGCCCCTGTACCAGAGCAAGCATTGGTGAACTCGCCGCAATCATGGCTCATTGTCAGGGACGTCTTAACGCCTATGTCCTGTTTATGAAGCCTGAGGGGTTTACTGAGAATTGGGAGAAGACCGACCTTTGGCAAAGTGCTTCTCAGATCCCCGATGTCCAGGTTATTTCGGATCCGAGTGGTGAGGAAGCTCGTCGTTTCAGTGCGGTCACTTCAGGACAAACGTTGCTTTACGATCTCAAAGGCGAATTGCTTTTTAGTGGCGGAATCACTCCATCACGCGGTCACTCAGGTGATAACGCCGGCAAGAGTGCGATCGTATCGATCATCAACCGAGAGATTCCGGATACCAACGTAACGAATGTCTTTGGATGTCCTTTGTTTGACCCCAATTCAGAGTGTCGGGTAGCCAGGAAATGAAAGCCAGACTCGCTCGCGCCACACAGCTTTTCGATACTCATCAGTTTGAGATCTGTAAACGCACAGATCAAATGTTTGCGGTTTTGATGGGACTGCAATGGGTTGGTGGGATCGTTGCCGCATATTTGATCTCTCCGCGAGCCTGGATAGGCATTACGAGTCGAACACATCTGCATGTTTGGGCTGCTATCTTTCTTGGTAGTGCAATCAGTGCGCTGCCCATCATCCTGGCAATTACTCAACCCGGCAAACCGACAACGCGCCACACTATCGGTATTGCTCAGATGTTAATGGGCGCTTTGTTAATCCATGTCACAGGCGGACGAATTGAAACCCACTTCCACGTATTTGGGTCACTCGCTTTTCTATCTTTCTATCGCGATTGGCGTGTTCTTGTACCTGCGACCATCGTAGTTGCGGCTGACCATTTTCTGCGCGGTGTTTTCTGGCCGCAGTCAGTCTATGGCGTGATCACTGCGAGCGAATGGCGCTGGCTGGAACACACGGGTTGGGTTTTGTTCGAGGACACCTTTTTGCTGATTGCGATTAAGCGCAGCGTCGTAGAGATGTGGGGCATTGCAGATCGTACCGCTGAGGTCGAGAGCCTTAATCAAGGTTTAGAAGACCGAGTCGAACAACGTACTCATCAACTAGCTGCGGCAAATCAAAATCTTCAAACTGAAGTATTGGATCGCAAGGCAGCGGAAGCAGAGTTAGCGAAACAGCGGTCGTTCCTGCGTCAAGTGATCGACCTAAATCCTAACTTCATTTTTGCTAAGGATCGTGACGGCAGGTTTACTCTCGTCAATCAAGCATTGGCTGACGCATTTGGTACATCCGTAGCAGACCTGCTCGGGAAAACTGACAACGACCTGACCCCGCAAACGGAGGAGATTGACCATTTCCGCAACGATGATCTAGAGGTGTTCAATACCCTGCGTGAGAAATTCATACCCGAGGAAACCATCACGAACCAACAAGGCGAGGTTCTCTGGCTCCAAACCGTAAAGCGGCCGATTCTGTCCGACGATGGTACCGCCACTCAGATACTTGGAATTGCAACGGATATCACCGCGCGGAAGAAGACCGAAGAGGCCTTGTCTCGTAGCGAGGAACAGCTGCGGCAGGCGCAAAAGATGGAAGCTGTCGGTAAGCTTGCTGGTGGTGTAGCGCACGACTTCAACAATTTACTCACAGCAATCATTGGCCACAGTGAAATGTGTTTGCGTCGTCTGACACGTGAAGATGCGCTTTATTCTCATGTGGAACAGATCCAGAAGGCGGGTGATCGGGCCGCGGGTTTGACCCGGCAACTCCTGGCATTTAGCCGGAAGCAGATACTGCAGCCCAAGGTCATTGATCTGAATAGCATTGTTGGCGACCTGAGCCTGATGTTACAGCGGCTCATTGGAGAAGACATCGACCTCATGATGCGTTTGGCCCCCAACGTGGGGAAAGTCAAGGCCGACCCAAATCAAGTGGAGCAGGTCTTGATGAATCTCGCGGTCAATGCGCGTGATGCAATGCCCAATGGCGGCAAACTCACAATCGAGACGAGCAACGTCTATCTCAGTGACGAGTTTGCTAGTGATCACGTGACTGTGGCTTCGGGGCATTACGTAATGTTAGCTGTTAGTGATAGTGGTGTGGGGATGGACGCCGCTACAAAGGCGCGCATCTTTGAACCGTTCTTTACGACTAAAGAGGTAGGTAAAGGGACCGGCCTGGGATTGTCGACTGTTTACGGAATCGTCAAGCAAAGCGGTGGCAGTATCTGGGTCTATAGTGAACTCGGTAGTGGTACCACTTTCAAAATCTACTTGCCTTTAGTGGCGGACCAAGTTGAGCAGGTGGAAACGAGACGGCAAGCGATCCTCAAGGGAGAAGGAACGATTCTTCTAGTCGAGGATGAAGACGTCGTAAGAGAAATGGTAGCGGAGACACTAAAGGATTGTGGCTACATGGTCTTGATTGCTGGCGATGGTCCGGCTGCGTTGGATCTAAGCGACGAGTTTTCAGGAGAGATCAAACTGATGCTGACCGATGTGGTAATGCCCCAGATGAGCGGACGTCAGTTGACCGAGAAGATTAGTCCAAAGCGGCCAAGCATGAAGGTGCTTTACATGTCGGGATACACGGACGATGCAATAGTCCGTCACGGCGTGTTGGAAGAAGGTACGGCTTTTATTGGTAAGCCATTTTCACCCGATGCGCTGGTTCTGAAGATTGGTGAGCTTCTCGGCGCGAGCCAGATGGCTTAATCAAACCTATTAGTAATGTCGGGCCCGCGTTTGAGATGCTTTCGCTTTCGCAATGGTCCGAACGCGTCTTTGTCAGTGGACTGGTTGGCTATTCAAGGCCTCCCTTCCATCCATCGCCGCCACCAGTTCCTTGGAACCCGAGCCCCATTTGGAGATGACTTTTAAGGCACTAGTGAAAGGAACATCCAGGGGATGAACGCGATTCCGGTCCAAAATGTAGACCGCGCCGGCAAGGGGTGTGGGAATCGAGGGAACAAAGACGGTATAGCGCCCATCTTCGAATTCTTCGATGATAAAACCCGGAACCAGGGCATCCTCAATCTCAACTAAAGCAGGCTGCCAGACTTTCTCTTGACTCGTCCCGGTCAGTTGCTGCGTGAGACTCCTGATTAGCGCGTAGCCTGGAATGCGTTCGAACAAGCTTTTCTCCAATCGCTGGCGGGCCGCCGACCCCATGCGGGTACGGACGACCATACCAATCAGGAAGCAAATGACTAGAACGAGCAGTAACGTCAGGAGGGTTTCGGCGGGAACGGAATCCGGGAGTAGTTTTGCGACCGGACGGACCAGACCAACGAGAGACTTCATTGCCTTGAGGAGTAATAAGACCGCCAGATAAATCGGGACGATAATGAGAAAACCGGCAAGGAACGACCTTACAACGAAATCGAGTCCACGTTTCATAACCACCACCTTTCCTAATTTCAAGCTGGGGCTGAAACCTGGGTTAGTGCTCAATGGAATGCTTTGAACGGCAGGCGCACTTCATTGCGCGTAATCAAATCCTCTTGGGTGAAATAATCACATAAGGCGGGCTAGTGTTCAATGCGCCAAAGCTCTGCTCGGCGCCAACTCGAATCATAACTGCACTCGTGAGACTCAGAGAGTATAAAAATTTGACGTTAAGCATTAGCGCGAACGGTCATCATTGCCGTTACTCCAGGATGCGGGGTAAGGTCGATTACCGCTACCGGCGTCAATTTGTTAGAGGCAAGAGCATTTACACAGGAAAAACCAGGACTGAGACTGATTAGAGCCAGCGTTAAAAACGATGAATCATCTCTTAAAAACCCTCCCAGATACGTTCCGCACTCAAGTATCGCGGTCGAACGGACCCACCCGGCTGAGATAAAAGTCGCCATCAAGAATAGGAGATCAGCTAACCGCCTGTTAGTATGGTTACCAATAAGTTACGTGCGGATACCCGATACTTGCCTGTTCTAACCGAGAGTTCCCCTTCTTAGAAGACTATCGCCCGACAGCTATCGCCCGTCACAGTTTCGACGTGCGCCCTTTGTTGTTTGGGCTAATGAAGATCAGGTTGAGCATCAAGGGGAGAGAAATCATGAAAGCCATACTATTAATCTTACTCTGTTCGGTCTCAGTTCTCGCGGACGGCGTCAACACGCCGAAGCGTAAGCGTAGGCCGAAGCGCAAAGCAGAACAGTCTCAGGCTACTAAGGTGGTGGTGACGCCCAAAGCGCACCCCGTCAAGCTACCGGAATTGTTGACCACCAAGTACGACGAGTTGCTGGGCTATCCGTACCAGCGACCCCTACTGCCACTAAACGACATCCCTCCGCTAAAGGCAGAGGTAATCGAAACACGAGAGGTGGCGGTGTATCCGTTCGAGGAGTCTCACAAACCAAAGTTCTGGTTTCTATTGATAGGAGCGGCAGCGATCCCATTTCTGGTTCCTCATGGGCACGGAGACACTCCGCCTCCTATTGTTTCGCCTCCACAAATAACGCCCTTCGTCGTCAATCCAACAACAGGTCCGACGCCAGGTCCAACACCTGAGGTCGTACCTACTACAACTGTACCTGAACCTACCTCGATTGTTTTGTTTGTTTCAGGGCTGGCGATACTGCTTAAAAGAAGAGTAACCGGACACCTCATAAAAACGAGACGTTAGCAAAAAAACACGTACTGACCTCAAGTAATCTTGATCGACTTCCAATGTCTCAAGCGCTCTGCGATCAGCTCCGCTCGTTTCGTATCGTCGCGTCCATCGAGACAACTTAGATCTTCCGGATCAGCGCGCAAGTAGACACCAGCCGTACGAGTGTTGACCTTTGGAGGTGTGTCTGCGCGAGTGGTGAAGTATCCAGACGCACGTTCAGCCGACTCCAAGCGGATCTCTCCGGTTCCTTCCAACTGTGGCGCACCCGGTTGTAGCGGTCGCTCTCCCTTCCAATAGTAGAAGACGCCGGAAGGCTCCTTCTTCTCCTTCAGCGCTTCGCTCCAATATCTCGCTGAGAGTGTGCCGTCCTCTTGCCATGAACGACCGTTGAGTTCCAGTGCTCCGTCGCGATCACGCGAAATCTTTAGCAGGCTCACTGCCGACGGCTCTTTCGCGGTGCGCTCAGTCAACGAAAACTGCCACCAACACCCTTCGATGCGAGTGACGCTTCCCACACTCTCGATCGCGGTCCGGAGTTTCTGATTCACGATGCGAACCGCGGCAGGTGTGGCCGCTTCGAAACGTATGCATGTGAGGCCAAGAAGATCGCTGGGAAGCTTGGCTCCCTGCGCATGTAGGATAAACGTTCTGCGCATTCCCAGTGTGCCACCGAATAGCCCGGCTTCGAAAACGACATTGTCTCGCGGTGAAGCTTGACCGGACTCCGACGACGCCGACGATGATTTTGGGTCTTGTGTCGTCCAGTCGTCCTGAGCGAACACAAACGCGGCAAAGTCGACCTCGTGTGCAAGCTCAAGGAGACGTTCCAGGGTGGTAGTTCCGGGATTGAAAGATGTGGTCCAGGGTTCTACCTGCGCAACGTCTTCCAGACCGCGTGTCAATGCCTGCAGTAGCTTCTCCTGTTTCCCCGATGATCCCAGGAAGATGCGAGGCTTGTTCATTCAATTTCTCCAGTTAGCAGGCGATCACTTCGACCGGACTTCGAGCTTCGGCTTCCAACCTGCCAGCACAAACTCGGGGCTACTGTAGTCAGCGATCACTTTCGCGTCTTTTATCTTGTCGAGTTGCCGCGACCACGGAACTCTTTTACTGACATCCACTGGCGATCCGTCTGCATTGAGGCTGTTGTATTCCCAGAAGTGAACATTGCCGCCTTTATCAGCGGTGCTCCAACCTTCGGGTGCGATGTTGGTCAGTTTTGTGTTGAGTAACACGACTTCAGCGTAAGGATAACTGAACGCCTCGTTTTGTGGTGAACGCGCAATCGTTGTCGGCTCTCTAGTTCCAATAAACGTGCTGTCGAGAAAAACATTGCCGTGGACTTCCTTAGGGTTACGCGGCCACATCAACACGCTGTTTGATTTGATGGTGCAGCGTTCGCAGAACAACGTACCGCGGCCGAGAATCGTATCGCCCCCGCCAAGTATCGTGCTGTCGACCATATAGATCCGCCCATTCGCTTGTAGTGCATCACCACTGCCAATCACTGTCGTGTGCGAGAGAATGTTGCGATCGCCGGTGATCAATAGCCCTTCGGCCTGACCGAATGCGGTGGTCTGCATCGTCATATTAACGATGTGTATGTCGTTGCAATTGTCGATGGCCACGGCAGCGCGACGAGAAGGAAATGTGCCGGGCGCTGGATTGGTACGAATGTTTGCTGGATGCGGATTGAACACTTCGTTGTTCGCATAACGAACGATCGTTTTTTCCTGGCTCTCACCCACTAGGGTGAGATTGTCTTTGTTGCGGATATACACGATCTCTTCATAGATCCCGTTGCGCACTTTGATCGTGATTCGTTTCTGCGAATGATCAGGCACGAAGTCCAGCGCGCCTTGCACCGTGTTGAAATCTCCAGTGCCGTCGGCGCTGACTGTCAGCTGTGTGCTGTTCGGACGAGGGGCCTTCGACTTTGGTTTCGTACTGAAGCGCCAACTCTTGCCGCTGATACCCGTGAAATGATTATTCGAAACGCTGAGTACTTCGGGATCAACCTGAATGTAGTAGCTCTTTCCGTAGTCGAGCAGATCGTGATGCGGATGTATCGTCGCGGTATTCCCGTCGATAGTGATCGGATAGAAGTGGAACCCGTCGGTGAAGCCGCCGATGATAGTTAGTTGATACTCGTTCGAGGTCGGCACTGCGCCTGCGGATGGAGTTCCAGGTTTGGTGTTCGCGTTAGTGGGTCGTGATGTACGAGCATACGGGTAAGGGAAGCCGAGGTAATTCTTTGCCCTGATTGCCGGATCGACAGGCTTTGTTGGCCCAGGTGGAATGCTCATGTCTAGCGTATCTATGAGTTGATCACTTGAGGCATCGTAGATCCGGATCTTTCCCGATGTCCCGAGACGCGGTGTGTTGTTGAAGGTCAGCTTCAGTTGCACATCGGGGTTTACCATCAGCGCCTGATTGGCGGGGAACAGGACTGGACCACTCTGTGCTTCTTCGCTTGAAGAAATCGCTTGCACCTTTTGTCCCCCTAAGACACCGAGGACCACAACAGACGCCAGCATGATTACCAGAATCACCTGGCAAGCGCATGGGTAAGTGAAAGTTTTTAGTTCAGTCAGAAGCTGTTTCATAGGATTCACTAGTTATCGATAAAGGTACCAAAGCTTGAAGACCGACCCACTGGCCCGTTCCTTAGCGTACTGACTCGACGTGACTTTAAATGTTAGATGGGCCAGCGGCAGCACAGGGTTGAAGCGACCTTGTGTATTCCGCTCAGGCGGGATCGCTTCCTGAAGGTTTCCCACCTTAATTCTGTCCAGAGAAAAACTGGGAACACAGTTTGGTGATTTACTGCCGTGCACGCCCACTCAACTGCGAACAAAGGTAACAACCAGAAGCGAAAGTTTATAGCAGGTGACTATCTTTTGATCCACAGTTGCTACGCAAGGCAACCTTCGGGGCCGTAGCCCGACTGTCAAGGAGGGCTCCAGATCCCTTCGATGAGCCCTCCTTGACAGTCGGGCTACTGCCCCAAGGGCTACTGCCCCAAGGCTACGGCCCCAAGGGCTACTGCCCCAAGGCTACGGCCCCAAGGGCTACTGCCCCTTAAGATCGTAAGAGTGTGATTCGTAACTACGAAAGATGCGGTGGTGAAGTACTATTCTTTGGCGGGTGTGGAAGAGCTGTTGAATGAACCGCTTTCGAACTTAGAGTTACTCCCGCGTAACGAGCACCGTCGGCAGTCAGCGTTATCCAATCGTGCCCATCGGCTGTGTACCTCACAATCAGTCGACAACTCTTCTCCAGATCTTCAAACGCACGAACCAAATCAGAATTAGCGAACTGAGGCAGAGTCTGAAAGATTTCTTTCGTCAACAGTCGCGACAAATCTTGTTGGGAAAAGAGATTCAGAACGTCCAGTTCGATCTTCCTTAGAGTGTGCGTATTCATGATTGCTCAAATTAGCGTAAGCGGGAGTTTGTAAATTTAAGATTAGATTACATTGGTGAGATCTTTTGAGCGCATTAACCATTCATCGCATTACTCTGAGCTAGACTCGCGCTGCATACCAATCCAACACGCGTAATGCGCGCAGAGTGTTCCAACGGCTCGGTCGACCCACGCCCTCATCCACCTCTACCGCCATTGTGCCGGCGTGCTGGTGCTCGAGTGGCCACCGACCCTCGACGTCACGCTTCGACTCGACCAACTCGATCGCCTCGGCTACGCGCTCGTCCGGCGTAGCGCCGGCTTTGCGTAAGTAATCGAGTCCCCGCAACACGTCGTAGTGCCACCAGGTCGGGAATGCGAAGCGCGTAAAGGCGGCGCCGCTTTTGCGATCTCGATCGATCACGTCACCAGTGGAGAGTCGCCGGAAGAGGTGTCGCTCGAGAAGATATTCCTGACCGCGGAGGCGGGCCGTCGTCACCTCACCGCTGCTTCCACCTGCAAGTTCGTATTCGAGGAACGCTTCCAGTACGGAGATCGTTGTGTTGAATGACGATCGCGTGGAGCCGTTTTCGATCTCACAGTTCCAGCCGCCGTCGGGCAACTGCTCGCCGAGTAGTCGTTCGATGATTCGTTGGACGTCCTGACCGAAGTACGCGCCGCTCGACGCTACTTGCGCGTTGATACACGTGTCGACCTCGCCTACGAAGAATGGAGTGCCCTCGTATTCCAATCCACGCCACTTGCCGTCCCAGTCCCATCCCCGCCACGTCACGTTTTCGCGGACCAGGTCTACCGCACGCTGCGCCTCAACGCTCGAGGGAGCGAGACCCAATTCTTTGAGCAACAACAGGACGTGCATAGTGGAGTCAAATCCGCGGTTCCACGCGACGCCAGCCCACGTCCCGTCGGCCCCCTGTAAGGAGAGTAGCTTAGCGCCCGCGCCCTCGGTTGCAATTCGAGCGCGCTCGGCCGCGATCTCCTCAGCGGCCGCACCGCTCAGGTCTCGCATCGTCTGCCACCGGATCGAAGGGTCAGCATCAAGTAGCCACTCGATGATTGATCTGCTTGGTTTCGGGATTGGCAGTTTTGGTGAGTTAGTTGCCACCTGCTTGTTGTCCTTAGTGCGGCTAGCCTAGTGCACGGTTATCGGCAGATAAATCACCGCGATACCACGCATAATTGAATCAACATCTACATCATCGAGGTTCATCAGTACGATGATTGTCAATCGATCGTTCACGAACCGTGCGAACTCGGACCGAGCACCAGGCATTCCACCACTGTGGTGCACGAGTCTGTGACCTCTAAGTGAACCAAGGTGCCAACCGAAGCCGTAGGGATAAGCGGTGCCATCGTTGAGTTTCACCGGAGTCCACATCTGCTCGCGAGTGGAGTCGTTGAGAATCTTGTCGCTATAGAGAACGGCGTCCCATTTCGCCAGGTCCAGAACTGATGAGAGGAAGGCGCCGCTCGGACGTAGCGCAGGCCAATCGTCGGCGTCCCGCAGCTTTTCGTTATCGACGTAGCCAAGAGCGCGGTTTGGGACACTGACTTTCGTGTTCGTTGGGAAGGTCGCGTTCATCTCTGAAGGCTTGAAAACCTTCTCGTTCAAGTAGTCGGTCCATGGCTGGCCCGAAACCTTGCGGATGACCTCGGCAAGCGCAAAGTAACCCGTATTGCAATATTCCCACTTCTCCCCCGGCGCGAATCGGAGCGGCTGAGAATAGGCTGACTTAATGACATCGGAATCGCTCTTAATCATAAAAGGATCGAAACCGGGAGCTTCTCGGACGATGCCTGAAGTGTGGGTTAGAAGATGCCGAATCGTAATTGCTTTCCACGTTGCCGGTGTTCCTTCAAGGTATTTGCTGATCGGGTCATCAAGGCCGAGCCGGCCTTCCTGGACGAGCAGCATGATTCCCGTGGCGATGAATTGCTTACTGACGGACGCGATCTTGTAGACGGTATCAGGCGTGGACGTGATCTGGCGTTTGATACTCGCCAGGCCATAACCCTCGGCCTTAATGATTTTGCCGTCTTTGACCACAGCCAGGGAAAGGCCTGGGATATGCTGACGCTTCATCTCGGCCTTAATGAAGTCGTCTACTGGATCTGCCTGCCTGACGGCTTGATACGCCTGCACAACCCCACTAGCCAACAACAGGACCAGAGCTGCAAACCGGGTGTGTTTATTCAACAAAATCATCTCATGCACTACTGCTCCAACTTTTTCGGATCCGAGTTTATTCGCTCAAGGACACCCGGCTGCTCACCTTCAAATTGCTGGTAACGCTGCAAGTCCTTTTCACTAAAATCGACAGCAAGTTGTAGATGATGGCAGTGAATGCAAGCGTAACCGCGGATTCTGCGACTGCCGACCCCGAACATACTCTTCCAGATTCCGACCTCTGACGGATTAAAGGTGGGAGAAACTGCGTTCGAATCCAGCAAAGTACCTTCAACAAGCACGACGCTGCCACAGGCTACACACTTCATGTTCAATCCTTTCAAGTATTCGCTCGTCGCGTTATGGCTTCTGATCGACGTCCCGTTCCCATTCGGCGATGCGCCGCTTGAGTTTAAGAACCAAGTCCGGATGCTGAGCGGCTAAATCATTCCGCTCGGCAAAATCAGTTTGCAGATCGAAGAGTAAAAACTGTCTGCTGTCGATCAGCAGTTTCCACCGGCCAGACCTGACCGCTTTTTGCAAAAGATTAGGACGTACGATCCTCCAGAAGAACTCGCGTTCGATAAGCGGCGACTCACCAGTGAGGCTCGGAATGATGTTGATGCCGTCGAAGTGTTGACCCGACGCTACTGCCGTTCCCGTTACCGCGATGATCGAAGCTGTCAGGTCCATCGTTA
>Ga0207675_100005960_pt1 | contig 11613 bp, 10 predicted proteins | sample KBSSwiS42_FD_184305 | JGI IMG/M metagenome (GOLD analysis project Ga0207675, IMG submission 184305) | Switchgrass rhizosphere microbial communities from Kellogg Biological Station, Michigan, USA - KBS Switchgrass S4-2 (SPAdes) (version 2) | ecosystem: Host-associated > Plants > Roots >...
CCGTTGCGGTGGCGCGCGACGGGGGGTTTCAGGGGGGGAGCTCGCGCCCATCGCGGATGGCGAGAGAGTTCCCCCCCTGAGATAAAAGCCTTTGCGATTGTTGGTGGTCGAAGACGATCCCGCCATCGCGTCCTTCCTGGTGAAAGGGCTGAAGGAGGCGGGGTTCGCGGTGGACCACGCCGCCAGCGGCGGGGCGGCCCTGGAGATGGCGAGCTCCACGACCTACGATCTTGCCGTCATCGACCTCATGCTGCCCGGCCTCGACGGCCTCTCCCTCATCGAGGAGCTGCGCCGCCGCCGCATCACCGTGCCCGTGATCATCCTCAGCGCCAGGCGGTCGGTGGACGATCGCGTGCGCGGCCTGCAGGCCGGGGGCGACGACTACCTGACCAAGCCCTTCGCGTTCGAGGAGCTGCTCGCGCGGGTCCAGGCCCTCATCCGGCGCGCGACGGGCGCGGCCGAGCCGACGCGCCTCGTCGTCGGCGACCTGGTGCTCGATCTCGTCTCGCGCAAGGTCGAGCGGGGCGGGCGCGCGCTGGACCTGCGCCCACGGGAATACGCGCTGCTCGAGTACCTCATGCGCAACCCCGGCCGCGTGGTGTCGAAGGCCATGATCCTTTCGCACGTCTTCGACTACAGCTTCGACCCGCGCACGAACGTGGTGGACGTGCTCGTGCACCGCCTGCGCGAGAGGGTGGACAAGGAGTTCGCCACGCCCATGATCCACACCGTGCGCGGCATGGGATATGTCCTCCGTCCGGCGTGAGCGCCTGCCGGGGGCGCTGAGCCTCCGGCTCGGATTCTGGTACGCCGCGCTGTTCGGAGGCGGGGCCCTCGCCCTCGTGGCCACCACCTATGCCCTCCTCTCGTTCTCGCTGCAGCAGCGCGACCGCGAGGTCGTGCGCGCGACCCTCACCCGCTACGCGTCCGCCTACGAGCGCGGAGGCCTGGGCCTGCTCGAGCGCGTCATCGGAGCCGAGCGCGCGGGCGGACGCTACGAGCCGCTTTTCGTCCGCGTCCTCGGCGGGGGAGCCCAGGCCGTCTACTTCAGCATGCCGGAGGGATGGAGTGACTTCGACGTGGCGCGGTGGCGTCCCGGTGAAGACGGGTGGTCTCAGCTGTCCAGCGGGAGCGGTGGCCCGGAGCTGGAAGTGCTTTCGGCACGACTGCCGGACGGCGCGCTGTTCCAGGTGGGAAAGAGCACGGAGCCGCGCGCGGAGCTCCTGGCCCGGGTCCGGCGGTCTCTGCTCGTCGCGTTCGTCCTCATCGGGCTCATCGCGGCCGCCGGCGGGTACGTGCTGACGCACTCCGCGCTCCAGCCGCTGCGCGACCTGGGCCGCACCGTGCGCGACATCCTGGAGACGGGGAAGCTCGGCGCGCGCGTGCCCGTGCGCGACACGGCCGATCCCCTGGACGAGCTCGGGGCGCAGGTCAACGCGCTCCTGGACCGCATCGAGGCCCTGATCGCGGCCATGCGCGGCTCGCTCGACAACGTGGCGCACGACCTGCGCACGCCGATGATGCGGCTGCGCGCAGCGGCGGAGGCGGGGCTGCGCGCGGGGCCCGACGCCCGCGACCCGCGGGAGGCGCTGGCGGACTGCCTGGAGGAGGCGGAACGCGTGACCGCGATGCTCGACACGTTGATGGACATCTCGGAGGCGGAGGTCGGAGCGATGCGTCTGACGCGCGAGCGGCTCTCCCTGGACGAGATCGTTCGTGATGCCCTCAACCTCTACGCGGACGTGGCCGAGGACAAGGGAGTCGGTCTCGAGAGCCATGGCGCGCCGGACGTCTGCGTGTCCGCGGACCGGAACCGGATGCGGCAAGTCGTCGCGAACCTGCTGGACAACGCGATCAAATACACGCCGGCCGGCGGCCGGGTCGAGGTGCGGACGGGGCGGGACGGGGCCGACGCCGTCCTGACCGTCCGCGACACGGGCGTGGGGATTCCGGCCGCGGAGCTGCCGCGCATCTGGGAGCGGCTCTACCGCGGCGACGCGAGCCGGTCCGAGCGGGGTCTGGGCCTGGGTCTCAGCCTGGTGAAGGCCATCGTGGCGGCGCATGGCGGGAGGGTAGAGGCCAGTTCCACCCCGGGTCAGGGGTCGGCTTTCATCGTCAGGCTCCCGTATTGCTAGGGATGCGGCGCTTCGCGCCGCATTACATAACTGTCATGTCCGCGAAAGCGGCTGGTCATGGGCCCGGCCGTATTCTTCATGGAGCCGGGCTCATCTCTCCGGCAGGAAGGCGAATTCAAACTCATGGAATGGGAAGGTCGTGACCGGATCCCCGCTCGGCGCCCACGGCGGTTCACCGGCTTCTTGATGGTGGGCGCGTTGATCGCCGGCTCGGCGGCCGCGGGTAGCCTGGCCACGAGCCGCGTCCCTGCTCCGGTCGTCTACGCGGCGCCGGTGGCCGGTGCCGTGGCCGGTGCCCCCGCCTCGGGCGGCTACGCCGACGTCGTGGCCAAGGTCGCCCCGGCGGTGGTCACCGTGCGGTCGCAGCGCGTGGTCAAGGTGGCGGACACCGACCCCTTCGGCGGGACGGACCCGTTCGAGGAGTTCTTCGGGCGGCAGTTCCCCGGCCGTCGCTCCCAGCCGCAGCCGCCGCGGCGTGAGGGCGCGCTCGGCTCCGGCGTCGTGGTGACGCCGGACGGCTACATCCTCACCAACAACCACGTGGTCGAGGGCTCGCGCCAGGTCGAGGTCGAGCTGACGGACGGCCGCACGATGAAGGCGACCGTCGTCGGCGCGGACGCGCCCAGCGACCTCGCCGTGCTCAAGGTGGACGCGAAGTCGCTTCCCACCTTGCCTCTCGGTGATTCCGACAGCGTGCGCGTGGGCGACGTCGCCCTCGCCGTCGGCAATCCCCTCGGCGTCGGCCAGACCGTCACCATGGGCATCGTCAGCGCCAAGGGACGGGCCACGGGTGGAGGCGACGGCAGCTACGAGGACTTCCTCCAGACGGACGCCCCCATCAACCAGGGCAACTCCGGCGGCGCGCTCGTCAACACGCGCGGCGAGCTGATCGGCATCAACTCGCAGATCCTCTCGCCCTCGGGCGGGAACATCGGGATCGGCTTCGCCATCCCCACCAACATGGCGAAGAACGTCATGGACCAGCTCGTCAGCGGCGGCGCCGTCCATCGCGGGATGCTGGGGGTGACGGTGCAGGGGATCAACTCCGATCTCGCGGCCAGCCTCGGGCTGTCCGGGGTGAAGGGAGCGCTGGTGAGCGCGGTCTCCGACGACAGCCCCGCGGAGAAGGCGGGCGTCAAGCGCGGTGACGTGATCGTCGGCATCGACGGCAAGGAGGTCCGGGACAGCAACTCGCTCCGCAACACGGTGTCCCGCCTCAAGCCGGGCAGCACGGTCTCGCTCACCCTGTTCCGTTCCGGCCAGGAGCGCCAGGTCAGCGTACGTCTGGGCGAGATGCAGGCGCGGACGGCGAGTGACGAATCGTCTTCGTCCGGCGCCCCCTCGGGGACGCGGGGCGCTCTCGGCCTCGCCCTGCAGAAGGGTGAGTCCGGTCTCGAGGTCACGAACGTGGATCCTTCGGGTCCGGCCGCGGACGCGGGCATCCGCGTCGGCGACGTGCTCGAGGAGGTCAACGGCCAGCCGGTGACGTCGTCCGCCGACGTGCGCGCCGCCCTCGGCAAGTCGAAGGGCAAGGCGGCGCTCGTGCTCGTCCGACGCGGGGAGCAGACGCTCTACGTGGCGGTGCCGGAGCGCGCGGCGTAATTCATCGGTTGATTCATCGCCGGTCTCGCCGTCGGCGCGTCGTCAGGGGGCCCGCAAGGGGCCCCCTTCGTTTGCGCGCGCGTCGACTCGTTCCAGAACGAGTTCAGATCTATCAAAATTTTCGTTCAGTAAAGCGGACCTATTCCGACCGGAGCGCGAGTCATCATCTGTCATGTTGATGATGACCGCATCGCGGCTGAATGATTCCGATCTGACGGCGGAGTTGGGCCGTCTCGCGCACGGTGAGCGTGAAGCGACGGCGGCGTTGATCGTCCATCTCGCCGAGTTCGACGCGCGCCGGCTCTATGAAGGCGCCGGGTACTCCTCGATGTTCCAGTACGGCCGGGCCGTGCTGCGAATGTCCGAGGACGCGGTGTACAACCGAATCGGAGCCGCGCGCGCGGCCCGGCGGTTCCCGGCCATCGTGGACATGCTGGTGTCCGGAGCGCTCAGTCCCACGACGGCACGCCTGCTGGCGCGGCATCTGACGGCGGAGAATCAGGAGGCGTTGCTGGCGGCGGCGTCGGGCCGGGGAAAGCTCGCGGTCGAGGAGCTGCTGGCCGGATGGTTCCCGCAGCCGGATGTGGCGCCGAGGATTCGTCCTCTGCGGGCTCCGTCGCCCTCGGCTCGTCGGATCCCGGTTGCTCCGGCGATCTCCGACACGCCCGTGACGATGCCGAACGTCGCGCTACCCCCGGAGACGGTTCCGACGCCGGCGGCGGTTTCTCGACCCGCCGTCGTCCGGCCGCTGGCGGCCGAGAGGTTCGAAGTCCGATTCACCGCAAGCGCGGAGATGCGCGGGCGCCTGCGCGAAGCCCAAGATCTTCTTGGGCACGCGGTACCCAGTGGCGATCTCGCACAAGTGTTCGACCGGGCGCTCGTGCTCCTGGTAGCGGATCTCAAACGAAGGAAGTTCGCGGCCACGAAGCGGACGATGGCGAGCCGGCGTGCCTCCATGAAAGCACGCAGGCCAGCGGCGGATGTCAGGCGGTCCGTCACGGCCCGTGACGGAGGCCGCTGCAAGTTCGTGGCAAAGGACGGTCATCGGTGTGGTGAGCGGCGGTTCCTGGAGTTTCACCACGTCCGACCGTTTGCGGCGGGCGGGCCAGCCACCGCGGACAATATCGAGCTCCGGTGTCGGGCGCACAACGGGTACGAGGTCGATCGGTTCTTCGGGCCAGGATGGCGTCATTCGCGGGAAGGGGGGGCGGGCCGAACTCGTTCTGGAACGAGCAGCGGAGACTGGAGGACTCCGCCGCCGGCAGACTGAAAAGCGAGGCTGACCGCCAGATCGGCGTGCCGGCTTTTGCCGCAGATCGCCAGGCCGCGAAGGACAGCGGCAGGGTGAGCCGGCGGCGGGCGGCGCCCCATTCGTGACGCCATGACGCCGTTCGTGACATTCCGGGGTCCCCCGTAACCAAAGCTGTAGCAGGCCCTTTCCTCGCCCGTCTCAGTCACGTGAAGAGCGAGACCATGGCCACGAAGACCCGCAAGCGCAGCCGGAAGGCTGTCGCCGCTATAGGCGCGGGCGTGCTCGCGTTGAGCGCCCTGGCGGTCGGGTATCACCGTGCGCGGACGGGCGTCAGCCCGGAGACGGCCACCCGCGAGCTGTTGGCGACTGCGGACGACGCTGCGGCCTCGGGCGCGACGGCCGATGCAGGGGACGCGGGGATCATGAGGACCGTGGGTGAATCCCCCGCGGGCACGGTGGGGCAGTCGGGCTGGGACATCCCGAACCTGGACCATTCGCGCGTGGACTACTGGATCGGGCGCTTCCAGACCGACAAGCGGAGCGATTTCGAGACCTATCTCAATCGGATGGGCCGGTACGCCTCTCTCATTTCGACCGAGCTGGCCAAGCGGGACATGCCGCAGGACCTCGTGTACCTCGCCATGATCGAGTCCGGCTTCAACCCGAAGGCGTATTCGTCCGCAAAGGCGTCCGGCCTGTGGCAGTTCATCGGCGCCACCGCCTCCCGCTACGGCCTCGACATCAACCGCGCCGTCGACGAGCGCAACGACCCCGTCAAGGCAACGACGGCCGCCCTCGACTACCTGGGCGACCTGCACCAGCGCTTCGGATCCTGGTACCTGGCCGCGGCCGCCTACAACATGGGCGAGAACGGCCTGACGCGGATCCTGCGCGCCGCGCTCGGGCGGGCCACGGGCACGGACGCGGACTACTACGCCGTGTGGAGCCGGCTGCCCAAGGAGACGCGCGACTACGTGCCGCTCATGGTGGCGGCCGCGCGCATTGCCAAGGATCCGGCGGAATACGGATTCACGGACATCGAGCCGTTGGCGCCGTATGCGTTCTCCGAGATCGTGGCCCGCCCGGCCACGCCGCTGAAGACCCTCGCCCAGAAGGCGGGGACCACGGTCAAGGCCATCAAGGACCTGAACCCGCAGCTCAAGCTGGACCGCACGCGCAACGACGAGTCGATGGTGGTGCGGGTGCCCGCGGGCGAAGCCGCGGTCGGGGCCGCCGACTAGTCTCGCCGTTCGTGACACGAGCGCCCCGTTCGTGACACCCCGGCCCCCCTCGTGACTTCGCCTGATCCACACGGCTTCCGTCCCCGTCATATCCCTCGAGGAAGGAGACAAGCCATGCGCGCAAGAAGGATCGCCGCCATCACCGCCAGTGCCGCCGTGCTCACGGGCGGCGGCCTGTGGTTGCACCAGCAGGCCCAGGCCAAGGACCGGCCGGCCTATCGCACGGTCGCCCTCGAGAAGGGCGACCTCGAGGCGACCGTCTCCGCGACGGGCAACCTGGCCGCGGTCCGCACCGTCCAGGTCGGCACGCAGGTCTCGGGCCAGATCGCCGAGATGGACGTCGACTTCAACGAGCACGTGAAGAAGGGCCAGCTCCTCGCCCGCATCGATCCGACGCTGGCCCGCCAGGCGGTGGCGGACGCGCAGGCCTCGCTCGACCGCAGCCAGGCCGAGCTCGTGGGCGCGCAGAAGAACGCCGAGCGCAACAAGACGCTGCTCGACGAGGGCCTCGTCGCCCGCAGCACCTACGATGACCTCGCGTCCCAGCTCGCGGTGGCCCGCGCCAACGTCAGCTCCGCCCGCGTGGCCGTCGACCGCGCGCGCCAGAACCTGTCCTACACCGAGATCCACTCGCCCATCGACGGCGTGGTGGTGGAGCGGAACGCGGACGTGGGCCAGACGGTGGCGGCCAGCCTCTCCACGCCGCAGCTGTTCCTGATCGCGAACGACCTCACGCACATGCAGATCGTGGTGTCGGTGGACGAGAGCGACATCGCCTCCATCCAGCAGGGACAGCCCGTGCGCTTCACCGTCCAGGCGCGGCCGAGTGAGCGCTTCACCGGGCGCGTGGAGCAGGTGCGCCTCAAGTCCACCACCACGGAGAACGTGGTGAGCTACGACGTCGTGGTCTCGGCGGAGAACAAGGACGGCAAGCTCCTGCCCGGGATGACGGCGCGCGTGGAGTTTCTCGTGCAGTCGGCCACGGACGTGCTCAAGGTCGCGAACGCGGCGCTGCGGTTCAAGCCGGCGGAACCGCCGGCGCCGGCGGCGAGCCCAGCCGGTGCTCCGCGAACGGGCGACAGCCCGGGAGCGGCGCGGAGCGCGGCCTGGCGCCAGCGCGCCGGTGCGCAGGGAGCGAGCGGCGCTTCGCGCGGCAAGCGCGCGCAGCTCTGGACCGTGGACGGGGCGGGGCGGCTCAAGGCCATCCCCGTGCGCACGGGCATCACGGACGGCGTGATGACGGAAGTCAGCGGCCAGGGCCTCGAGGCGGGGACGCAGGTCATTTCCGGCCTCGAGAAGTCGGACGCCGCCGCCAGCAGCACGACGACCGCGAACCCGCTCCAGCCGCAGCGCAGTGGCGGCCAGGCCGGCGCCGGCCGTCGCGCGCCCGGCGGGTTCTGAGGAGGACGGCCATGAGCAACGAAGTCATCCGCACGGAAGGCCTGACCAAGGTCTACCGCACCGGCAAGAACGAGGTGGCGGCCCTGCGCGGGGTGGACCTCACGATCCGCGGCGGGGAGATGGTCGCGGTGATGGGCACGTCCGGGTCGGGCAAGTCGACGCTGATGAACATCCTCGGCTGCCTGGACGAGCCCACCGATGGCGCCTACTACCTGGACGGCGCGCGGGTGGACGGCCTCGGCAAGCGCGCGCTGGCCGATATCCGGAACCAGAAGATCGGGTTCGTGTTCCAGGGGTTCAACCTCCTGGCCCGCACGAGCGCGGTCGAGAACGTCGAGATGCCGCTCCTCTACGACCGCTCCGGCCGCAAGCACGACGTCCGCAAGGCGGCGGAGGCGGCCCTGGCCCGCGTCGGCCTGGCCGACCGCCTCGACCACCAGCCGAGCGAGCTCTCGGGCGGACAGCAGCAGCGCGTGGCCATTGCGCGCGCGCTCGTGACCGAGCCCGCGCTGATCCTGGCCGACGAGCCGACGGGCAACCTGGACTCGCGCACCACCATCGAGGTGATGAGCCTGTTCCAGGAGCTCAACGCCCAGGGCATCACGATCGTGATCGTGACCCACGAGCCCGAGGTCGCGCAGTACGCGCACCGGATCATCGACGTGCGCGACGGGCGCATCCGCCGCGACGTGACCGTGGACAGCCCGCGCCGGGCCGCGGACGACCTCGCGGCCTACGACGCGGATGCAGAAAGGAACGCCGCATGAAGCCTCAGGTGCTCTTGAAGCTCGCTGGACGCAGCGTCGGCCGCAATGGCATGCGCACGGCCCTCACCACGCTCGGCATCCTCATCGGTGTCGGGTCCGTCATCATCATGGTCGCGGTGGGGCAGGGGGCGCGGCTCCAGGTGCGCAACCAGATCGGGAGCCTCGGCTCGAACCTCATCGTGATCACCCCCGGCACCGCGCAGGTGGGCGGCGTGAGCCAGGGCGCGGCCACCTTCAACCGCCTGTCCATCGAAGACGTGCAGGCCATCGACCGCACGGCCACCACGCTGGCCGCGGTGTCGCCGGTGGTGATGACCCGCGCGCAGGTGATCGGCGACGCCGGCAACTGGCGGACCTCCATCCAGGGCGTGGACGCGGACTTCCAGCAGATCCGCGACTGGCCGGTGGACGACGGCGCCTTCTTCACCGCCGACGACGTGTTCGCTCACAAGAAGGTCGCCGTGCTCGGATCCACGGTCGCCAAGAACCTGTTCCCGGAGCAGAGCGCGGTCGGCCACCGCGTCCAGGTGCGCGACACCCTCCTCGACGTGGTGGGCGTGCTCACGGCCAAGGGTCAGATGTCGAGCGGCCAGGACCAGGACGACACCGTGCTCATGCCGTACACCACCGCCCAGGCGCGCCTGAGCGGGCAGGTACGGATCCCGCAGATCCTGGTCAGCGCGGACTCTTCGGGCGACCTGGCCGCGGCCCAGGACGAGATCCGGGTGGCCCTGCGCGAATCGCACAAGCTCAGCGGGAACGATCCCGACGACTTCACCATCCGCGACCAGACGCAGATCGCAGAGGCGGCGGAGAGCGCGGCCCGCATCATGACCATGCTCCTGGCCGCCATCGCCTCGATCTCGCTGCTCGTGGGCGGGATCGGGGTCATGAACATCATGCTCGTGTCCGTCACGGAGCGGACGCGCGAGATCGGCATCCGCATGGCCATCGGCGCGCGCGGCTCGGACGTGATGGTGCAGTTCCTGGTGGAGAGCGTGGTGCTCAGCCTCATCGGCGGCCTGGCCGGCGTCGCCCTCGGGTTCGGAGGAGCGGCGCTCCTCTCGCACTTCACGGGCTGGAGCACTTCCGTGCCCACGGCGACCGTCGCGCTCGCCCTCGGGTTCTCGGGAGCGATCGGCGTGTTCTTCGGGTTCCACCCCGCGCGCAAGGCGGCCGCGCTGAACCCGATCCAGGCCCTTCGCTACGAGTGACGGCCGTGGTTCAATCGTGCGGGGCGGGCCGGCTCCGCCCCTCACGAGGGAGCCGATGCTGGGAAGGAAGAAGAAGGGGCCCGGAGGCGTCGAACGACGGAAGCAGAAGGGCTCGCGCGCCAACGCGGAAGAGGAGCAGGCGAAGATCGACGAGGCCCTCCGCGAATCGTTCCCGGCCAGCGATCCGCCGGCCTGGACGCTCGGCGACGGCGGCGAGAAGCCGGAGCGCCGGAAGAAGAAGTAGCGCGCTAGCCGGACGCTTCGTCTTCCGCCCTCACGGCGCGGGCCAGCCACCATCCGGTCAGCGCCATCCAGGCCGCCAGAGGCAGGAGCGTGGGCAGGCGGTCGAGCCCGACGAGGTGGCCGAGGTTCCAGGCCGCGCGTACTCCGCTCACTCCCTCCCCGTCGATCGCGTGGTTGCTGCGCGCGACGCGGCCGTGCCAGAACGAAGGGATCACGAACTGCGTGAACGGCCGCGCGATCGTGAGGGGCACGTCGGGACGGACGGCGGTGCCCATCAACATCAAGGCGAAGGAAACGGCCGCGGCCGCGCCCCCCACCGAAGCCAGCAGGCGCCGCGCGGGAGTGCCCGCGGGCCAGGCCAGCACAAGGCCCATCGCGCCCACGGCGAGGAACGGGATGGCGGGGATGAGGTAGCGCGGCCCCATGGCCCAGCCGCCGTGCCAGTCCACGAGCCCCGCGTTCAAGAGCAGATACGCGAGCACGATGCCGCCGCAGGTGATGGCTTCCGCGCGGAAGCGGCGCCGCGCCAGCACGACCAGCCCCGGGATCCCGGCCACCAGCCACGGCGATCCGAAGAAGAGTCCCCGGTAGCGGCCGACGAGGAGCGCACCCATCACCCGCGGATCCGGGGCCGCGATCCCCATGAACCAGCCCATGCGGCGATGCTCCTGGAGCACGAACTCGTAGGGCAGGGCCAGAGGGTGACCGAAGGCGGCCGCGTGGTAGGCGCCGAGGGCCAAGGCGATGGGCACGCCGCCCGCGATCAGCCACAGGACGCCGCGGGCCCCGAGCTTCGCGACCGCGTAGCCCATGACCGCGATCACGAGGATTACGGAGGTGTAGTCCACGGCGACGGCCAGGCCCAGGAGCAGGCCGGCCAGCATGGGCGCGCGGCAGCGCCACACCAGCGCGAAAGCGGAGAGGCCGAGCGCCGCCGAGAGCTGGTGGCCGTAGAAGATCGTGGAGTAGGGAAGGGCGAGCGTGCCCAGGGCATAAGCGAGGGTCAGCGCGGCCGACCAGGGCGCGGAGAGTCCGAGCACGCGTCCGAGCGCATAGAGCTGCAGCGCGGCCAGGGCCGAAGGCAGCGCCACCGCGAAGACCGTGCCCAGGTACGCGCCCGCCGCCACCGCGCCCGCCCGGACGGCATGGACGAGCGCGTACGCGGGAACGGCCAGGAGGGACAGGCCCGGCGCCTTGTCCGTGTACCAGTGCCCGTCACGCCAGGCCTTGTCGCCGGTGTTCTCCTGGAAGGCGTCGATGGCGAGCGTGCCCTGCTCGACGACCGCTCGCGTCAGGTCGAACCGCGAGTTCTGGTTCCACCCGCCCGCCTGGTAGAAATACGCGTAGGTCCCGAAGACGAGGGCGAAGAGCGGGAGAGAGACGCGGCGGCGGAGCACGGTCGGGCACCGTACCCACGCCGCCGCACGACGTCAAGGACGGCTACCGGCTAGTCGCGGCCGCTGTCGTCCCGATCGTCGTACCCCGGGTCGTCACGAGGGTCGCGCGGGCGGCGCCGCTCCTGCTTGGGAGGAGCGGGCGGGGGCGTGCTCGTCTCGCCGGGGGCGAGCTTCTCGAGCGACTGCTTCAGCTTCAACGTCGAGCCTTCGCCGATGTAGACGCGCTCGGTGACGGTGCGATAGCCGGGCAGGAACAGCGTGAGCTCGTGCGGCCCCGGCGCCACGTTGAGACGCTGGAAGGTGCCGTCGAAATCGTCCACGCGGCCGGCGCGATATCCGTCCACGTAGACCGCTGCCTCCT
>Ga0207675_100005962_pt1 | contig 11610 bp, 8 predicted proteins | sample KBSSwiS42_FD_184305 | JGI IMG/M metagenome (GOLD analysis project Ga0207675, IMG submission 184305) | Switchgrass rhizosphere microbial communities from Kellogg Biological Station, Michigan, USA - KBS Switchgrass S4-2 (SPAdes) (version 2) | ecosystem: Host-associated > Plants > Roots >...
AGAACGTCGGGGTGCTTCGGAACTAAACAATGGGAGGAACGTTGCTGTACAGGAAACCTACACATTCAACTCCGCCGTTTGCGATTGCTCGGCCGTCTGACTCGTCGGAAATAGTCGTTGAGCATTCGTGCATGACAGATCAAACACATCTGTTCAGAGCTCTGGATGTTGCTCGATCTAATGACGGCGCCACACCACGAACAGACGACGGTGAATTCCGGTTTGAGGTTTTCAATTGGTTCGTCGGGTTGAGAATTAAAAGTTTGACTCACGCTCCGATCCACAGACAACTCTCGTTCCAAGCGCACTCTTCCCGACGTAAATGACCAACCTCGAACGACTCCAGCAAATTGGAATTAGGCGCCTTGGTAGTCCTAAGCGCGGATTTCGCTACCGGCCGGCAAGCGGCCGGTTGACGAAAGCAGATCTCGATCGAATTCACGCGTTACGAATTCCGCCGGCGTGGACTGAAGTCGCTATCAATCCGGCAGCGAAAGGTAGATTGCAGGCAATCGGTAAAGATGCGGCGGGACGTTGGCAATACCTCTATCACGCGGATCACACGAAACTTCAGGACGCACGCAAGTTCAAAAGGCTTGCGAAGTTTGCCAAGGCGCTGCCGAATCTACGGCGAACAATTTCGGGTCATTTGCGACAGCCTGGACTCAGTCGTGAGCGTGTACTCGCGGCGATTCTGCGCATTTTGTCCACTTGCTATATGCGGCCGGGAAGCCAGTCGTATGCGAGTGAGCATGGAAGTTACGGCATCGCAACATTGCGTCGTAAACACGTCACAGTGAAAGGCGATCTGATCGAGTTTGATTTTCCAGGCAAGTCAGGCGTGCAGCAACACCGGCAACTTCGCGATCGCCAGGTCGCGCGTGTCGTTCGTGAAACGATGAAGCTTCCGGGATTCAACGTCTTCAAATATGAGAACGGAGACGGCAAAGCAGTCAACGTGACGCGGCAGCAAATCAACGCGTACATCAAGGAAGTGATGGGCGACAGTTTCAGCGCGAAAGACTTTCGCACCTGGGCCGGCACGCTTGTTTGTGCTTGTGCACTCGCGCGTGCGGGAGTGGAGATGCCGGAAGAATCAACGTTGCGAACGCAGGCTCGTGTGCGAAAGAGAAGAATCGTGGCTGCGATCAAAGAGACTGCCGACGTGTTAGGCAATACGCCTGCCGTCAGTCGCAGCTCGTACGTATGCCCCGAGATCATTCACGAATTTGAAAAGGGAAAAGTGATCGACAGTTGTTTCAGCCGTCTTGACGATCTGATCGCGTTTCGTGGTCACGGACTGCACGATGCTGAACGTGCGTTGCTCAAGTTTCTTTCTCGCAACGGAAAGTGAGCAACCACGAAAAGTCAGAAGAGGCGCTACCAACTGACGACCAACTCTTCCGACTCTTCCCAAATCGGAAGGTTCGGACGAATTGCGCAGCGATGTAGTTGCTTTGGTTCACCGAGTAACATCCCGGCGCCGATCACTACCGTCGTGATTGGATCTTCGGGCATCGTTGCGCGAAGTTTCAATTCCGTCTGCAACCGATCCTTGATTCCTTTCAGCAACGAGCCGCCACCCGTGAGAATGATTCCTGAGTAAAAAATGTCGGCAACCGCTTCCGGCTGCGCATCTTCAACCATTCGCCGGACGCCGGTGACGATCTCGCCCAGAATTGGTTCCAACGCCTCGCGCACTTCTTCCGCCGTGATATGGACGGCGGACGCAGAACCGTCACTCAACTGCTTGCCGACAATCTTCGCTTTTCGTTCGTCTTCGGATATCGCTTCGCCAAGCACTCCCATTTGTTTCTTTAGTGCTTCCGCAGTGCTTTCACCAATCTGCAAACAGTAGTTGGACCGCACATAATCGCGAATGCTTTCATCCATCGCGTTGCCGGCTGCGTTCAAACTTACCGACGAAACGATTCCGCCCGACGCAACGATCGCGATGTTTGTCGTGCCGCCTCCGATATCAACCACGAGATGCGCACGTTCGTCGTCAAACGAAAGGCCGGCGCCAAGTCCCGCTGCCAGACCCTCGTCTACAAGTTCGACGCGGCTACCACCCGCATCGTGCAATGCGTCGCGCACGGAGCGCTGCTCAACGGCAGTCGCCGAACCAGGAATACCGACAACAAAATGACCACGACGATATCCATCGGTCACGTTGCGGATAAACGAACGCAGCATTTTCTTCGTCACTTCAAAATTGAAAATGGTGCCGGAACGGATGGGCCGGTAGACTTCGATACCGCGTGGCTCTCGACCCAGCAGTCGAAGAGCCTGATGACCGACGGAAACGACTTCGCCATCGTAGCGGTCGACCGCCACGACGGATGGCTGATTCAGCACAATACCGCGGTCCGGATCGTAAATGAGAGTGTTGACAGTACCCAGATCTATAGCTAGTTCGTTTTTGAAAAACTTCTCGATAAATCTCACGGCGACGGTTCCTCCTCCAGACTGGCAGGGTTCCAGGAAGCGATTTAGCTTCCGAGCGGCAACTCGTATGCCTGAACGAGAATTCGATTATGACTCTGGGGGATGTCTTAGATGTTAATAAAGAATGATTCGCGGGGATGTTCCAGTGCCGTATGACATCTGTGCGGCGTGAGCACAAATTGTACGAGTTCGAAGCATTCAGCTTGACTTAATCGCCCGCTCCAGCCGCTCAAGACCTGACAATGGATCATCGCCGAGGTCAATTCTGACCACCCGGCGGCCGCGCGCTTTCAGCGCTCTGAAGTCGCCGAGAGCCTGCGCCTCTTTGAGTATGCTGAAGGAATAAGCTTCGGTGGGGATGGGAAAGTCAATCCTGTCCTTGGCGCCGAGTTGGAAGAAGACTCCCGTGTTCGGACCACCTTTGTGAAGCTGCCCGGTCGAGTGGAGAAAGCGGGGACCGTATCCGATCGTTGTGGCGCACCGCGTCGTATCGCGCAAGTGAGTGCGGATTGTCTGCAGCTTCCGATCTGTCTCGGAATGTTCTTCGAAGTAGTTGAGAAAACCGATGTAATCACCCGGCTTGACCTGCGCGAGCTGCGTTCTGACGGCTTCAGCGGGTGACATAGGCGGAGTTGGATCAGGCAAGCGGCCGTGTTGAGTGAACTCGGCGAGCAGTTCTTTGGTCGCGTCTTTTGCCTCCTGGACGTTGGGTTGATCGAAAGGGTTGATTCCAAGTCTCCAACCTGCGCAGGCTGTAGCAAACTCCCAAACGAAAAACTCCGCACCAAGATCGTAAAGATCGTTCAGCTCGCGATGAATCACCGGGTGGCCCATTTTTGCCAGCGACTCCAAATCCGCCTCACTCTTGCCTAGTGATATCGACACGAAGACTCGGTCGTTGCCGTAAACCGACGGCTCTCCGAGTGGCTCACCAACAACAGGAAGTATTCCCTTCCCTTGTTTACCAGTGCTTTCAGCAATGAGTTGTTCAATCCAAAGGCCCAACGTGGCAAGCTTCGGATCGATCACGAAGGTGAGTTTGTCTCTTCCGGCATTAGCACACTCACCAACCGCAACACCCAACCGCAAAGCCTCGTCGATACCTGCTTTATTCTGCACGCGCCCAAGTAGCGTACCAATATCGATTCCCATTAACGCTCCCGGGAGCATACCGAAGTAAGAAAGCGCGGAGTAACGCCCGCCAATATCGGCCTGGTTGAGAAAAACCTTTCTGAAATCCTGGTCAACGAGCGGCGATCCAGGATCAGTAATAGCAATAAAGTTCTTTCCAGACTTCGCGCGGTCGTACCAAAACTTGTAAAAAACATTCGGCTCGGTCGTCGTCCCGGACTTCGATGCGATCACAAACAAACACTTCTCGACGTCAATCCGTTCCGCAAACGCCGCAATCACATCCGGATCGGTCGAATCAAGCACGAGCAACTCCGGAAAACCGCTCTGCGGCCCGAACGTTCGCGCCAACACTTCAGGACACAACGATGAACCACCCATCCCGCACACCATCACGTGGCGAAAGTCGCGTCGCACCTCGTCAGCAAACTCGCGCAGGTCACCGACGACGCCAAGCATCTCGCCGGCAACAGTCAACCAGCCAAGCGAGTTGTTGATCATCTTCGCTACAGCGTCTTCACTGGTCCAAACAGACGCATCTTTCGCCAAAATCCGTTCGGCAATCCTGGCACTTTTCGCTTCCGAAACTGCCTGGTCTACCTGCGCTCCAAGCGCACCGGGAAAGAACTCCGCCGCGTTCATCATCACGTCAACCTCTGGCTTTTAGAGTGTGCGCAATCAGTGTAACATCGACACATCATGAGCAATAATAAACAGGCGTTAATCGTGGTTGACGTGCAAAACGACTTTTGTCCCGGCGGTACATTGGCGGTGCCGGAAGGCGATCAAGTGGTCCCTCCATTGAATAAACTGATCGACGAATTCCTCGAGCGTGGCGATCCTGTTTACAAGAGTCGCGACTGGCACCCGCGCATCACGAGACACTTCGCGGCTTACGGCGGCACGTGGCCTGTGCACTGCGTGCAGAACAGCAAAGGGGCGCAGTTTCATCCTGCTTTGCGCGACGACCCGCGAATCGAGGTGATATCGAAAGGGTTGGGTGATACGGATTGTTACTCGGCGTTTGATGAAACCGATCTCGCGAAGCAACTTCACAAACAAGGCGTCGAGGAGATTATCATTGGCGGTCTGGCGACGGACTACTGCGTGAAGAACACAGTGCTGGACGCCATCAAGAACGGATTCAAAGTCAAGGCGGTCGAAGAGGCAATGCGCCCGGTCGAGTTACAGCCGGGCGACGGTGAACGAGCTATTGAAGAGATGCGCGCGGCAGGCGCGGAAATAATCTAGCGTGGGCACCCTGAATATCGATCGTTACCATGCGGCGATGGGCGACGCGTCGTTCAAAGACGTTACACGCCTCCACGATCAACCACTCAGCGAAGCCGAAGCCACCTTTTACATAACTCAACGCAAGCTTGCCTTCGCGCCTTGTCTCGGCCACGAGCGTCTGATACGTCTCCTGGTCGACGGCCAGATCGATCGGCCGCGGCTTCGGTTTCTCGAACAGGACCGCGGTGGTCTCAAACTCTTCGCCAGAGCAATCGAAGACATTCAGTTTGTCGGCAAGATCCGCACGGTGCGGCCCGGCACGATCGTGTTTGCACAGGAACCGTTCGCCGATATCAGCGGCGCGTTTGGCGTTACACAAGCGCAGGAGATCAAGTTCGAGCACGCGTTTGATCTGCCAATGACAACCGCCAGTATGGCGATGCAGTTTCGCATGGCCGCGGGCGAAGATCGCTGGTTGTCAGACTTCTCGTTGCGACGCAACGGCGATATCGAACGCGCCGTCGATATCGCGGTTTATGCGTTCATCGGCGGCTTCAACGACACGTCGAATCTCGAAGCCGCATTTCGTCTCGACATTCCCGCCGTCGGCACGGAAGCACATTACTGGCAACAGGCATACATCGAGTACATGTACGAGCCGGAGATCGAACCACGCACCGGCAAGCCAAAACACTTCGAGCAGGTGGCGTTCGAGCGCTGGCTCGATGCGAATCCAAACGGCACGACGCTCTTGCTCGACACGATCGACGTTTACATGGGCGCGATTCACGCGGCGATGGCAGCGACCTCAACTGAAGAGCGACGACGCGCGTTCAAAGGATTTCGTGTCGACTCCGGCAACCTCGCCGAACTCGGCGACTGGTGTATGCGGTTCTTTGCCGCAAACGGCTTAACAGGACTCCGCGCGAACCTCACCGGCGATCTAGATGTGGAGAGAGTAAGACAGATCGTCAAAGCATTTCCGGATGTCGCAGGGTTTGGTATCGGTACGAAATTGTCGAGCGAAGTGCGGGCTGTCGCCGGCGTGATCTTCAAACAATGTCTCATCAAGGACCAGCCGACGTTAAAAGCGTCGAACTCCGAAGAGAAGATCACGTTGCCTGGAAAGTTACAGTTGTTTCGCGGCCTCGATGACGCGGGAGATTATGTTGGCGACGTCACCGGTCTCGACAGCGAAGAGATCGAGATTCCCGGCGCAGTGACGGTGGAACGTCTGCTGGTGCCGTTCTGGGAGAACGGGCAGCACTCTGCAATCCCTTCAATCTTGAAACAGAAAGCATTTGTGGAAGAACAGCGCAAACGTTTTCGCGATATCAACAACTACCCGCACGGTTTGAGTGAGAAGTTGCGGCGGCTGCGCGACGATCTGGTCGCGCGATTTCACGCGGACCAGTCTGGTTGGCAATCAATCCTGAGAGTACCCGAAAGGACCACCCCATGAGCGCTCCTGAAAAAGAAACAACGTCGAGTGTTCGAGAACTGGTTTCGCCTGAAGAATGGCAGGCGCGCGTCGATCTCGCGGCCGCGTATCGTCTGGTGGCTGAATACGGTTGGGACGATCTCGTTTTCACTCACATCTCGGCGCGTGTGCCTGGACCGGAACATCACTTCCTGATCAATCCGTACGGGATGATGTTTGAAGAGATAACCGCGTCGAGTCTGGTGAAAGTGGATCTCGAAGGCAAGATCGTGATGGACTCGGATTATCACATCAACCCCGCGGGCTTCACGATTCATAGCGCCGTGCATGCCGCGCGCGCAGACGCGCTGTGCGTGATGCACTTGCATACCGATTGCGGTATTGCAGTGTCGGCGCAGGAAGAGGGGTTACAGCCGATCTCGCAACAGTCGTTGTTTGTGCTGGCGTCGCTCGGCTATCACGATTACGAAGGACTCGCGCTGAACGATGAAGAGAAGCCACGCCTTGTCGCCGACCTCGGTAATAAGACGTTCCTGATCCTCCGCAACCACGGTTTGTTAACGGTGGGCCAGACCGTAGCCGACGCGTTTCTTTCGATGTTTCTGCTCGAACGCGCTTGCCGCATTCAGATCCTCGCGCAGTCAGGCGGCGGCAAACTGATCCCCATCCCAGATTCGATTCTAGCCCAAATCCCGGCGCAAGAGGCTGTCGTAACAAAGGGTGGGCCGGGAAGATTGGTGTGGCCGGGACTGTTGCGGAAACTTGATCGTTTAGGCTCGAACTACAGAGACTAATCGCCCGCGGTGTCTGGTGTGTGTTCGGTAGTTGGTTCCGGTGCGGGGCGGCGGCGCGGACGCTTAAACCGCTCGACTATAGCGTGCGACACGCCGGCAGTAGTCGTTGCGAACCGGCGCCAGCGCGAAGTCGCTCTTAAGTCGTCAAGCAGCGAGTAGACCACCGGAGTTGCGATCAACGTGAGTAATAGCGAGAGCGACTGTCCACCAATCACAACGATCGCGATCGAACGGCGCTCTTCAGCACCGGGACCGGTTCCAAGCGCCAGCGGCAACATGCCGGCGACCAGTGCAAGAGTCGTCATCAGAATCGGCCGCAGTCGATCGCGATTGCCTTGCATGATCGCTTCGTCGCGTTCCATTCCCTTTGCGCGCAGGTTGTTCATGTGATCGATCTGCAAGATCGCGTTCTTCTTCACCACGCCAAACAAGACGAGCACTCCGAGCGCCGAGTAGAGATTCAACGTATCGCCCGTGCCCCACAACGACAGCAAAGCAAACGGCACCGACAGCGGCAGACTTAAAAGAATCGTGAACGGATGCACGACGCTTTCAAACTGCGACGCCAGAATCATGTACATGAAGATGATCGAGAGAATGAATGCCCAGATAAACTCCGTAAACGTTCTTTCCAACTCGCGCGCACGGCCAGAGACAGTCGTCGTGTACGCCGCAGGCAGATTCATCTCGCCAACTGTTTTCCGCAACGCCTCGATGCGATCTGCGAGCGCATAACCAGGCGCCACCGACGCGCGCACCGACACTTGTCGCTCGCGATCGAGACGATCGATTCGTGACGGACTCGTGTCGCGCTTGATGGTGACGAGATTGTCGAGCCTGACGAGGCCACCACGTGAAGATGGAACGTACAACCGGCTGATCGTGCCGACGTCGCGTCGATCCGCTTCGCTCAAACGCAACTGTACGTCATAGTCCTCGTTAACCGACTCGTCTCTGAACCGCGAAGCTTCTTCTTCGCCGCCGACCATCAGACGCAAACTCGTAGCGATGTCTGAAGTGCTGACACCGAGATCAGCCGCGCGATCGCGGTTGATCACCACGCGCAACTCAGGCTTGTTGAGTTTCAAAGTGGTGTCCGCGTCAACAATGCCTCCGATTTTTTCCGAACGATCCACCAGTTCATCGGCGTAACCCGACAGGGCAACAATGTCCGGACCACGAAAGACGAAGTCTATGTCCGTGCGGCCGCCCGCGCCGAAGTTGAAGGATTGGTTGTTGCGAACGCCGATACGCATCGGTGCATATTTCTGTAGCCGGCGGCGCACTTCCATCATCACGTCTTGCTGCGTGTAGTTGCCGCGGAACGCGTTTAGCGGATTTCCCTTCTTCGTTTCGCGCCAAAATTTGCTGAACGACAAAGTGCGTTCTTCGTGCGGTGCGATACGCACATAAGCATCGCCCTGGTTCACGCCGCCAAGAAATCCTCCGCCGGCCGATGACAAGACGAGTGTTACACCCGGCGTCTCGAGAATGTCTTTCTCCATCGCCGTGACCACCTCGTTCATCACCGCGAGGTTCGTGCCTTCGGGCCCATTAACGCTGACCTGAAACTCCGCCTCGTCAACATTGGTTGGAATGAACTCCTGCTTCACCGCGTGATAAAGCGGAATACTCGAGAACGCAACTGCGAGAGCGACCAACGCCACCGCCAAACGATGCCGCATCGCAAACGCGAGCAGGTGCGAATAGCCTTTGTCGATCCAGCGATAGAAACCGCGTCGCGAGGCCGGTCCATCGTGTCCGCCTTTTGCATCGCTCACGCGTATCAAGCGCGAGCTCATCATCGGCGTGAGCGTAAACGAGACGAGCAAGCTGACCATGATCGCGACCGCAGCGGTGATGCCAAACTGGTAAAGGAACCGTCCGGAGATGGACGACATGAACGAGACCGGCAAAAAGATAACTACCAGCGAAAGCGTTGTCGCCAAAACAGCCAGCCCGATGTCTTTCGTTGCTTCTCGCGCCGCCTCCTTCGCTTCAATTCGCTTTTCCTCAATGAAGCGGAAGATATTTTCGAGAACCACGATCGCGTCGTCGATCACGACGCCGACCATCAACACCAGCGCCAACATGGTCACGCTGTTTAGCGTGAAGTTGAGCGCCTTCATCATGCCGAAGGTCGATATCACTGAACAGGGGATGGCGACCGCGGCGATCAAAGTCGAACGCCACGAACGCATGAAAACCAGCACTACCAGGCTCGCGAGAATACTGCCGAGAATCAGGTGTGTCTCGATCTCGTGAAGCGCGGCTTCGATGTAGCGTGATTGATCCCGAATGACTTCGAGTTTGACGTCCTGCGGAAGTTGAGCAGCGACTCGCGGCAAGGCGTCCTTCAGACCTTTAATTACTTCGACGGTGTTCGCGCCCGACTGGCGACGAATGTCGAGAGTGACGGTCGGGACGCCGTTAAGTCGTGAGAATGAACGCTGCTCCTTGGTGCCGTCTTCAACGTGGCCAAGGTCACGAAGTTTTACTGGCGCTCCGTTCACATTGGCGATCACGAGATCGTCAAACTGGCGCGGATCCGTGAACCGGCCCAACGTGCGTAACGTAAGTTCTTCTTTTCCGGTGGTTACATTTCCGCCCGGGACGTCTGCGTTTTGACGGTCAAGTGCGTCTCTGATAGCCGAGATTGGAATTTGGTAAGCAGCAAGGCGTTCCGCATCAACCCAAACGTTGATGGCTCGATCGAGACCACCAACTACTCGTACTTCGCCGACGCCACCGATGCGTTCGAGTTGAACGCGAACTGTCTTATCAGCGAGCTCGGTCAGTTCTCGTAAGGATCGATCGGCGGAAAGAGCGATCGTCAAGACGGGAGTACTGTCGTTGTCAAACTTCTGCACTACGGGCGGCGTGGAATCTTCCGGCAGGCGACGGCCGAGTGTGTTGACGCGATCGCGCACGTCCTGCGCAGCAGACTCGAGATTGCGGTCCAGCTTGAACGTCGCGATCACCACCGACGTGCCCTGACCCGAAACGGAACGCAACTCACTGATACCGTCGACGGTGTTTACGACTTCTTCAACCTGCTGTGTGACTAACGATTCGACTTCTTCAGGGGCCGCGCCCGGCAAACCGACGCGTACAGAAACCGTAGGGAGATCAACTGAAGGAAAACGATCCACGCCGAGTTTGAAAAAGCCCGCCGCTCCGATCACGACCAGTGACAGCACGATCATGGATGCGAAGACAGGGCGGCGAATACAAATCTCGGCTAACTTTTGCATGATTAATGATGAGAGCTAATCAACCACTTCGACAGGCTGCCCCGATTGCAGGTTGCCTGGATCCACAATCACTTTTTCTCCCACAGTCACACCTGCAACGATCTCTGTAAACTCAGGACTGCGCCTGCCGGTTGTGATCGGGCGTTCGAGCGCTTTTCCATTCTGCACGACTATCACTTTCTCAATACCCGCAAACGTAACGATCGCGCTGTTCGGAACAGTCACTGCCATCTTCGCATCGTTCGTTACGATCTCAGCGTGCGCAAATGAACCTGGCCGTAGTGTTCCATTGTTTCGCACGTCAGCTTCGACAACCGGCACGCGGTTCTGCTCGGCAATCACAGGACTCAAGCGCATGATCTTTCCGAGATAGACGTTCGTGTCGCCCTCAACGGTTACACGAACATCCTGCCCGTTTCGGACTGTGCGCGATTCACGTTCCGGAATCTCCGCGCGCAGTCGCAACGGATCCATGCGCACGACGTTCACGACCGGAGCGCCGGCCGCAAGGTATTCACCAACGCTCGTACGCTTCTCCTGCACGATGCCATCCAATGGCGCCAATACAGAAGTGTCTTTCAACTGTTGGCGAGCGAATTCCAATTCTGACTTCCGCTGGGCCAGCATGCCCTGGCGGTTACGAACTTCTTCGTACGCGTCCTGGTAACGTCCCTCGGCCACTTTGTAAGCCGCATTCACAGAATCAAACTCGGCTTTCGCAATCACGCCCTGCTCAACCAATCGCGCAGCGCGATCGCGATTGAAACGCGCTTCATCGAACACCGCACGAGCCTGACGCACGGTGGAAGTCTTTTCCGGATCTATTCGGTCATCCGTGCCTTCCGGTGACAGGCCAAGACGAGCTCGCGCCTGTGCCAGCGCAGCTTCCGACTGCTGCACACGCAGGCGATAGTCTTCAGGATCAACCTGCGCAATGACCTGTCCACGACGGACAACTGATCCCAGGTCTACTGAAATCGTTCGTAGTCTTCCGGGAACTTTGACGCTGACTGTGGTCTGGTCGAAAGCGGCGAGAGTGCCGTTCGCAGTGACGGTTTCGCCAAACGGCGTCTCAGCCACCGCCGCTGTCTTTACTTTACGAGGAGCTTTCGCGTCGTCGCCGCGCGCCTGCCGTTGTGAAGCCTGATAGTCGCTCTTGCACGACACGAGAAAGAGCGCCGCAACTAAACACAGAAACAGTTTTATCCAGTTGGACATCCGGTGGAGTTTACCATGCACGCGGGCCAACCGAATAATGCGTGCCTAGAACCCTTTACGTATTAAATAGGACATTTTTATAAACACCGTT
>Ga0207675_100005963_pt1 | contig 11610 bp, 8 predicted proteins | sample KBSSwiS42_FD_184305 | JGI IMG/M metagenome (GOLD analysis project Ga0207675, IMG submission 184305) | Switchgrass rhizosphere microbial communities from Kellogg Biological Station, Michigan, USA - KBS Switchgrass S4-2 (SPAdes) (version 2) | ecosystem: Host-associated > Plants > Roots >...
GCACTCCCTGCTTGGCGAAATTGAAATGATCGGAGCGGTAGTAGTAGCCCTTCTCCGCCTCGGGATCGGGACGCAGCGTGCGCCCCTGTTCCTGCGCCGCCTGCTGCAGGTAGTCGTCGAGATCCGAGGCGCCCATGCCGATGACCGTGACGTCCTTCGAGGGAGCGAACACGTTCGGCGAGTCGATGTTGATGTCGGCGACGGTCTTCGCCAGCGGATAGAGCGGCGTCACCGAGTAGTACTGCGATCCGAGCAGCCCCTGCTCTTCCGCCGTGACCATGGTGAAGAGGATCGAGCGCTTCGGCGGCGGCTGCACCTTCGTGAACTGCCGCGCCACTTCCAGCATCAGCGCGACGCCGGCGGCATTGTCGCGCGCCCCGTTGTAAATCTTGTCGCCGTTCACCGCCTCGCCCACGCCGAGGTGGTCCCAGTGCGCGGTGTAGACGACGTACTCGTCCTTCAGCGACGGGTCGCTGCCTTCGAGCTTCGCGACGACGTTGCGCGAATTGACGTTGCGCAGGGTGTTCTTGATCCCCATGCTCGCCTGCACGCCGAGCGGCACGGCGGTGAAGTCCTTGCTCAGCGCCTTCTTCTTCAGCTCGTCGAAGTTCTGCCCCGCCATCGTGAACAGCTTTCGCGCCGCGTCGACGGTGATCCAGCCCTCGATGTTCGACCGGCTCATGTTCTTGTCGGGTGCGATGGTGTCGAACTTCTCGCCGAGGTTCCCCTGCACGACCGAGAACGGATACGCCGCCGGCACGGTCTCGTGCACGATCAGCACCGCCGCCGCTCCCTTCCGGGCCCCTTCCTCGAACTTGTAGGTCCAGCGCCCGTAGTAGGTCATCGCCTTGCCGCCGAACATCTTCGCGTCGAGCGTCGACGCGTCGGCCGGATCGGGGATCGGCGGATCGTTGACGAGGACGACGATGGTCTTGCCCTTCACGTCGATGTTCTTGAAGTCGTTCCAGCCGAACTCCGGCGCCTCGATGCCGTAGCCGGCGAAGACGACGTCCGACTTGTCGATCTCCGCGACGTCGGCCACGTGCTTCGACCACGCGACCACATCGTCTTTCCACGTGAGTGCCAGCGTCTGCGCCCCCTTCGTGAAGACGAGCGGCTTCCTCTCCGCGCCGGTGATGCCGACGAGCGGGACCTTCTGGACGTAGGTGCCGTCGGGGTTGCCCGGCTTGAGGCCGAGATCCTTGAACTGCGTTTCGAGGTAGCCGACCGTCAGGTCCTCGCCGATGCCTCCGGGCGCGCGTCCCTGGAACTTGTCGGAGGAGAGCACCTTGATGTGCTGGAGGATCACCGCGGGATCGAGCTTCGGCATCGACGGCAGCGGAACCGCCGGCGCCGGCAGCGCCCCGGACGAGATTGTCGAGGCTGACGCGGACGTCGCGGCGCCGCCCGATGGGCCGGCGGCTGGCGCGGCGGACTGCGCGGGCGCTTCGCTGCGGCTGCAGGCGGCGGCGAGGACGAGCACGGCGACGGCAAGAGGGCGCGAGGTAGTCGGCATGGAGCACAATTCTATGGGATGACGAGGCATCTCTGCGGCCTGCCGCGCCGTAGCCGCGGAGCGGCGAAGGCGGGCCCGCGCCATAGCCGCGGAGCGGCGAAGGCGGGCCATGTCGCGCTCGAGCGTGCGATGTCGAAGCTGCGCCTGGCCTCGCGCGCCGAGGCCCAGCGGCTGGTGCGCGCCGGCGCGGTGACGGTGAACGGCCGCGTCGTGACCGATCCGCTGGCGCCGGTCGTGCCCGAGCGCGACGCCATCGCGGTTGCCGGAAAAACCGAGCCGGCGCCGGCCTGGCGGACGATCGCCTTCCACAAGCCGCGCGGGACGGTGACGACGCGGCGCGATCCGCAGGGACGGCGGACGGTCTTCGACGTGCTGGGTGAGGCGGCTGACGGGCTCGTCGCGGTCGGCCGGCTGGATCTCGCCACGGCGGGTCTGCTGCTGCTGACCTCGGACACGCGGCTCGCCGATGCCCTCACCGATCCCGCCAATGCGATCGTGCGGCGCTACGTGGTGACCGTGCGCGGCGAGGTCGGCGACGCGCAGCGCGAGACGCTCGAGCGCGGCGTCGGCGGCCTGGCGGCGAGCCGCGTCGAGATCCGCAAGCGCTCGCGCCGCGAGACCCACCTGATCGTCGAGCTGACCGAGGGAAAGAACCGCGAGATCCGCCGGCTGTTCGCGGCGATCGATCGCGAGGTCACGCGGCTGCTGCGCGTGGCCTACGGGCCGATCGAGCTGGGCACGCTGCAGCCGGGCGAGTGGCGCGAGATCAACTCTGAAGCGTTTTCTGATCCGCGATAGGGCGCTCGAGATCGCCGACGCGCAACCAGCGGTAGCCGTAGGGCTCGAGCTGGACGAGGTGGCGGCCGCTGTCGTCGGCTTCGCTCGTGTCCTGCGAGAGCAGGTTGACCAGCCGGCATCGCTGCGGGCCGTCCACGTGCAGCCGCACCGCGCACGGCCGGTCGGCGAAGTTGTGCAGCACGATCGTCGAGCGGTCGTTCCAGTCGTAGCGCATGCCGAGCACGGGGTCCGGCAGCCGCGGCAGGATCTTCCAGTCGCCCCAGCTGATCTCGGCGCACTCCTTGCGCGTGCGAATGATCCGCTCCGTCCAGTTGAGGAGCGAGTTCGGGTCGCGCCGCTGGTCGGCGACGTTGACGTGGCGGTATCCGTAGATCGGATCGTTGACGAGGCGGCGCAGCACGCGGCGGCCGGCGGTGAAGCCGCCGTGGCGGTGCGACGACCACTGCATCGGCGTCCGCGCCGCGTAGCGCTCGGGCAGCCGCAGGTCGTCGCCCATGCCGATTTCGTCGCCGTAGCGGATCACCGGCGTGCCCGGCAGCGTGAACATCAGGCTGTTGGCCAGCTCGATGCGGCGGCGATCGTTGTTCAGCATCGGCGCGAGGCGGCGCCGGATGCCGCGGTTGTACAGCTGCATCCGCTTCTCCGGGGCGAAGGCCTCGAACACGCGCGCGCGCTGCAGCTCGGTGAGCCGCCCGAGATCGAGCTCGTCGTGGGTGCGCAGGAAGACGCCCCACTGCGCGGCATACGGGCGCTCGTAGGTGGCGACGAGCGCCTCCTTCAGCGGCGCGGTGTCGCCGGTCGCCAGCGTGTAGAACATCCGCTGGTTCACCCAGAAGTTGAGCATCATCTGCAGCCGGTCGCCCTGCTCGCCGAAGTACTGCATGCTCTGGCCCGGCGGCACGTTGGCCTCGGCGAGCATGATCGCGTCGCGGCAGCGCCACTGCAGGAAGTCGCGCATCTCGTGCAGCAGCTCGTAGTCGCGCGTCGGCTTCACGCCGGCTCCCTTGCGCTCGATCAGGAACGGCACCGCGTCCATGCGGAAGCCCGAGACCCCGAGCTGCAGCCAGAAGCCCATGATCCGCATCAACTCTTCCTTGACCGCGGGATTGTGGGTGTTCAGGTCGGGCTGAAAGTCGTAGAAGCGATGGAAGTAGAACTCCTTCGCGACGGGATCGCGCGTCCAGGTTTCCTTCTGCACGCCGGGAAAGACCATCCCCTGGTTCCAGTTGCGCGGCCGCTTCTTCGACCAGACGTAGTACTCGCGGTACGGCGAGTCGGGATCCTTGCGCGCGGCCTTGTACCACGGATGGCGATCGGAGGTGTGATTGACGACGAGGTCGACGATGACGCGCAGCCCGAGCTGCCGCGCGTGGTTCATGAACTCGACGAAGTCGCCGAACGTCCCGGTCCGCGGGTGCACGCCGTAGTAGTCGCTGACGTCGTACCCGTCGTCGAGGTTGGGGGACGGGAAGAAGGGCAGCAGCCAGAGGCAGGTGACGCCGAGCCCGGCCAGGTAGGGCAGCCGATCCGTCAGTCCGACAAAATCCCCGACACCGTCGCCGTTGGAATCGAGAAAGGTTTCGACGTTGAGGCAATAGATGACGGCGTTCTTGTACCAGAGATCGTGAATCACACCGGTTTTCGAGCAAGCCGCATGCCCGCCTTCGCCAGGCGCACCTGAGCACCCGTAGCACCCTTGCACCTTTAGCACCCTCGCACCCTTGACACCTATCTTCATAGGTGTATGATGACAGGCCTATGACCGACCGTACGACCTCCGTCGACCTGCTGCAGGGGACGCTGGCGACGCTGATCCTGAAGTCTTTGAGCTGGGGACCGCTCCACGGCTACGGCATCGCGCGGTGGATCGAGCAGATCACCGACGACGAACTGCTGGTGGAAGAGGGCTCGCTCTACCCGGCGCTGCACCGGCTGCAGGCGCGCGAGATGGTGTCGTCGCAGTGGACGATCTCCGAGACCAACCGCAAGGTGCGCTGCTACAGCCTGACCGAGCAGGGGCGCCAGCAGCTGCGGGCGGAACTGTCGCGGTGGGAGAAGTTTTCGGTGGCGGTCTCGAGGGCCCTTTCGGCGCGGCGTCCGTCCAAGGTTGTATGAGTCCCGCGGGCCGCCCCGATCGCCGCATCTGGCGCGACACGCGCGCCGAGGCGGCCGAAGAGATCGCCTTTCACCTCGAGATGCGCGCCCGCGATTTCCGCGAGCGCGGCATGAGCGCCGCTGACGCCGACGCGGCAGCGCGGCGCCGCTTCGGCAACGTCGAAACCATCAGCAGGCAGGTGCGGGCCATCGACGACGAGTCCGCGCGGCAGAAGAGGCGGACCGGCATGTGGACCGATTTCCGGCAGGATGTGATCTATGCGCTGCGCGGGCTGCGGCGCGCGCCGTCGTTCACCGCGGTCGCGGTGCTGACGCTGGCGCTCGGGATCGGCGCCAACACCGCGATCTTCAGCGTGATCAATACCGCGCTGCTGCGGCCGCTGCCCTACGCCGACGGCGACCGTCTGGTGTTCGTGTGGAACGTCCGCGATTCGGGGCAGACCGACAATCTCGGCCCCGGCCGCATGCTCGACCTGCAGCGCGGCGCGACCGGCTTCAGCGGCTTCGCCGGCATCGCGCACATCTCGTACACGCTGACCGGCGCCGGCGACCCGGAGCGCATCCCCGGGTCGAGCGTCTCGTCGTCTTTCTTCGACGTGCTCGGCGCGCGCCCGCTGCTGGGCGAACCGTTCCATACCAACGCCGCGGATCCTTCAGCGGTGGTGCTGTCGCACGCGTTGTGGAAGCGCCGCTTCGGCGCCGATCCCTCGATCGTCGGCCGCACCATCGCGCTGAACGGACGGCCGCGTGTGGTGCTCGCCGTCATGCGCCCCGACTTCTTCTGGCCCTCGATCACGGCGCGGCCGGGCGCGTCCCCCGGCCCCGAGCTGTGGGTGCCGGGAGGCCCGGGAGACATTCCGCGGACGGCGATCGACGAGGATCGCGACATGACCGGAAACAGGAACGCGGGCTATCTTCGCGCGGTCGCCCGCCTGAAGCCCGGCGTCACCGTCGCGCAGGCGCGAGCGGAAATGGGCGCGCTCGGCGATCGCATCTCGCGCGACCATCCCGGCGACGGCGGCCGCAGCGCGACGGCCCTGGCGATCCGCGATCAGTTCTTCGGCCCGGTGGAGCGCCCGCTCTTCGTGCTCGCCGGCGTCGTCACGCTGGTGCTGGCGATCGCCTGCGCCAACGTCGCCGGCCTGCTGCTCGGCCGCGGGGCGGCACGGCGGCGCGACCTCGCGCTGCGTCGCGCGCTCGGCGCGACGCGGTTCCGGATCATCCGCCAGCTCCTCACCGAGGCGACGGTGCTGTCGTGTGCCGGCGCGGTGGCCGGCCTGGCCCTGGCGTGGTGGGGCTCGACCGCGCTCAGCGCGATGGCGCCGGCCGACTTCATCGGCGATCAGCCGCTCCACCTCGACGTGCGCGTCCTGGCGTTCGCGCTCGCCGTCTCGGTCGTGTGCGGTCTCGCGTTCGGCGCGGTGCCCGCGCTCCAGCTGTCGCGCGACGCGCTGGCCGGGGCGCTCGCCGAAGGCGGCGCGCGCTCGTCCGGCTCGCGCCGCGCCGGCCGCGCCCGCGACGTGCTCGTCGCCATCGAGATCGCCGTGGCCGCGGTGCTGCTGGTCGGCTCGACGCTCTTCGTCAACAGCTTCCTGCGCCTGACGCGCGTCGACGTCGGGCTCGACACGCACAACCTGATCACCTTCGACGTCAACCTGACCGGCGAGCGGGCGCAGTTCCAGGCGAAGCAGGTCCAGTTCTACGAGGCGCTGCAGCAGCGCCTGGCGCAGGTGCCCGGCGTCCGCGCGGCAGGCGCCGCGGCCACGCTGCCGATCGGCGGCGACGACTTCGGCACCGGCTTCCTGCCCGAGGGCTACCCGGTCCCCGACGAAGCGTCGGTGCCGCGCGCCGGCTACCAGGTCGTCGCGCCCGGCTATTTCGCCGCGATGGGCATCACCATCAAGGCGGGGCGTGACGTGCGCGCGTCGGATACGCGCGAGGCGGCACCGGTGGCGCTGGTCAACGAAGCGCTGGCGCGGGAAATCTGGCCCGGCCAGGATCCGCTCGGCAAGCGCGTGAAGTTCGACAGCACCGAGACCGCCTGGACGACTGTCGTCGGCGTCGTCAGCGACATCCGCCATCTCGGGCCGTCGGTGCCGCCGCGGCCGGAGATCTACCAGCCCGACTCGCAGCGCTCGTTCCCGTTCATGGCCTTCGTCGTCCGCACCGGGCCGGATCCGTACAGCGTGATCCCGTCGCTCCGCCGCGCCGTCGCGGAGCTCGATCCCACGCTGCCGCTGGCCGGGCTGAAGACGATGGACGAGCACCTCGAGCGCTCGCTGTCGAAGCCGCGCTTCCTCTCGACGCTGGTCGCCGTCTTCGGCGTGCTGGCGGTGACGCTGGCGCTGGTCGGCATCTACGCGATGATGGCGTGGTCGGTGAGCGAGCGGCGGCAGGAGTTCGCCATTCGTCTCGCGCTCGGCGCGCGCAGCCCGCTGCTCGTGCGGATGGTGTTGCGCAAGGCGCTGCTGCTGGCGGGAGCCGGGCTGATCGCCGGACTCGTGGCGGCGCGGGCGGCCACCGGCGTGCTGACCGGGCTCCTCTACGGGATCCGCCCGACCGATCCGGCCGCGTTCGCCGCGACGGCCGGCGTGATTGCGCTGGTCGCGCTGGCGGCGTGTTACGTCCCCGTGCGCCGCGCGCTGCGCGTCAGCCCGGTGAGCCTCCTGCGATAAGCTGCGGGAGTGCTCCCACGGCTTTCGAAGCTGGCGTTCGCCGCGATGGTCGCCGGAATGTGCGGCCTGTACTATGTCCACGCGCTGTTCGCGCATCATCCCGCGGTCATCGCGATCCAGGCTGCCGCCGCCCTGGTGATGATCGCGGCGCGCGTCACTTTCGGCCGCCGCAGTTTCCACGCCGCCGCCAACCCCACCGAAGGGGAGCTGGTCACCCGCGGCCCCTACGCCTACGTCCGTCATCCGATCTACGCGTCGATCCTGTATTTCACCTGGGCCGGCGCGCTCGACAACTTCTCGCTGCCCGCCTGCGCCTGGGCCGCGCTCCTCACCGCCGGCGCCGTCGCCCGCATGCTGATGGAAGAGCGCCTGCTGACCGCGCGCTATCCCGCCTACGCCGACTACCAGCGCCGCGTCCGCCGCGTGCTGCCCTTCGTGATCTGAGCTCGGCGCGCTGTTGCCGCCGCGTCGCTACTGCTGCGCGCGGAGAAGACGTTTCACGCAGAGCTCCCTTCGTCGATCCGCAGAGAAAAAACAGAGGACGCAGAGAGGAGAGGGCTGCGTGAGGACGATTCGCCGCGCCGCGCTGCGCGCGGCGTCCTCCTGTCGGCGGCCGGAGGCCGCCGCACGGCGAATCGTCCCGGTGCGCAGCCGTCTTTTGCTCAATTGTCTTCGCCGCGCGTGTGTGGCCGGGCAACTCCGGTGGGGCACTCGCTCGTTGTCTAGCTGCGTCTAAGGTAAAGCTCTCCGCCTCTCCTTCTTCCGTCGCTCAGCGCGTGAACGCGAGCGCGTGGAATGGCCGTACCGCTCGAATTCCACCAGAGCAGATCGAGTCAACGAGGGGGTCAGTCGATCGGGGTGATCTTCTCTTCGTCGGCTTGCAGCACGCAGATGAACTCGCCGAGGATCATCGCGGTCGCGCCCCACACCTGGTGGCCCATCAGATCGAAATAGGGATATTCGATCGCGACGCCTTCGCGCGTGCGCGTGCCGTGGCGGATCGTCGAGGCGTCCTGCAGGTCGTCGATCGAGACCTCGATCACTTCCTCGACTTCGTGCTCGGCGAGCGCAAAGGCCGGACGCTCGTCGGTGATGCCGACGACCGGGTGCAGGGTGAAGCCGCTGACGAGGACGTGCACGGGCGTCAGCTCGCCGAGGATGCGGACGCGCGCGGGATCGACGCCGATCTCCTCGTGCGCTTCGCGCAGCGCCGCCTGCGCCAGCGTCTCGCCGGGATCGGTGGCGCCGCCCGGCAGGCTGACCTGACCGGCGTGACGGCGAAGGCCGCTGGCGCGAACGGTCAGCGGGATCGACGGGCCGCGCGAGCCTGGATATACGAGCAGCAGACCGGCGGCGATCCGCGCGTCGCTCGGGAATTCCCCCGGCTTCCAGCCGCTGTTGCGCGGCGGCGTCGGCATGAACCGCAGCTGGGCCTCGAGCCCGGGCAGCGTGCCGGCGAGCCGGTCGCGCAGCGTGCCTTCGAGACGCGTCAAGCTGCTCATTACTTCCGGTGCCGCGCCGCAGCCTTGGCCGGAGGCGGCTGCATCGCGCGATCGCCCAGCAGGGCGACGCTGAGTCCGTACGCGTTGACGCAGTTGTATTCGAGGATGGCCTGGTAGTTGGGATAGACGAGGAAGTGCCGGCGATCCCCGGAGATCAGCGACGCCTCGACGTCGGCGGCGGGCAGCGCCGCGCCGGTCACCGTGCGCACGCCGAGCTTCTTCCACGCCGAGAGCGCCAGCGGCGCGGTCATCTGCCGCCGCGCCAGGCATCCTGTCGTCTGCATCGGCGCTTCCTCGGGGAGTCGCTCGAAGAGCGACGCCGGCACTTTCACCTCGCGGCCCCAGGTCTGCCCCTTCTGCCAGCCGTGCGCGGTCATGTAGTTGGCGATCGAGGCGAAGACGTCGGGCTGCGACTGCCAGATGTCGCGCTTGCCGTCGCCGTCGTAGTCCTGCGCATAGAGCAGGAAGCTCGAGGGCATGAATTGCGGCTGCCCCAGCGCGCCGGCCCAGGACCCGCGCATCGCCGCCGGCTCGACGTCGCCGCTGTCGAGGATCTTCAGCGCGTCGAACAGCTCGGCGCGGAACATCGTCGATCGGCGCGGATCGTAGGCGAGCGTCGCCAGCGTGGCGATGGTCGGCCGCACGCCGCTGAAGCGGCCGAAGTTCGACTCGATGCCCCAGACCGCGATCAGGATCCCCTGCGGCACGCCGTACTTCTCGCTGATCTCCTTGAGCAGCGTGGCGTGCGCGGCGCGCTCCTGCTGCGCCTTGACGATCGTCTGCCGCGTGAGCCGCTCCTTGAGGTACTGATCGAGCGTCTTCACCAGCTCGGCCTGCGACCGGTCCCGCTGGATGACGATCTCGAGCGGCTCGAGGCCGGTGAGTGCGCGGTCCAGCGTGGCTTCGCTGATCCCCCTGGTCAGCGCCTCGGCGCGCACGCCGTTCAGCCATTCGTCGAACGACTGCGGCGGCAGCGGTGACACGGGAGGGATCTGCTGTAGCAGCAGCACGAGCGCGAGCGTCAGCGATGCAACGTGCATCAACCTTCTATTATCGCGCGTTCCCGGGGGCAGGATACGATGCCGGGATGGGCAGCGAGGAGTTTCCACGCATCGAGCCGCCGGCCGCACGGGCTGCGGCCGAGCTGGTACGCGGCACCACGTTCGACGACTTCCTGCTGACGCCGCAGCGCAGCGTCATCGTCCGCCGCGACCCGGCCGCCATCGACCTGTCGTGCCGCGTCTCGCGCCGCCTCACGCTGCGCCGCCCGATCGTCTCCGCCAACATGGACACGGTCACGCGCGCGCCGATGGCCATCGTCCAGGCGGAGGAGGGCGGCCTCGGGATTATCGATCGCGGCTTCCGCTCGGGCGACATCCAGCCGCAGGTCCGCGAGGTCGAGATCGTCAAGCGCACCCAGCACGGCGTGATCGGCGATCCCTACAGCGTCGCGCCGTCGGCCCCGGTCGACGAGGCCGCGGCCCTGATGGCGCGTTCGCGCGTCGGCACCCTCGTCGTCGTCGACGAGCGGCGCCGGCTGCAGGGCCTGCTGACGGAGCGCGACCTGCGCTTCGTGCACGGCGAGGGGCTTCGTGTCGCCGACCGCATGACGCCGCGCGACCGCCTGGTCGTGCACGAAGGGGAGATCTCGCCGGAAGAGGCCGAGCGGATCATGGTCGAGCGCAAGATCAAGAAGCTGCCGCTCGTCGATCGCGAGGGGCGGCTGCTCGGCCTCGTCACCGCCCGCGATCTCGTCAAGCAGCGGCGCCTGCCGTTCGCGACGCGCGACGAACAGGGACGGCTGCGCGTCGGCGCCGCCATCGGCGCCACCGGCGACTATCTCGAGCGCGCCGGCGAGCTGATCAAGGCCGGCGTCGACGTCCTCGTCATCGACATCGCGCACGGGCATTCGGTCGTGATGGACCGCGCGATCGGCGAGGTGCGGAAGCGCTTTGGCGACGTCGAGCTGATTGCCGGCAACGTCGGGACGGTGGAGGGGACGAAGTTCCTCCTCGACCGCGGCGTGGACGGCATCAAGGTCGGCATCGGCCCCGGCGGCGGCTGCACGACGCGCATGACCACCAGCTTCGGCGTGCCGCAGGGGCAGGCGCTCGTCGACTGCCGCCTGGCCGCGGACGGCAGCGGCGTGCCGTTGATCGCCGACGGCGGCGTCAAGCGCCACGGCGCTCTGGCGCTCGCGCTGCTGTTCGGCGGCGACTGCGTGATGCTCGGGAGCGCCTTCGCGGGCACCGAAGAGACGCCCGGCGAGGTCGTGCACAAGTCGGTGCTGCTGCCGGAATCGCAGAAGACGGTCAAGGTGCCGTTCAAGGTGCTGCGCGGGATGGCGTCGCTCGAAGCCATCCGCGACCGTCTCGACGTCGAGGATGCCGACCTGGTCGAGCTCGACGCGATCGGCGCCGAAGGGATGGAGATCAGCGTGCCGGCGCGCGGCTCCGCGCGCACCATCGTGCGCGACATGATCAAGCACCTGTGCTCGTCGATCAGCTACGGCGGCGCCGGCAGCCTGCGCGAACTGCGCGAGAAATTCTGGGCCTCGCCGGCGGACTGTCTGATCAAGCTGTCGGCCTCGTCCCGCCGCGAGTCCTACGATCGCTGACGGCTACTCGACGCGCAGCGATCGCACCGGATCCACCCGCGCCGCGCGCAGCGCCGGCAGCACGCTCGCGGCGAGCGCCACGAGGAGCAGCGCGGCGCAGCCGGCGGCGACCGACGCGGGATCGTGGCGCGTCACGCCGTACAGGCGCGATTCGAAGACGCGCGTGACCGCGGCCGCCGCGGCAATCCCGATCGCCACACCCGCCCCGGTGACCGCGAACGCGGAACGGAGCACGAGCGAGAGCAGCCGCTCCGCACCCGCGCCGAGGGCGAGGCGGATGCCGAACTCGCGCATCCGCTCGCCGACCGCGCAGGCCATCATCCCGTAGATGCCGATACCCGCGAGGACCGCGGCGACGAGGGCAAACACCACGCTCAGCCGCGCGAG
>Ga0207675_100005967_pt1 | contig 11606 bp, 9 predicted proteins | sample KBSSwiS42_FD_184305 | JGI IMG/M metagenome (GOLD analysis project Ga0207675, IMG submission 184305) | Switchgrass rhizosphere microbial communities from Kellogg Biological Station, Michigan, USA - KBS Switchgrass S4-2 (SPAdes) (version 2) | ecosystem: Host-associated > Plants > Roots >...
TCGAGCCATTGTCGACCACCAGGATCTGCATCTTCTCCGGTGGATAGCTCTGCGCGCGCAGCGCGGCCACGCTTGCGGCAATACGTCCCGCTTCATTGTAGGCGGGGACGATGACCGAGACGCGTGGCTGCCAGCCGGCTTCGCTCAAGCGGCCTCCGCGATGCACTGGATGACCTGGTCCCACATGCGATCGGTCGCGGCGCGCTGCCGGATTCCTGCGATTCGCAGCCGCTCGCGCAACGCGCCGCTGCGCATCTCGCCGATGAAGTCATCGAGCGCGCCCGAACGGGATATGTCGGCCAGCGATAGGGAATACGACGCGCAGTCATATTCACTCATGGCTTCGCCATACTTGTGTGACCAACCCACCGAGAGGCACGGCACGCCCGCGCCGAGCGCAGACATGATGGCGTGGAATCGCGACGACACGGTCGCGATGCTGCCGGCGATCAGCCCCTTGGCATGACGGGCATCCTCGATCAGAAAGCTGCGCGGCCGCGGACTGATGCGCGCGAGCAAGGTCTCCACCAGCTCGGCATCTTCGGCGCCGCCGAAACGCAGCATCACAGGTACGACGTTGAAACTGTTGGCGAGGCGCAGCGTGGCGTTGGTGAAGAAGGCGAGATACCGCGCCACCTCTTCGGGCGGCTTGCCGACCGTGAGCTTGGAATTGGGAATCACGCAGAAATACGTGCCGGGCTTGGGATCGCCTGGATGGCTTACCGCCGGCACCTCGTGCGTGAAATCCGGATACTGGTCGAGCGCGCGCGGCGCCCCGAGTGTCGTGAGGTATTCGCGCGACGTCCGATCGCGCGGAAAAACGAGATCGGCGTTGCGCAGTACTTCGCGCATGCCATCGGCCAGCGCCTCGTCGCGGAACGGCCCGAAGGCCTGCGGCATGAGAATGACTTTGCGCCCTTCCCGCTTCCACTGCGATATGCCGCGTCCAAGGCGCCGCTTGAGTTTCTCGGCGCCCCAGAAATCTCCATACGCAAATCCGGACAGATCGATGACCGCGCGGAAATCCTGCTCGCGCGTGACCGACAGCGCCCGCTGCATGCCGCGCGGTACAAATTGCCCTAACCACCCGACGTCGAGCCGCTTCCAGCGCCGTGGCCAGCGCCCGATTACGCCGAAGCGCGAGCGATTGCGGCGTGACAGTCGAAGATCATCGCCGCCGAGCCCGACGCTGATCCTGGCGTCGGGAAACGCCTTGCTAATGCGAGCCTGCGCCGCGAGCAGCATCAGGCATGAGCCTAAGTTTTCCGGATTGAAGCCGCGAATGTCGATGAGCATTTATTCAGTTCCAGTGGCGCATCGAAGCGAGGGGTTTCTTGGCGGAGTACGGAATCTTCCCGTCAGGATCTGCATGACCGAAGCCGATCAGCATGACCACGCGTTCGTCGGGCGCGAGCCCAAGCAATTTCGCGATCTTTTCCTCGTGTGCGGCGACGTCGGGCCAGTTGATTGCGCACGAGCTCAAGCCCACGGTCTCCAGCGCAAGCATGAAACTCATCGCGGCGAGAGCGCCGTCGATATAAATCACGTGCCTGTCGCGTTCCTCTGGATAGGCACGCAGCCGCCCGATGACCGCGCCGATGGCGGGCAAGGTGTCGGCATACCCCTTGGTTCCGCCCGGAATGCCGGCGACAGCCGCAACCATCTGCGGATCGTCGAACAGGCGGAACGCGAACGACTGCCGATTGCACGCGCTCGGCGCCTGCAACGCCGCCTCGAGCGCGCGGTCGACGAGTTCGCGGGACACCGGCTGCTGGCGATACCAACGCACCGAGCGGCGCCGCTGGCACAACGCGGCGAACGCGTCGTAGTTGAGCGGCGCGGGCGCATTGCCGCGCGCGTACGGCACCTGACCGCCGTGTGCTCGCAGGTCGGTGACCGCATCACTCAGCGCGCGCTCGAAAGCATCTCGCGCCTCGCCGATCACGCCGCTCTGCCCTTCCATTGCGCTGAAATACGAACGCAGCACGTCCGCGCCCCAGCGCAGATCCGTGGGCTCCGCGCCGGCGTCAGCCGCCAGTGCCGCGAAGGCACGTACCGTCTCGGCGATGTAGTCGCGCGCGAACGGCGCGCGGAAGGGTCGCATGATCAATCCCTTCTCCAGGCGATGCACATTTCGGCGCAGCAGCGCCTGGTTGCCGCCGCTGGTGGCGAGCTGGCGGAAGTAGTGCATGCGGCCCTGGGCCACGGCCTGCATCTCGCGATCGAAAGCCTTTGAGAACAGCAGGTAGTGCAGACCCGAGAAACGCGCCTGGAACCACGCGCGGTACTGACGCAGCCAGCGCTTGAGCCCGTTGTCGGATCGCGCACTGTCGCGCGCGGGCGTTGCCGGCAGCGGCACGTCGAGCACGGCGTTTCTATCCATCATGACTTTCTTCCTTTGGAAATACGCGCGCGCAGCAAGGCATAAGGCAGCGACAGCGGCAGCAACAGCGTCTCGGTCATCATGCGGGCCATCGGCCAGGTGCGCCGGCTGCAGAACGTGAATAGATAGGACGCGCCCGCGTACGAAATGACGGTGGCAATGGCGGATCCCATCGCGCCCCAGCGCGGGATCATCACGAGGTTCAGCGCGATGTTGAGCAACGCGCCGAGGCCGTGCGACACGAACGAGAATACGAACAGGTTTTCGGCGATCATCCACTTGCTCGCCACGGCGCGCTGAAAGATGAATACGCCGCCCCAGATATGAATGCGCAGGATCGCTGCGGCACCGGCGTATTGCACGCCGAACAATGTCAGCACGATGGGATCGGCGAAGATCGTGATCATGACAGCGATTGCCGTGGCCGCGAGCGCGAACGCGGCGAGACAGATTTGCATGCGCTGCCTGAACAGGTGTTCAGACAAGAGCTTGGTGCGCAACAGGCTCGGAAACACCGCCGCCGCCAGCAGCTGCGGGATGAAGTACCACACCTCCGACATGCGCGCGGCCACGGCGTACACGCCGGATTCGGCGACGCCCACCATCTCGGCGAGCATTATCTGGTCGATCTTGAGGTAGATGGACGCGGCGATCGAGGACAGGATCAGCGGCCAGGACTTGCTGAACAGGCTCGTCATCGTCGTGCGATCGCTCTGCCAGCGCTGCGGGCGTTCGCGCGCGCCGTAGTAGGCGCACAGGTTCACGATATCGATGGCCACGGTCTCCGCGGCCGCGATCCATACGAAGGTGAATACCTGCGCACCGCCAGTGATCGCCACGACCCGCGCTAACGCCGAGCTCAGGGTGACGCCCATGCGCCAGAACATGAGCGTGCGCACGGCCTGCCGGGATTGCAGCCACAGGCCGGCGACGTCGAGCGCGTTGAAAACCGTCGCGAGCGACAACGCCACCACCGCCCAGAACAGTTTACGGTCGGCGCCCTGCTCCGCGCCCTGCACGTAGTAGATCGTCGCCACGCAGATGGCAATGGCAGCCGCGGTCCCGAGGAAGCGCGCGATCAGTGCCGAGCCGAGCAGCACACGCTCGCGCTCCCGGTCCATCACCAGCTCCTTGACCAGGATGTTGTTGATGCCGAGCGCGGCCAGCGGCGTGAACAATGCAACGAACGCCACCGCGTAACTCAGCACGCCGAATTCGCGCGGGCCGAGATACCGGGCCACCCACACGCTGACGACGATGGCTGAACACATGGCGAGCATGCGTTCGATGAGCATCCACGTGCCATTCGAAAGCGAGCGGGCGAGACCATCGGTCTCCCCGAACCATGCGCGTATCGCGCTCCAGGCGGAACTGAACACGGAACCGGGAATTTCAGGCCGAGACGACATGAGCCTCCAGTGAGCCGCGCGAAGGCGCACGTTCGGTGATGCCGTAGATCTTCCTGACCTGCGCACGGAACGCGGAACGGCCGAACCGGCGCGCGGCTTCGACTCGCGCAGCGGCTCCGAAGCGCTCCCGCAGCGGCGCATCTCCGAGTAGCTGCAACACGCGGTCGGCCAGAGCGTCCGGTACGGCAACAAATCCGTCGACGCCATTCTCCACCGCGTCGCGATTTCCAATGCAGTCGTTCACCACGCAGGGCACGCCCACCGCCAGTGCCTGGATCACCGAGATCGGCATTCCTTCCCAGCGCGAGGTCTGTAGATAGACGTGCGCATGCCCGAGGTGTTGCGCCACTGCCGCGCGCGTGCACCAGCCGGTCACTTCGCAGCCGGCCTCCTCGAGTACGGTTCGATACCCGGCGTCGCCGTCGCCCACCCATATGAAGCGCGCCTCTGGCGTGTGCCGTCGAACGCTGCGCGCCACGGCGGCGAATCTCTCCGGCGCTTTCTGACGCGACAGCCGCCCGATGGTCATGACAGTCGGAACCGCTGCAGGCGACCGCGGCGCGCCGACGAAGAACTCGTCAACGGGGTTTTCGAGCAGCAACGCTTCGCGCCCCGACAGGCGCGCAAGCAGTTCGGCTTCGCCGCGGCCGCATCCCACGGGCACCGAGCCAAGGCCCGCGACCAGCCATTCGAGCGAGCGAAACAATGCATTACGGACGTGTTTGTCGGGATCGAGAAACGACAACCCGTGTGGTGAATACAGCACACGGCAGGGCCAACGATTCAAAGCCCGTACCATCCGGCCGAGAAACCCCGCCTTCGATGAATGCAGGTGCAACACATCGGGCTCGAATTCGCGCACCGCGCGGGCGAGTGCCGCTGAGAAGTTAGTGACAAACGCCAGGTGAAGGCCGCGCGCGGCGGGCACAGCCAAGAATTCAACGCCGGCGGGAAATAGCGCTTCAAGGTCCGGCGGCGTCTCGGCGCGCGGGCAATACACGATCGTCTGCCGCGCGCCGGCCGCTGCCAGCTCATGTGCCAGTGAAACGATCACGCTGAGCGTCCCCGCCGCCGCGCATTCCGTGGCATGGATCACGCGCAACTCGCGGCCGCTCATGACAGATCTCCCACTGAAAGCTGCGGCAATGGCGAGTCGAGATCCGGCAATCCCAGCGCGGCGAGAATCTCGCTCAAGACGATCCGCGCGTTGGCCGCCCAGGTGTAGTGCACGAGTCGCCGCACGGCAGCGCGGCGCAGCCGCTCGCGCAGCACGGAATCGCGCGCGGGACCGGCCAGCAACGCGGCGAGCGCGCCGGCATCGCGTGGATCGAAATACAGCGCCGCGTCGGCGCAAACTTCCGGCAGCGATCCCGCATCCGCCGCGATCACCGGGCAGCCGTTGGCCATCGCTTCCAGCGCTGGCAATCCGAATCCTTCGTAAAGCGACGGAAACAGCAGCCACGCCGCATGTGCGTACAGCGCTCCCAGATCTTCGTCGGGAACATATCCGAGCAACTTCAGTTGCTCGCCCGGCTGGCACGCGTCGCGGAAGATGCGCCCATCGGATTCGCCCGCCACCGCCACCGTCCAGGGCACCGGCGCCAGCGCCAGCGCGCGCGCCACGACGCCAAGATTCTTGTTTGGCTTGATGCTGCCGACCAGCAACAGGTATTTGCCCGCTTCGAGGCCATAGCGCGCGAGGACGGCCGCGGTGTCTCCGGTGGCGAGCGCGTGACTCCACCCTTCCCGGACCACCGCGATCCGGCGCGTGATGCCGTAATGCTTCGCGAGCTCGCGCGCGGAAAACTCCGACACCGTCATCAAACCCGAGACGCGCGTCTGCAGCATCGCGATCACGGCGTTCTGCACCAGCCGGTAACTCAGTGAAAAGCACTCGGGCATGGCGCGCACCGTGGCGTCGTGCACCGTGATCAACTGGTGCCGCTTGGCCACGGGACCGGAATAGTTGAAGTTGACCAGCAAGTCACCGCGTGCGTACAGCGGCAGCTGCACCTGTTCCCACAGATGTCCGCGCAGACCGGATAGTTTGGCGATCGAGATGTGGCGCAACGGCGGACACTCCGCGTCCGCCGGCACCGCCAGCACGAATTCGATGCCCGCGCCACGCAGGCGCGGCAACAATGCGTCGAGCGCCAGCAGCGACTCACGCGCGTACCGTTGCACACCGGTGCCACGCTGTGTGAGGAAGCGGCCGTTGAACACCACGCGGGTCACGCGACACCTCGGCGAGTCACGCGCACTTCCGGCGTGGCCGGGCGCGGCTTGCTGTCTTCGAACCACTGCGCATCCCTCTGCCACACGCCATTCACGCGGCGGAACAGCAGTGGATAGCCGTCGGCGGGCAGTCGCGCCGCGAGCGCCGCATAGTCGGCGGGCACATCGGGCTCGCGGGTCGAGCCGTCTTCCCAGGAAAGGAATTGCTCGGTCATCTTCCAGCCCACGGCCCAGCGGCCGGCGGAATCCGCGCCGGTAACCAGGTAGCCGCCGTCGGGGAATCGATACGCGCGATGCGGCTCGGTCGATTTCAGCAGCGCGGCCACGGATTTCGCCGTGCGCAATGCGGGCTTCGGCGCGAGGCTGCGCCGCACCAGGCCGAATCGCTGCTCGGCCTCCGTATCGGAATCGCCATCGTCGATGAGGTCGTACCACCATACGCCGCGGATCCACGGGCGCGTGCGCGCCAGCAGCGTGAACCTCGCCAGATACATGGCCGCTTCCCGCTCTTCCACGCCGTGTTTTCCCTTGTTAGTCGGCCAGCCGATTTCCGTCACGTACACCGGAATCTCGCGCTGCGGCTCGGCCTCTTTGAGCAGCGCGTGCAATTTGTCGAGGCTGACGATGGCGCCCTCGGGATTGATCTCGCGGCGAAACAAGGTGTAGCTGTGCGCCGAGATCGCATCGAGGTGCGCGAGCCCGCCCGCCGCGATGAGTGCGCGAAACCACTTGAGATCGACACCCGCGGTGACGCCCCCGATCACCTCTGCCTTGGGATTCGCGGCGTGAATGGCCGCCGCCGCGGGCTCGAGCATGCGCACGTACGCCTGCGCATCGCCGCGGTTGACCTTCGGCTTCGAACCGAAGCCCGAATTCCACTCGTTCCAGATCTCGAACTGACGCACCTGCCCCTTGAGTTCGCGCGCCATGAAGCCCGCGTATTTCGCGTATGCGTCGGTGGCGGCGCGCGACACGACCAGGCCGCCCCCGTCGTAGTGACGATTGCCGTATGCGAGCACCACCAAAGGACTCTGGCCGCGCGCCGCCGCACCGCTCATGGCAGCGCGCAGCTCGTCGAACTTGTCGGGGAAACGCAGCTTCCCGGGCTGACTCTCGATCGCACCCCAGAACGCATCGTCCCGGAAGCTGCCGAATCCGCCGTCGGCCATCAGGGACAACACCTGGCCGGCATTCCCGCGGCCTAGCGCCAGATGCGTGCACACGCCAAATTGAAACGCGCCGGCGCTGCGTGCCATGCAAAGGCCGAGCAGCATTGCGAGCACGATCCGTGCAATCACGAGGCAACCTCCGGGGCAGGCAGAGTCATGCGCCGCGCGCGCCGGTGAGACAGCAGCCACTCCCAGGCGACCGACACCGCGAGACTCCCGAGAACGGCCACGGCCGCGGTAGCTAGTCCCACGAGCACCCGCGGCAAGGTCGAGGACGGAACGACAATGAATGCCAATAGCGCCTTCTGGATCGACACATGCAGCAGGAAAATCGCCAGCGTGTGGCGACCCACGGTGGTAAACATTGCCGCGACCGGACGCAATGCCGTGAGCGCACGCGCCAGCGCCAGCGCCATCAGGCAGCCGCTGGCCGCCGCGAACACCGCAAGCGTCGGCGGTGTGAATACGCGCAAATTGAGATCCGTGCGCGAGCCCAGCGAGAACGCAAACACCAGGACTGCGGCGGCAACCACCAGCGGTTGCTCCACGCGGGCGCGCAAGGCGGGAGCGTCTTGCAAAAGCGCACCCACGCATACGAACAACAGGCAGACCGGCAGCAGGTCAACGCTCCACGGCAATCCCACCGGAGCTGCAAAACCCAGTGCACTCATGTCCGGCCCCATCGCCATGGGAACCGACAACACCACGAGCAGCGCGGCCGCCGAAGCGAATGCCCAGCGCGCCGTGCCACCGGGCAGCTTGCGCAGCACCTGGGTGGTTAGCTGCGCGAGGAACAGCGCCGGCAGAAACCACAGATGCGACCACGGAAGCGTCTGCCCCGTACCCCATGCGATGCCTGCCAGCAAATGCTCGACCGAGCCGCCGCGAGTCATCAATTTCAACGCGCCCACCGAGAGCGCGGCGATCAGGAATGGCAGCAGCAGCCGGTGTGCCAACTTCGACACCGCAGCACTCATGGAGAGTGACGGTTGCACCAGTCCGCTCAACAGGAAGAACAGCGGCACGTGAAACAGGAACAGCGCGTCGACGAATCCGGGAGCCGCACCCGCCAGCGCCGGATTGTGGCCGAGCACCACGAGCACGATCGCGATGCCGCGCGCCACATCGATCGTGACGTCGCGGGAGGCCGGTTTTGCAGAGGCGGTCAATGCGCCGGCCATAAGGCTGCCTCGCGAGAAGATTCCGGCGCCGTTGCGAGCACCTGGCGACGCAGATGCCCGGCCGCCGTGCCCGCAATGAGCCAGAACAAAGCCTGCACCACATCCGGAATGGCGATGAGCCAGACGATGAGAAATCCCGTTAGGCCCCAGCCCAGCTCGCGCGACTCGCGATCACCGGCACGGCGGCATTGGAGAATCAGCGTCGTGGCGAATGCCATGAAGGCGATGAACCCGGGTACTCCCGTGGTGGCTAACAAGGTTGCGCCGAAGCTGGATGCGCGCGTGGTGCCGATGCCCACGCCCAGCCCGCCGCTTTCGAAAAATGTCTGCAGCGCCAAATGATTCGCCGTGCTGCGTCCGACCCCGGAGCTGCTCTCGGCCTTGTTGAGCACGAGGTCATCGAGAATCGCACCACCGGTGTACCACTGGTCCGCGATCACGAATGCAACGCATACGGCAGCGAGCCCGAGGGCCACCTGCCACTTGGTGCTCGCGGCTGCCTCGCGATCCGCACACAGCCATACGCCCACCAGCGCTGCGAGCCCGAAGTACCCAAGCGACGAAGTCGACAGAAGCAGCACGCACAGGGCCAGAAGCCCGAGCCGCGTATTGCGTCCGCCGAGCAGGAAGATGCCGAGGCAACCGACAAAACTGTACCCGAGCAGCGAGGGCTCCCAGAACGTCGCGCTGATGCGCTTGATGTCGCCGGCCATCTGGTCCGGGAACTGACCGACGCCCAGGTTCGAATTGATGATCTCGCGCGGCCACGGCAATCCCGCGTAGAACGCCACCAGCTGGTAGAGGCCGAGCACGCAGGCGAATGCGAGACCCACGGCCACGCCGCGCAAAGCCCAGCGCAGCCCATCGTCGCGTGTGGCGACCAGCGCCGCCGCGATCGAGAACAAGGCGAGATTCAGTACCAGGTAGAACGCCTGGATGATGTTGGTGCCACCAGGCGCGACGTTGACCATGGTCGCGGCATTGAGCGCCCCGCGGCTCAACATCGCATGCGCCACGCCATTGAAGATGCGCGGCAACAAGAGCGCTCCCAGCACACCGATGACGGTGAACGCCCACAGCCACAGCTGGGGCGCGGACCACGGCTGATCCGCGCGCACCCGAGCGGCCGGATGCAGCCTGGACCGCACGTAGTGGAACATGCCGATGAACACCAGTAGATAGGCCGGCGCCATGCCGGCGAAACGGCCGCCCGCCGCAAGGTTGAACGGCGACGCGCCCTGCAGGAAGGCGGCAAATCCGGTCGCGGCCAGCCAGTGCGAGGGACTGCGCAACGACACCCACACCAGGATCGCGAAGAATGGCAGGAACGCGGTCAGTTCCATGAGTTGCGCACCGGCAGCAGCGGTTCATCGACCGGGCCGCGTATTTCGTTGGGATCCTGCAGCGTGTTTTCCGCGTGCGCCTGCTGCAGGAGGCGCATGATCTGCGCCGCCTTGGCGTTCCAGTCTTCGGCGCGGGAAACCTCGCGGCCGCGCGCCACCTGCGTTGCATCGCTGGCCAGCTCGAAGGCCGCGCCAACGGCGTGCGCAAAATCCGCGGGCGAAGCGGCGATGGACAAGCTGGGCATGACGCCGCCTGGTCGAAACGAGCACGACGCGGCCACGGCGAGGCCGGCGGCGGCGTATTCAAAAAGTTTCATCGGGCTTCTGCCGGCATTCGCATCATTCGCCGAGAACGGCAGCAGACCCACCGCACAGGCCTGGAGCAACCCGGGCAAAGACTCGTAGGGCACGGCGCCGGTGGCGTGGATGTTAGGCATCGACAGCGCCGCGGCGATCCGCTCCCCGCCCGGACCCGCAAGTACGAAGGTATGCGCCGGCAAAGCCCGCGCCGCTGCGCGCATCGATTCCGCGCAGAAGCGAGCGTCGAAAGCTCCCACGTAGATAGCCCGGCTGGCCCGTTGTCCCGGCAAGGTCCCCAGGTGCCCCGCCAGAGTCTGCGGTGTGGCGAAGCGCGCGTAGGCCACGCCATTGCCGATCACGTGCACTTGCCGCCCCGAAATTTCGCGCAGGTGCGCGGCGATCTGCTCCGAGGTGGCGACGAGTACCTCTGCGCGGCGGCACAGAATGCGCTCGGCATCGGTAATGCGACTATCGCCGCGCATGGCGGCGTACAAATCCGTGGCGCGGTACGCAAGCGTCGCCCGCGAGTGGCGCGACAGCGCGGCACCGAGCATGCGCGGCTCATCGACGATCAGCTGATCCGCCTGCGCGAGCTGCAATGAGCGCACGCTACGCAACGGCGCGGCCAACATCCAGCGCGAGTGGGCGTACATCAGCGCCTGGCTTTTACGCGCCAGCGCCCAGGGCATCAGCGCCAGCGGGACAACGTCACGCACGCCGTGATGGGTTTCACCGCCACGCAGAAATCGCCCGAAACGCCGCCGCATGAAACCGTCGCGCAGGCCGAGTACATGTGCCGGCGTCACGGGCGCACTGACGTGCAACACCTCGTGACCCCGCGCCGCGAGCGCCGTGGCCAGGTGATGTGACCCGACGACGAAATCGCCGCCCATCGCGGTATGACTCAGAAACACGATTCTCATGATGCGTTGCCCACCAACAGGTCGCGCGCGTTCGCCGGGAGCGCACGCACCAGCTGCGCGAGAAAGTCTTCCTGCAGTTCGAAGCGTTGCGGGGTTGCGCTGGCGGCGTCGGGCACGATCTGCGACACCCGCACCAGCATTCCGTCGACGAGGCGGCCACTCAGGCCCTCGGTGAAAATGTGCGCGCGCGTCTTCCACGCGCCGCGGCTATAGAGATCTCCGATGCGGATCCAGTAGCTCACGGTCTCCAGGCGGTCGGCGCCGCGCACCAGCATGCGTGCGCCGCGCGCGGGCTGCGCTGAAATGCCGGTCAGCGGCAAGTCGACCGGCGTGCGTCGCAGGACTTCGAAACCCTGCGCGGTGTAACAGAGCTCGGGCCGGTGAATCTTCACTTCCTGCCGTTGATGGCTGCCGTAGGCAAGCGCCAGCATCACGATGTCGCCGCGCGGATTGGTATAGCCGCGCATGAGCACATCGTCGTAAGGCGCTTCGCGGTCCGCCACTCCCGGTAACTGCGCGCGTGGATCGACCGCATCCGCTGCAAGCGGAATTTCACGCCACTCCGCAAACCTGACCGGCACCAGGCTTGCAAGCGGCGCGACCGTCGCGTGCTGGCGCACGCGTGGCGTGAGTTGCCATGCGGCGAGAGAGGCAATCATCAGC
>Ga0207675_100005970_pt1 | contig 11603 bp, 9 predicted proteins | sample KBSSwiS42_FD_184305 | JGI IMG/M metagenome (GOLD analysis project Ga0207675, IMG submission 184305) | Switchgrass rhizosphere microbial communities from Kellogg Biological Station, Michigan, USA - KBS Switchgrass S4-2 (SPAdes) (version 2) | ecosystem: Host-associated > Plants > Roots >...
CGACACGGGTGGCGGGCAGCGGCGTACGTGGTATCAGGCGCCGCCGTGATCGTGTTCGTCGTCGTGCTGATCTTCATGCGCGACCGGCCGGAGGATCTCGGGCTGCGTCCGTACGGCCAGCAGGCCGACGACGACACGAAGCGCGCGGCGGTGGCCCTCGCGCCTTTCGCGGCGCTCCGTCTGGCGATCCGCTCGCGCGCGTTCTGGATCCTGGCGGGCACCTTCTTCGTGTGCGGCGCCAGCACGAATGGCCTGATCGGCACCCATCTCATCGCCGCCTGTCACGACTACGGCATCCCGCAGATGCGGTCGGCGCAACTGCTCGCGCTGATGGGGTTCTTCGACATCCTCGGCACAACGGCGTCCGGGTGGCTCACCGACCGCTATTCGAGCCGCCACCTGCTGTTCGGCTACTACACGCTGCGCGGGGTGTCGCTGCTGTTCCTGCCGTTCACGCTGGCGAACGGGGCGGGCGGATTGGGCCTCTTCGCCGTGTTCTACGGGCTCGACTGGATTGCCACCGTGCCGCCGACGGTCAGGCTCACCGGCGAGGCATTCGGGCGGGAGAACACCGGAGTCGTCTACGGCTGGATCGGCGCGAGCCATCAGCTCGGTGCGTCGTTGGCCGCCTTCGGCGCCGGCGCGATTCGCACGCTGGCCGGCGACTACCGGATCGCGTTCTGGATCGCCGGCACGCTCTGCGTCCTGGCCGGCACCTCGTTTCTCACGATCGGCCGGCGCACGTTCGTGTCCAACCGTCCGATGACGCCTTTGACAGCCGCCACGGCCAGCTAGCTTCAACCGAGCGTCGGCCGCTCGCCTGAAAGGCTCGCGCTACTTAGGCGTGATCTCGACGAAACAGATCTTGTTCGCATTCGTTCCTGCGGCGCTGCGAATGGTGAGCCGGCCATCCGACACGCTCACCGTCGCCGTCCCCTCGACCCACCGCGATGCACTGCTCGACGTGCCGTTCACGGTGAGGACGCCCTCGACGGCGATCCGGTACAGGAGATCGAAATAGTCCGAGTCGCCGGCGACGGCGCGCACCAGGTAGGTTCCGTTTGGAACCGCGATCTCCCAGACTGCATCGGGGTTGGCCGGCCGCTGCATGTAGGCGAGCGTGTCGTAGCGCTGATCGGGCGACACCGGTGAATTGCGATCGCGCATCTGCGCCGAGTTGTCGGCGTTCCATCCGTAACTCTGACCGTTGCCGCGATCGCCGTAGGCCAGGCCGCCGTCCTGCAGGTATCCCGCCGGCACGAGTGCGGATGAGGGCTGGAAGTTGACACGGATCGGTGTCGGCGTCGGCGGCGGCGGAGGCGCGACCGGCGTGATGTCGACGAAACAGATCTTGTTGGCCGTCGCGCCTGCCGCGTTCCGAATCGTGATCCGGCCGTCGGAGACCGTGACCGTCGAGGTGCCCTCGACCCATCTCGACGCGCTGTTCGACGTGCCATTCACCGTCAGGACGCCCTCGACGAGGATGCCGTAGCTGGCATCGAAATACGCGGCATCGCCGGCCACCGCGTGGACCACGTAGGTGGCGTTCGGAACCGCAATCTCCCAGGACGCATCGGCATTCGGCGCCCGCTGCATGTAGGCCAGCGTGTCGTAGCGCTGATCGGGCGATTGCGCCGAATCGCGGTCGCGCATCTGCGCCGTGTTGTCGGCATTCCACCCGTAGCTGTAACCGTTGCCGCGATCGCCGTAGGCCAGGCCGCCGTCCTTCAAATATCCCGCCGGCACGGGAGCCGATGGGAGCTGGAAGTTGACACGGATTGTTGGTCCCGGCCCCGGCGGGGCCGAATCGATCGTGTACAGCAGCAATCCGGTCGACGAGTTCCCGGCCGGATCGACGGCGAGATACCGGATGGTGGTCGTCGCCGCGATCGCAATCGGCGCGGCGTATCGCGTGCTCACCGCTGCCGGCGCACTCCCGTCCACGGTGTAGTAGATGGCCGCCGGCTCCGACGCGACGAGCGTCACCGACTGCGCCGCGGTGAACGTGCCGGGCTTCGGCGTGGCGGTGACGGTGGGCGCGACGGTGTCGACCGGCACCGGTTCGGCGACCGTCACGGTCACGACCGCGGACATCGTCTGGTTGTTCGCGGCATCACGTGCCCGCGCTGCGAGCAGGTGCACGGACTTCGAGGCGTTCGCCGTGTCCCACGTCGCGGTGTACGGCGGCGTCGTCGACTCCGCGCCAAGCGGCGACCCGTCGAGGAGGAACTGCACGCCGACCACGCCGACCTCGTCTGCGGCGGTAGCCGCGACTGCGACCGCAGTCCCTGAGAAGACCGTCGCACCGCTTGACGGTGCCGTGAGTGAAACGGTCGGCGGCGTGCGATCACTATTGACCGTGACCGTTACCGCCGTCGCCGTCGCCGTGTTGTTCGCCGCATCCCGCGCGACGGCGGTCAACGTATGCACACCGTTGGCGGCGGCGCTCGCGTTCCACGTCATGGTGTACGGGCTCGAGGTCAGCTCGGCACCGAGGTTCGCCCCATCCAGCTTGAACTGCACGCCGGTGACGCCGGCATTGTCGCTGGCGGCCGCCGATACGGTGACCGCCGTGCCCGACACCGTCGCGCCGTCCGCCGGTGCCGTCATCGACACGGCCGGGCCGGTGGTGTCGGTGTTGAGTGCCGCGGTCATGACGTCGAAGTTCGTGTTCCCTTCCGTCCAGATCAACCCGATCTGGTTGCCCACCACACGCGGATACCCTGCAATGAAGCTCCGCGTCTGGGTGCCGCTGCCCGTGCCTGGCACCGTCGCCCATGGCGTCCACGCGGCGCCGTTGAACTTGCTGAACAGGATCGAGCTCGCGCCATCGGCGTTGATGGAGAAGAGCCAGATGTTCGTGCCGTCGCTCGCTCCAAACAGGCCGGCCCCGCTCCGGGACATCTGCCCTGCGGCGAACGAGGGCGGCGCGGGCGACATCGGGCTCCACGCGTTGGACGCCGGCAGGTACTTTGCGCCGTCGACGGCCGTACCGGAGGCATTACGGCGAAACGCGTAGACCGCCGCCGTGCTGACCGGCACCAGGGTCCAGTCGTTCGAATCGACGGTCGCATTGGTCGTGAAGACATCGCCGTTTCCGCCGCCGGCGGCCGCGATGTTGGTCCACGTGCCGTTCGCACCCGACCGCTGAAAGCGCAAGTTCGTCAGGTATGGCTGCGCCGCAGCGCCATTGCTGTAGACGGCCAGCATGACGTCGGACGCCAGCGGCGCGAATGCCAGCGACTTGCACTGGAAGGTCATCGACTTGTCGATGACTGCCGTCGTGTTGGGAGGCGAGGCGCCGACGCGGTTGCTGCCAAAGCCGTTGCTCCATGCCGCGCCGACATCCGCAGTCGTCGATCGCGCGGCGTTGCAATCGACCTCCTGGTCCATCGTGACGCTCGAATGATGGATGAAGCCGCCGGTCGAAACGCCGACCACGTTGCCCCACGACGAATGGGAGGGCGCCGCGCTCGGTGGATGCCCGGAGTTGTCCGGCCCCTGCCATTCGGACGCGGTGTTGGGCGAGCCCGGGTTGTTCCACGTTCCCCACGCGATCGACGTCGCTCCGAGCCGCGCCCGGATGTGGCCGTTCGACGATGTCTGGCCGTCGTAGGCGGTCGACGCGAACACGTGCGCGTAGTCGATGCCGCCGATGTTCAGCACGGCTGCGCCGAGCGAGCGTCCGCCGGCGAAGACCGAGTCGGTCGCGCCTCCGACATTCGCGAGATGCGGGCTCGGCGCCGCGGCGGTCCACGTCGTCGCCGTCAGGTTGGGACCACTGCTGTAGTAGCTGCGGACCGTGTGGTCGCCGAGTGAATCATGGGCCGACGACAGCGTGAACAGCCACCAGACGCCTGCATTCGGAGCGTAGACGAGATGCGACTGCGCCGAGTGGCCGGTCGCGTCGTTGAAGGTGCCCGCGATCAGACTCCCGACCTTCGCCGGTGTCGGCGATGTGTCGATCTGCGCCGTGGCGCCCGCCGCGGCATAGCCGGCGTCGGTGGAGAGCCATCCGCCGTTGACGAACGACGAGAGGCGCGCCCAAATCTTTCCGCCGGTCGTTGGCAGGCCGGCGACGGCCGCCGACACATTCGTCGTGACCGGTCCAGAGTAGAGCTCGTTGGTCCCCTGCGCCCTGCCGACGGTCAACTGATAACGCGATGCGCCGATGCCGGGATTCCAGTTGAAGATCTGATGGTCGGACGCGAGGGTCGAGCCGGGCGCCGGGCTGAGCAGCTGCGCCGGAGCCGGGGTCGGCGTTGTCGAGGAAGAAAAATCGAGCGCCCAGCCGGATCGGCAGGTCAGGTCGGGCAGTTCAATGCCTCCCAGGCTGACGCAGCCGGTCGGCGTCGTGCCGATGAATGGCCACAGGTAGTCGTACGCGGCCTGCGCGCCCGGCCAGCCGTTCTGGATGCCGTACATCAAGTTCAGTCGTGCTTCCGGTCCGTAGAAACCGGCGAACGGACGTTCCTGGCCAACCGTGCCGGACCAGATCTCCGCCATCGTGCTGAAGAAGGTGCCGCCGAATGCCGCCGGCGTGGACGGGTTCGCCGGGCCGACCGCAATCAGATAAGCGCCGGACTGCGCACGCGGGTAGTCCGGATCGCTCGTGAACAGCCGCAGGTGGAAGCGCGCGATCGCATCGCGGTGCGCCAGGCCGCCGACGAACCCGTGCTGATTGGCGCGGTCGATCGCGTGCGCCAGGTAGGCTTGTTCCCACAGCGCGATGTACTGGCCGCCGTCCGGACGCCTGTCGGTCCAGAGGATCTGAAAGGCGTTGGTGGCCGGGTTCTGCGAATACGTGTAGGTATCGAGCCACTGAAGGTTGTTGACGACCTTCTCTGCAAGATAGGCGTGCACCGGCGATGCCTCGGGGTAGTACGCGGCGGCGTCCGCCAGGTTGCGAAGGGCCCAGCCGAAGCCGCGCACTTCGTTGCCCTGGAGGATGCCCTGGGATCCGCGGACCCCGTCGCCGGGATACGTTCGCAGCATGCCGTAGTTGGCCCAGAAGGCCATCTCTTCGGCGTAGTAGCGATCGCCGGTCAAGAGGTACGGGACGAACGCGATCGACGGCTGGTGCGCGTTGTCGGGCAGGAGCGGGCTCTGGCCCGCGGCCGGAATGTCCGTCCCGTACTCGCGCATCGGCAGCGGCGTGCCGCTGATGTAATCGCGGCCGTCGCTCTGCGCACGTTCGTCGAGCCACAGGCCGGGGCGCTCGTCGAGCGAGACGAGCCGTTCGGTGCCAAGCCCGCTCCTCTTGCTGTGCTCCGCTTCGCGGACGTGAATCGGCCACGAGCCGGCAAGGTCGCCGTTGGCCAGCACGAACGCGCGTTGCGCCGGATCCTTGTGCACCAGATACCGCGCGGTCCAGTCGGGCAACGGCGCCAGTTCGGCGCGGCCGCTGTGGTCCGACATGATCGGGTCGAGCGCGCCGGATTTCAGGATGCCGAAATTGGCGGCGATCGGCGCGTTGACCACGTTGGTCACGACCGACGCCAGGTAGGCGGGCAGCGCTTTCGCCCGGTTGAATGCCGCCACATCCGGCGTCACCGAGGCGAACGCCGTCGAACCGGCGGCAAACGTTTTCCGCCACCGCGTCAGGTAGAAGTGCTGCACGGCGTCCTGGGTGAACACCGATGCGCCGTTGACCGCGATCGCGACGTCGTAGGTGATCGTCCCCGCGCCGGCGGTGTCGAGGTCGTTTTCGACCGACACATCAACACGGGCGGCGCCGTCGTTGTAGACCCGCGTGTCGAAGATCACGCGCACGAACGGATGCGCGCTGCCGTTCGCCGCCGACGCCGGCGCGACAATCGAGCGGCCTTCATAGACCAGCGGCCCCGACAGCCAGACGTCGCTGGCGGGCGCAGCCGGCAACGCCGCCGTGTAGGCGACGCCATCGATGGTCAGCACGACCGCGGCCGTCGGGAGATGGGGATCGATCGTGCCGGTGGACGGTAGCGCGGGGCTGATCGCGTAGCTTCCGGCTGTGGTCGCGTTGACGGTGACGATCGCGAATCGAATCGAGCCGTCCGGCCAGGTGTTCTTGACGTCGGTCTGCGTCGGCAGGCTCCCGACTTGCAGCCCGCCGGTCGCCGCGCCCGGAGGCAGCGCCTGGCCGAAGGTCGCCCATCCCGGGGTCAGACCCACGGTCGCCACCGGAGCGATCTGCGCGTGGAGCGCGGCCACGCCGGCGATGAGCGCGAGCGCCACGAGGAGCGTCGCGAGAGGATTGAGCCGCGGCTGCCGATTGGCGCGGAGCATCTGGAGGTTCGCGTGGATCATGGGAATATCCGGAGCGTCCCGGCCGATCGGCCACTGGCCGTTCAATCAGACGCGCGACTGTTTTTCGATTTGAGATGGTCGGCGTGCAAACCGGTCACCGGCCGTGCGGTCTCTACGGACAACCAGAGGCGCGAGTCCAATGAACCCTCAACGGACAGAACCGTAAGGGCTTGGGGGCTGAGAGGGGTCCACGAAAATCTCGACTGCAGATGAGCTGAAAAGACGAAGTTTGTCCAGTCGAGCTCTGCGGATCGCGACAAAAGTCGCCGCCCGTGGCGACCTGAGCAATAAGTCGCCGGCCTTCGGCGCGATCGAGGAAGAAGGCGGGGGAGAGGTCGGCCGCTGGCAGGGGCTAGGACTGAGGGCCCGGAGACTTCAGGGGCCTGATGCTGATGACGAAACTCTTCGAGCACGACCGGCAACTGAACGACCGGACGTCGGCCTCAGGCAACCCGTGCTCGTGGACCTCCGGCTTGCCACACCAAGGGCACGGCGGAGGCTTCGTATCGTCGTGGTCGTCCACGGTGGTCCCAATGCTAAGCCTGGAGAAGGCTGACCGCAAGTAGGCCGCTTCAGACTCGTCGAAAAACCGCGTCGGAGCCCCGCCCGCTGTCATCAGCATTTCATGTTCGCTCCGGTATCATCGGCCGCTTTGAAGCACGGTCCCTGGCGGTGATGGGCATTACCTATGAACGTGTCGATGCGGCGCGCCGGATCGTTGTCACCGTCATCGGTCCGCTATCCGCGGCAGACATCCTCAGCGTAGTGGATCGACAAGCCGACGAGGGCACCTGGGAGTACGGGTGTCTGTACGATAAACGTCTGATGACCAGCCGTCCGTCGACCGCCGATGTCGTGCCGATTGGCCGCTATCTCCAGCAGCTGGTGACGGTCCACGGGCCACGCGGTCCCGTGGCGGTCATCGCCGATCGTGCGGGCAGTCTGGAGGTTTATTCGCGGCTCAGCAAACATCTCGGGTTGCAGTTCGAGGTATTCGATGAGGTCTGGAACGCCGAACGCTGGCTGTTCCAGGCCGTGCTGAGGAGAGATCGCAGGTGACGCACCCTGACGAGGACCGTGAGTGGTGACGACCTTACGACGTTGGCGGCGCCGGCACGTGAATGGTGTGACCGGAGAGGTGATTCCGATCCCCGGGATCGGTTCGTGGGAGGTCTCCATGCTGAGACCCGAACAGCCCGCCGTACGACTTCCACAGCATTTTGCGCTGTTGACCGAGGCGCAGGCGTTCGCCGATCGGGAAGCGCTCGCGGTCCTGGATCACGATTGTTCCCGATGCGAACAGTGGACCGCGGTCACCGCGGTCAAGAGGCGGCGTTGATGCGGGACGGGTGGACATCCAACCATCGGCCGATCTCATTTCGACATCGACCGTGAGTTCGCTTTTCGCAAGCAGCGCTCGACCTCCGCGCTCAGTCTTTCGGGATCGACGGGTTTTCGCAGGATACAGAGATTGGCGGACTCGACGAGATCGCCGGGATCGCCGGTCACCACGAGAATCGGAATGTGCTTCGTCCGAGCGTTCGCAGATAGATCTCGCTGCACGTCGTGACCGCTGAGACGCGGCAGGCCGAGATCCAGTACCACGAGATCCGGACGGTCTGCGTCGATTTGATAGAGCGCCTCGATGCCGTCGCTCACGGGGATCACGTCGAAGCCTGAGACCAGCAGGGCCGCTCGATAGAGTCGCAGCAACTGGGGATCGTCTTCGACGACGAGAATCCGCTTGCTCCGATTCGGTGTCACGACGTAATGCAAGGTAGGAACAACGTTGGCCCTGTTGTGTCTTTAAAGATTTCAGGATACCGACTTGTGGCTATTTGTAACGTTAAAACAGCAAGCGGGGTGCCAATTCGCGCGAGACTGCTGAAATGGGGGCTGGACGAAGAGAGTTGGGTTTATTGGATGAAAATGGAGCCGGCGATCCGGGTTGAACGGACGACCTGCTGATTACGAATCAGCTGCTCTACCACTGAGCTACGCCGGCCAGGCGTGAACGGACTGACATTCTACCACGCGCTTACGCCCCCTCCGGCTGCTTGCATGCGGTGACTCCGGCCGATGGAGCGACTGTCAACCCTAACGAAGCTCGGTCCAGACTTCGCGGCGCACGAGGTCCCGCATGCCGGCGGACCGTTCGCTGTTCGCCTTCCGCCTGGCCTCGTCGGGCACGATGCGCAGCGTCGCGGCATCGAGCCCGGCCGCGAGCGCCTTTTCGGCCGCCGCGTCTTTGAGCCGGAAAATCCGCAGGTGCGTCCAGTCCGTGGTGGTGCCCGGGGCAGGGTTGACGGTCCGCACTTCCTCGAACACCCCGGCCTTGCGCGCGTCTTCGTCGATCAGCTCGGCGACGGTCTTGATGTACTGGTTGTAGGCGTCGAGCTGGCCTGGCTTCGCGCGCCAGTAATAGGCGACGAACACGGCGCCGTTCGCCGCTGCCGGCTGGGCGGCCGCGGGCGCGACGGGCGACAGCAGCGCGAGCGTCAACAGGGCGAACGCGACCGATTTCATCATCACGACCTGGCCTCGGGCGAGATCTTCAAGTTGGTCTCGGCGTCCTCTTTGGAATCCGCGAGCCGGAACGCCCGGTAGCGCTCCTCGAGCCACGTCTTCAGGCCCGCGCCGCGCCGCGACTCGAGCTCCTCGAAACAATCGTCCATCAACCCCTTGAAATGCTCAGGGTGCCGCACCGCCGCGCCGCCCAGCGCGTACCAGATGTCGGCCAGAGGTCCGTCTTCGATGCTTTGAAAGCGAATGTCGGCCATGGTCGCGAGTTCCTATCGTCCAAAATACGTATCGGTTTTATCGATCCAGTCCTGCCGGATTGGCGTGAACACGTCGATGACGAGTGTGTCCTCGAGCACCTCGACGCCGTGCGGCACCGTGCCGGGAATGACCAGCACCTCGCCGGCCCGCACGATAATCTCGCGGCCCTCGATGGTGAACTTCAACGCGCCGCCGAGCATGATGCTGACCTGCTCGTTCTCATGCGCGTGCATCGCCACGACGCCGCCGCGCTTCAGTTCCAGCTGCGCGACGGTGATGCGTTCGCCCATCAGATACCGGCGCGTGATGAACGGGTTGATCGCCTCCGCGGCGACGTCGCTCCAGCGATGATGTTCGACGGTTGTTGTGGGCATCGCACACTCCTCGATCTCTTCAGTGTCAACAGGCTCGAGCGGCCGCTCGTGATCGATCCGCGGCGGCCGGTATTGTATAAGCGTTATGGTATTCTACATGGCTGAACTAGATGGCTGAGACCGAGCGGAGCGGACTATTTGCGGTGCTGCACACCTCGAGCGTGCTCGAAGGCCGCGTCGAAGCCAGGCTGTCGGAGATCGGCCTGTCGCTGGCGAAGCTCGCCGCCCTGCATCGGCTGAGCGAAGCGGGAGAATCGTTGCCGCTCGGACAACTCGCCGAGCGGCTGTCCTGCGTCAAATCCAATGTCACCCAGCTCGTCGATCGCCTGGAAGCCGATGGGCTGGTCAGCCGTGCGTCGGATCCGAACGACCGGCGATCCCGGCTTGCGGTGCTGACCGACGGAGGCCGCACGGCCTACGAGAAGGGCCGCCAGATCAAGGACCAGGCGGAGCGGGAACTATTCGGCGCGCTGACGGCGTCTGAAACCTCGACGCTGCATACGCTGCTGGCCAAGCTCAAGGGATGAGCTGTTTTTTTGGCGCGAAGGTTCACACATAGACTACGCAGCTGTTCAATGAGGAGACCGAGATGACGACGTTGACGAGAACGCCAGAGAAAGCGGTGACCATAGTCGCGTGGACGCTGCAGATTCTCTGCGCGGCGATGTTTGTTTTTGCCGGTGGCAGCAAGCTCGTCGGTGTGCCGGCGATGGTGCAGACCTTCGAGACCATCGGCGTCGGGCAGTGGTTCCGCTACGTGACCGGCGGGATTGAAGTGATCAGCGCGGCGCTGCTGCTGGTGCCCTCGCTCGCTTTTTTCGGCGCGCTCGCGCTGGTGGCGACGATGGTCGGCGCCGTGATCACGCACCTGTTCATCGTCGGCGGCAGCCCCGCTCCCGCGATTGTGCTGCTGGCGGCGACCGCGACGATCGCCTGGCTGCGGCGGCCGGCGTCCCTGAGGTAGCGCGCCGGGCGCGTAGGGACGAGCCGCGTCGGATAGGGATGAGATCGGGTTTGCGACGCTCCGCGCGCTGCGTTACGATAGGAGGTTCCGTTCACTCACAAAATCGCCACAGGGGTCGAACAACCGAGCAATGCCCGACGCTGTCGTTTCCGGGGTCGCCGAAGCCGCCGACCTCGTCGTGCGCGGGGCGCGCACGCATAACCTCAAGAACATCGACCTGAACCTGCCGCTCGGCAAGCTGATCATCGTGACCGGCGTCAGCGGCTCGGGAAAATCGTCGCTCGCCTTCGACACGATCTACGCGGAGGGCCAGCGGCGGTACGTCGAATCGCTGTCCGCGTACGCCCGCCAGTTTCTCGAGCGGATGGAGAAGCCCGACGTCGATCGCATCGACGGCATCTCGCCGGCAATCGCCATTCGTCAGAAGAACAGCATCCGCAACCCGCGATCGACCGTCGGGACGACGACGGAGATTCACGATTACATGCGGCTGCTGTACGCGCGCGTCGGCCGGACCTACTGCCGCAGCTGCGGCCGCGAGGTCGTGCGCGAGACGGCCGAGGTCGTCGCGCGCCAGCTCGGGGAGCTGGCGCCCGGGACGCGTTTGCTGATCGGATTCGATCTTCCTGTGCTCGACGTGTCGGTGCCCGGCGCGGAGGCGATCGAGGTCGACGAGCTGGCCGAGCAACCCGAGGAGGATGCCGCGCCGGCCGAGCGGGAACCGAAAGGCTCCCGGCAGGCGCAAGCCGAGCGGGCCGATCAGGCCGTCGCGGCGACGATTGCCGGCCTGCGCAAGAAGGGCTTCGCCCGCCTGCTGATCGACGGCACCGCCGTCGGGATCGAAGACGTCGACCCCGCGTCGCTGCGCGATCGCGCCGTGGTGCAGGTGATCGTCGATCGCGTGCAGATCAGCGGCGAGGATCTGCGGCAGCGGCTCACCGACTCGATTGAGATGTCGTACCTCGAAGGTGGCGGCTCCGCATGGGCGGTGGAGCAGTCGTCAGTCGTCAGTCGTCAGTCGTCAGACGACAGTCGTCAGTCCCCGATCGTGCACCTGTTTTCCGAGCGCTTCGAGTGCCGGCAGTGCGCCATCGCCTACGAGGATCCGCAGCCGCGCCTCTTCTCCTTCAACAACCCGTTCGGTGCCTGTCCGACGTGTCACGGCTTCGGCAACATCATCGAGCTCGACATGGCTC
>Ga0207675_100005974_pt1 | contig 11599 bp, 7 predicted proteins | sample KBSSwiS42_FD_184305 | JGI IMG/M metagenome (GOLD analysis project Ga0207675, IMG submission 184305) | Switchgrass rhizosphere microbial communities from Kellogg Biological Station, Michigan, USA - KBS Switchgrass S4-2 (SPAdes) (version 2) | ecosystem: Host-associated > Plants > Roots >...
CGTTCTGAACTTCAACGGCCGGGCGTGGCTCGGACCCTGCCTCGAGGCCGTTGCCGCGCAGACAGGCGCGCCGGCCTTCGAGACCATCGTCGTGGACAACGCGTCGACGGACGGCTCGGCGTCTTTCGTTCGCGAGCGGTTCCCGTCCGTCGGCGTGCTCGAGACCGGCGCGAACCTCGGCTTCGCCGCCGGGAACAATGCCGGAGCCCGCATTGCCGAAGGACGGCTCCTGGCGTTCCTCAACAACGACACCGTCGCTGCCCCGGAGTGGCTCGCGCACCTCTCTCGAGCGCTCGACGCGCGCCCGTCATTCGCGTTGGCGACGTCGCGTATCGTCCAGATGGACGATCCCGCGCGAGTGGACAGCGCCGGCGACGGCTACCTGCACGCGGGCGGCGCCTACAAGCGCGGCCATGGCGCGGCGGCTGCCGATTACACGCAGCCGGCAGAAGTCTTCGGCGCGTGCGGCGCGGCGTTCATGATTCGGCGCGAGATCTTCGAAGCGCTTGGCGGCTTCGACGAGTCTTTCTTCATGGTGCACGAGGACGTGGATCTGTCGTACCGCGCGCGGCTGCTCGGTTTCAACTGCTGGTACGCGGCCGACGCGATCGTTCGTCACGCCGGCAGCGCCACACTCGGGCGTGCGAGCCCGAAAGCCGTCTTCTACGGCCAGCGCAACCTCGAATGGACGTGGATCAAGAACACGCCGTCGCCGCTCATCTGGCGATCGCTGCCCGCCCACATCGTCTATTCCATCGCGGGTGTCGCGCACTACGCGAGGACCGGCCGCCTGCTGCCCGCTCTTCGCGGCAAGCTGGCGGCGGTCGCCGGGCTGCCGGCCGCGCTCCGGGCCCGGCGCCGCATCCAGTCGAGCGCGCGGCCGACTCGTCCGCCCGAGGACCTGATGGCGCGCGGCTGGCTCGCGCTGAAGCGATCCGAGAAACGAGCGGGCCGTCGTTGAGCCGGCGAATGCCTTGCTAACGGCCTGCGAGCGCCTTGCCCACCAGCAGAACGACCGGGGCAGCCGGAGGAGACTGGACACGTAAATCGACGCGCTTGAATCTCGGCCCTTCGCGGTCTTCGGGCACCACCAGCACGAGGTTGTACCATCTGTCCGAGGGGACGTTGACGACGTTGGCGAGCCGGCCATCGAGGCGCACTTCGACTTGCAGCAGCGCACCGGACGTGGCTGCGCGCAGCGGCAGCGTGACCCATCCCGCCTGGGCCGGCACGAACAGCGTGCACTGGACCCCAGCCTCGCGATAACGAACACCGTCCTCGCTCCATCGCCAGGCGGACAAATCGATCCCGACGTGTTCCAGATTCGTGTCGGCGATTTGCCACCGCGCGCGGAGTGGAAGCGTCACGATGAGCGTCGCGATGACGGCGATGAGGACGCGGGTGTACACGCGCGGCGTCCTGCCTCGTTCCAGAACGGCGGGTCCCGATCCGGCGGCGGCCCCGAGCAGGATCCAGAACGGCCCGGCGACCTCGGGAACCAGGAGGGGATGGCCGGCGAGGCACGTGAGGAGGAACGCCAGCAGGCCGGTCGCCATTCCCCAGGCGAGGCGGTCGGCCCCGGCGGACTCGAGGGTGGACCGTGTGTTCCTCGCGGCGATTGCCAGCATCCATACCAGCGCGCCAAACCCGACCAGGCCCAGCTCGGCGAGGACTTGCACCAGATAGTTGTGCGCATTCTCGTTTCGCGCCGGCGGAAAAATGGCGATGAGCTCCGGCGAGCTGAATTCCCCCGACCGCTGATAGAACTCGCCGATGCCGATGCCGAAGACGGGATGCGACGCGAACATGCGCACGCCGGTCCGCGCCAGTTCAGTCCGCACGCGCAGCGCGATCGACGGAGACTGTTGGGTGGCGCGCGTGGGCAGGAACAAGATGCCGATGGTGACGCTCACCAGCGCCGCCGCCACGAGCGCCACGCGCAGCGCTCTACCCGACCGGATGCGGCGCCAGAGCGGCCCGGCGAGCGGCAGCCACGCGGCGAGTCCGCCGGCGATCAGCGCCGCCCGTGAACCGCTCAACCACAGTCCCGTCGCCACCACCACGGACGCTGCGGTCCAGGCGGTCAATCTCCGGCCGAGGCTCAGGGCGAGCGCCACGGCGAGCGCCATGACGAAGAACGAACCGGCGGCGTTGACATCCGCGTACGCCTCGTTGAGGCGCAACGTCACGAGATACTGCGCAAACGCCTGCAGCGGCGTGGAACTTCGGAGTGCCGCACCGATGATCCGCCACAGGGTCACGCCCGCGGCCGCGGTTGCGCCGGCGACGATCGCCCGCCCCGCACGGGCGGCGAAGGCCGGCAGCGATCGCGCGGAATCTGCGGCCGCATGCAGCAGCAGCAGTCCCCCGAGCACGAGCACGGAGGCTGATACGGCTGGAACGATGCGATGAGGGACGAAGAAATCCCCGGTGACCGTGCGCCAGAGCTCGGCGCGAAAAGCCCGTGTGCCGAGACGCTGGTCGACGACCGCGAGCTGGACCGCCATCGATGCGACCACGATCGCCGCCAGGCCAAGGACCGCCGTTACGAGCGCAACATCCGGGGCGCGTCGTTCGCGTACCGCCACGTGCGCGAAGTACCCCGCTCCGAACGCGACCACCAGGCCGTCGGGCCACGTGAAACCGGTCGCCCACATTTGGCCGGCCCATGACGAGACCGGCAAGGCCGCGGCGACGAGCAGGAGCGCGTGGTCAGGACGCCATGCCGACACGGCCGCGAGTGCCAGCAGCACCGCGGCCGCCGGCGCCGGAATCGCGGCGGCCCTGATACCGGAGACGAGCAGAATGAAAAGGCATGCCGCGGTGACGGCCGGGACGGGCCTCGGCAGTCTCATGCGACACGATCGCCGCCGGCGGACATCATCGCCCGTGGCTCCCTTGTATGTTCACGAAAGAGAGAGAGTACCACCGAGCGTGCGGCCGAAGGAAGCCATGACGAGGCACGCTTCGGCACGGCAGGCACGCGTGCGAAGTGGACGTCCTCGGAGTGGGGGGGTAGTATCTACGTACTCTGCCAGTGCGCGGCCCCACCCGATGATGCTTTCCGTGCTACGCGCCGTCCTCGCGGCGGCGATCGGCGCCGCGGCCGGCCTCGCGTGCCTCACGGTCGCCTACACCATGCATCCGGATCTCACCGCGGAAATGGATCGAGATCTGCCGCGGCCGGTCGCTTCGGGGTTCTACCCGTTCGAACGCGCCGGAAGCGAGACGTTCGCGTGGACCTCGCGCCGTGCCGACCTCACCCTCTCAGGGCTCAACCGGGCACTCCCATGGGGCTGCTCGCTGCGGTTTCGAGGAGGACGGTCCGACACGCTGTCGCAGCCGCTGGTCCAGGTGACGGTGGATGGCGTGACCGTCGCGAGCCGGACCGCAACCAACGACTTTCAGGAGGTGCAGGTCCCGGTGCCCGCGCGTCTCACACACGGTCTGACATTGAGCATCTCGAGCTCCACGACAGTCGTGCCGGGAGCCGGCGATCGACGCGAGCTTGGTGTTCAGGTCGATCGGTTGGTCTGCCGTCCCGAGGCCGCGGGTCTCGTCCTGCCGCCGCGACGGGCCATCGGCGCCGCGGCGCTGGCCGGCGCCGTGTTCGGCGCCGCGCTCGGTCTTGCGGGCACCGCGCTCGGCGGTGCCGCAATCGCCGTCGTCTTGGTGGCGGCCGGCCAGGCCGTGCTGCTGTCATGGGGGCCGGCGGCGTACGGCACGTTTCCCGAAACACTGGTTCGACTGGCGGTCTGGGTCAGCCTGCTGATGGCGGCGGCGCTGACTCTGATGAGGAGCGCCGGACAGCCCGCGCGGTTCGTCGTGATTTTTTCGGCTGGCGCGTTCTATCTGAAGCTGCTCGGCCTGCTTCATCCCTACAAATCGCTCGTCGACGCCGTGTTTCACGCGCACCGCCTCGAGTGGGTCATGGAGGGCCGCTACTACTTCACGCAGCCTCTCTCGAGCGGCGTGGATTTTCCGTACGCGATCGGCTTGTATCTCTTCGCGGCGCCGTGGGCGATGCTCACCACCGATCACGTCACGCTGCTGCGCACCGTCGTCTGCGCCGTTGAAGTCGCCGCCGGCGCGCTGTTGTACCTGATGATCGTCCGCATCTGGGGCGACAAACTCGCCGGCGCCCTGGCGGTCGTTCTCTTCAACGTCGTCCCGCTGCCCTACGGGGTCGTCGGCAGCGCGAACCTGACGAACGCCTTCGGCGAGGCGATCGCGCTCGTCGCGGTGGCGGCCGTGGCGATCTGGCCGCTCCAGCGCGCCCACTTCGGTCAGCTGATCGCGTTGTTCTTCCTGTGCGCGCTGGCATTTCTGTCGCACATCAGCACGTTCTCGCTCCTGCTCTCTACGCTCGTCGCCGCGGCGTTCTTCTACTACCGGAGCGGTGAGCCGGACCTTCGTGCCACCGCGCGGTGCGTCTTCGTCGTGACCGTGGCCGCCGCCGTCTTCGCGGTGGTGACGTACTACGGGCACTTCGCCGAGGTCTACAAGGCGGGGCTGCGCGCGCGATCGCACACCGCAGCTTCTGGCGTGCCCGGCGCATCGGCGCAGGCTGACCCGGCGGGTCCGGCTGACCAGGCGGTTCCGATCCGCGGTGGAGCATCGCTCCCCGCGCGAGCCGCCAACGCGCTGGCTCTCACCGCCTCGGCCCTCGGCTGGCCGATTCTGATCATGGCCGCCGCCGGTGCGTGGCTGCTGATGAGCGGCCGTGTCTGGGATCGTCTCGGCATGGTCGTCGCGGCGTGGGCGATCGCGTATGCCGCGTTCCTCGGCGTTGGCGTGCTCGCGCCGGTCGCCGCACCGCTCCAGCGGTATGCCGCGGAGTTCGTCGCCCGCGTCGTGCTCGCGACCTTCCCGGCCGCCGTCATTCTCGCGGCGCGCGGAACGGCCTGGGCGTGGCGCGGCCCGACGATCTCGAAGGTGGCGGCTGTGGTCATGATGCTCGGGGCGTGCGCCGAGGGCGTGCGCTACTGGGTGGGCTGGATCCGATGACGTACTGACGCTGATAACTCCCAAAAAAACCAATACCCAACTCCCAAAGTGTCTGAGGGTGAAAGTCGCAGCGGATTGCACCCAGCTGGTACGATCCATGCGCTTTGGGAGTTGGGCCTTTTTGGGAGTTGGAAGTTGACTCTGTTTGCCCTCGCGTCAGCGGGCCCCTGGGCTCGTACGAGGATCAGCGATCGCCGGGTTGGCTGATGTCCCAGATGACGATGCCCGGTCCGGGACGCTCGAGCGCAGGATCGATCCGTGCCGCGGTGTTGTGGTGAAATGGCGCCACCAACAGGCGATCGGCCGGCCCGACGTCGGATCGATACGGCGTGAACTCAGCGATGCGGCGGCCTTCCCGATCGAGCGCCGACACGAGCGGCCGGAGCCCCGGATTCTCGACGTTCTCCCTTTTCAACACGACGTAGTCAATCTTGAGATCCCGGAGCGGCTTCAAGCCGACATTGCCGGAGAGTTCCCGCGGCGAGATGTAGATCTTCTCAGCATCTTCTCCGCCGTCTCCCAGGTATATCAACCGATACGCCGGCGATGGGTACGGATCGAGGCCGAGCATCAGCTGGTATTTGATCGAGGCGTTCGATTCTGAACCGAGGTTGGCGCGAAGCGCCTCGATCAGTCCCTCGCGCGACGGACGCAGCGGCGCGCTGTAGGGCTGCACCAGGAAGGACGCGCCGGCAGGCACGTGCGCCTCGATGTAATCGCGCGCAAGCGCCCGGGTGTCCGCCTGGTTGAACAGCAGATCCGTCCTGAGGCTGCCGAGGAACCCCGGGGTAGCGGCCAGCGCGACCAGCGCCGTGGCGCCGATCGGGCCGGCACGACCGAGCCGCGCCGCGCCGCGGATGACCGTGAACGCGGCCGCGAGCGCCATGAACGGCAGGACGACGTTGAGATACCGGCTCTGCGGCACCGTGTTCGCGACAAATGCCAGGAAGGCCAGCGTGAAGCTCACGAGCACCACCCCGCGCCGCCAATCGGTGACGATCGCCCACACGCCACCGACGGCGGCCGCGAGGCAGACGGGCCAGCCGACTGCGTCGGTGAAGAGGATGCGCGCGTAAGGGACGAGCGCGCTGAACGTCCCGCCGACCAATGCGCGATCGACGTCGATCTCGCGAACGGCGGTGATGTCGCGTGCGGCGATCTGCGGTTCGAACAGCAGGAACGGAGTGCCGACGAAAAACCCGGCGACGGCTGCCGCGGCGGCTGCGCTGAGGAGGCGGGCGGATTCCTGCCAGCGGCCCGACCGGGTGAGATCCGCCACACCAACCGCGACCAGCGAAAGCGCGATGAACGCGACGTAGTAGTGCGTGGAGACGGCGAGCCCGGCCAGGAATCCGGCGAGCAGCCAGGTCCTCGTCCGCGCCGCGGCGGCTGGATCCACCACGATTCGTGCGAGGGCGACGTGGGCCAGCACCACCATCAGGGCAACGGGGACGTCGAGCTTGACGTAATGCGCATCACGGACCGCTATGGGGGCGACCGCGAGGAACGCCGCAGCGGCGAGACCCGTCGCGGCGCCGTACAGACGACGCCCGACGTAGTACAGCGCGACAACCGTCGCGGTACCGCACACGACGGACATCGCCCGTCCCGCGAGAAACAGGCGCGAGGGATTCGTGAAAAACTCCCGCTGAAACGCCCCGAGCGAGTCGAAGAGGCCGAGGACGCGTCCCACCAGGAAGAACGCGCTCTCCCAGAGGAACAGCGCATAGAAGTACAAGGAGGGGTACAGGAAATTGTGCGGATTCGGATCGCCCTTCGCGAACGCCAGTGCGCGGTTGAGAATCGGGGTCTCATCCGGATTGAAGACCGCCGGCAATCCGTAACCCAGGGCGAACAGTCTCAGCGCGAGTGCCAGCAGACACACCACGCCGAGGCCGATCGTCTCACGATTCACTCGCATCGTTTTGGAAGGTGATGGCGGTTATTCTATCGCGCTCTGGCTCTTCAACGTCAGGTCGAACGACCCCACCGCCAGCTGCGCCTGCATGCGCACGGGCAGCTTCCGCTCATCGTCCGACACCCACAACGTGAGCCGCCGCGCTCCCGCGGCGTTGCTCGACGGCGGCACCGGCGTGATCCGCCACGCGCGCAGGTCGCCGATGCCGGTCTTGACCGTCTCGACTGCCCCCACGTTGATCTCCACCTTGTAGCTCTGTCCCGCGTCGCAGACGGAGACCGAGAACCGGTCCCCCTGCTTCAGCGGGATCGAGCGCAACCGGTAGAGCACGCCGAGCGCATCCTGCGAGTCGGCGGCAATCGCGAGGTCCTTCTTCGTCACCGTCCCCGCCTGCACTTCGTAATGCGCTTTCTTCCGCGCGTGATCGAACATCGTCACCTTGATCCGGTGCCGACTGCCTTCCTCGCTGTAAATGGATCCGCGCTGAGGCAGCAGCGAGTAGACGTCGAGGAGCGTGTCCGCCTTGTAGTAGACGTCGTAGAGCTTCGACAGCAGCCGCGTCGGACGGCCCTCGGCGACGATGTAGTACGCGTCGGAGTTGTAGGAAGGCTTTTTCTCTTTGACCGAGAGCGTGGCGGAGCCGGCCGTCAGGAACGAGGACCACGAGACCTCGTAGGTCAGCGTTTCGCCGGCCGCGAACGGCACGGCCTGTGGTGAACGCTTCACGGCCGTCGGGCGCGGCTTCGCAGGCGGCTTTCCGGGCTGGGCCGCAACGCCGGCGCCCATCGCCACGACGAGCGCGATGGCCGCCCGGAGCCCGGAACCTGGATGCATCACGCGGTCTTGTCTCCGATGACGGCGTAGTCGAGATACGTGAACATCCGCGCGTTGAGCTTTTCGACGTTGGCGTTGAACGCCTCGGTCAGGTCGCCGAGCGCCGCGCTGCCGCCGGCGGGGACGGCGATCGGCTGCAGGCGATCCTGCTGCGGCACCGGCGAGCGGAACTCGATCGCGGCCTTCGTGAAGCCGCTGGCGACGACGAGGTACTTCAGCGTCTCCGGGTGCAGCGGCAAGACGTGCGTGATGTCGCGGATATAGCTGTCGAAGAACGCGATCCAGCAGGCGGGGTTCAGCGTTTCGAGCACCAGGCGGCCTCCCGGCCGGAGCTTGTGGAACGCCAGCTCGAGAAACCGCAGCAGGTAGCCTGGCTGCAGGTGCTCGACGACCTGCGCGGCGAAGATTCCGCCAAGTGACGCGTCAGGGATCGTCGACAGGTAGCCGACGGCGTCCGCTTCGGTGACATCGAGGCCACGCGCCCGACATCCTTCCGCCATCTCGTGGTTCAAGTCGATGCCGCGCGCACCGATACGGTGGGTGGCGAGGAGATCGAGGAACTCGCCGCGCCCGCAGCCCACGTCGAGGACGTCGGCGGCGCCCTCGAAAAGCGGAAGATACGACGCGAGCCGCTCGGCGATGACCTCGCGCGAGCCCCGGAACTGATCTTCGAAGCCGACGTATTTGTACGCATCGAGGGCCCCGGAGAAGGCATCATCCGAAGGCGCCGGGCCCATCCGGCCGTCGGCAGGAACGGTCGGAAAGGCATCCTGGTCCACTCTGGCGCGCACGGAACGCGCGCCGGGGACTCCGGGGCTCTCGACCACACGCTTCAGCGTCATGAAGCCCTGCTGCACGACAGCGAGCGTCGCACGCAGCTCGTCCTGGGCCGCGCCGAGCGACGTGGCGCGCGAATCGTAACGATGCTCGCGCGCCGCGAGCGATTCCATCCTCTTGTCGACGTTCTCCGCGAGGCCGCTGAGCGAAGCGTTGAGCACCAGCGCGCCCGTCGCCGCATCACGATCCTTCGTGTCCACGTATGCGGTGATCTGCTGCAGGTAGCCGATCAACCGCGACTGGAACTCGGCGTACGCGGCGAGGTGCTCGCCGAGCGCGTTCACGATCGCGTCGGCCGCGCGGTGCGCGTCGCGTTCGGCCGCCGCGGTGCGGTTGAGGTGATCGACGAGGAGCGAGTTGAACGTGAGCTGCCGCTGCAGATACGGCGCGACGACGCCCCAGACGAAGCCGGTCAGCTTGCGGCGGAAGCCGGACGCCTGCGGCGGCGCCGGCAGGATGTTCCAGGCCTCGTTGAGGGCCGTGATCTGGTGATCGTCGAGGCCGGACGCCGGGCGCGGCAGCGGCGGCGGCGCCCGCAGGGTCCGGTCGAGCGCGGTGAGGGCTTCGTTGTAGCGCGCGTCCGCGGCGTCGCGTTCCTGTTTCAGGCGCCGCAGGACCGCTTCGAGCGGTTCGTGAGACTGGTCCGCCATCAGCCGCCCGCGCGCCCTCCTGCCGCGGAGCTCGCGGCGATGAGCCCGTCGACCGGACTGCTCGCGGAGGCGTGCGGACGCATCGGAATGCGCCCGGCGCGAAACGCCAGCCGGCCGGCCTCGACCGCCAGCTTCATCGCGCCGGCCATCGCGACCGGATCGGCCGCGAGCGCAATCGCGGTGTTCATCAGGACGCCGTCGGCGCCAAGCTCCATCGCGATCGCCGCATCGGAGGCGGTCCCGACGCCGGCGTCGACGATCACCGGCACGCGCGCCTGGTCTTTGATGATCCGGATGTTGTTCGGGTTCTGGATCCCGAGCCCCGAGCCGATTGGCGCGCCGAGCGGCATCACCGCCGCCGCGCCCGCTTCCTCCAGCTTGCGGCAGATCACCGGGTCGTCGTTCGTGTACGGCAGCACGACGAAGCCTTCGCCGACGAGGACGCGGGTCGCCTCGAGCAGGGCGATGTTGTCGGGGAAGAGCGTCCGCTCGTCGCCGATCACCTCGAGCTTCACCCAGTTCGACAGCCCCACCTCGCGCCCGAGCCGCGCCGTCCGGATCGCATCGTCCGCGGTGTAGCACCCGGCGGTGTTCGGCAGGATGAAGATGCGCTCGCGATCGATGTAGTCGAGGAGCGATTCCTTCGTGCGATCGGTCAGGTTCACGCGCCGCACCGCAACGGTGACCATGTCGGCCCCCGACGCGGCGTGCGCATCCGCCATGATCGCGTGCGACGGATACTTGCCGGTGCCGACCACAAGGCGCGATCGGAACGTTTTCCCTGCAATGATGAGCGAATCGGAATTCATGTCTTTAAGGTTCCACAGGGTTCCGCGGGGTTCCACAAGGTTCCGCAGGGTTCAGTTCTACGGGGTTCCACGGGTTCAACAGGGTTCCAGGTTCAGGTTCCACAGGTTCAGGTTCTACGAGGTTCAGGTTCTCCGAGGTCCGGTTCTTGGGGTTTAGGTTCTTGCGGTTCTCAGGTCCCAATCAGCCCGCAGAACCCAGAACCTAGCGGAACCCTGTAGAACCTAGCAGAACTGAACCGTGTAGAACTCTGTGGAACCTCGCGGAACCCTGTGGAACCTTTCTTATCCTCCGCCCACGAAATTCACGATCTCGACCTCGTCCCCCTCACGGATTTCGGTGGCGTCGTACAAGTGACGTTTGATCACGACGACGTTGTGCTCGACGGCGACCAGGAGGGGATTGATCTTCAAATTGGCGAGCAGCGTGCTGATGGTGACGGGGCCGGCGATCTCGAACGGCTCGCCGTTCAATCGTATGGTCAAAGTTTACCTCATGTAGTGCCAGCCTTCAGGCCGGCCGGAAGCCCAGCTCCGGGGGCAGGGCGCATTCCTCGAGCACGCGGCGCAACACCTGGTCCCCGTTGGTGACGAGGTGGGCCGGCCGCGACATCTCGGGCACGGGCCGCGAGGCCGCGGTGGCGAGGACGCGGCGATAGTCTTCGACCATGCGCGGCATCGAGTGCTCGTCTTCCCAATAGCGCCGTCCCGCGGCGCCGAGCTCCGCCCGCAGCGACGCGTCGGAGGCCAGGCGCCGCATCGCGAGCCGCAGCGAATGGTCCTCGTCGAGGATGTCGATCGCGATCGTGACTGGGTCGGGATCCGCAATCCGGGAACCGGGATCCGATTGGCTTCCGGGTCCCGAGTCCCGAATCCCGAGTCCCGAATCGCGAGTCCCGCATCCAGCCCGGATCCTCCACGTCCGCGGATCCAGCGAGGGCACGTCCGCGAGGTGCGCGAGATCGATGATGACCGTCGGCCGGCCCGCCGCCAGCGCCCGGAGCCACGGGCCGGACACTTCGCGAGCGGTCGGCCAGCGCAGATTCAGTGACACGTCGCAGGCGGCGATACAGTCGGTCAACTCGGCGTCGGTGTCGAGATAGCCGGTGATCGTGACGCGCGCATCGAGCCCCAGTCTCCGGATGTCTGCTCCGGGATCATAGTGTTCCGGTGCGGCGCCCGCCAGCAGCAGGTGCGCGTTCGGCGCGTAGGGGATCACGGCCGCCAGCGCGTCGAGCACCGGCGTGATGCGCTTTTCGGGGGTCAGGCCGCCGAAGACGCCGAAAAGAATCGCCTCGTCCGGAATACCGCGCGCGGCCCGGATTTTCGCGCGGGCGGCGCGCGCCTTTGCGTCGGGGACCGGCTCGCCGTGCCCCAGGCGGATGCTCTCGACGCGTGCGTGGGGAAGCTCCTCGTTGAGCGCGGCCGCGAGCGGCGGCGCGTGGACGACCGCCAGCCGGGACGCTTCCACCACCAGCCGCGTCATCGGCCACGCGTAATAAAGGTGATTGTCGAAGCCGGCAACCGCCAGTTCCGCCAGATCCGCG
>Ga0207675_100005979_pt1 | contig 11586 bp, 12 predicted proteins | sample KBSSwiS42_FD_184305 | JGI IMG/M metagenome (GOLD analysis project Ga0207675, IMG submission 184305) | Switchgrass rhizosphere microbial communities from Kellogg Biological Station, Michigan, USA - KBS Switchgrass S4-2 (SPAdes) (version 2) | ecosystem: Host-associated > Plants > Roots >...
ACCTGCTCGAAGAAAGTCTCGAGCGATTCCACCGAGCCGGCTTGAAACGCGGCGAGTCCGAAGTGCTCGGCGGTCTGGGCTACGTGTCCTGGGACGAGAGAGACCTGGAGGTTGCACTCGAACTGTTCTCGCGCGCGGCCGAGCAGGCCGCCGAGATCGGGTTCACGTGGTGGGAGTCCGGCATGCTCGCTGCGCGCGCAGAGGTCTTGATCGAGCTGAGCCGGCTCGACATGGCCGAGCCGGCGGCGCGGCGGAGCCTGGAGCTGGCACGTGCGATCGGCGACCGGCAATCATCGGTGGTCGGCCTTGTGCTCCTGGCCTACGTCGCGGCCCGTCGCGGGGACCACGCGCGCGCGTACCTGCTCTGGGGCGCCGTCGAGGCGGAGGCAGACCTCGCGCCCATCGGCCAGTGGGAGACCGAGCGGGAGGACTACCGGGGCAAGGTCCTGCTAGCCGAGGGCGAGGATCTCGAGCAGGCGCGCCAGCGGGGCCGCGGCCTTTCGCTCGAGGCTGCTATCGAGGAGGCGGTGGGCGGTGGGCCTTGATGCGCTTGCTCGCTGCGAGGCCGCCGGCGCTGAGCAGGAGCAGCGCGCCGAGGGCGGCGAGGACGAGCAGCGGGATCGGGATCGAGCTGGCTTTGGTCGTGCCGAGGTGGTTGATCCCCTGGCTGTAGATCGACTGGGGCGGAGCGGCCTGGGTCTTGCGCGGGGGGCCGCCGGTCGGGTCGCTGTTGCCGGAGCCGGAGCCTGAGCCGGAGCCGTTGCCGCCGCCCGGCGTGCTCGAGCCGGGTCCGGAGCCGCGGAGCGAGTCGCTCAACGCAGCCGAGATCGCGTCGGTGATGTTCGAGTAGTCGCGCAAGTCCTCGGGCACGCGCTTCAGCGCCTGCTGGTAACACGACGCCTTGTAGTGCCCGTCGATCGTGCCGTTGTCGAGCCAGTCGTCGATCACCTGCTCCCAGCACGGCTTGGTGCTCGCCGCGGCGGAGGAGGGCGTCAAGGCGGCTGCTGCGAGCCCCGCCACGAGGGCGAGCAGGGCGAGCGTGATGGCGGCTGGACGGATGCGCATGCCGGGGGGAGCCTGGGGCCGAACTGAAGTCTGCAGACCTACCTTGAGGGGGCAGTGATCCCCGAGTAAGCAAATTGTAAACGACGGATTCGACGCCTCCTGATGTTAGCCTCCTGCGCTGATGCTCAGGGCGCTGGATCGCTGGGCGGCTCGGCTGCTGCTCGGTGCCGGCGGGACCCTGGCGGCGGTTTCGGTGCTTTTCTCGTACGGGTCGTCAGGCGGACGGCTCGTCTGGATCGGCGTGGCCGCGCTGGCGGTGGCGACGGCGGTCGTCGTCGGCGCGCTGGCGGGGCTGCCGCGGCCCTCGTTCTCGCGCGAGGCCGTCGTCGCGCTCGGCTTCTTCGCCGCATTCGTGGCCTGGAACGGGATCTCGGTGCTGTGGTCGATCGAAGGCGACCGCTCGTGGGCGTACTTCAACCGGGGGCTCGTCTACCTCGCGTTCGCGGTGGTGGGGCTCTGGCTCGGGCCATGGGTGCGGGAGTGGGCCTACGTGCTGGCCGGCGTGCTGGCGCTGCCGCTCGGCTGGGCGCTGCTCGGGAAGGCGATCCCGGCGCTCGGCTCGTCCGGTCGCGTGGCTCGGCTGAGCTCGCCGATCGGCTACTGGAATGCGCTCGGCCTGCTGTTCGCGATGGCGGTGCCGCTCGCGGTGTGGCTGGCGGCGCGGCGGGAGCACCGGCACTGGTTGCGCTCGGCCGGCGTGGTCTACATCTACGCGCTCGTCGTCGGCCTCTTGCTGACGTATTCGCGCGGCGGGGTGCTGGCGGCGGGGGTGGCCGTGGTGCTGTGGCTCGTGCTCGGGTCGCCGCGCGTCGAGAGTGCTGCCGCGCTGCTGCTCGGTGGCGGCGCCGGGCTCGGGGTCGCGGTCTGGGCGTTCTCACGGCCGGGGCTCTCGTCGGACGGCCAGCCGCACTCGGTGCGCGCGCACGACGGCGCCTGGTTCGCGGTCGTCTTCGTGCTCGCGGCGGTGGCGGTGGCGGCGCTCGCGTACCTCGGCTCGCTCGCCGAGGAGCGGCGACCACTGACCGACGCCCGGCGTGCCCTGGTCGGGCGGGTCGCGCTCGGGGTGCTCGTCGCGGGGGTCGTGGTGGGCGTGGTCGCGCTCGTCGCGGAGGCCAAGCCGCAGGGCTGGTTCCGCGAGTTCACCTCCCAGCCGACCAACGCCTCGCTGCAGGGCGGCCCGCAGCACCTGGCCAATGCGAGCTCGTCGAGCCGCTGGCTCTGGTGGCAGGAGGCCTGGAAAGCGTGGGAGGCCCAGCCGGCGCGTGGCACCGGGGCCGGGACGTTCGACCTGACCCACCGGCTGCTGCGCAAGAACAACATCGTCGTCACCGAGCCGCACAACGTCCCGCTGCAGTTCCTGAGCGAGACCGGGCTGGTCGGCTTCTTCTTCGCCCTTGCCTCGCTCGCCGCCGCCGCGGTCGGCGTCGTGCGGCGCGTGCGCGGGCGCGATCCCGCGGTGGTCGCGCTGGCCGTGCTGGCGGTTGCGTACGTCTTGCACTCGCTGGTCGACTTCGACTGGGACTTCATCGCCGTCACGGGGCCCTTCCTGCTCTCGGCCGGCGCGCTGCTCGGCGGGCGGGCGGTGCGCGACGAGCCGCGGATCGCCTGGGCGCCGCTGCCGGCCGTCGTCGCGATCGCGGTCGCGCTCTCGCTGCTGACGCCATGGTTTGCCGAGCGCTCGACTGACGCCGCGCGCGCGGCGCTGGCGGACAGGCGGCCGCTGGTCGCCTACCGCGACGCGCGCGATGCCCGCTCGCTGAACCCACTCGCGCTAGACCCGCTGCTCACGCAGGCGGAGGCGCTGGAGCAGCTCGGCGACGCCCAGGGCGCGCGGCAGCTCTACATCGACGCGGTCGAGCTGCAGCCGCTGAACTGGCGCCCCTGGTGGGAGCTCGGCCGCTTCGAGGAGGGCCAGCAGGACTTCGGCCGCGCGATCCCTGCGCTCGAGCGCGCGGTCGAGCTCGACCCGCTCAACCCGCTTACCACCGGCGAGCTGGCGAACGCTAGGTCGAACGAGCCCTGAGCCAGATCTGCGTCCAGAAGGGCGCGAGGAGGCGGTAGGTCAGTGGCTCGGCGAGATGGGCTGCCGTGTCGGCGGGCGAGTTCGAGAAGAGGCGCTTGCGGTTGTTGTGGAAGCGCCTGACCTCGCTGAAGCCGGCCTCGCGCAGCAGCCGCTTCAGCCGGCGCGGGCTGTAGCCGAGCTCGGTCGTCCCGTACGTATCCGAGGCGCCGCGGCCCTGGTAGCGCTGCTTCCAGTTCGGCTCGGCGACGAGGATCCGGCCGCCCGGCTTGAGCGCGCGGTGTGCGGCGGCGAGCACGAGCTCGGGCCGCTCGCTGTGGTGGAGCGCGTCGTAGATCAGGCAGGCGTCGAAGCGGCGACCGAGGTCGAGTTGCTCGTAGTCGCCGGCCTCGAAGACGACGTCGAGCCCTTCGCGGGCGGCCTCCTCACGTGCGATCGCGATCATCTCCGGAGAGATGTCGTAGCCCTCGGCCTGGACGCCGTGTCGCGCGGCAAGGCGGGTCATCCAGCCCGAGCCGCAGCCCAGCTCGACCAGGCTCGTGCCGGCGTGCAGGTCGAGCAGCTGCAGGACGTAGCCGAAGTCGATCAGGAAGCGCGCAGACTCGCGAGGATCGTGGCCGAAGGGCTTGCACCTGATCCAGTCGCGGCCCTCTTCGCCGACCGCCCGCGGGTATTCGATCTCGGCCTGCTTGCGCTCCTCGCCAGCCACGGCCTGATCATAGGCACCCGCTCAGGGGCCCAAGTAACAGACTGTCACTTGGGCTAGCCGCCGACGACGACGGCGAGCTGAGCGCCCAGTAGGTCGCGCGGGCGCAGGCCGTCGAGGGGCGTGACGAGCCGGATTCCGAGGTCGCGGGCGAGGCGCAGGGCCTCTGGGCGGCGACCTCCGCGATACATGATCACGCTGCGTCCGTAACCCATCCGAGGCGCGTTCCCGACGTCGCCGACGAGATACCCGCGCGCGCGCACGCGCGAGGCCTGCGCCGCTGCTGCCCCGGACCGGCCGTTGCCGTTCAGGACGGTGACCGAGGTCGAGCCGCGCGGGAGAAGAGGCCGGATCCGCGTCGTCGTCTGCTGATGCTTCGTCGGTACTGCCGCCGCCTCCGCGCGGGCGCGGTGCATGACGGGCTTGGCGATCAGCGCGACGCCGACGATGACGAGCCCGAGCAGCTCGAGGGTGGCGATCCCGGCGGCGACGACGGCGATCGTGCGCCAGGGATGACTAGGTGGTGTCGGAAGGGCGTGCTCCACGGCGGATCGTTCGATTCGCCGCCAAAGCAGCCGCTCCTCCTAGCCCGCGATTGACTCCCAGGTGCGGCGCAAGCCCTCCTGGAGCGGGACTTCCGGGCTCCAGCCCAGGTCGCGCTTCGCGCGCGAGACGTCGAGCACGCTGCGCTGGAGCTCGCCGAGTCGCGGCGGCGCCTCCTCCGCCTCGAGGCCCGAGCCCGCCACGCGCCGGCAGAGCTCGTACAGGTCGAGCACGGACGTCTCGTCGCCGGTACCGACGTTGAAGACCCCGCCGTCCTGTCCCGCGCCGGCCAGCGTCGCCTGCGCCACGTCACCCGCGTAGACGTAGTCGCGGGTCTGTCGCCCGTCGCCGAAGATCCTCGGCGGCTCCCCCTCCGCGAGCTTGCCGAGGAAGATCGCGACCACCCCGGCCTCGCCGTGGGGGTCCTGCCGTGGGCCGTAGACGTTGCCGAAGCGCAGCGAGACGTGGCGCGACCCGTAGAGCCGGTTGTAGGCGGCCAGGTACTCCTCCCCGGCCAGCTTCGAGACGCCGTACGGGGCGAGCGGCCGCCGCACCGCGTCCTCGTCCGCGGGTCCGTCGCACTCGCCGTAGATCGCGCCCCCCGTCGAGCTGAAGACGATCTGCGTGTCGTGGCGGCGAGCCGCCTCGAGGACGCTGATCGTCCCGATCACGTTCACGTCTGCGTCGTGCGCCGGCCGCTCGACCGAGACGCGCACGTCAACCTGGGCGCCGAGGTGAAAGCAGACCTCGGGACGGAGCTCGGCGAAGAGCCCGTCCAGAGGCTCGCGCAGGTCGGCGACGACGAGTCGCACGCCCTCGGGCACGTTCTCGCGCTTGCCGTTCGAGAGATCGTCGAGCGCGACCACCTCGTCACCGTGCGCGAGCAGCGCCTCGACGACATGCGAGCCGATGAATCCCGCGCCCCCTGTGACGATCGCCCGCAAGGACTCATATCCTAGGAGGTGCGGTGTTCATCACGTTCGAAGGGCTGGACGGCTCCGGCAAATCCACCCAGGTCAAGCTTCTCGCCGAGGCGCTCTCCGGAGACGGGCGGGACGTGGTCGCGACCCGCGAGCCCGGCGGAACCGAGGTCGGAGAGCGGATCCGGGAGCTCCTGCTCGGCGGCGGTGAGATCGCCTCGTGGGCCGAGGCGTCGCTCTTCGCGGCCGCTCGCGCCCAGCTCGTCGAGGAGGTGATCGCGCCGGCGCTCGAGGGCGGCGCCGACGTGGTCTGCGACCGTTACATCGACTCCTCGCTCGCCTACCAGGGCATCGCGCGCGACCTCGGGCTCGAGCGTGTGCTGGAGCTCAACCTGCACGCGGTCCGCGGCCTCCTGCCGGACCGAACGTTCTTGCTCCTCGTCGACCCCGAGGAGTCGGCCCGGCGCGTGGGCGAGGGGGGCGACCGGATCGAGCGCGAAAACGACGACTTCCGCTCCCGCGTCGACGCGGCGTACAGAGAGCTGGCGGCGTTCTTCCCGCAGCGGATCACCACCATCGACGGCACGCGGCCTCCCAGGGAGATCGCGGAGGAGATCCTTGGCGAGCTTCGACAGCGTTCCTGAGCAGGGCGAGGCAAAGCGCCTGCTCGCGGCCGCTCTGGCCGACGGGCCGGCCCACGCGTACCTCTTCCACGGCCCTGCTGGGGTGGGGAAGCGCGCCACCGCGGTGGTTTTCGCCTCCGAGCTGCTCGGGGGCGACCCGCGCGTCGGGCGGCGCTCGCACCCCGATCTGTACGTGCTCGAGCCGCTCGGCGACCAGATCAGAATCGACGCCGTGCGCGAGATGCGCCGTGACCTGCACATGCGCCCGTTCGAGGCCGACCGCCGCGTCTACCTCGTCTTCGGCGCCCACCTGCTCAACGAGGAAGCGGCGGACGCGCTGCTGAAGGACCTGGAGGAGCCGCCCGAGTACGCCGTGATCGTGCTCGTCGCGGACGAGGTCGGACCCTTGCCCGAGACGATTCGCTCGCGCTGCCAGGCGGTGCCCTTCCGCCGGCTCTCGGAGCGAGCCGTGCGCGCGGAGGTTCAGGCCCGCGCGCCGGAGCTGACCGAGGAGCAGGCGACAGCGATCGCACGAGTCGCCTCGGGGCGGCTCGACCGCGCGGAGCGGCTGCTCGATCCGGCCGCCGCCGAGCGCCGGGTGGCCCTGCTCGAGACCGCGCGCTCGGTCTACGCCGAGACCTTCGATCCTGCCGCGGCGGCCGCGCGGCTGCTCGACGGCGCCCGGAAGCGCGGGGCGGAGGCGAAGGAGCAGGAGGAGGCGGCGATCGAGGGGCTCGACCTGACGGCGCGCGAGGCCGAGCAGCGCGTGCGCAGGGCCGGCCGCGGCGCCGAGCGCGAGGAGCTGCTGGCCTCGCTCGAGGAGCTCGCCTCCTGGTACCGCGACCTGGTCGCCGCCGCGGCCGGGGCGGACAAGGCGCTCGTGCACGTCGATCTGGCCGAGGCGCTGCGCGAGGACGGGACGCTCGAGCGGCTCGAGGGCGCCGAGCGCGCGGCCGAGCTCGTGCGCGAGGCGTGGCGCTCGTTCGAGGAGTTCCAGCTCTCGGCCGGGGTTGCGCTGGAGGCGCTCTTCGTCGAGCTGCGTCGGGCCTTTTCCGGCGTCCTCGTGTCGCGCTAGGCGAGCACTCGGCGGGCGCGCCCGGCCTCGACCTCGTCGAGCAACGTGTAGGCGACCCAGTTGACGAGCCAGAGGATGAAGACCACTCCGACGTAGGTCCAGAACCCGTCGATCGAGAAGTTCGGCGCGATCCATTCGGCGAGCGCGATCATCGCGATGTTGATCACGAGCAGGAAGAGGCCAAGGGTGATGATGATCAGCGGGAAGGTCAGGATCGTCAGGATCGGCTTGATGATCCAGTTCGCGATCCCGAGCACGAGCGCGGCCAGGAAGTACGACCAGAAGCCGCTGATGTGCACGCTGTCGAAGAGCACGTCGGCCACCCAGAGTGCGGCCGCGTTGATCAGGAGTGCGATGGTCAGCCGGATGAGCACGGCGGGAGTCTAAGCGGTTGCGAGCACGTTAGGGAAGCCCCGCTGGCCCTCAGACCCGCTGGGTGTCGCGCTGGTAGGCGCGCCCCGCGGCGAGCCCGGCGCCGACGCTCCAGGCCGCGACGACCGCCCAGCCGAGGGTGCCCCAGCCCGGTTCGCCGAGCCCGACGTGGGCCGCCTGGACGAGCCAGTACGACGGCAGCCCTTCCGCGACCGCGTGCATCACCCCGCCGGTGACGGGGAACCAGACGCCACCTAGTAGCGCCAGCAGCGCCGTCGTCCCGCCCATTGCCGGGCCGATCGAATCGGGCGTAAGCAGGTGCCCCATCAGGATCCCGAGGCCGGCGAACGGGATCAGGCCGATCAGGATCAGGACCGTCATCTCCACCCAGTTGTCCGCCTTGAGGCGGACGCCGAGGGTCGCGCCCGCGATGTACAGGAGCGCGATCGCGACGAGCGCCATCGCATACGCCGTCAGCACCTTGACGCGGAAGTACGTCCGGGTCGAGAGCGGGGTCAGGCGCAACTGGCGGTTCCAGCCGACCGAGCGCTCCGCGGCGATGCGGGCCCCCGAGCCGAGCACGGCGTTCATCGTCCCGAAGGCAGCCAGGCCGACCATGAAGTAGAGCGGCGCCGAGATGCCGGTTCCGCCGAGGCTGGCAACGTTCCGGTTCGGCCCCGCGATCGCGTAGTAGAGGACGAGAGGGAAGCCGAACGAGAAGATGTAGAAGCGCCGGTTGCGGAAGGTGCGCAGGAGCTCGTAGCGCGCGTACTCGACGGTGCTCATCAGGCCGCCTCTTGCTCGGCCTCGTCGCCGGTGAGGGCCAGGAAGGCCTCTTCCAGGCCGGCCCCCTTGACTTCGATGTCGTGGGCTTGCGGGAACGCGAGCAACAGGGCGCGCAGCGAGGCATCCGAGTCCGCCGAGGAGAGCACGACCGCCTCGCCCCGGCGGTCAGCGCCGGTGACGCCGGGAAGGTGCTCGAGCCGCTCGAGCGGCACGTCGGGAAGCGTCGCGCGGATCGTGCGCGAGCCGACCATTGCCTTGATCTCGGTCGTCGGCCCGTCCGCGACGACGCGGCCCCGAGCCATCAGGACCGCCCGGTCGGCGTAGGCGTCCGCCTCCTCCAGGTAGTGCGTCGCGAACAGGATCGTCTTGCCGTGGCCGGAAAGGTCGCGCACCGTCGTCCAGAAGGCGTGCCTGCCCTCGACGTCCATCCCAACGGTCGGCTCGTCGAGCACGAGCAGCTCGGGGTTGCTGACAAGCGCGACGGCGAATCGGAGCCGCTGGGTCTCGCCGCCGCTGAGGCGCTCCGTGCGCCGATCGGCGATCGGCTCGATCTGCGCGAGCGAGAGAGCTTCGTCAACCTCGAGCGGTTGGGGGAAGAGCGCGGCGATCATCGCCACGAGCTCACGCGCGGTCAGCTCGCGCAGGACGCCGCCCGTCTGGAGCATGACCCCGATCCGGCCCTGCTGAATCGCCTGCTCGGGCGGCGCTCCGAAGACCGCTACCGAGCCCGTGTCGGGCGACTGGAGGCCGAGCAGCATGTCGATCGTGGTCGACTTGCCGGCCCCGTTCGGCCCGAGCAGCGCGAGGGTCTCGCCGGGGTGCACGGCGATGTCGACGCCTCGAACCGCCTGAACCGGCCCAGCCGGCGACGGGTAGGTCTTCTCGAGGCCGCGCAACTCGACACTCGTCGTCACCCCGCTCGAGAACCGCTGATCCACCCCCGCGGACATTTCCGCCCAAGGTAGCCGTCCACTACGCCTTCGCGCGCCGGTAACCGGCGCAGGTGGCCGCTACTATCCGAAGCCCTTGCCGACGTAGCTCAGCTGGTAGAGCACTTCACTCGTAATGAAGGGGTCCCCGGTTCGAATCCGGGCGTCGGCTTTCTCTCAACCAGGCGGGTTCACGTACGGAGGAGGCCCACCCTCGCCGTGTCCGCAGGCGGTCAGGCGCCAGTCTCCGAACGCGTTGCTTGACCGAGGGCTATGCGCTGCTCTGAGTCTTAGCTCTAGGGCTCGACCCGAGCAGGCTTGCGCGGCACGAACTCCTTGCAGCTCGCCGAGCCGCTGATGACGCCGCGAACGAGACGGCAGCCGCCGAGCGCGAGCGGCGGGAACATGAACTTGCAGTGGTCGCAGCGCACGTCTGGCGTCGGAGCAGGACCGTAGTGCGCGTCCTTCTTCGAAAGGCTCCAGATCCCGGGCATGCGACCTCCTTCGAGGCGATCCTACTCTCCAAAGAGATGCGAGGCGATATGCGTCGGACTCCCAGTCGCACGGCAATGGGGTGCCATGCTAAGTATGGGTCGTCCCAATGAGCTCGACCTCCTATGAACAGGCCTGTGCGGCTCACCGGTGGGAGGTGCCCGCGCAGTACAACATCGCTACGGATGTGTGCGACAAGCACCCGCGCGACAAGCTCGCGATGGTATGGGAGAGCTTCGACGGCTCGTATCGAGAGCTCGTGTGGGGCGAGCTCCAGGACCTCGCGAACCAGGCCGCGCAGGTGTTACGCGCACACGGCATCGAGCGCGGCGACCGGGTCGCGGTCGTCGCGCCGTCGACGCCGGAGACGGCCGCGGTCTTCTTCGGCATCTGGAAGCTGGGCGCAATCCTGCTCTCGATGTCGGTTCTCTACGGTGACGAGTCGATCCGTCACCGCCTCTCCGACTCCGGTGCCGCCCTCGTCGTCACCGATGCCGCAAACGCGAGGCGCTTTGACGAATCAAATGCACAGCTGCTGGTGCTGGAAGCGGACACGCTTGCAGGAGCGTCGACCGAGTCCATCGACTGCGCCACGTCGGCCGACGATCCGGCGCAGCTGTACTACACCTCAGGGACGACCGGGCTTGCGAAGGGAATCGTGCACGCCCACCGCTACATCCTCGGGCACGAAGAGTTCGTCTACTGCCACGAGGTGGAGGAGGGCGAGCGTTTCCACGGCATGGGCGAATGGGCCTGGGCGGCCGGGATCGCGCCGCTGCTCGGGCCGTGGCGTCTTGGGGCGGTGCAGTGCGTTTACCAACGCGAGTCGGGGTTCGACCCGCACAAGCAACTCGACTTCCTCAGCCGCCGCAACGTGACGAATGTGTTCACGACGCCGACGGCGATGCGCGCGATGATGGCGATCGCCGATGCGGGCAAGCGCTACCCGCAGCAGTTCCGCCGCGTCTGCTCGGCCGGCGAGCCCCTGAACCCTGAGGCGATCCGCTGGTTCCGGGAGCAGTACGGGGTGACCGTGCTCGACTACTACGGCCTGACTGAGTCGTACCCCCTCGTTGCCAACTACCCGTTTATGGAGGTGCGGGAGGGGTCGATGGGAAAGCCAATGCCCGGCTGGAAGGTCGAGCTCCTCGACGAGGACGAGCGCCCGGTCCCCCGTGGTGAGCAAGGTGAGATCTGCCTCCGCGCTCGCTCGAACCCGCACTTCCCGCTCGGCTACTGGAACCGGCCAACCGAGAGCGAAGAGGTGTTCGGCAGCGAGTGGTTCCACACCAAGGATGCCGCTCGCCAGGACGACGACGGGTACGTCTGGTACGAAGGCCGCGCTGACGATGTGATCATCGCCGCCGGTTACCGGATCGGCCCGTTCGAGGTCGAGTCCGCGTGTCTCGAGCATCCCGCGGTGCGGGAAGCGGCGGCTGTCGCCTCGCCCGACGAGCTGCGTGGCAACGTCGTGAAGGCGTTCATCGTGCTCACCTTCGACCATGAGCCATCGGACGAGCTCGGCGAGGAGATCAAGGCCTTTGTTCGCAAGCGGCTCTCTGCCTATGCCTACCCGCGGCGCATCGAGTTCGTCGACGACCTTCCGAAGACGCTCACCGGCAAGATCCGCCGGATCGTACTTCGTCAACGCGAGCTTGAAGTAGCGCAGGTCGGACGTCGCCCATGAACAAACCGCGCATCTTCCTCGGGTCGTCGGGCCAGCAGGCCAAGCTGCTCGAGGAAATCACGCGGGGGCTCGAGGAGGTCGCCGACGTCGAGCCGTGGACGACCACGTTCAACCCGGGACGGTCCACTCTCGACCGGCTCGTCGAGCTCTCCCAGGAAGTCGATTTCGCCGCGTTCGTGTTCGCCCAGGACGACTGGATCACCACGGATGCGTCCCAGCCGAGCCAGGCGTCGCCGCGCGACAATGTGGTGTTCGAGGCCGGGCTGTTCGGCGGCGCGCTCGGCATCCGGCGTACGTTCATCCTCCACGCGACCGGTTCGAAGCTGCCGAGCGACCTGCTCGGGCTGACCTCCGTCCGCTACGACCCG
>Ga0207675_100005981_pt1 | contig 11584 bp, 12 predicted proteins | sample KBSSwiS42_FD_184305 | JGI IMG/M metagenome (GOLD analysis project Ga0207675, IMG submission 184305) | Switchgrass rhizosphere microbial communities from Kellogg Biological Station, Michigan, USA - KBS Switchgrass S4-2 (SPAdes) (version 2) | ecosystem: Host-associated > Plants > Roots >...
GGCGATCTCGACCTCGGCCAGCGCCTGGCGCAGGCGCGCGAGCGCCGCCGCGCGGTCCGGCCCGTGCACGATCAGCTTGGCGATCATCGGGTCGTACCAGGGCGTGATCTCGCCGCCGGCGGTGACGCCAGCGTCAATCCGAACCTGCTTGTTCTGTTGTGGAAGAGACAGGTGAGCGATTCGACCGGTGGCGGGCAGGAAATCGCGCGCCGGGTCCTCGGCGTAGATGCGCGCCTCGATCGCGTGCCCTTCGAAAGAAATATCCTTCTGGGACAGCGGAAGCGCGCCTCCGGCAGCAACTCGAAGCTGCCACTCCACCAGGTCGAGGCCGGTGATCATCTCGGTGACCGGGTGCTCGACCTGCAGGCGCGTATTCATTTCCATGAAGTAGAAGCGCCCGTCCTGCTCGGCGATGAACTCCACCGTGCCCGCTCCGGTGTAGCCGATCGCCTTCGCGGCCGCGACGGCCGCGGTTCCGATTTCATTCCTTTTGCCGGAAGACAAACCAGGGGCGGGCGCCTCCTCCAGGATTTTCTGGTGGCGGCGCTGCACCGAGCAGTCGCGCTCGAAGAGATGCACCACGTTGCCGTGGGTGTCGCCGAACACCTGGATCTCGATGTGCCGCGGGCGATCGAGGTAGCGCTCGATCAGCACGCGGTCGTCGCCGAAGGAGGATCTTGCCTCGCGCTGCGCGCCTTCCAGGGCTGCGGCGAACGCATTCTTGTCCGTGACCACCCGCATGCCTTTACCGCCGCCGCCGGCGGAGGGCTTGATCAGGACCGGGAAGCCGATGCGCGCAGCTTCCTTCTCCAATAGCGCAGCATCCTGCTTTTCGCCGTGGTAGCCGGGCACCAGCGGCACGCCGGCTTTCTCCATCAGGCGCTTCGCCTGGGCCTTGTCGCCCATCGCGGCGATGGCCTCGGGCGTGGGACCGATGAAGACGATGCCCGCGTTCTTGCAGGCGGCGGCGAAATCCTCGTTCTCGGACAGGAAGCCGTATCCGGGATGAACCGCCTGCGCGCCCGAAGCGCGCGCGGCGCCGAGCACCGCTTCGATGTCGAGGTAGCTTTCGATGCGTCGCGCTTCATCCGCGACCTTGGCGTGCAGGGCGTCGCGATCGTGGTCGGTGTAGACCGCCACGGTGCGGATCCCGAGCCGCCGCGCGGTGCGCACCACGCGGCAGGCGATCTCGCCGCGGTTGGCGATCAGGATTTTGGCGAACACCACGCGGCCTTGCGCTTCTCGAGGAACGAGGCGATGCCCTCCCGGCCTTCGGGCGAGCCGCGGATCTCGGCGATCTGCTGCGCGGTCTCCGCGACCAGCGCGTCGTCCGGACGGCGACCCGCAACGCTGCGGATCAGCGCCTTGATCTTGGCGTGCGCTTCGGGGCCGCCTGCGAGCAGGTGCTTCAGCAGTTCGTCGATGGCGCCGTCCAGCATCTCGGAAGGCACCAGAAGCGAAAGCATGCCGATGCGGAAAGCCTCCGCTGCGTCGAACACTTCCGCCGTCAGGAAATAGCGCCTCGCCTCGCGCTCGCCCATGGCGCGCATTACGTACGGGCTGATGGTCGCGGGCGAGAGCCCGAGCTTGGCTTCCGACAGGCACATCTTCGCTTCCGGCGTGCCAACGGCGATGTCGCACGCCGCGACCAGCCCGGTGCCGCCGGCGAACACCGGGCCGTGCACGCGCGCGATGGTCGGCTTCGGCAGGCGGTCGAGGGTGGCCAGCATCTCGGCCAGCCCCTTGGCGTCGGCGAGATTCTGCTCGTAGCTGTAGCCCGCCATGCGCTTCATCCAGTTGAGATCCGCGCCGGCGCAGAAGGCCGGGCCGTTCCCTGCAAGGATCATTACGCGAACCGCGGGGTCCTTTCCGATCTCTGTGAATGTTCTGGTCAGCGATGAAATCAAAACGTCATCAAAGGCATTCCGCAGCTCGGGCCGGTTCAGCGTGACGCGCGCAACCCCTTCCTTCTTGCTGACTTCGAGCATCGCTACATGCGGAAGACACCGAACCGCGTGTCTTCGATCGGCGCGTTGAGCGAGGCGGAAAGCGCGAGTCCGAGCAGGCGGCGCGAATCGGCGGGATCGACCACGCCATCGTCCCACAGGCGGGCGCTGGCGTAGTAAGGATGGCCCTGGCGCTCGTACTGCTCGCGAATGGGCGTCTTGAAGGCTTCTTCTTCATCCCGGGAAGAAAACTTTCCACGAACGGTCGCCAAGACCGATGCAGCTTGTTCGCCGCCCATGATGGAGATGCGCGCGTTCGGCCACATCCAGAGGAAGCGCGGGCCGTAGGCGCGGCCGCACATGCCGTAGTTGCCGGCGCCGAACGAGCCGCCGACGATCATGGTGAGCTTCGGCACTTTCGCGGTGGCCACTGCGGTCACCATCTTCGCGCCGTCCTTGGCGATGCCGCCGGCCTCGTACTTTTTGCCGACCATGTAGCCGGTGATGTTCTGCAGGAAGAGCAGCGGAATTCCGCGCTGGCAGGCGAGCTCGATGAAGTGCGTCGCCTTGAGCGAGGACTCGGAGAACAGGATGCCGTTGTTGGCGAGGATCGCCACCGGGTAGCCGTGCAGGTGCGCAAAGCCGGTGACCAGCGTGGTGCCGTAGTTCTGCTTGAACTCGTCCAGCTCGGAGCCGTCGACCAGGCGCGCGATCAGCTCGCGCACGTCGTAGGGCTTGCGCGCGTCGGCGGGGATAACGCCGTAGAGCTCGTCGGCGGGGTAGAGGGGATCGCGCGGCTCGCGCAGCTCGAGGCTCACCTGTTTTCTGGTGTTCAACCCGGCGACGATCTTTCGGACCAGGGAAAGCGCGTGGGTGTCGTTGAGCGCGTAATGGTCCGCGACGCCCGACACGCGCGTATGCACCTCGGCGCCGCCGAGCTCCTCCGCGGTCACCACCTCGCCGATCGCCGCTTTCACCAGCGGCGGGCCGCCGAGGAAGATCGTGCCCTGATTCCGCACGATGATCGACTCGTCGCACATCGCTGGCACGTAAGCACCGCCCGCGGTGCTCGAGCCCATCACGCAGGCGATCTGCGGAATGCGCGCCGCCGACAGGTTGGCGATGTTGTAGAAGATGCGGCCGAAGTGCTCGCGGTCCGGGAACACGTTGTCCTGCTCGGGCAGGAAGCCGCCGCCGGAATCGACCAGGTAGATGCACGGCAGGCGGTTCTGCCCGGCGATCTCCTGTGCGCGCAGATGCTTCTTCACCGTCATCGGGTAGTAGGTGCCTCCCTTGATGGTGGCGTCGTTCGCCACGATCACGCACTCGCGCCCCGATACGCGGCCGATGCCGCAGATGATCGAGGCCGAATGCACATCGCCGCCATACATGCCCCAGGCGGCGAGCTGGCCGATCTCGAGGAAGGGCGAGCCCGGGTCGAGCAGGCGATTGACGCGCTCGCGCGGCAGCATCTTGCCGCGCGCGGTGTGCTTGTCGCGCGCCGCGGCATCTCCGCCCTGGGTCACCGTCGCGACCTTTTCCCGCAGATCAGAAACGAGCGCCCGCATGCGCTCCGCGTTGGCGCGGAACTCCTCCGAGCGCGGCTTGATCTGGCTCTTGATCAGAAAGGCTCCCGCAACCAGCGCTCGAGCTGCTCGAAGCGGTCCATGCCCCAGAACGGCTCGCCGTCGACCACTATATAAGGAGAGCCGAACACGCCTTTGGCGATCGCCGCCTCGACTTCGGCGCGCGTCTTGTCCTTCACGGACTGGTCGTTGATGTCGGGCTTCAGGCCCAGCGAGCCGGCGAGCTTGAGGACATTGTCGGCCTCGCCGATATTCACGTTGTCCACGAAGTAGGCTTTGAGCAGCGCTTTCGCCAGTGGGACGGACCCGGTGGCATAAAAAGCCCGGCACGCGTGCAGCGTCGAGATCGGAAACGGGTCGGGGGCGCGGAACGGCACCTCGTAGAAGCGTGCGGAGCGCAGGAAGTCGCGCTTCGAATACTCGCCCTTGAGCGGAACGTTGACCAGCGGCTGCACGCCGCTGACCTTGAACGCGGCGCCGAGCAGCATCGGTCGCCAGGTGACCCCTCGACCGTGCTTTGCGGCGAGCGCCTCGATCTTGTGCGACGCCAGGTAGCCGTACGGAGAGGAGAAGTCGAAATAGAAATCGAGCGGCGCTTTCATTGCTCGAGCGCTCTCCCGATCACCATGCGCTGGATGTCGTTGGCGCCTTCGTAAATCTTGGTGACGCGCACGTCGCGCCAGAAGCGCTCCACCGGAAAATCGGAAACGTAGCCGTAGCCGCCGTGCACCTGGATCGCGTCCGAGCACACTTTCTCCGCCATCTCGGAGGCGAACAGCTTGGCCATCGAGGCTTCCTTGAGGCAGGGCTGGCCGGCGTCGCGCAGCCTGGCGGCGTGCAGATAGAGCTGGCGCGCGGCCTCGACCTGGGTCGCCATGTCGGCGAGGCGGAAGTTCACCGCCTGGTGCTCGATCAGCGTCTTGCCCATGCTCTTGCGCTCGCGCGTATACGCGATCGCCGCCTCGAGCGCGGCGCGCGCCACCCCGGTGGCCTGCGCCGCGACGTTGATGCGCCCCGACTCGAGGTTGGCGAGCGCGATGCGATAACCGGCGCCTTCCGTGCCGAGCAGATGTTCAGTCTTGCAATTCTCAAAAACGATCTGTGCCGTGTCGGATGCGCGCTGACCGGTTTTGTCCTCGATGCGCGCCACGACGTAGCCCGGCGTGGAAGTGGGAACCAGGAACGCGCTGATGCCCTTTTTTCCCGCGCCCTTGTCGGTGACAGCGAACACCACCGCGATATCTGCGTTCTTGCCCGAAGTGATGAACTGCTTCACGCCGTTCAGGACGTATTCGTTACCTTTGCGCTCCGCGCGCGTGGTGATGGCGGAGGCATCGGAGCCAACTTGCGGCTCGGTGAGGGCGAAGGCGCCGAGCATCTTCCCCTGCGCCAGCGGCTTGAGGAACTCGCTCTTCTGCGCCGGACTGCCGTAGCCGGCAAGAATCCCGGCCACCAGATTGTTGACCGCGACGATGGTGGCGGTAGCGCAATCGCCGGCGGAGATCTCTTCGCACGCCACCGCGAGCGAGGTGTAGTCCATCCCGGCGCCGCCCCATTCCTCGGCGATCGCCACGCCGTAGAGACCCATCTCGGCGAGACCCTTGAGCGCTTCACGCGGGAACTCCTTCTCGCGGTCCCAGCGCGCCGCATGCGGCGCGAGCTGCTCTGCCGCGTAGCGCCGCACCGCCTGGCGGATCTCGTCAGCCGGCGCGGACATAGGTCAGCGTGTGGTGGCTGAAGAGGTTGCCCTTCTTGCCGTGGCACTCGGCGACGCCGTAGATGCGGCGCTTGCCCATCTTCAGAATGCGAGCGGTGCAGTAGACGTGCTCGCCCTTGGCGGGCGAGAGGAATGCGGTGTTCAGCTCGGAAGTCAGCGCGTCGTTGTCGACGCCGATGCGCGCCTTGATCGCGAGCCACATCGCGCAATCGGCTGCGGCCATCAGCGCGGGTCCGCAAATGATTCCGCCAGGGTGCTCGAGCGCAGCCTTGTGCGGTAACTCCAGCGTACATTTCTCCTGACTTGCGGTCAGGACCCGGAACCCGTAGGGCCGCAGGAAACGCGACCGATCGAGCATTTGCTGGAGCGCTTTCTTCAAGCCAGCTCGATCGCCATGGCCGTAGCCTCGCCGCCGCCGATGCACAGGCTCGCCATGCCCCGCTTGCCGCCATGCTTGCGCAGCGCGCCGATCAGCGTCACCAGGATGCGCGCGCCTGAGGCGCCGATCGGATGGCCGAGCGCGCACGCGCCGCCGTGCACGTTGACCTTGTCGTGCGGCAGGCCGTGCTCCTTCATCGCCGCCATGGTGACGACGGCGAACGCTTCGTTGATCTCGTACAGATCGACTTGCCGGGAAGTCCAATTCACTTTGTCGAACAGTTTCTTCATCGCCCCCACAGGCGCGGTGGTGAACCAACCCGGCTCCTGAGCGTGCGTGGAATGACCGACGACCACGGCGAGGGGTGACAGTCCGCGTTTCTCGGCGGTCGAGCGGCGCATCATGACCAGCGCCGCGGCGCCGTCGGAGATCGAGCTCGAGTTGGCCGCGGTCACCGTGCCGTCCTTGCGGAAAGCGGGCTTGAGGGTGGGGATCTTGTCCAGGTTGGCCTTGAAGGGCTGCTCGTCGGTCTCGACGAACTTCTCGTCCTTGCCGACCTTGATCGCGAGCGGCGTCGTTTCCCAGGCGAACGACCCGTTCTTGTTCGCCGCCTGGGCTCTCTTGAGGGAGGCGATGGCGAACTCATCCTGTGCCTGACGGGAAAACTGGTACTTCGAGGCGCAGTCTTCGGCGAAGGTGCCCATCAGGCGGCCCTTGTCGTACGCGTCCTCGAGGCCGTCGTAGAACATGTGGTCGATCACCTGGGCGTGGCCCATGCGCAGGCCGGCGCGCGCCTTGGGAAGCAGGTACGGCGCGTTGGTCATCGACTCCATGCCTCCCGCCACGACGATCCACTCGTTCTCATTGAGAAGAATGTCGTGCGCGAACATGGCGGCCTTCATCCCGGAGCCGCACATCTTGTTGATCGTGGTGCAGCCGGTGCCGAGCGGCAGGCCGGCGCCGAGCGATGCCTGGCGGGCGGGGGCCTGTCCCTGGCCGGCCGGGAGCACGCAGCCCATGATCACTTCCTGCACGTGCTCGGGCTTGATCCCGGCGCGCTCGACGGCGGCGCGGATGGCGGCGGCGCCGAGCTCCGGAGCGGCGAAGCCCTTGAGCTCGCCTTGGAATGCGCCCATCGGCGTGCGGGCGGCAGAGACGATGACGACTGGATCTTTCTCCATGGAAGCCTCCTTCAGGTCTGGAGATCGTACGCGCGCACCAGCTTGCGGCCGCGCTCGACGATCTCGGCGGGGAGTGGACACGATTTTCGAGTCTGCGTATCGATGCTCACGCCGGTGAGCACGCAGATTGCCGAGACTTCGCCGCTCACCCCGTGGCGCATCTCGTGCACGAATCTGGCCGTTTTCTCCCGCACCTCGAGAAAGGCGGAGCGCACCACCACGGTGTCACCGGCGTGAAGCTCGCGCTTGTAAGTGATGTTCTGCTGTACCGCCGCCATGCCGCGCTTGCTTTCCTTGAGGAACGCGGCGGTGACGCCGGCCAGCGCGAACAGGTTCCAGGTCGCCTCGTCGAACTTGCCCACGTACCACATCACATTCATGTGGCCCATGTGGTCGCAGTGCCAGGGATAGATGGCGCCGCGGTAGGTCTCGATCAGGTCGACGCTCATGCCGCCCCCGACTTGGACACTCGCAGGTCGCTGATCAGCCCGTCCTTCAGGTCGTAGATCCAGCCGTGCACCTCGAGCTGCTGGCCGCGCTCCCAGGCTTCCTGCACCGCCGTGCATTGCACGATGTTCTCGACCTGCTCGCGCGCGTTCAGCTCGCACAGGCGGCGGTGGCGCTCGTCCTCGTTGCCGAAGCGGCCGAGGTCGCTGCCGTGCTTGTCGGCCACGTCCTGGACGTGGCGCAGCCAGTTGTCGGAAAGCCCGATGCGGTGCTTGGTCATCGCCGCGTGCACGCCGCTGCAGCCGTAATGCCCGCACAGGATGATATGGCGCACCTTGAGGATGTCGACCGCGAACTGGATCACCGACAGGCAGTTGAGGTCGGTATGTACGACCACGTTGGCGATGTTGCGATGGACGAAGACTTCGCCCGGCGCAAGGCCGATGATCTGGTTCGCCGGCACTCGCGAGTCCGAGCAGCCGATCCACAGGTACTGCGGCGACTGCTGGCGCGCGAGGCGCGTGAAGTACTCCGGGTCGGCGGCGGCCGCGGCGCGTGCCCATTTGCGGTTGTTCTCGAGCAGCTCCTTCGGGCTCACGCGCTTTCCCCAAAAAGTTCGCGGCCGATCAGCCAGCGGCGGATCTCCGAGGTGCCGGCACCGATTTCGTACAGCTTGGCGTCGCGCCACAGGCGGCCGGTCGGAGTCTCGTTGATGTAGCCCATGCCGCCGAGCGCCTGAATTGCCTCGCCCGCCATCCAGGTCGCCTTCTCGGCGGCGTAGAGGATCGCGCCGGCGGCGTCTTTGCGCGTGGTCTCGTTGCGGTCGAGCGCCTGGCCGACCGCGTAGACGTACGCGCGGCAGGCGGAGAAGGTGGTGTACATGTCGGCGAGCTTGCCCTGCATGAGCTGGAACTCGCCGATCGGCTGGCCGAACTGCTTGCGGTCGTGCACGTACGGCACCACCACGTCGAGGCACGCGGCCATGATGCCGAGCGGGCCGCCGGCGAGGACCGCACGCTCGTAATCGAGGCCGGACATCAGCACCTTCACCCCTTTGCCTTCTTCGCCAAGAATCTGGTCTTTTGAGATCTCACAATCCCTGAACACCAGCTCGCAGGTGTTCGAGCCACGCATGCCGAGCTTGTCGAGCTTCTGCGCAGTCGAAAAACCTTTCGTGCCTTTCTCGACCAGGAACGCCGTGATGCCGCTTTCGGCTTTCGCATAAATGACGAGAACGCTGGCGTCGGGCCCATTGGTGATCCACATCTTGTTGCCGTTGAGCAGGTAGCGGTCGCCGCGCCGCTCGGCGCGCAATTTCATGCTCACCACGTCGGATCCGGCGCCCGGCTCGCTCATCGCCAGCGCGCCCACGTACTCGCCGGAGATCAGCTTCGGCAGGTATTTCTTCTTCTGGGCCTCGCTGCCGTTGCGGCGGATCTGGTTCACGCACAGGTTCGAGTGCGCGCCGTACGACAGGCCGATCGAGCCCGAAGCGCGCGAGATCTCCTCCATGGCGACGATGTGCGCGAGGTAGCCCATCGCCGTGCCGCCGTATTCCTCCTCGACGGTGATGCCGAGCACGCCGAGCGCGCCGAGCTTGCGCCAGAGATCGGCCGGAAACTCGTTGCTGCGGTCGATCTCGTGCGCGCGCGGCGCGATTTCCTTCGTCGCGAAGTCGCGCACCGAGTCACGCAGCATCTCCACGGTCTCGCCGTGGTCGAATCGGAGAAAGTTCATTCCGGAATGTCTGGGGTATTGGCGAGCATCATCAGCGTCTGCTGCATGGAAGCGATGTGCTTGCCGTCCTCAGCGTACACCTCGCCGCGCGTCACGGTAAGCGTGCGGCCGGGCCGGATCACTTCGCCGCGCGCGACCAGCGCGCCGCGCGCCGGCGCGAGGATGTTGATCTTGTATTCAACCGTCACCAGGGAAGCGTCGGCCGGCATTAGAGAGAATGCCGCGTAGCCGCACGCGGTGTCGGCGATCATGCCGATGATGCCGCCGTGGACGAAGCCCTTCTGCTGCGTAAGGTCGTCGCGCCAGGGCAGGGCGACCTCGACGTGTCCGGCCTCCACCACCGTGAGCGTGGCGCCGATCAGCGCCATCGCCTTCTGCCGGCCGAAGCTGGCGCGGATGCGGGACGCGAACTGCGGATCGGCCGGGGCGTTCATAGACAAAAGAACCAAGGAGGCTACTTGACGTTTACGTAAACGTCAACTACGCTTGAGTTGCTTGCGCACCTTCTTCTCGAAGGTCTGGATTTCGGAAAGCTGGGCCTCGATGTCGTCGCGCTGCTGCAGCAGGCTCGCCTTGTGGTCTTCGAGCACCGCGAGGAAGCGCTCGAGCTGCGGGCGCGCGTCGCGGCCGGGCTCGTACATGTCGATCAGCTCGCGGATCTCGGACAAGGTCAGGCCGAGCCGCTTGCCGCGCAGCGTGAGCTTCAGGCGCGTGCGATCGCGCGGTGTGTAGATGCGGCGCTGGCCGTCGCGCTTCGGCGCGAGCAGGCCCTGGTCCTCGTAGAAGCGGATCGCGCGCGGCGTGATGTCGAACTCGCGCGCCAGTTCGCTGATCGAGAATTCGGCGCGTTCCGTTTCCATGGTAATTTCAAATCGATTCTAGCTGATGCCACTCCAGTATCCCTTCCCTGAAGTACCTGCGCCGGGTACGACGATCGAGGTCGCGCCGGGTATTCATTGGCTGTCGATGCCGCTGCCGTTCGCCCTCGACCACATCAATTTGTGGCTGGCCGAAGAAGAGGATGGCTGGACCGTGATCGACACCGGCATCGGCAATCCGGAAACGCGCGCGCTGTGGGAGAAGATCCTCGGCAGCAAGCAGGTGAAGCGCGTGATCGTCACCCACTACCACCCCGACCATGCGGGCAACGCCGCGTGGCTCTGCCAGCGCTACGGCGTCGAGCTCTGGATGACGCAGGGCGAATACCTGACGGCGCACGCGGTGCGCACGTCGAGCGCCGGCTACACCACGGACGCAGTTCTTTCGGTGTTTCGCAAAAACGGCCTCGACCCGCAACGCGCCTCGGGGATGGGCGGCCGCGGCAACCGCTACGCCGCGCTGGTGCCGGAGTTTCCACTCTCGTACCGGCGCATCATCGAGGGCGACGAGATCACCATCGGCAGCCACAAGTGGCGTGCGATCATCGGCCACGGCCATGCGCCGGAGCACCTGTCGCTCTATTCGAACAGCCTCAACACCCTGATTGCAGGCGACATGCTGCTCTCGACGATCTCGACCAACGTCAGCGTGTGGTCGATCGATCCCGAGGGCGATCCGCTGCGCCTGTTCCTCGACTCGATCGCGCGCTATCGCGAATTGCCGGCCGACATGCTGGTGCTGCCCTCGCATGGCAAACCGTTCCGTGGCGCGCATGAACGGGTTCAGCAGCTCGAAAAGCATCACGAAGCCCGTTTAGGCGAGCTGGTTCAATCGCTAGAAAAACCCAAGAGTGCAGCGGAACTGCTGAGCGTCCTGTTCCGCCGGCCGCTCGACGCGCACCAGACCTTCTTCGCGATGGGCGAGGCGATAGCCCATCTGCACTACCTCTATTACGCGGGGCGCGCAAAGCGTGCCCAGGGCGATGATGGCATCATGAGATATGCAACAAGTTCACAGTAAGAAGGCGGAGAACCCGCCCGAGACCCCCGGAGCGGACGAGCTGGCGAAGGTCACGCAGCAGGTGGCCGAGCGCGCGTCCAAGATCCTCGGCGATTTCGCCAAGCGGCAGGCCGAGGACATGTCCTCCGCGGTGCGCGACGAAATGGGCATCGCCAAGGCGTTCATGGATCTCTACGCGCGCATGGCGGCGGATCCGGCGCGCCTCGCGAGCTTCTCGATGAACCTGTGGCTCGACCAGATGCGCCTGTGGCAATCGAGCTGGCTGAAGCTGATGGGCCTCGATTCCGGGCCGGTGGCCGAGCCGGAAAAGGGCGACTCGCGCTTCAAGGACGAGGACTGGTCGAAGAACTTCATGTTCGACCTGATCAAGCAGTCGTACCTGATCAGCGCGCGCCACATCCGCCAGGGGGTGGCGGACGTGGAGGGCCTGACGCCCGAGTCGGAGAAGAAGGTCGCGTTCTTCACGCGCCAGTACGTCGACGCGCTCTCGCCCTCGAACTTCCTGATGACCAATCCGCAGGTGCTGCGCGAGACCGTGTCGAGCGGCGGTCAAAACTTGGTTCGGGGCCTCAACAACCTGCTGTCGGACCTCGAGAAGGGCGGCGGCAAGCTGCGCATCTCGATGACCGACGAGAACGCGTTCCAGCTCGGGCGCAACGTCGCCACCACGCCGGGCAAGGTGGTGTTCCAGA
>Ga0207675_100005982_pt1 | contig 11584 bp, 9 predicted proteins | sample KBSSwiS42_FD_184305 | JGI IMG/M metagenome (GOLD analysis project Ga0207675, IMG submission 184305) | Switchgrass rhizosphere microbial communities from Kellogg Biological Station, Michigan, USA - KBS Switchgrass S4-2 (SPAdes) (version 2) | ecosystem: Host-associated > Plants > Roots >...
GGTCGAATCTGCGAGGGACGCGCGCAGCAGCGTGACGTCGAACAGGCGCGCTCAGGGGTTCTGAGGAATCGAAGTCCGCCTCGCTTTTGGCGCGGGGCAGATGTCGTTAGGTGGGCGCGGAGGTGGGCCGATCCACGCCCGTCTTGTCTTCCATGCCACGTTTCTCTTGTTGTTGTCGTGCCTGTTGTCGTCTGGTTATCTCCGGCAACCCTGTCCGTCGCCTGGCCGTGTTCACGCGCGAGACAGGTTGACCGGGTAGCATCCGGGCACCCTCGATCGGGACTGACCATGACTCGCCACGCCGCGGTTCTGCTGGGCGCTCTCCTGTGCGCTCCGGACGCAGCCCACTCGCAAACGTTCACCGTTGCCCGATACAACATCGGCGGCGACGGCGGCACCGACTACGTCACCGCCGAGCCGGGAACGCGGCGCGTGTTCGTGTCGCGCACCACGCACGTCATGGTCGTGGATGGCGCCACCGGAAAGGTGCTCGCGGATATCCCCGACACGCCGCGCATGCACGGGGTCGGCATCGCCCCGAAATGGAAGCACGGCTTCACGACGAACGCCGGCGACTCCACGGTCACGATGTTCGACCTCACGTCGCTCGCCTCCATCCGGAAGATTCCGGTCAAGGTCGGTGGGCTCGATGGGATCATGTACGACGACTACTCGGACCGCATCATCCTCACGAACCACAGTCGCCCCATCGGAACCGCGGTCGCGCTCGATGCGAACACCGGCGACATCGTCGGCACCGCGGAGCTCGAGGACAACGCTCCCGAGGGCGCCGCGAGCGATGGGAGAGGAAAGCTCTTCGTGAACAACGAGAGCAAGAACACGATTCAGGTGCTCGACGCCAAGACGATGAAGGTCCTGACATCGTGGCCGATCTCCCCATGTGATGGTCCCACCGGCATCGCGTATGACCGCGCGAACAACCGCATCTTCTCCGGCTGCAGCAAAACGTCGGTGGTCGTCGACGCGAAGAACGGCAAGGTCATCGCCACCATTGCCAACGGCGATGGCGTCGACGCGCTCGGCTGGGATCCCGGCCAGAAGCTGATCTACATTCCCGCGGGCCGAGACGGGAACGTCACCGTCGTGCATCAGGACTCGCCGGACAAGTACACCGTCGTGGCCACGGTGCAGACGGTGCCGGGCGCGAAGACGATCACGGTCGACCCGGCGACGCACACGGCGTATCTCTTCCAGCCCGAGTACGGGCCAGCCCCGGCAGGGGCAGCGCCGGGTCCCGGTGGTCGTCCGGCGCGTGGACCCATCGTCGCGGCGTGGTTCCTCGCCATCACGCACTAGCTGACCTCGATTGTCACCGGCTGGCATCAACGTCGTTGGGAACGTCGATTTGACGGATTGAGCGGAAGAAGCCGGATAACTGCTCGGCATCGGTACTCTTGACGCCGGAACCGATAACAAGGGGAACGACCTCGGTACGCATGAGCTGACCGAGGCCGTTTCCTCATTTTTTTTCAGGTCCTGCTGCGAAGCGCTTGAGTGCCGAGCTTTATCCGGCCGTTTCCGCTCATCCGTCAGATCGTAGTTCCCCACGGCGTTGATGCCAGCCACGGGGCGTTGATGCCAGCCAGGGGCGTTGATGCCAGCCGGGCGCGCCGGTGCTGTACCACGAGCCCTCCAACGGCGAGATTGTGTCCTCCACACCTCACATCGCCGACATGAAAAAGCGTCTCTTCGTCGTTTCTGTCATCGCCGCATCCGCGTGCACCGCGTCCAAGGGTGCCGACAATCCCGACGCCGCCCGCTGGGAGCAGCAGGCGAAGAACGTCACCATCGCCCGCGACGACTGGGGCATCGCCCACATCCACGGGAAGACCGACGCCGACGCCGTCTTCGGGCTCGTGTACGCCCAGGCCGAGGACGATTTCAACCGCGTCGAGATGAACTTCATCAACTCGCAGGGTCGGCTCGCGGAGACCGCCGGAGAGTCGGAGATCTACCGCGACCTGCGCATGAAGCTGTTCATCGATCCCGACAGCCTGAAGGCGATGTACGCGGCGAGCCCCGCGTTCCTCAAGCCGCTCATGGATGCCTGGGCCGATGGGCTCAACTTCTATCTCTACAAGCATCCCGACGTCACGCCGAAGGTCATCAAGAAGTTCGAGCCGTGGATGGCGCTCTCGTTCAGCGAAGGCAGCATCGGTGGCGACATCGAGCGTGTAAACCTGCGCAGTCTCGAGGCGTTCTACGGCGGCAGGCGCGCGGAGCCGGTGGCGATGAGTGCCGTGGACAGTTGGGAGCCCGAGCCCACCGGCTCGAACGGTATCGCGATCGGCCCGTCGAACACGGCAAGCAAGAAGGCGATGCTGCTCATCAACCCGCACACATCGTTCTTCTTCCGCTCCGAGGTGCAGGTCTCGAGCGACGAAGGGCTCAACGCGTACGGTGCCGTGACCTGGGGACAGTTCTTCGTCTATCAGGGCTTCAACGACCGCGTCGGGTGGATGCACACGTCGAGCGGCGTCGACAACATCGACGAGTACGCCGAGTCGATCGTGAAGAAGGGTGACAGCGTGTTCTATCAGTATGGCACCGAGCAGCGCCCGCTCATCGCGCAGAAGATCACGGTGCCGTACAAGTCGGGCGAGGCGATGGCGACGAAGGAGTTCACCGTCTACCGCACGCACCACGGCCCGATCGTTCGCGACACGGCGGGCAAATGGATGAGTGTGCGTCTGATGAACGAACCGGTGAAGGCGCTCACGCAGTCGTACACGCGCACGAAGGCGCGGAGCTACGACGACTTCAAGAAGACGATGGACCTCCACACGAACTCGTCGAACAACACGATCTTCGCGAGCGCGGACGGCGACATCGCGTATTTCCACGCGAACTTCATCCCGAAGCGCGATCCGAAGTTCGACTGGATGAAGCCTGTCGATGGCAGCAACCCGGGCACGGAGTGGGGCCAGGTGCTTTCGGTGGATGAGAGCCCGCTCGTGCACAACCCCGCGAGCGGCTGGCTGTACAACACGAACAACTGGCCGTACTCGGCGGCGGGCGCGAACAGCCCGAAGCTCAAGGATTTCCCGAAGTATGTGGAGTCCGGCGGCGAGAATCCGCGCGGCATTCACGCCATTCGCGTGCTGGACGGGAAGAAGGACTTCACGTTAGGCTCGTTGATCGCCGCGGCGTACGACAGCTATCTCACGGCGTTCGAGCCGCTCCTTCCGGCGCTGTTTGCCGCCTACGACAACGCGCCCGCGAGCGATTCGCTCAAGACGAAGCTGTCCGAGCAGATCGCGACGCTGCGCTCCTGGGATCGTCGCTGGTCGGCCACGTCCGTGCCGACCGCGCTCGCCGTGTTCTGGGGCGAGGATCTCTGGCGCCGCGTTCGCGCGGATGCGGAGAGCGAGGAGATGTCGGTCTACGACTTCATGGCGAAGCGCACGACGCCCGCGCAGCTCCTCGGCGCGCTTGCTGCGGCGTCCGACACGCTGGCCGCGAACTTCGGATCGTGGAAGACGCCGTGGGGCGACATCAACCGGTTCCAGCGTCTGACGGGCGACATCGTGCAGCCGTTCAACGATTCGGGCCCGAGCATTCCCGTGGGGTTCACGTCCTCGCGCTGGGGCTCGCTGGCGTCGTTCGGCGCGCGCCCGTACAAGAACACGAAGAAATGGTACGGCACGAGCGGCAACAGCTTCGTCGCGGTCGTGGAGTTCGGCGACAGCGTGAAGGCGAGAGCGGTGACGGCGGGCGGCGAGAGCGGCGACCCGAAGTCATCGCACTTCAACGACCAGGCGCAGCGCTACAGCACGGGCGATCTTCGCGACGTGTACTTCTATCCGGCCCAGCTGCAGGGGCACACTGCCCGGACCTACAACCCGGGTGGCTGAATGACATCCCGACGCGCGGCGGCCCGTTAATCGTGGCCGCTCAATGCGTGTCGGACAGTGGCGTTTGATTCACCGCAGAGTGCGCGGAGGGCGCAGAGCACGGCATTCTGGCCGCGAAGCAGCTTTCGCTCGCGATAAGATTGGATTCTTTGGTGAACGACCTCGGGACGCTGGAATGGAGCCTCCCGAGGTCGTTCACGAAGAAATGCAATCGTTGCCAGCGAATGAAGGGTTGCTTCGCGGTAACGCGCCGTTCTCTGCGCCCTCCGCGTTCTCCGCGGTGAATCACTTACGCCACTCAGCCAAACCACTGAGATTGCCAGCCGGGTCGACTGCATTCACGATGACGCGCGTCGCCCCGTTAGGCAGCGCAACTGATCGCTCGGCGCCGAACACGACGCGCGTGCTCCACGAGGTCCCGGAGAAGATCCGGAGCACCCACCAGCGGGGCGTCTCGCCGAGACCAGGCGTCAACGCCAGCGCCCCGCCGCCCGCCACCGCGAGCGACGGCGCTGCTGGTGGAGCACCGTCCAGCCACGGTGACGCCGGGGGGATCGCACGCACGCGATAGAGGTCCGCCGCGAGCGACGCCGCCACTGCGCCGTTGCCCCGCGTGAGCGTCGACGTCGTGTTGTAGAGCAGATGTCCCGTCCCGCCCGCTCGCTGGCGCGTGAGACTGACCTGACTCGGGATCTCGCCCGTCGAGTACGCGGTCGACGTCCCATCGCCCACGCGATACGCGGCGAGCCCCGGCCAGACGTGGCGCCCGCGCACGTTCTCTCCCATCCACCAGTCCAGAAGAGCAGGGAAGCTCTGCTGCGGCGCCGAGATCGCCCAGTAGAGCTGTGGCGCGAGGTAGTCCACCCATCCCTCGCGCAGCCACTTGCGCGAATCCGCGTAGATCGAGGCGTACGCATCGAGCCCGCTGACGCCAGTCGGGCTTCCGGGGCGCCAGATGCCGAACGGCGAGATCCCCACGCGAACCGTCGGCTTGAGCACGTGCGCTTCCCGATACAACCGCTCCACGAACCGGTCGACGTTCGCCCGGCGCCAATCGCCTAGCGTCATTCCCGCGCCGCTCCGCGCGAACGTCGCGTCGTCGGGAAAGACGATCGGCCGGTTCGCTGCGTCCGTCTGCGGATACGGGTAGAAATAGTCGTCCGCGTGAATCCCATCGATGTCGTAGCGCTGCACGATGTCCGCGACGACGCGCATCACGTGGTCGTGTACGGCCGCCTCCCCCGGATCGAGCCAGAGCATGTTTCCGTACACGCGCACGAGATCGCGACGCGCGCGGAACAGGTGCGTCGGAGCGAGACGCGTGCTGTCGGACGCGTTGCCCGCGCGGAACGGGTTGATCCACGCATGGAGCTCGAGGCCGCGCGCGTGCGCCTCCTGTACCGCGAACGCGAGCGGGTCGTACCCGGGATCGGTGCCCTGCGTCCCCGAGAGCAACGCCGCCCACGGCTCGATCGACGACCGGTAGACGGCGTCGGACGCCGGCCTCACCTGCAGGATCACGGCATTGAAGCCGGCGCCCGCCGCACGATCGAGAATGCTGAGGAGCTCGGCGCGCTGCTGATCGGCGCTGAGCGTCGACCGCGATGGCCAGTCGATGTTCGCGACGGTCGCCACCCAGAGCCCGCGCATCTCGCGCTGGATGGCGGGGGGATTCGTGTCCGGCGCCGCGGGCGTCGGCGGACCGGTCACGTCATCCGTGCCCGAGCACGCGGCCAGCACGATCAGGGCTCCACTGCAACAGGCGTGACGCCATCTCGACATTCACTAAAGAGAACAACCCGGCGGGCTCATCGACAGGTTGTCATTCCGAGCGTAGGGCCGAAGGCCCGGAGGCGAGGAATCGCAACCCGTCCGGGTAGAGGGGCGAGCCCCCGGTCGGGACGATCGCGATTCCTCGCCTCCGGCGCTTCGCGCCTACGCTCGGAATGACAACGGCCCGGGACGAGTGCGATTCTTTCCCAAAACAACCTGCGGCGGGCGGTGAACCTTTTCGCGCATCCGGCCGTCATACCCGGTTGGAGATTCCGGAGACCCTGGCGTTCCGGTGTCTCGCGCTGCATTTCTACATTGTAGAACCTTTCCTCAGCCAGCTCGACGTGCCCGCTCCGATCACCCGCACGCTACCCTCGCCCCCGCGCATCCCGGCAACGCTCCTTCGGGCATTGCTGCCGTTCGCGGAGCGCGATGAGGTGCTCGCCGATCTCGCCGATGAATATCGGTATCGGGTCGAGACGTTCGGGTCGGTCACGGCGCGCGTCTGGTACTGGCGGCAGGTCCTGGCCTCGGCGCCGTCGCTCGTCCGCCGAAGCTGGTGGCGCGGCTGGAGCGGGTTCGAGCCGACCGCGAATCGAATGCACCCTGGAGGTCCGTCGATGGAAAGCTGGATCATGGATGTTCGGTACGCCGCCCGCCGGCTCGTGCGCCGACCGCTGTACGCACTGCTGTCCATCCTCACGCTCGCGCTTGGCATTGGCGGCACGGCGGCGGTCTACGGTATCGCTCGGCCGATTCTGCTCGACCGTCTCCCGTACGTCGCCGAAGAGGGTCTCGCCACGTTCTGGTCGCCGTTCGACTGGAACGAGCAGGAATTCCTCTATCTGCGCGAAGGCAAGTTCACGGGCTTCTCGTCCGTTGCCGCTTACCGGCCGGACGACGTCACGCTCGACCGCGGCGACGGCGGCCCCGCTCGGCTCCTGCCGGGCATCGCGACCTCCGCCGAGCTGTTTTCCGTGCTCGGCGCGACGCCCGCGTTAGGCCGCATGTTCCAGAAGGGCGACGACATCCAGGGCGCCGAGCCTGTCGCCGTGCTGAGCTACGGCGTGTGGCAGGAGCTGGGTGGCGACAAATCGATCATCGGGAGCCGGGTGCGGCTGGACGGAGTCGCGCGCACGATCGTGGGGGTCATGCCGCGCGGCTTCTGGTTCCCCGACCCGAGCGTTCGCGTCTGGATCGCGCATCCGTTCAACCCGGAGAACCGCGCCGGCAACTACGCGTTCGTTGGCCGCCTCGCGCCGGGCCAGCGTTTCGAGTCCATGGCGGGCCCGGTCGCGACCTTCGTTCGCACGCTCGACGACCGATTCGACTACAACCCGCAGTGGGACAAGACGAAGAACACGGTGCTCACGCCGCTCCGAACCTTCCTCGTCGGATCGCTGCGTCCCGCCCTCATCGCCACGCTGACGGCGATGGGATTGATCCTGCTCATCGCCTGCGCGAACGTGGCGGCGCTCATGCTCGGCCAGGTGGAAGGACGGACGACGGAGCTGGCAGTGCGGTCGGCGTTAGGCGCGAACCGGGTGCGACTCACCCAACAGCTCGTGGCCGAGGCCGTCCTGCTCGGACTGGCGGCGGGTGTCGTGGGTGCGCTCCTGGCAGCGGTGGCGTTCCGGACGGTCGTTGGCGCGCTCCCGCTGGGCGCCTGGGGCGAGGGTGCGTCGCTCGACTGGAGCGTGTTCGCGTCCGCCATGGCGGTTGCGGTCGGGGCGGCGGCGATCGTTGCGATCGCGCCCGGCGTCGCCATGTGGCGCGGCGACCTGCGCGAGACGCTCGGCAGCTCGCGCACCGGAGGCATCGCTGGCCGTGGTGGCCGCCTCGAGAGCTCGCTCGTCGTGGCCGAGGTGGCGCTGGCGGTCGTCATGGCGGCCGGTGCAGGGCTGCTGATTCGAAGCGTGACGAAGCTCTACGCCGTCCACCCGGGTATCGAGACGAGCGGCGTCGGCGTGGTCGACATCGTCATACCTAACGATCTGGAGCCGGCGCGGCGTCGTCAGACGATGGACGAGATCTCCGCGGCGCTGCGGTCCATGCCGGGCGTGACGTCGGCGGGTTTCAGTCAGAAGATTCCGTTGCGGGGTGGCGGGTGGAGCTTCGGCTTCGACATGGAGGGCAATCCGGACGCGCGCGGAACGACGACGTTTGTGCGCTTCGGCAGCCCGGACTATCTGAAGACCATCGGCGCGACGCTTCGGGAAGGGCGATTCTTCGCCGAGGCCGATCGCCGACTGTACGCCACCGAGGGTGCGGAGGGCGTGATCGTCGTCAACGAGGCGCTGGTCAAGAAGTACTTCAAGGGTGCGAACCCGATCGGTCTTCGCGTTGCGAACGGGACGGGCGGCTGGGGGCGAGTCATCGGCGTCGTGCGCGACGTCGCCGAGGCGAAGCTGACGGATGAGCCGGAGCCGACGCGATACATGCTGACGGAGTCGCTCGGGTCGGTGCCCGGCGTCGAGGTGCTCGTATTCAAGACCGCAGGGCGGTCGCCAGAGGCGCTGCTCGACCAGGCACGCCAGACGGTGCAGCGCCTCGCGCCGAGCGTGGCGGTCCAGCAGGTGACAACAATGGACCGTGTGTTCGACCTCGCGGTAGGCCCGGCACGTCAGGTGATGGCGCTGCTCGCCATCCTGACATCGCTCGCGCTGGTGCTGGGCGCGGTCGGCGTCTACGGCGTGATCTCCCACTTCGTCCACCGCCGGAGCCGTGACTGGGGCGTGCGGATCGCGCTGGGAATGGCGCCGTCGAACGTCGTGCGCATGATCGTGAGGCGTGGCGTTTCACTGGTGGGTCTCGGGGTGGTGATCGGAATCGGGGCGTTCTTTGCGCTGGCTCGCCTGCTTGGCTCCTTCCTGTACGGAGTTGGAGCCGGTGACCCGCTTGCCATGGGGTCGGCGACCGCGGTGTTGCTCGTTGTCGGCGTCCTCGCGGCGCTCATTCCCGGCCTGCGCGCGAGCCGCACGGATCCGGCCATCGTGCTTCGTGAACAATGAGCAGTGACAACTCGCTTGGCGCATTCGAGGAGCAGGTGATGCTCGCCGTGCTCCACGCGCGGGACGACGCGTACGGCATGAACGTGCGTCGTGAGATCGAGGCACGCGCCGGTCGCGAAGTGGCGATCGGCGCGGTGTACGCGACGCTGGATCGTCTCGAGGCGAAGGGCCTGATCGCCTCGGCGCGCGTCCCCGGCGACGGCGGCTCGCGCCGCGTGTTCGCGCTGACCGCGGCAGGCACGCGCGCGCTGGTGGAAACGCGCACGGTGCGTGATCGGCTGTGGCAGGGCGTCGATCCGCGGTTGCTGGCTGCAAAGGGCCGAGCCTGACCGATACCGGTGTCATTGCGAGCCGGCCCCCGACTCCGGCGGGCATGCCGCCTCTCGGCCCGGAGCTGCTGTGAGTGGCAACGGCAACGGCAACAACAACGGCAACAACAACGGCAACAACAACGGCAACAACAACGGCAAGACCTGACGCGGATTCCGCGGATTACGCGGACGCGCTCCGAGCCGCGCGAAGGGGTACCGGCCCGCAGCCGACACATGGGTCTTTTCTTGTTCAACGGCCCCGGGACGCGTTGTGGAGCGTCCCGGGGCCGTTCCCAAGAAGAACGGCACCTGGACCGGTCGCGACGCCAGCCGTTGATGCCGCAGGAGCGCGTCCGCGTAATCCGCGGAATCCGCGTCAGGTCTTGCCGTTGCAGTTGCAGTTGCAGTTCACGGCACGTCCCGGTCGAGGGCTTGGAGACCGGCTGCTCAGGTTCGACTTCGCACTCGGTGAAGCATTCACTCAGCCTGGCCGGCGCGACGAGCTAGTCCGGACGACGGCGCGTCCCGCGCGGTTTCCAGAAAAAGCGAGGCAGCGCCCGCCCGCGGACATCGAACTCGACGCCTTCGTCCTCGAGCAGGTCGCGCTGCCAGCGCGCATCATCCGGATACGCGCGCTTTGCCACTTCGCCCGACGCGTTCAGCACCCGCTGCCACGGGACGCCGGAATCGTCCGGCAGGTGGTGCAGGGCGTAGCCCACCTGACGCGCATGGCGAGGAATCCCTGCCAGCTCGGCGATCTGGCCGTAGCTCGCTACCCGGCCGCGCGGAATCCGCCGCACGACCGCGTAGATCCGCGCGTAGTGGTCGGACACCATCGCTCGTTAGGTGCCCGCGATGATCCGCACCATGAGCCAGTCCTGATCGATCCGGCTGCCGAGTCGGAACGGCTGTGTGCCGGCGCGATGGAACCCGCTCTTCTCGTAGAATGCCACCGCCCGTGGGTTGTCCTGGTAGACCAGAAGCCACAGCGCGTCCGCGCCGCGCGACCGCGCCTCCGCGACGCACGCGGACATGAGCACGCGCGCGATTCCGCGCCCATGCCACGGGCGGTCCACGTAAAACCGGGAGATCTCCAGGGCGAACCGGCCCTCGAGCGCGGGCGGCGTCGGCGTCTGTCGCAGGTGCGCGAACCCGAGGAGCCCGCTCACCGAATCCTCGATCGCCAGCACCGTTCCACCCGGCTCGGTCAGCTCCGCGAGCTGCTGCTCCGCACTGAACGCGTGCGACACGTACTGGTCGATGTCCGCAGGATCGTAACCGTCGACATACGTCTCCCGAAACAGCCGCTCGGCGAACGCGCTGTAGCGTGCTGCCTCGGCCGGGACCAGCGCGCGAATGTGCGGCTCCGCGAACCGGTGCGTGACACCCTGAGTGATGGTCATTGGAGCTTGAGTCGACCTTCCAGCCACCCGAGCACCGCGCCGGCGAGTGGCAACACGATGAAGGACAGCACCCCGGCCACGACGCGAGCTCGGCCTCCGAGCCGAGGGATGACGCTCGATGCCAGCTCTCCGGCGAGCACGAGGACCGCGAACAGCAGCAGCCCGGCGATCAGCCCGAGGATCAGTCCCGATACCGTGCTCCAGCCGAGGATCGTCGTTCGCATACCTAGCGCGTCGCGCCCGCGGCCGCCACACCGTCCCAGACGGGGCGAAGCTGAAACGCGAACATCTGGAACTGCGGCGCCAGCGCGGCCGGTTCGCGCGACAGCACGCAGAACTCCAGCGCCGGGCCTAACGTCATCTTCCGGATCCAGAGCGAGCCGCCAACCGGCGCCAGCGCCGGCTCGACGGCAGCGAACAGCTGCCCGTACGACATACCTGCTGGTTTGGTGAACCACTGCGCGGCGCGGGGGGCGGTCGGGGCGGTGCCGAGCTTGATCTGGTAGAGGCCGGCCGTTCCCGCAGCCGCGAGCGATGCGGCGATGTCATGTGCCGATTTCCGGCCGGCCGTCACGGCCGCTTCTTCGAGTGGGTCGAGCGCTGCCGAATCACGGACGAGGTACCAGTCCTCATACGCTTCGCCACCCTGGTTCGCCCATGGCGCGCCGGCGATCGCGTGCGAGAACGAGCGAACGAAGCCGGCGCTCGGCGACGCCGTGAGCGCGTGCTGAAACGTCTGCTGCGCGGACTCGTACGCGTCGCGCCCGGCGGTTGGCTGCCGCCAGTGCCAGAACACGTAAGCGAGGAGATTGTCGCGAGTCACGGCCGTGTCACCCTGTGGAATGGGGACTGTGAAAAATGCCGACAAGCGGGCCCCGCTGCAACGCTCCTCGATATGACGACGGCGACTACCAGCGGACGATCAGAAACACGGGCCGATGATCCGACGCCTCGGTGTGCACGACGACCGCCTCGCGGCAGGCCGCCGAGCCCGTGAGGTAGAGGTAGTCGATACGCTTCACCGACGAATCCGCCGGATACGTTAGGCCGTCGCCTTGGCCGCACATCGTCCACGCGTCGCGCAGTCCCGCCGAACGCACGGTCTCTTGCGTCGTGCTCTCGGGGGTGGAGTTGAGGTCGCCTCCCGCGAGCGTTGGCACACCCCGCCGACGCAGTGAGTCCACGATCGCGAGCACCGTGCGGATCTCCTG
>Ga0207675_100005983_pt1 | contig 11583 bp, 6 predicted proteins | sample KBSSwiS42_FD_184305 | JGI IMG/M metagenome (GOLD analysis project Ga0207675, IMG submission 184305) | Switchgrass rhizosphere microbial communities from Kellogg Biological Station, Michigan, USA - KBS Switchgrass S4-2 (SPAdes) (version 2) | ecosystem: Host-associated > Plants > Roots >...
CGTCTCCGAGCTGCTCGAGGGCGAGACCCTCCGCGCGCGGCTCACGCGCGCGGGCGCGCTGCCGGCGGGGGACGCCGCCGGCGTCGCCGCTCAGGTGGCCGCGGGACTGGCCGCCGCCCACGACAAGGGAATCGTGCACCGCGACCTCAAGCCCGCGAACCTGTTCCTCACGGGCGATGGACGCGTGAAGATCCTCGACTTCGGTCTGGCCAAGCGCGTGTCGTGGGGGCCCACGGACGAGGAGCGCACCTCCGCGACCCAGCCGGGGGTGCTGATCGGGACCGCCGGCTACATGTCGCCGGAGCAGGCGCGAGGGGAGCCGACGGATCCGCGCACGGACGTCTTCTCTTTCGGTGCCGTGCTCTTCGAGATGCTCTCGGGCGGCCGGGCCTTCGCGGGACGCACGCCGCTGGACACGCTGGCCGCCGTCCTCGACACCGATCCCGACCTCGAGGCCCTGCCCGACGAGACCCCGCCCTCGTTGCGCGACCTCGTGCGTCGCTGCCTCGAGAAGGAGCGCGGCCGGCGCCCCGGCTCCGCGCGGGCGCTCCAGGCTGCGCTGGCCGGACCAGACGCCGCGCCTCGCGTCGCCGATGCCGCGCGGGCGCCCCGGGCGCGCGTGGCCGTGCTGCCCTTCCTCGACCTCGACGGCGGCGGCAGCCAGCAGTATCTCGGCGACGGCCTGGCCGAGGAGCTGATCCACGCGCTGGCGTCGGTAGCCGGGCTGCGCGTGGCCGCACGCACCTCCAGCTTCCAGTTCAAGCACGGCACGGATGTCCGGCGCATCGGCCAGCGCCTGGGCGTGACCCACGTCGTCGAAGGCAGCGTGCGGCGCGTCGGCGGGCGCCTGCGCATCACCGTCCAGCTCGTGGAGGCGGCGGAGGGCTATCACGTCTGGTCCGAGCGGCTCGACCGCGACCTCGGCGACGTCTTCGCGCTGCAGGACGAGATCGCGGCGCGGGTGGTGGAGGCGCTGAAGGTCCGGCTGGACCCTTCCTCACGCGGGCGGCCGCGCCCTCGCGACGTCCAGGCCTATGAGCTCTACCTCAAGGGCCGCTACTTCTGGAACAAGCGGCACGAAGGCCATCTGCGCAAGGCCATCGCCGCCTTCGAGGCCGCCCTCGCCCGCGACTCCGAGTTCGCCCCCGCGCACGCCGGCCTCGCCGACGCCTGCAGCGTCCTCGGGTACTACGGTCTCGCGCGCGAGAGCGAGGTCTTCGCGCAGGCGCGGCGCGCGGCCGAGCGCGCCCTCGCCCTCGATCCCGGCTCGCCGGAGGCCCACGTCTCGATCGCGCTCGTGCGGGACTGGTTCGACTGGAACCTGCCCGCGGCGGAAAAGGCGCTGCGGCGCGCGCTCGAGCTGGCGCCGGATCACGTGCCCGCGCATCTCTACCTCGCGCACGTCCTGGGCGTGCAGGACCGCGGGCCGGAGGGGATGGCTTGCGCGCAGGCGGGGCTGGAGCGGGACCCGCTCTCTCCCCTCGCCCAGAACCTCGTGGCCACCGCCGCCTACCTGGCCGGAGACGACGAGCAGGCGCTGCGCACCCTGCAGGGAACGCTCGAGCTCGAACCCGACTACCTGCCCGCGCTCCTCTACGTCGCGCAGGCCGAGAGCCGGCGCGGACGCCACGAGGCGGCGGTGGAGGCCGCGCAGCGGGGGGTGCAGGCGTCGGGCGGGGCCGCCTTCTTCGAGTCGCTCGCCGGCTGGACGCTGGCGCGGGGCGGGCAGACGGAGGCGGCCCGAGCGGTCCAGGCCCGGCTGGACGAGCGCGCGCGGGACGAATACGTCCCGGCCCTGTTCCTCTCGCGGGTGGCGGCGGCGCTGGGCGAGCGCGCACGCGCACTCGACGAGCTGGAAGAAGCGATCGGCCAGCGGAACACCTGGGTGGTGAACCTCGGGGTCGACCCCTGGCCCGGGGTAGCGGAGGACCCGCGGTGGGGCGCGCTCCTCGCCCGCGCCGGCCTGCCCTGCATCCGCCGCCTTCCCTCAGCCACCCGCGCGACGGTGACGGGTTCCTCGCGGCCCTTGACGACGGTCGCCGTGCTGCCGTTTCTCGATCTCTCCCCGGCCCCGGCGGGCGACCAGCTGGGGCTGGGCCTTGCCGACGCGACGATCACGGAGCTCGCGCGGCTGGGCTCGCTCCTGGTCCGGCCGACGTCGGCTGTCCTTCGATACGCGGGCGCCGCTCCCGACCCGCGCGAGGCCGGTCACGAGCTCGCCGTCGATACGGTGGTCGAAGGCCGGTTCCAGCGCGAGGGCGAGCGCATGCGCGTGACCGTGCAGCTCCTTTCCGTCGCCGACGGGCGCCCGCTGTGGGCGACCAAGGTCGATACGTCGCTCACCGACGTCTTCGGGATGCAGGATGAAGTGTCGGCCCGGATCGCGCAGGCGCTCCAGGTGGAGCTCTCTCCAGCCCCGGCCGCGCGGCGTCAGGCGCGTCCTCCCTCCGCGGCCGCCTACGACCTCTACCTCAAGGGCAAGCTCGCGCTCTGGCGCGAGAGCCTGTCCGACTTGATCACCGCCGTGGACTGCTTCGAGAAGGCACGCGAGGCGGATCCCGCGTTCGCGCTGGCCTGCGCGGGCCTGGCCGATGCCTACGCGCGCATCGCGTTCGAGGTCCAGCCGGAGGGCGACTGGTACGCGCGCGCGCAAGCGATGTGCGGCCGGGCCCTGGCCCTGGATCCCGATCTCCCGGAGGCGCGCTACGTGCGGGCGCGCATCATCTGGAGCCCGCCCGGACGCTGGGATCACGGCGGCGCCATGCGCGAGCTGACGGCCGCCCTGGCCGGCCGGCCCAGCCTGGACGACGCGCACCTCCGGCTGGGGGTCGTGCTCTGGCACGTGGGGCTCATCGACGAGGCCGAGCGTGCAGTCGAGCGCGCCCTCGCCCTCAGCCCCGGACATCTGATCGCCACCGGCCATCGGGCGGCTTGTCTCTATCACCGCGGGGAGTTCGCGGCCGCGCGCGACGTCGTGGACGGCGTGGGCCGGGAGGACCAGTCGTATTGGCATCAATACCTGGCCGGCCACAGCCGCCTGCGGCTGGGCGATCTCGAGGAAGCGGCGGCGGCGGCGGAGCGGATGATCCTGGTGGGCGAGGAAGCGCGATCGCACGGCCACGGCCTCCACGCCCTCGTGGCGGCCTGTCGCGGCGACCGCGCCGCCGCCCTGCGTGCGGTCGACGAGGTCGTCGCGACCAAGAAGTCCTTCGGCCACTACCACCACGACCAGTACGACATCGCCTGCGTCCACGCGCTGCTCGGGGCGCCCGGCGAGGCCTTGCGGGAGCTGCGCCTGGCCGTGGCCAACGGCTACGCCTGCCACCCGTTCTTCGCGATCGATCCCTTCCTCCGCTCGCTGCGCCCGGACCCGGCCTTCGCGGAGCTCCTGGACGACGTGCGGCGCGAAGGCGCGGGCTACGCGCGCCTCTACGCCGGCCTCGCCGCCGGCGGAGGCGCCTAGGCCGACGCATTCCCGCCGCCGCGGATGTTGCGCGGCGGGCCGCCCCAAGCGGGAGGCGGCGGTCATAATGGTTTCGGGATGCCCACGAAGCCGCAACTGGACGGCGATCCCCTCTGGTACAAGGACGCGATCCTCTACGAGCTGCACGTCCGCGCGTTCTCGGACTCGAACGCGGACGGCATCGGGGACTTCGCCGGCCTGGCCCGCAAGCTCGACTACCTGCAGGACCTCGGCGTCACCGCGATCTGGCTGCTGCCCTTCTATCCGTCGCCGCTCAAGGACGACGGTTACGACACCGCCGACTACGTCAGCGTCCACCCCTCCTACGGGACCCTGCGCGACTGCAAGCGCGTCCTGCGGGAGGCGCACGACCGCGGGCTGAAGGTCATCACGGAGCTCGTCCTCAACCACACCTCGGACCAGCACCCGTGGTTCCAGCGCGCGCGCCAGTCCGCCAAGGGGAGCGCCGCCCGCAGCTTCTACGTGTGGAGCGACACCCCGGAGCGCTACCAGGACGCGCGCATCATCTTCAAGGACTTCGAGCACTCGAACTGGACGTGGGACCACGTGGCCGGCCAGTACTACTGGCACCGCTTCTACTCGCACCAGCCCGACCTCAACTGGGAAAACCCGCAGGTGCGCAAGACCATGTTCCAGGTCGTGGACTTCTGGCTGGGCGAGATCGGGGTGGACGGGCTGCGCCTCGACGCCGTCCCCTACCTGTTCGAGCGCGACGGCACGAACTGCGAGAACCTGCCCGAGACGCACCAGGCCCTCAAGGAGCTGCGGGCGCACATCGACGCCCGCTTCAAGGGAAAGATGCTCCTGGCCGAGGCGAACCAGTGGCCGGAGGACTCCGTCGCCTACTTCGGCCGCGGCGACGAGTGCCACACCGCCTTCCACTTCCCGCTGATGCCCCGGATGTTCATGGCCATCCAGACCGAGGACCGATATCCGGTCGTGGACATGCTGGAGCAGACGCCGCCCATCCCCGAGACCTGCCAGTGGGTGCTCTTCCTCCGGAACCACGACGAGCTCACCCTGGAGATGGTCACGGACGAGGAGCGCGACTACATGTATCGCGCGTACGCCCAGGACGCGCAGGCGCGCATCAACCTCGGCATCCGCCGCCGCCTGGCTCCGCTCCTCGGCAACAGCCGCCGCAAGATCGAGCTCATGAACGGCCTGCTCCTCTCCCTGCCCGGCACGCCCGTCGTCTACTACGGCGACGAGATCGGGATGGGAGACAACTTCTACCTCGGCGACCGCAACGGCGTGCGCACGCCCATGCAGTGGAGCCCGGACCGCAACGCCGGGTTCTCGCGCGCCAATTCGCAGGCCCTGTATTTCCCCGTGATCATCGACCCCGAGTACCACTACGAGGCCGTCAACGTCGAGGTGCAGCAGAACAACCCGCAATCGCTGCTCTGGTGGATGAAACGGACGCTGAGCCTGCGCAAGCAGTACAAGGCGTTCGGTCGTGGCAGCCTCGAGTTCCTCTACCCGGACAACAACAAGATCCTCGCCTTCCTGCGCACGTACGGCGAGGAGCGCATCCTGGTGGTGGCGAACCTCTCCCGCTTCTCCCAGCACGCGGAGCTGAGCCTGCCCAACCTGCGTGGGCTCCACCCCGTCGAGATGTCCGGCCGCAGCGCGTTCCCGCCCGTCGGGGATGGCCCCTACCCGATTTCCCTCGGACCGTACGGCTTCTTCTGGTTCGCGCTGGAGAAGGCGCCCCCGACGACGAAGCCCGTGCACGTGCCATCCGCGCGGGAAGACTGGCCGGCGGTGGCGTGGACGGAGGACTGGGCCGCCCATTTCGCGGAAGGCCTCGGGCCGCGCCTCGCCTCCGTGTTGCCCAGCGTGCTGCGCTCGCGCTCGTGGTTCTGGGGAAGATCGCGCGACCTGATTCGCGCCGAGATCGTGGACGCCATGCCGGTGACGGACCTCTCCGCGCTGACGCTCGTCCAGGTGGACTACGTGGACGGTGAGCCCGAGCGCTATCTGCTCCCCCTGGCCGTGGCCCTCGGACCGCGAGGCGAGGAGATGGCCGCGCACGAGCCGGGCGCGGTCCTGGCCCGTCTCGAGGACGGACGGGGCGGCCCGGCCGGCGTGCTCTACGACGCCGTCCGCGACCGGGCCTTCGGTGAGTCCCTGCTCGACGTCATGGGCCGGCGCGCGGCGATCAAGGGACGGGACGGCGAGCTCGAGGGCTGGTCGGACCGGCACCTCCGGAAGACGCGAGCCGTGCAGGCCGACCGCACTCCGGGCCAGGTCACCGTCTCGCCGGGCGACGTCTCCGTCACCTTCGGATCGCGCTTCATCCTGCGGCTGATCCGGCGGCCGGAGGACGAGCACCCCGACCTGGAGGTCGTGTCGTTCCTCGCCGACCACGGCTTTGCGCACTGCCCGCCCGTACGGGGCGGGATGGCCTACAAGAGCGCGAGGGCGACCTCCACCCTCGCCGTGCTCCAGGACTACGTGGTGCACGAGACGGACGGTTGGCAGGTCGCGCTCGACGAGCTCGGACGTTATTCCGAGCGCATCCTCACCGGCTCCGCCGGTCCTCCTCTACCCGCGGAGACGATCTTCGAGCTGGCAGCGCGCGAGCTGCCCGCCGAGGTCCGCCAGGCCGTCGGCCCCTTCCTGGCCACCATGGAGCTGCTGGCCCAGCGCACGGCGGAGATGCACGCCACGCTCGCCTCCGATCCCGCCGATCCCCGGTTCGCCCCGGAGCCGTTCTCGGCCCTCTACCAGCGCTCGCTCGTGCAGTCCGTGCGGAACCTCGGACGCTTCGTCCTCCAGCGCTTGCGGCGCCGGCTGCGCACGTTACCCGAATCGGTCCAGGCCGACGCGCAACGGGCGGTCGCGATGGAGGCGGAGATACTCAAGCGCTCGCGCGCCGCTTTCGAGACCCGCTTCCAGTCGAAGCGCATCCGCTACCACGGCAACTACCACCTCGGGCGCGTGCTCTACACGGGACGCGACTTCGTGGTGTTGTTCTTCGAAGGCGAGCCCGGCCGCCCCCTGGCCGAGCGCCGCATCAAGCGCTCTCCCCTTCGCGACGTGGCCAGCATGTTGCGCTCGTTCCACTACGTCACCGCCCACGCTCTCTCCGGCCGCGTGTCGAGCGGGGCCGTGCGCGCGGAGGACGTGCCCGTGCTCGAGCCCGCCCTGCGGGCGTGGCGGGAGTGGGTCGGCGCCGCCTTCCTGCGACGGTACCTGGAAGCCGCGGCCGGCCAGGCGTTCGCCCCCACCACACCCGAAGAGCTGCGCGCCTCCCTCACGGGGTACCTGATCGAGAAGACGCTGCACGAGGTCTCCTACGAGCTCGACCAGCGTCCGGAGTGGGTCACCATCCCCCTCTCCGCGCTCCTCGACCTCATGAAGAGCTGATCCGGCGGGGCCGGCTCCGACTCAAGAGGCCGAAGAAGGGAGGGAATCGAGGAGGGCGCGGATGGCGCCGCCCATCGCATCGGCGGTGAACGGTTTCTCGATGTAGGCGGCGTCGGAAGGGATCTCCTGACGGGGCGCCGCCCCCACGCCATAGCCGGACATGAAGAGCACCTTGAGCTCGGGACGGAGGCAGCTCAGGCGGGCCGCGAGCTCGCGCCCGGTCATGTGCGGCATCACGAGGTCGGTGAGCAACACGTGGATGGGGCCGCGGTGCTCGCGGGCGATGCGCAGGGCCTCCGCGCCCAGGCCCGCGTCCAGCACCCGGTAGCCCAGCGACTCCAGCACTTCGCGCAGCAGGGCCCGCAGCGCGTCTTCGTCCTCGACGAGGAGGACCGTCTCCGTGCCTTGTCCCGCCGCGGCCTGACCGGGGCGGGGAGAGAGGCGCTCGGGCGCCTGGTCCACGCGCGGCAGGTGGATCTTGAACGTGGTGCCGTGGCCGGGCTCGCTATAGACCCAGATGAACCCCCCGCTCTGCTTCACGACGCCGTAGACGGTCGGGAGCCCGAGCCCCGTTCCCTTGCCCGCCTCCTTGGTCGTGAAGAAAGGCTCGAAGATGCGGGCCTTGGTGTCCTCGTCCATGCCGTGCCCGGTGTCGGTGACGGAGAAGACGACGTACGGCCCCGGCGTCATTCCGGCGTGGCGGTGCGCGAAGGTCGCGTCCAGCTCCACGTTCGCCAGCTCCAGGGTGAGCTGGCCGCCGCGGGGCATCGCGTCCCTGGCGTTGACGGCCAGGTTGATGATGACCTGCTCCATCTGCGCGGGGTCGGCGCGGACGCTGCCGAGGTCGCCGCGGCGGCGGGTGACGAGCTCCACGTCTTCGCCGATGAGGCGCTGGAGGAGCGTGCTCATGCGCTCGACGACCTCGCCGAGGTCCAGGATGCGCGGCTGCAGGACCTGCTTGCGGCTGAAGGCCAGGAGCTGGTGGGTCAAGGCACCGGCGCGCTCCGCGGCCAGGCCGATCTCCAGGAGGTTGCGCCGCATCGGGTGGTCCCCCGTCAGCTTGCGCAGCACGAGCTCGCCGTGCCCGCGGATGACGGTGAGCAGGTTGTTGAAGTCGTGGGCCACTCCCCCGGCCAGGCGCCCGATGGCCTCCATCTTCTGCGACTGACGGACCTGCTCCTCGCGCCGGTGGAGGTCGGCCTCCGCCTCGTGGCGGGCGGTCGTGTCGCGCACCGCGATGGCCACGCCGTCGTCGAGGGGCACGATCTGGTGATGGATCCAGCGCCCGGACCCCTCTGGGAACGCGATGCTGAGCTCCTCCTCGAGAGGCGCGTGCGCCCGCATCACCGCGGCCGCGCGCTCGATGAACGGACGGAGGGAAGGCAGGGGCCAGAGGTCGCTCAGACGGCGGGACACGACCTCGTCGCGGCGGCGTCCGAGCAGGCGCTCCGCGTTGCGGTTCACGTCCGTCACCACGAAGTCCGCCACGTCGCCCCCGTCGCCGCGCACGGCGGACAGGATTCCCACCGCGTCCAGGCTGCCCTCGACGGCGGCCCGGAAGCGCGCGTCGCTCCGGCGCTGCGCGAGCTCCGCGCGCTTGCGGGAGACGGCGTAGCTGAGGCTGCGGGACAGGAGCGGGGCGTTGACTTCGCCCTTGATCAGGTAGTCCTGGGCGCCACGCTGCAGCGCCTCCACCGCCATCGTCCGGTCGTAGGACGTCATCACGACGACGGCGACGTCAGGGAACGACCCCACCACGGCGTCGACGGCGTCGAAGCCGCTCGCGTCCGGCAGGCGGAGGTCGAGGAGGACGGCTTCGATTCCCCCTCCCGCCAGGCGGGCCAAGGCCTCGTCCAGCCGCTCCCGGCGGTCGATGTCCCACTTCGGGTCGGCGACGCTGAGCATGACCGCGATCAACGCCGCGAAGTCCGCTTGATCCTCCACGACGAGGAGCCGCGTTGCCGGGACTTGCCTGGAAGGGGCGAGGGACACCAGTCCGCCTCAGTGCCAGGATGGTATACGTTTTACGATTAGCTATCAACCGACGGTCAACCTCGCGTCAGCGCGGCGCGATTTCGCGGAGGAGGTCCTGCCGGTCCTCGCGGGCCATCGCCGTGAGGAGGACGCGGAGGCTGTCCAGGGACTCGTCCGTCAGCGTCTGGAAGTCGGAGCGGATCGCCTCGATCTGATCCCACTCCCGCTTCGCGTCCGCCTCGCTCGCGGTCATCCCGAGGCTCTGTATGGACTTCAAGAGGAACCTCGTGGCCAGGCCAAAGCTACGGCCCAGGATGTACATCTTGAGGCGGTAGCGCTCGGAGGCGGAGACCACGAACTGGTGCAGCATGCCGTGCAGGTAGGCGAGGCTCGAGACCTGCACCAGACGGAAGTTCTTCGGGCGCAACGGCTGCACGGGAGCGATGGCCGATACCATGCGCGAGAAGGTGGCCATCGCGGCCAGGAGGCGCAGCATGTCCGGCGAGAACTTCTCGATCACGCGATAGCCCACGTCGAGGAGGCGGATGGCTTCCTCCGTAGTGCCGAGCTCGCGGTACACGAGGGCGTGCTCGAACGATAGATCGGCCATCCCGATCTCGGCGCGGACCTTCCCTTCGATCGCGCCGTAGACCTTCTCTCCGCGCGGCGTCAGCAGCATCTCCCAATCGCGGCGGACCAGCCGTTCGTTCCGGCGGCCGATGAGGAGGAGGACGAGCAAACAGCTCACGACCGCGCCCGCGATCATCACCCAGAAGAGGGGGCTCACGAGGCTTCTTGCGGGAGGCGAAGGCCGACGCCCGCCGGTCCCCGGGGATCAAAGGGCCTCGTGCTCTCGGGCGCGGTTCGCCACGCCACGCGCAGCCAGTAGTTCGTGAGGACGAAGAAAGCGAGAGGGTCCACGTAGCCCGCCCAGAATCTCAGGTTCGGCGGCCCGGGGAGGAAGAGCAGGCTGATGCCGATGGTGAAGACGAGTAGATAGGGCGCGTACCCCATCAGGACCGCCCGGGGCAGCGGCGCCAGGGGCAATCGGTACCAGAGCACGAGGCCCGCCAGCGCGGTGAGCATCCAGATCGCGGCGGAGGCCATGCGGGGAATCGCCGCCGAGTACATTCGCGTGGACGTCGCGTCCGGCGGAAGGGTGGCCAGGGCGATGACCGCGGTGGCCACGAGGATGACGAGCAGGACCCGGCGGGCGGACGACGCGGCCGCGGGAAAGCCCCCGAAGATGCAATACGTCAGCTCGAGGGCCACGCCGAAGCGGAGAGCCGCGCTGACGACCTGATGCAGCATGTATGTCTCCCACGTGGGATCGAGAACGTAGACCACGCTGAAGACACGGAGGACGCCCACGTAGAGCGTGAACAGCGGCATCCGGCGGTAGTGAGAGCGGAACAGCAGGACTCCGAAAAGCGCGAAACCCTGCAGGATTCCGAGCCACGCAAAGACCTGCTGATAGAGCGACATGAGGCTTCGCGATCGTACCGCAGAAAGACGGGAGGCCGCGAGCACCGCAAGGCGCCCCGCGGCGGAGCTCACGGCGTCGCGCGTTCCGGAACCGGGGCGCCCACTGACGCCGCCGCCGGCGGAAAGAGCAGTGCCGACTCGGGCAGGGTACGCCACGCCACGCGCAGCCAGTAGTGGATGAGGACGAAGAAAGCGACGGGGTTGAGGTAACCGACCCAGAGTCGGACTCGTGGCGATCCGCTCTCGAAGAGCAGGCTCATGAGGATCGTGAACAGGAGCAGGTAGGGCGCGTACCCCATGAGAATCGCGCGAGGCAGCGGCGCCAGTGGTAACCGATACCAAAGCACCAGGGCCGCGAGGGCGGTGATCATCCAGATCGCGGCGGAGGCCATGCGGGGGACGGATTCCGCGTGCACTCGTGTATACGTCGCGTCCAGTGGCGCCGTGGCCATCGCCGTGACGGCCGTGGCCACCAGGATGAGGAGCATGACGCGGCGCGCGGTCACCGCCGCGCCAGGGAACGCGCCGAAGATGTGGTTCGTCAACTCGAGGGCGAGCCCGAAGCGGAGCGCTGCCGCGACGATCTGCAGCAGCATGTAGGTCTCCCAGGTGGGGTGCACCATGTACACCACGTTGAAGACCTGGACGCCACCGACTAAGAGCGCGAAAACCGGCAGGCGTCGGTAGTGACGACGCCACAGCAGCACGCCGAGGAGCGCGAAACCCTGCGCCGCGCTGAGCCACCCGAAGATCTGCTGAGCCAGCGACATGACGCCGGGAGATGGTATCGCAAAACGAATAGAGGGCGCGAGATGTCAAGTACTCGCGCCCGCTCCATCACGAACCGTGCTAGGGCCAGTTGGGAGGCGGCGGCATTTGGTCCTCAAAAGCCTGGACCTCGGTGGCGCCCGACAACCCACTGTCGCCGTTGACGTTCCCGGCCAAGCCGCTCCTGTAGAAACCCACCATCAAGTTGAAGATCAACAGGCCGACCACCATGGCTACTCTCATCGATTCCTCCCGGCGTATGCGCCGCGTGTTTCTTAGTACGGATACTATGTATACGTAATCTCCTTAGAGTCAAGAAGTTTGTTTTCTTTTTATACATTACATGCTACGATCTTGCCCAAGGGGTGAAAAATGTATAGTCTCGGTGACAGGAGGTGTTCCCATGACTCTGACCCCGGTCTGGCAGCGGATGCAGGAGGCCGGAGACATCTATCTCGACAAATATTCCGGCTGGTATTCGGTACGCGACGAAGCCT
>Ga0207675_100005987_pt1 | contig 11574 bp, 9 predicted proteins | sample KBSSwiS42_FD_184305 | JGI IMG/M metagenome (GOLD analysis project Ga0207675, IMG submission 184305) | Switchgrass rhizosphere microbial communities from Kellogg Biological Station, Michigan, USA - KBS Switchgrass S4-2 (SPAdes) (version 2) | ecosystem: Host-associated > Plants > Roots >...
ATTGATAAAGGCGTTGACGTGTTCGCCTTGCTGGACATCGAATGACAGCCCGGTTACCCATGGTTCGAGCGCCAGCAGACGTGCCTCTTCGCTGTTCCAGCCGACGCAACCCGAGCGTTCGGCGCCGAGGAGGACGATTGCGGCAGGCTTGGGTAGGCGCTGCACCGGCAGTTCGACCCGGTCTCCGCAGGCGTACTCGGCGGCAGCGCGCACTAAGTCGAACTCCAACCCGGCACTGAAGAGGCGAGAGAGCGAATTGCCTCCGAGTCGAGGCGTAATCTCGATCAAGGTGATGCGCTCGCGGCTCGCCACGAAGTCGCAGTCGACCGGGCCATCCGTGATTCCGGCGAGCCGCAGCACTTGTTCCATCGACGTGACCGCGTCACGACAACGCTGTTCGGCAAGCCGGGTCGGGACTCGATGCCCCTTGGTGGCCGTATACGGCAGTGCGGCGGTGTCTCTGTCGGTGATCAACCATAGCTGCAACTGCCCGCCTCTCATGAAACCTTCGCATGTGTGCTGAGTGCCGTCGACGAACTCCTCGACCAGCACCTTGCCATCGATGCTGAAGCCTCGACTTTCTGGAACTCGCGACATCAACTCTCTTGCAGTACGAACGACGAAGATTCCTTTGGAACCCGACGACCGATTCGGCTTGACGAGCCAACTGCGATCCTCGGGCAATGCGGCGAAAGAGTTGGGATCGACGCCGCACTCGAGCACATCCGGACAGGGCAGACCGGTACGCTGCAGAAAACGACGGAATAGCCGCTTTCGGGTAAGGGTGCGAGCAGCCTGAAGTCCAGGTCCGGGCAGGTGGAGTCGCTCGGCGACGTACGCCGCAGACTCGACAGCGACATCGGTCCCAGGCGCCATGATTCCATCGATCCGCTCGGCCGTAGCAAGACAAAGCAGGGCTTCGTGATCGGTAGTGTCGATGTCGAAGCTGGCGTCGGCCAGTGCATGTCCGGGGTTGGACGCTACGTTGTCCGTGGTGATCACACGATAACCGAGCCTCTTCGCGGCGTTGATTGCGGAGATCTGGTAGATCGACGCCGCGAGGACGAGCAGCGTCTTACTCACGCAGCTCGCCCACCGTGAAGCCGACGCGCGAGCGCGTCACCTGCTGGTTAAGGCGCGACAGGTACAGGCTGTGGACGACGAGCGCGAGCAGGATCAGCCCGTTGAAGAACGAGATCGCGGTGATCGTGCTCGCCCAGCCGGGGACGGTGCTGCCGCCGATGCCGCGCCACGCCACCCAGACGCTGAGGATCGCCGAGCAGCCGAGCGCGAGCAAACACAGCGCGACGACGAAGTAGAGCGGATACGTCGAGTAGTTGAGCAGCAGGTTGAACGCCAGCAGCGCCGAGCGCTTGAGGTTGTAGTTCGATGCGCCGAAGCGGCGCTCCTCGTGCCCGACCGGGACGTTGGTGTAGCGCGCGGTGTGCGACAGCAGCATCGACGTGACGTACGGATAGACGCCGCCCATCGCGACGACGTTCTGGACGACGCGGCGGTCGATCGCGCGAAAGCTCGTCAGCTGAAAGCCCGGCGGCAGCCCGAAGATCCGCCGCTGCGTCGCGTCGACCAGGCCGCCGCCGATGTTGCGCGCCTTCGAATGCTTTTTCTCGGCGTACGACCCGATCGCGAGATCGAAGCCGTCGTCGATCGCGGCGACGAGCTTCGGCACGTCCTCGGGCGAGTTCTGCAGGTCGTCGTCCATCGTCACGACGACGGTCCCGCGGGCGAACGAGAAGCCGCACAGGAGGGCGTTGTGCTGGCCGCTGTTTCTCGCCAGGCGAACAATGCGGAGCTGCTCGCGGCCTTCCTTCAGCTGCTTCAGCACCTGCCAGGTGTCGTCAGGGCTGCAGTCGTCGACGACGATGATCTCGAACTCGCGGCCGAGGCCGCCGAGCACCGTCTCGAGGCGCCCGATCAGGATCGGCAGCGAATCGCGCGAGCGATACGCCGGGATGACGATGGAGATCATGCGGGCTCGATCGACGCGAGCACCGCGTCGACGACGTCGCGCTGGTGCTCCTCGATGCCGAGCCAGAGCGGCAGGCGGACGAGCCGATCGCCGGCGGCGTCGGTGACCGGCAGCTCGCCGACCGCGCGCCCGACCGTGCGGCCGTACGGCGACGAATGCAGCGGCACGTAGTGGAAGACGGCGTGGATGCTGCGCGACCGCAACCGCTCGATGAACGACGTGCGCGCCGCGAGGTCGGGCAGCAGCACGTAGTACATGTGCGCGTTGTGCGTGCATCCGGCGGGCACCGAGGGGCGGCGGAGCTTCCCGAGCCCTTCGGCGTCAGCGAGGCCGTGGTGGTAAGTGCGCCAGATGTCGAGCCGGCGTGCGTTGATCGCGTCGGCCTCCTCCATCTGCGCCCACAGGAACGCGGCGACGATCTCGCCCGGCAGGTACGACGAGCCGATGTCGACCCAGGTGTACTTGTCGACCTGGCCGCGGAAGAACTGGCTGCGGTTGGTGCCCTTCTCGCGCACCATCTCGGCGCGCTCGACGAAGCGCTCGTCGTTGACGAGAAGCGCACCGCCTTCGCCCGAAATGATGTTCTTCGTCTCGTGGAACGAGAGCGCCGCGAGGTGGCCGATGCTGCCGAGCGGCCGGCCCCTGTAGCTCGACATGATCCCCTGCGCGGCGTCCTCGACGACGATCAGCCCGTGCCGGTGCGCGATCGCCATGATCGCGTCCATCTCGCAGGCGACGCCGGCGTAGTGGACGACGGCGATCGCCTTCGTGCGCGACGTGATCGCCGCCTCGATCTTGGTCTCGTCGATGTTGAGCGTGTCGGCGCGGACGTCGACGAACACCGGCGTCGCCCCGCGCAGCACGAACGCGTTCGCGGTCGAGACGAACGTGTAGGACGGCAGGATAACTTCGTCGCCCGGCCCGACGCCGGCGAGGATCGCACTCATCTCGAGCGCGGCCGTGCACGAGTGCGTGAGCAGGGCCTTCCTGGTGCCGATCCGCTGCTCGAGCCAGGCGTTGCACTTGCGCGTGAACTGGCCATCCCCCGCGAGGTGGCCGACGGCGTGGGCCTGGGAGATGTACCAGAGCTCCTTGCCCGTCATGTAGGGCTTGTTGAACGGGATGTGCACGGTCGGTTCGGACGGCCAGGGTCGAGAGCGGCCGTCTGCGGACTTTAGCGTCTCGATGCGGCCCTGCCCGCCTCGCGCGCGCCGCGGCCACGCCCGCCGCTGCGAGCAAATGGCGGGCCGGCCCCTCGCCCCGCGCTCACGGGGTGGCAGCAGCGTACACTCCCGCGCCTGCGGTCTCGCGGGCTCTCGCCGCTCCGCCGTGCCGCACCCGTCGACCAAGTCCGTCGGAACGATCGCCTCGCTCGACGGCCTGCGCGCCGTCTCGATCTCGATCGTCTTCCTCGCCCATTCGGGCTTGAAGGGGATCGTGCCGGGCTTCTTCGGCGTCACCGTCTTCTTCTTCCTGAGCGGCTACCTGATCACGACGCTGCTGCGCATCGAGTTCGAGCGCTCGGGCGACATCGGCCTGGTCGACTTCTACGTGCGGCGGATGTTTCGCATCTGGCCGCTCTTCTACCTGGTGCTGATCGTCGCGACGCTGCTCACCTGGCTCGGCGCCTACGGGCCGCCGCTGCCGCTCGACCCGACGCTCGTCTTCATGCAGTTCGCGCACCTCGCGAACTACGCGATCGTCAAGGCCGGCTGGTACCTCGGCCGCAGCCCCGAGAGCTGGGTCTACTGGTCGCTCGCCGTCGAGGAGCACTTCTATCTCGTGCTGCCGGTCGCGTACCTCGCGATGCTGAAGGCGCGCTGGCCGGCGCGGAAGCAGGCCGCGGCCTTCCTCGCGCTGTGCGCGCTGACGCTCGTCTGGCGCTTCGTCCTCGTCTTCGCGTTCGACGCGTCGAAGGAGCGGATGTACGTCTCGACCGACACCCGGATCGACTCGATCGTCTTCGGCTGCATCCTCGCCGTCGTCTACAACCCGGTGCTCGACGAGGCGCCGTGCAGCGAGCGCTGGCTGAAGCGCCTCTGGTTCCCGCTCGGCCTCGTCGTCCTCGTCGCCAGCTTCCTGCCGCGGCAGCCGTGGTTCGACCAGACGCTGCGCTACACGGTCCAGGGGCTCGCGCTGCTGCCGGTCTTCCTCGTCGCCGTGCGCTGGCCCGAGTGGTGGCCGTGCCGCCCGCTCAACCATCCGTGGGTGCGCACGGTCGGCGTGCTCTCGTACGCGATGTACCTCGTCCACACGACGGTGATCCGGCTCGTCGAGCAGGTGGTCGAGTCGCGCCTCGCGCTCGCGCTGCTCTCGGCCGTCGCGACGCTCGTCGTCTCGTACCTCCTGCACCGCACGATCGAGGTTCCGTTCATCGAGTGGCGCAAGCGCCTGCGCGCGGGACGCTCGAAGGCGCCGTCGACTCCGGTCGATGAACGCTCGGCGCCGCTCAGCCGGCGCTAGTCCGAAACCTCGCCGACGCGCGGCGGCCGCACGCGCGCCGACAGGCGCTTGCCGAAGTCGATCCAGCGCTGCTCGTAGTAGAAGGTCGAGGCGTGCGCGAGCAGGAACGTCGCCGCGAAGAGCAGCGGCCGCTTCAGGTAGCGCACGAGCTTGTCGCCCTCGCCGAGCCAGGTGTGGACGAGCAGGAAGTGGAAGACATAGAGCGCGAACGAGATCGCCGCGATGTAGCGCAGGAACCGGCTGCGCAGCACCGCGCCGACGAGCTCGGGCGGGCTGTAGAGCGTCGTTCCGATCAGGAGGGCGGCCAAGTACGGCCGCAGGTAGTTGGCGAAGCCGCTCGCCGGATGGCACGAGATCGCGTACAGCACCGCGAGCACGTAGACGTTGGCGCGCGAGACGACGGTCGCGGCGCGGCTGCCGAGCTGCTCAGACCAGATCAGCGCGAGGATCGCGCCGGCGAGGATCTCGTCGACGCGGTGCCAGGTGACGATCTCGATCTCGGCGCCGGCGAAGACGCGGTGTGCCGTCACCGCGAGGCAGATCGGAATCAGGACGTAGAGCCCGCGCTTGCCGAGGACGGCGACGATCAGCGCGACCGTCGCGTAGAACTGGACCTCGACGCACAGGCTCCAGAAGTGCGCCGTCGCGTCGACGAGGTGGTACGGCGGCAGGTTGGCGTAGAAGAGGAAGTTCGGCAGGTAGGCCGACGTCGGGGCGCCGACGATCGGCAGCGCGACGAGCAGCGCGAGCCACGCCAGCGGAACGATCCGGAAGAAGCGCCGGATCAGGAAGTCGACGATGCTGTCGTGCTGAAGCAGGAAGCGCGTGATCAAGAAGCCCGAAAGGGTGAAGAAGAGCGCCATCCCCATCGGTCCGGCCATCTCGTTGAAGCGCCAGCTCTTGGGGCTGAGCGGCAGCAGGTGCGCGCCGAGGACGAGGAGGATGCTGATCCCGCGCCAGCCGTCGAGGACGGCGAGACGGTGGCGGCCGTCAGTCATGGCGATGGTCGCGCCGCGCGCGCACCCACTCGCGCTTGCCGCGGCGCAGGAACCGCGCGTACAGCGGCAGCTTGGCGAGGACGTAGAGCGGCGCCCCGAGCAGCTCGGCGAGCGAGACGATGCGGCGGCCGAAGCCGAGCCACGCGAGCAGCGTTGCGGCAGCGACGATCACGAGCGCGGCAAGCGCAAGGACGAGCGGCAACGCGGCGCCGCCTGCGGCCCAGAGGACGGCATCGATCGCGGCCTGGGCGACGAGCAGGAGCACGAAGAACGCCAGCGGCGGAACGCAGACGTCGAGCGCCATCGCGGCGAGCGCAGGACGAGCGCGCGCGACCGATCGCCAGAGCGCGCGCGGCGCCTCGCGGACGATGACGCCGACGTGGCCCTGCTCCCAGCGCGCGCGCTGCTCGGCAACGCCCTGTGCGTGGCTCGGAAAGACGCTCGTCACCAGCGCGCCGGGACAGAAGACCGGCGCCCTCCCCGCCGCCGCGAGGTCTAAGCCGAGCCGCAGATCCTCGACGATGTGTCCGGACGCGAGCGGCGCTTCGCGGAGCACGGCCCACGGGAACGCCATTCCGGTTCCCATCAACTGGCACGGCAGGCCGAGGCGACGGCAGCCGAGCGGCCGCACCTGGTTCTTGACGACCCACGCGAACTCGGCGATGCGCACACTGAGCCCGGCGCCCGCAGGCGCGCGCATCAGGTCGAGCGCCTGCGCCGGCCGCTTCGTCTCGGCGCACGACCGCGCGAGGCGATCGACGCTGCCGGGGTGGAGCTCGCAGTCGGCGTCGACGACGACGACGACTTCGGGCGGCGAGCGCTCGAGATGGCGGACGCCGAAGTCGAGCGCGTAGCCCTTGCCGCGTCGCTCGGCGTCGTTGCGCACGACGACCTCGGCGCCGTTCGCTGCTGCGATCTCGGCGGTCGCGTCGCTGCAGTTGTCGGCGACGACGAGCACGCGGTCCTCGGGGCCGAGCTGTGCGCCGATCGCACGCACGGTCGCGGCGATCCCGCCGGCCTCGTCGTGCGCGGGAACGAGGACCGCGACACGCGGCCGCGCTGCGGTCGTCGCGGCATCGTCGTCGCGCCGCGCGGGCACGAGCGCGGCGAGCACCTCGACGAGCAGCACGGTCGCAGGGACGAGGGCGACGATCGCCAAGACCGTCAGCACATGGCCGACGAGCACCAGCGACGCCGCACCGCTCATGGCGCCGCGCCTCCGGGCTGGGCAGCGAACAGGCGCGCGAGCCTGCCGGCCTCGACGTCGACGTCGTGGCGCGCGAGGACGCGCTCGCGTCCGGCGCTGCCGATCCGCGCGAGCGCATCACCGTCGGCGGCGAGGCAGGCGACGAGCGCGTCGGCGAGCCCGTCGACGTCGCCGGCCGGGACGAGCCATCCGTTCTCGCCGTCGCGGACGAGCTCGGGGATGCCGGCGACGAACGTCGTGACGACGGGCCGCCGCAGCGCCATCGCCTCCATGATCACCACCGGCAGCCCCTCGGCGAAGCTCGGCAGGACGAGCGCGCGCGCCGCCTCGATCTCGCTGCGCACCGCGGCGCTGGCGATCCAGCCGGTGATCCGAACGTGCGACGCGAGGTCGAGCGCGCGGATGCGCTCCTCGATCGCGCCGCGCAGCTCGCCGTCGCCGGCGAGGACGAGGTCGAAGACGGCGCCGCGGTCGAACGCGCGCCGCATCGCCGCGAGCAGCAGCAGGTGGCCCTTCTGCTCGCCGAGCCTGCCGACGCAGACGAGCCGCGCGCCGTTCGCCGGGGGCGCAACGGCGCCGTCGTGGAACGCGCGGTCGAGGCCGCAGTGGACGACGTGGATCTTGTCCCAGTGCACCGATTCGACCCAGCGATACAGCTGGCTGCGCGTGAACGCGCTGATGCCGACGACGAACGCGGCCCGGCGAATCTTCTCGGCGAGGCCGATCGCGCCGGGCCGGTCGAACTCGTCCGGGCCGTGCACCGTGAAGCTGTAGCTCGCCGGCGCGAGCAGCGCGGCGAGCATCGCGACCTCGGCGGAGTTGGTGCCGAAGTGCGCGTGGACGTGGCCGATGCGCGCCGCGCGGAGCCACCGCGCGACGACGCACGCTTCGCCGAGGTAGATCCAGTGGTAGACGAGCGAGCGGTCCGATCCCACCGCCATCCGCGTCGCGAGCCGCGCCGCGGCGACGAACGCACGCGGGCGAGCGAGCGCGTTCGCGAGCATCGCCGCGAGGAGCGCGAGGCCGCCCTGCTGCAGCACGAAGCGCGTCCGCTCGCGCTCGCGCACATCGTCGGGATCGGCGAGCGCGCCGTCCCAGCCGCGCAGCGCGATCCGCATCACCTCGACGCCGCGCCGCTCGAGGGCGAGGATCTCGCGGCGGATGAAGCTGTGGCTGACCGCGGGATAGTGGTTCACGAGGTAGGCGACTCGCACGGCAGTGGCGGGCACGGCGGCGGACATCACTTGTATTCGATCAGCGCGCCCGACGTCCCGGAGACGCGGTGGGCGAGGAACTTGAGCACGCCGCCCGCCTCGGGAAACTTGCCGAGGACGAGGAAGCCCGCGCGCGCCAACCGGGTGCGCCATGGCCCGCTCCCGCGCAGGTAGAGACGCGAGACCTGCAACGGATAGATCAGCGCGCCGAGCAGCGCCCACGGGCCGACGACTGCCGTCGCAGCGACGATCGCAAGCGGCAGCGCGAGCCCCCAGACGAGCGCGCTGCGCGACTCGTGGACCCAGTGCTGCTCGGGCGTCGCGCCGTGCAGCTGCGCGCCCTCGGCGTAGCTGAAGCCGGTGCGCAACGACCGCTTCCACCACTGGCTGAAGTGCGTCATCGCGGCGTCGTGCAGCGTCATCTCGTCGTCGAGGCGCCAGACGCGCCAGCCAGCGGCGCGCATGCGCACGCAGAGCTCCGGCTCCTCGCCAGCGATCAGGCCGTCACGAAAGCCGCCCGACTGCTGCAAGGCGGCGACGCGCATCATCGCGTTGCCGCCGCAGAACTTGGTCGGCCCGGCGGCGCCGTTGCCCCACTCGATGTCGCAGAGCAGGTTGTAGATCGAGCGCTCGGGGAAGCGCTCGCGGTTGCGCCCGGCGACCGCGGCGACGTCGGAATGCGCATCGAGGAAGTCACGCGCGACGTCGAGCCAGCCGACGATGACCTCGCAGTCGCCGTCGACGAACTGGACGTAGTCGAGTCCGGGCTCGAGCTCGAGCAGGCGTCGCCAGCCGTGGTTGCGCGCGCGCGCCGCGGTGAACGGCCGGCCCATGTCGAGCGCGACGACTTCGGCGCCGAAGCCGCGCGCGAGGTCGACCGAGTCGTCGGTCGACCCCGAGTCCACGTAGACGACACGAGCCGCGCCGGCCACGACCGACGCGAGGCAGCGGTGCAGCCGCTCGCCTTCATTGCGGCCGATCGCAACGACGCCGAAGCGGCCGTGCGAGCCTGCGGTCATGCCCGCTTCTCGTGCATGGTCGCGTCGCCGCGTAGGTTGCGCACGATTGCGCGCGCGTCGCCGACCAGAAGGTCGAGCGCGAAGCGCGGCGGGACCTGTTCGAGTTTGGGCGCGCCGCCGAGCCCGACCGCCCGCCGCGCAAGGTAGCTCGCGCGGCCGACCGTCCAGAGCAGGTCGGCGGCGATCAGGCCGAGCGTCCCGTAGGCCTTGGTGAAGTAGCGGCGCCGCGACTCGAACCAGTACGCAGGCCGGCGTCGCACCTCGCGGATGCCCGTCGAAGATCCCTCGCGGTGGACGACGCGCGCATCGGCGACCGTCCAGCACGTCCAGCCCGCGCGCCGTGCGCGCCGGCAGAAGTCGACCTCTTCGAAGTAGAGAAAGTAGCGCTCGTCGAGGCCGCCGATCCGCTCGAACACCTCACGGCGGACGACGAACGCGGCGCCCGAGACCCAGTCGCAGCGCTGCGACCGGCCTTCGGCGATCGCGTCGACACCGACCAGGCGAGCCGCAAGGCCGAGCTGCGATCCGGCGACGAGCTCGGTGAGCGGCGAGGGAAACGGGTGCGCGCTCTTCTGACGAGCGCCATGCTCGTCCTCGATCGTCGCGCCGACGATGCCGGCGTCGGCGTGCGAGTCGAGGTGGCTGAGGAGCGCGCGGAGCGCGCCGGGGCGAACGACGGTGTCCGGGTTGAGGAAGACGATCGCAGCGTGCTGCGGATCGATCTCGCGCACGCGCTCGATCGCGCGGTTGTTGCCGTAGGCGAAGCCGCCGTTGCGCGGCGCCGCGATCACCTCGGCCCAGTCGCTCCAGCCGTTGGCGGCGATCGCTGCCTCCATCCGTGCGATCGAATCGTCGCCCGACGCGTTGTCGACGACGATCGCGCGGCCGCCGCGCAACAGCACGCGCTGCGATTCGAGCGACGCCAGGCACTCGGCGACCATCGCGCCGGTGCGGTAGTTGACGATGGCGACGAAGACGGCGTTCACGGCGACGATGCGTTGCGTTGGCCGGCGAGCGCGGGGGCGCCGCGGGCCTCGATCGCGCGACGGTACACCGCGAGCATCGTGGCGACGACCGCTGCGGGCGCATGCTCGCGAAGCACGAATGCGCGGCCGGCAGCGCCGAGCGAGCGCGCGAGCTCGCGATCGTCGAGCACCCGCTCGATCTGGCGCGCGAGGTCCTCGGGATCGTCCGGCCTGGCCTTCAGGCCGGTGACGCCTTGCTCGACGATCTCGCTCAGGCCCGACGTGTCGGTGACGACGACCGGGCACGCCTGCAGCATCGCCTCGAGCGCGGTGTAGCCCTGGCTCTCGCGCCGCGACGCGACCACCGTGACCGCGGCGCGCGGCCTGAGCTCGGCGACCTGCGCCGGCGCGACTGCGCCGGTCGTCGTGATCGCGTCCGCGAGCGCGCGGTCGCCGAGCGACGCGATGAAGTCGCGCAGCCGCACCGCACTTCCGTCGGAGCGCAGCACTCCGGGGTCGGGGCCGACAAAGGCGAGGCGTGCGCCCGGCCTGCGCGCGAGCAGCCGCTGGAACGCGAGCACCATGAGATCGCCGCCCTTCACCGCGTCGAAACGGCCGACGAAGAGCACGCGGTCGCGCTCGCAACGCACCGGATCCCAGAGCTCGAGGCGCTCGGGCGGCGCCACAGGATTGACGACGTGCTCGCTCGCCGCGGGATGAAGCGAATAGTGCGCCAGCGTCTCCTTCAACGTGTATCGCGACGGTGCGACGATGACGGCAAGGCGTGCCAACGCCTCGCCCTCGCGCCGCACCTTCTCGCGGCCGAGCTCGGTCGCGAGCTCGGCGGCGACGAGCGTCAGGAATGCCGGCCCGTGCAGCTTGCAGACGACCGGCAGCGACGTCGCCGCCGCGACCGCGCCGGCCCAGCCGAACGACTCTTCCATCTCGACGACGTCGATCGGATCGCGGGCATGGACGCGGCGGATCGTCGCCGCGATCGTCTTGCCGAGGTCGAACACGGTGCGGTCGCGTCGCGACAGGCGCGCGACGAGCGCATCGACGACGCGCTCGGTCGGGCTCGCCGCGACCGGATGGACGTCGGGCGCCTCGATGCGAACGTCGGGCGAGAACAGCGACACGCGATGGCCCTGGCGGAGCAGCTCGGCGCGCATCGCGGCGACGTAGGTGACGATTCCGTTGGCGACGGTGCCGGGAGGCCAAGCGGGCGTGAACAGGGCGACGTGCATCGGCGCTAGCGGACGAGCTCGCCTTCGGGCGGGCGGCCGCGCAGCACGCGGTAGCCGCGGATCAGGGAGTACGGGATCGCCATCCGCACCAGCCCACGGCCGACGTTGGCCCACGTCCACGGCACCGGCTCGCTGAAAAGGACGCGCATCGCCTCGCGCTTCCTGCCATCCTTGACGAGCCGCCAGAACGTCAAAGGGAAGTGGAAGCGATAGAAGTCGCGGTATTCCGGGGTGTGGCGGTAGAGCGAGCCCATCTCGTGGAGCTCCGGGTCGACCGATTTCGCGGTCCAGTTGAAACCGTGCGAACGATAGAGCGTGAGCGAATCGGGGAGCACGACGACGCGATATCCGAGGTACGTCAGCTTCAGCACCAGCGTGTAATCCTCGATCCGCACCGATTCGTCCCAGCCGCCGAGCGCGCGCAGCGTCGCCACGCGGCACATCACCGTCGGTCCGGGAACGTAGTTGCCC
>Ga0207675_100005989_pt1 | contig 11574 bp, 11 predicted proteins | sample KBSSwiS42_FD_184305 | JGI IMG/M metagenome (GOLD analysis project Ga0207675, IMG submission 184305) | Switchgrass rhizosphere microbial communities from Kellogg Biological Station, Michigan, USA - KBS Switchgrass S4-2 (SPAdes) (version 2) | ecosystem: Host-associated > Plants > Roots >...
GCGGCCCGCCTCGTAGGTGTGCTTGTGCGCGGAGATCACGGTCGCGTTGCGCTGCAGGCCGAGGATCGCGGCCGGCTTGCCGACGTTGTTCGAGCGGCCGACGAGGACCAGGTCGAGCCCGTCGTAGGCCGTGCGGGGGTCGCGCCCGATCGAGACCATGTACCGGTCGAGCATGTGGAAGGCCGCCGCCGGGGTCGACGGGACGAACCGCGGCATGCCGAGCGCGAGCAGGCCGGCGTTCTCGGGGTGCTGGGCCTCGACGTCCTTCAGCACCGGGAGGCGCCGGAACACGCGCGCGTCGTCGAGGTGATCGGGCAGCGGCCGCAGGACGAGGATGCCGGTGACCTCGGGGTCGACGTCGAGCTCCGCGATCTTGCCCACGACCTCGCCGAACGTGGCGTCGGCGGGCATGCCGACCGGTCGCGAGATGATCCCCGACTCGCGCGCGTGGCGGTCGATGCGCCGCTGGTAGACCGACGCGGCGTAGTCGTCGCCGACGAGCACGGTGGCGATCCCGACCTCCTGCCCGCGCGAACGCAGGTCGGCGACCTCGGCGCGGACGTTGTCGAGGAGCTCGGCGGCGAACGCGCGGCCGTCGATGAGGCGGTGCTCGAGGGCGGTGCTCAATGCGGCGCGGCACGTTACGGGCTCGACGGCGATCGTGTCGCGGGGCACCTGTGTCGGGCCCTGGGCCGACGCGGCCGTAGCCTGGGGGGGTGGAGCGGCCGTCGGTGCGCGTGAACCAACTCGGGTACCTGCCCGACGGGCCCAAGCGCGCGGTCTGGGTGACGGATGCCGAGGCTCCGGCCCGGTTCCGGGTCCTCGATCGCGACGGCCGGGCGGTCGCCGGCGGAGCGACGGCGCCGTGGGCGGTCCGGCCCGAGCCGACGTCCGGGCTCCGGGTCCACGGACTCGACTTCTCGGGCGTGCGGGCGCAGGGCGAGGGCTTCGTGGTCGAGGCGGGCGGGGCGCGCAGCCACCCGTTCGCGATCGCGCCCGATCTGTACGCGCCGCTGCGCGACGACGCGCTGCGGTTCTTCTACCTGCAGCGCTCCGGCGTCGCGATCGACGATGCCCGCGCGCCCGGGTACGGCCGCCCCGCGGGCCATGTCGGCGATGCCTGCGTCGGCGCGTGGTCGGGCCCTGACGCGCAGCGGCTGTATCCGGGCTGGTCGTGCCCGGGGCGGTTCGACGCGTCGGGCGGCTGGTACGACGCCGGCGACCACGGCAAGTACGTCACCAGCGGCGCGATGCCGGTGTGGCAGTTGCTGGCGACGATCGAGCTGCTGCGCCGTCGCGGCGATGACGCGGCCGGCGCGGAGGCGTTGCTCGCCGAGGAGTGCCGCTGGCAGCTCGACTGGCTGCTGCGGATGCAGGTGCCGCCCGGCCTGATGCACGCGGGCCTGGCCTTCCACCGGCTCCACGGCACCGAGTGGGCGCCGCTGCCGTGCCGGCCGCACGAGGATCCGACGACCCGCGTCCTCCACCGCCCGTCGACCGCCGCCGCCCTCCACGTGGCCGCCGCGGCGGCGCACGGGGCGCGCGTCTTCGCCGGCGACGTCGCCTACGCGCGCCGGCTGCTCGAGGCGGCGACGACGGCCTACCGGGCCGCGCGGGCCGAACCGGAGCTCCGCGCGCCCGACGATCACGGCGCGTTCGGCGGTGGTCCGTACGCCCACGACGACCTCACCGGCGACTGGGCGTGGGCGTCGGCCGAGCTGTGGCTCGCCACCCGGGACCCGGCGTACGCGGCGATGGCCGCGCCCACGGCCGACGCCGCCGCGGTGCCGCCCGATGGGTTCGACTGCGACCGCATGACCGCCGCCGGGGCCCTGGACCTGGCGCTCCACGGCGCGCCGCCGGGCGCGCACGACGCCGTCGTCGCCACGGTGATCGCGGCCGCCGACCGGCTGGTCGAGGTGCAGGCCGGCCAGCCGTGGGGACAGCCGTACGCGCCGCCGGATGGCTGGGACTGGGGCTCGAACGGGCGGATGCTCAGCAATCTCGTCGTCCTCGCGGTCGCCCACGAGTTGAGCGGCCGCGCCGAGCATCGTGCGGCGGCCGCCCGCGGCATGGACTACCTGCTGGGATGCAACGCGCTCGGCCAGAGCTACGTCACGGGCTACGGCACCGACGACACGCGCCACCAGCGGACCCGCCACTTCGCCCACGACCTCGACCCGGCATTCCCGCCGCCGCCCGCGGGCGCGGTCGCGGGCGGGCCGACGTCGAAGGAGCACCCGGGCTTCCCGACCGACCCGCGCCTGCGCGGCCTTCCACCGCAGCAGCGCTACCTCGACGAGCCGACCTCGGAGACGACCAACGACGTCTGCATCCGCTGGAACGCTCCGCTCGTCTACATGGCTGCGTTCCTGGCCCCGGCGCGCGAGCGCCCGGACCGATGAGTTTCCCCCCGAGGAGCGGTCGAACGGCCATGACGACGACGCACACACTCGAACTCGCCGACGCGGACATCGTGTACGACGTCGACGGCCCGCTGCCGACCGCGGACGGACGCCCGCCGCTGTTCATGATCGGCCAGCCCATGACCGCCGGCGGCTTCGGCGCGCTGGCGTCGCACTTCCCGGACCGCACCGTGGTCACGTACGACCCGCGCGGCCTCGGCCGCAGCACACGCCGGGACGGCCGGGACGACCATTCGCCCTCCGTCCAGGCGACCGACGTGCACGCCGTCATCGAGACCCTCGGCGCCGGCCCGGTCGAGATGTTCGCGAGCAGCGGCGGCGCGGTGACCGCGCTCGCGGTCGTGGCGGCCCACCCCGGCGACGTCGTCACCCTGGTGGCCCACGAGCCGCCGCTCATCCCGGTGCTTCCGGACGCCGCGGCGGCCGAGCGCGCTCGCGCCGGCGTACGAGACGCATACGAGGCCAAGGGGTCCGGCGCCGGGATGGCGGCGTTCATCGCGATGACGTCGTGGCGCGGCGAGTACACCGACGAGTACTTCGCCCGGCCGGCGCCGGAACCGGCCGCGTTCGGGATGCCGGCCGCGGACGACGGCTCGCGCGACGACCCTCTGCTCTCCGACCGGTCCTGGGCGGTGAGCAGCTACCGGCCCGACGTCGAGGCGCTGACCGCGGCGCCGACGCGCGTCGTGATCGCCGTGGGGGAGGAGTCCGAGGGCGTCTTCACCGGGCGCACGTCCGTGGCCACCGCCGAGCTGCTCGGTCAGGCGGCGACCGTGTTCCCGAGCCACCACGGCGGCTTCCTCGGCGGCGAGTTCGGCTACGCCGGCCAGCCCGAGGCGTTCGCGGACAGGCTCCGCCGTGTGCTCGACGGCGGGACCTGACGACCGTCGCGGACCGATCTCGCTAAACTGCACCGATCGGTGCACTATCATCGCAGCTCGACGGGACCTTCTTCGCCCTGTCGGACCCGACCAGGCGCGGGATCCTCCAGCGCCTGGCCGGCGGCCCGGCCACGATCGGCGAGCTCGCGGGGCCGTACGGGCTGACGCTCAACGGGGTCCGGAAGCACGTCGGCGTCCTCGAGCGCGCCGGCCTCGTCGTGACCGAGAAGGTCGGACGGGCGCGCCAGTGCCGGCTCGGACCGGCCGGCCTCGACGAGGCGACCGCGTGGATCGACGCCTATCGCCGCGCGTGGGACGGGCGTCTCGATCGCTTCGAGCGGTTCGTCGAGCGTACGGCGGGGGAGGGCGAGTGAGCCTCGACCTGCGCTTCGAACGGCTGATCGCCGCCCGTCCCGAGCGGGTCTTCGACGCGTTCACCGACCCGGCGGGCCAGCGCGAGTTCTACGGCCAGGACGCTCCCGGATGGATCGTCGAATCGCGCTGCGACCTGCGCGTCGGCGGGGTCTGGTCGATCCGGTTCGGCCCGGGGCCGGACCGGCTCTACCACCACCGCCACGTGTTCGAGGCGATCGAACGCCCGCACCGGATCCTGATCGCCTCGACCGAGACCCGGCCCGACGGCTCGAGCTTTGAGACCGCGCTGGAGTTCACGTTCGAGCCCCGCGACGGTGGCACCCTGATGACGATGGTCCAGGCCGGGTTCCCGACCGTGGACCTGCGCGACGAGCACACGGTCGGCGTCCCGAACGCCTTCGACCGCCTCGCTCGCACGCTCGACGACGACGGGCGGCGCGTCCAGCGCCCGAGACAGGAGACCGATGGCCAAGTCCGTCCTCTACATGTCGATGTCCCTCGACGGGTTCATCACCGGGCCCGACGACGACGCCGATCAGGGCCTCGGGGCCGGCGGTGAGCGCCTGCACGACTGGCTCGGCGACAACGGCGGCGAGGGCCCGTCCGCCTTTCGCCCCTCGGGGCCGAGCGGTGCGGTCTACGACGAGGCGATGGCGACCGGAGCCGTGCTGGTCGGGCGGCGCACGTTCGACCATGCCGGGCGGTGGGGCGGCGATCACCACGGCGTCCCGATCTACGTCCCGACCCGAGGCGAGCCGCCGGAGCCGGCCTCGGACCTCGTCCACTACGTGACCGACGGGGTCGAGAGCGCAATGGCCCAGGCGAAGCAGGCGGCGGGCGACGCCGACGTCCTCGTCCACGGCGCCGAGCTCGCGCAGGCGTGCCTGCGCGCCGGCGTCCTCGACGAGCTCGAGATCCACCTGATCCCGGTCCTCCTCGGCGCGGGACGACCGCTGTTCGCGGGGCTGGGCGCCGAGCATGTCGCGCTCGAGCTCACCCGCGTCGTCGACGCCCCCGGCGTCACCCACCTGCACTACCGGGTGGCATCGTGAGCGACGACCCGGAACGGCGGCTCATCCTCCACATGTCGGTCTCGCTCGACGGGTTCGTCGCCCGCACCGACGGGGTCATCGACTGGCTCGCGCCGCGCGACGGCGGCGCCGAAGGTCGTCTACTCGCAGAGCCTCTCCGAGGTGAGCTGGAGCAACGCCCGGCTCTCTCGCGCGGAGCTCGCGGACGAGATCCCGGCGCTCGAGCGCGAGCCCGGGAAGGACATGGTCGTCTTCGGCGGCGCCCGCATCGCCAACAGCCTGATGCGCGAGCGCCTGGTCGACGAGTACCGCCTCACGGTGCATCCGGTCGTGCTCGGCGACGGCCTGGGGCTCATGCTCGGCCTGCCCGAGCCGCAGCGCTTCGAGCTCGTCAGCGCCACCACGTACACCGACGGCTGCGTCAGTAAGGTCCTGCAGCCGGCATGACAACCCCGGTCACAGACCTGCTGCGGTGCGAGCTCCCGCTCCAGCTCGCGCCGATGGGCAGCGCGTCCGCGACGCCGGCGCTCCCGCTGGCGATCGCGCGCGCGGGCGGACATGCGATGTACCCGGGGCTGGCGCTCCCGCCGGCGGCGCTCGCGCCCGTGATCGACGCGCTCGCCGCCGAGACCGTTGCGTTCGGCGTCAACTTCATCGTCCCGATGATCGACCGCGCGTCGCTCGAGCTCGCCGCCGAGCGCGCGCCGTACGTCGACTTCTTCCTCGCCGAGCCCGACCCGGCGCTGGTGGCGCTCGTTCGCGAGCACGGCGGCGTCTGCGGCTGGCAGGTCGAGTCGGCCGACGAGGCGCGGGCGGCGGAGGCCGCCGGGTGCCAGGTCGTGATCGCCAAGGGGTGGGAGTCGGGCGGCCGCAAGCGCATCGAGGGCCCGGCGCTGCTCCCGCTGCTCGAGGCGGTCCTCGGCGCGGTGTCGGTGCCCGTGATCGCCGCCGGCGGGATCGCGACCGCGCGCGGCGTCGCGGCCGCGCTCGCGGGCGGGGCGGGGGCGGTCCGGGTCGGGACGCGGTTCATCGTCGCCGAGGAGTCCGACGCGCACCCCGAGTGGAAGCGGGCGATCGTCGCGGCCCGCGCCGAGGACGCCGTGGTCAGCACCGCGTTCAACGCCGGGATGCCGGTGCCCGGGCCGCACCGCGTGTTGCAGCGCTCGATCGCGGCGGCCGAGGCGCTCGCGGACGAGCAGGCCGGCGTCGTGCGCCTGGCGGGCGCGGAGATCCCCGTCGCCCGGTTCGCGCCGATGCCGCCGACGGCCGGGTCGACCGGCGCGATCGAGGCGATGCCGTTCTACGCCGGCCAGTCGGCCGGTGCGGTGACCGCGATGCAGCCCGCGGCGGACATCGTCGCCGAGCTCGCCGCCGGCATGCGCCCCGCCTGACCGCCGCGCCCGCCGAGCGACCGATCGCACACAGCCGGCTCGCGCCACAACGCACCATCCCGGGTGCGACGATGGGTGGTCGAGACGACCGCCCGTGGGCCATCCAGGGGGATTTGCGATGCAGGCAGCGGACGAGCACTACGACGCCGTCGTGATCGGCTCGGGGTTCGGGGGCACGATGACCGCGCTGAGCCTGGCGCGCGCGTACAAGGCGCGTGGCGACGGCGAGCGGATCCTCATGCTCGAGCGCGGCACGTGGTGGACCACGCAGGCCGCGACGGTCGAGGACAAGGACGTCAAGACGTTCTCGTTCCTCGAGGACAAGGGCGAGCCCGTGCAGCCCTGGCCGGCGGCGGACAACTTCCGCGGCTTCCTCGACATCTACACGCGCTGCGTGCGGCGCAAGGGCAACGAGGACGGCCTCTACGACCTGACCGCGTTCGGCCGCAAGGGGCTGTTCGGGCTGCGCCAGAACGACGGTGTGACGATCCTGCGCACATCCGGCGTCGGCGGCGGCTCGCTCATCTACGCCAACGTCACGATCCGTCCGCCCGACGCGGTCACCGAGGACCCGCGCTGGCCCATGAGCTGGTCCGCGCAGGAGCGCGACGACTACTACGACCTCGCGCGCGACGCGATCGGCCTGGGCGTCGGCTACGCGCTATACCAGCGCGACCCCGCCAGGGGCGGCGCGACGCCGCCCAAGCCGGTCAACACCGGCCTCTCGAACATCGCGACGTACTCGCCGCGGCTCGATCCCCGCTGGCGGCAGAAGCCCGACCCGCTCAACGCCAGGCGCGGGCTCAAGCAGCTCGACCCGGCCCATTCGACGCCCGCCGACGACGACAACGCGCTGTGGATCGACCGCGCCCGCGTGTTCCAGGCGCAGATGAGCGGGCTCACGGACGAATTCGGCCTCGTGGACTCGTCGATCGACGACGTCAACCCCGAGCCCGGCCCGTTCGACCCGGCCGGCGCGCCGCGGAACTACTGCGAGCGGCGCGGGCGCTGCATCGTCGGGTGCCTGCCCACGGCGCGGCACACGCTCGACAAGCAGCTCATGCGCGCGGTCCACGGGACCCCGAAGGGCGACCCGCCTCTCTTCCCGGACCTGCGCCTGAGCACGCTGTGCGAGGTCGATGTCATCGAGGCGCTGCCCGACGGCGGCTACCGGGTGCACTACGTGCAGCGCCGGACCGGCGATCCGTCCCGCGGCGTGAAGCGCACCGTCACGGCCGCGCGCGTGATCGTCGCGGCCGGCACCGTCGGCACCACCGAGATCATGCTCCGCTCGCGGGCGCGGGGAGCCCTGCCGCACCTGAGCGACCGCGTCGGCCACGGCTTCTCGACCAACGGCGACTACCTGGCGTTCCTCGATCAGACCCGGGAGCGCATCAGCCTCACCCGCGGACCGATCACGACGTCGTTCGCGCACTTCAACACCCGCGACGCCGAGCGCTTCCACACGATCGAGGACAACGGCATCCCGCGCGCGTTCTCCTCGCTCACCGGTCACGGCGTGCCGCTGCTGCAGTCGCTGTCCAAGGGCCGATCGCGGCGCCTGTTCCTGCTGCTCGCCGTCGGCCGCTACCTCGCGGGCCGTGCCCCGGCGTTCGTGCGTGCGCTGCTGCGCAACCGCGTCGCGCGGCAGGACGAGTTCGCCTCCGAGGACGAGTGGACGGCCAGGATGATGTGCGTCGCCGCGATGGGGCGCGAGGCCTCGGTCGGGCAGTTCCGGCTCGGCGGGCGGCGCGACACCACCCTGCGCGTGGCCCGGACGGACGGCAAGGCGTTCCACGAGGACCCGATCTACGACGAGATCCGCGGCACGCTCGACACATTCGCCCGCGAGCTCACGGACGATCCCGACCGCACGTTCATCAACCCGTTCCTGAGCGACACCGCCGACGCGCTGGGCGCGCGTGCGATCGGCCTGTCGCATCCGCTCGGCGGCTGCGTGATGGGCGCGTCCGGCGCCGACGGGGTGGTCGACGAGTTCGGGCGCGTCTACGACACCTCGACACCCGGGCAGCAGCGGTTCTACGACGGGCTGTACGTCGCCGACGGCGCGCGCATCCCGACCGCGCTCGGCGTCAACCCGTCGCTGACGATCGCCGCGCTCGCCCTGCGCACCGCCGACAAGATCGTCGAGGAGCTCCCCGCCGCGGCCGGGGCCGGGCGCGCCGCGACCGTCGGGTGACCGGGGCACGTCACCTCCCGGTGGCGGAGAAGTGCTGGTAGTCGGTCGCCGACGGGGGACGCCAGTCGCCGCCCCACGGCCATCCCGCGGCCGCGAAGGCGCGCACGAGCACGCCGCCGTGGTACGCCATCCCGGCCCGATGCCGGGAGCGGTCGAGGTAGGGTCGCGACGCCGCGTGGACGGTCGCGCCGCTCGGATAGACGTAGGGGTTCTCGATCGGATTGACGTCGACCGCACGCCCGTAGGCGTGCTCGGAGAACCGCGAGGAGCCGGTCGCCAGGCGGCAGTTGAACGCCGAGGTGTTGTCGGCCTCGATCGAGGCGTAGTCGCTGGCGCCGTAGTCGTCGACGAGCCGCATCCGGCGGATCGGGAAGCGCGAGCGGAAGAGCTCTGCGAACGCGCGGCGCACCGGCGTCACCGCGGTCGCCGCGACGATCATCCGCCCGACGCGCGGGCGCCCGTCGAATCCCCAGTAGCCGATCCGCAGCAGCCGCAGGTCCGCGAGCGCGACCGGGCACCCGGGCTGCCACGACGACCCGCGCACGCGCCGGCGCGTCGCGGGCCCGAGCCGGCGCGCCGCGAACGTGAACCCCGGATCCGCGGCGGAATGCGACGCGCCGGGAGCCCGCGGCGCCGAGACCGTCGCCGCGTCCGTCCGGGACGTGGTCGCGAACGCCACCGCGGCCACGGCCAGGACAGCCGTGCCGAGACCGCGCGCGCGAATCTGTGAAGCCCGGCGGGACATGGCGGCATTGTGACGGCGCGGGCGCGAACGCCGGTCCGTCCGGCTCGCTCGCCACCATTCCGTGCGCAACGTCCGTCGAGCGATAGGAGCTGACCGTGAACAAGACCGAACTGGCCGAGCAGATCGCGCAGCGCGCGGGCGTCTCGGGCGCCGAGGCCGGGCGCGTCCTCGACGCGACACTTCAGAGCATCGAGGCGGCGCTCGCGGCCGGTGACGAGGTCGCGATCACCGGATTCGGGAAGTTCAGCGTCGCCGACCGCGCCGCGCGTCAGGGCATCAACCCGGCGACCGGTGAGCCGATCGCGATCGCCGCGTCCAAGGCGCCGCGCTTCAGTGCGGGCGCGAAGCTCAAGCAGGCCGTCAAGGCCTGACCGGTCACAGCCGCGGCCGGTCACGGGCCGACATCGCGAGCGAGCGCGCGGGCGCTTCGGGCGGCGCGGTTCGCAGGTAGTCGACATAACGCGCGTTATCGAGCATTGATCCCGGGAACCTGGGGATCCGCTGGCGCTCGGCGCCGCAACGGCGTACCTTCCGCTGTCGAGCGTCATGCGCCGCCGCCGCTCCGAGCTTCTGCCGCCGGACCGCGGGCTCCAGGCCCGGATGCTCCTCGCGATGCTCGCGACGCCGGCCGCGGCGATCGGCGGGCTCGCGGCGTTCTTCGCCTTCGCGCCGCACCGGTACGTGCTGCCGATGCTCGTCGTCACCGGCGTCGGCCTCGCGACGGCCGGGCGCCGCGACGACGCGGCGGCGCCCCGGCGCGCGATCGGCGCGGACGAGTACCCGGGCGTCCACGCGATCGTCGAGCGACTCTGCGTCCTGGCCGACCTGCCCGAGCCCGAGATCGTCGTCGTGCACGAGGAGCAGCCGAACTCGTGGATCGAGGCGCGCGGCCGCGCCCGGCCGCGCCTGCACCTCACCAGCGGGCTGCTGCTCCTGCTGCGCACCGACGAGCTCGAGGCGGTCATCGCGCACGAGCTCTCGCACCTCGCGCACCACGACGCGCGCCTCATGACCGTCGTCGGCGGCCTCGGCGACGCGCTCGCCGCGGGCGCCCGCCGCACGGTCTGCCACTGGTACCTGTGGGCTCCGGGCTTCGCGGCCTACGCGATCGGCTGGGTCTCGCGGCTCGGCGCCCTCAGCCTCGCGCGGCACCGCGAGCTCGTCGCCGACACCGGCGCCGCCGCGCTCACCGGCCGGCCCGCGACGCTCGCCCGCGCGCTGCGGCGGATCGCCGGCGAGCTCGAGTCCCTGCCGTCGACCGACCTGCGCCAGGCCGCGGCCCGCGACCTCTTCCACCTCGTGCCCGTCGAGACCGAGGACGTCCGCGCGCCGCTCCTTCGCACGCACCCGCCGCTGGCCCGCCGCATCGAGCGGCTCGAAGGGCTCGAACGGGCGCTCCACACCGCCCGCTCCGCGCAGCTCTGAACGCCCGCACATGTCCGCCGACGGTGCGTTCGAGCCCCTGCGCTTCGACGCCGAGCTCGGGCCGGAGCTCGAGGCCGCGATGGCCGCGCGCCGGACCGAGGTCGACCCGCTCGCGGCGCTGCGCGCGATCACCGGCCGCGAGCCGTCGGTCGGGCCGATGCTGGAGCAGCGCGGACTCGCCTGAGCACCACCGCGGCGCCCGCAACAGTCAACCGGGCGGGTCGTCGGGCGCGGCCGCACCGGCGTGCGTGCGGCGGTAGTGACGCGCCTGGCGGGCGCGGTTGCCGCACGCGTTCGAGCACCACTGCCGGCGCGGGTGGTCGCGGACGTAGAGCAGCACGCAGCCGGGCGCGCCGCACGCCCGGATCTCGCCGCGCAGCGGGCCGCTCAGCAGCTCGATGGCGTCAGTCGCGAAGCCGGCGAGGACGACGTCGGCGCGATCCGCGCCGTGGCGGTCGACCGACCGCACGACCCGGCCATCCCGGACGACCGCGCGCGCCGAAACCGCAGCGCGCGCCGCGGCGGCGTTGATCGCGTCGAGCGCACCGCGTTCGGGCAGCTCCCCGGCCACGGCCGCCCCGAGCGCCGCCCGCACGGCGCCGCGCAGCGCGACGAGCTCGGCCGCCGACGGCCCGCTCCCCCCCGGGAGCCCGTCCGCCGACAGCCGCGGGGCGATCGCGCGCACGAACGCCGCCGCCGACGCCGCGTCCGCGAGGCCGTCGCGCGGCTCACCGGCGGCCGCGTGGACGGTGTTGTGCAGCTCGATCGCGACCGGCTCGTCGCGCAGCGGGCCCGTGTACGCCATCTACCTAATGCTAACACCGCTTGATTTCCGTTAGGTAGTCGTCATAATCACGCTCCCTGACGCCCTCGCACCATGACTTCCGTCAGCCCCATGCACGTCGCCGAACTCTGGCGCTACCCCGTCAAGTCGATGGCCGGCGAGCGCATGGCCGAGACCGACGTGCGCATCGACGGGATCCCCGGCGACCGCGCGCTCTACGTGGTCGACGCGCGTGGCGAGATCGTCTCGGCCCGGACCCGGCCGCTGCTCCTCGGCCATCGCGCCACCATCGGCGCGGACGGCGCAGTCCTCGTCG
>Ga0207675_100005990_pt1 | contig 11573 bp, 6 predicted proteins | sample KBSSwiS42_FD_184305 | JGI IMG/M metagenome (GOLD analysis project Ga0207675, IMG submission 184305) | Switchgrass rhizosphere microbial communities from Kellogg Biological Station, Michigan, USA - KBS Switchgrass S4-2 (SPAdes) (version 2) | ecosystem: Host-associated > Plants > Roots >...
GACGAGCGCCTCGACCTCAGCGGCGTCCGCCATTTCGTCGCCCACAAAGGCGTGCCGCTGCATGCGCAGAAGGTCTGGTACTACCTCGGCGGCATGACGCTGTTTCTGTTCGGCGTCCAGGTCTTCACCGGCATTCTGCTATTGCTGTACTACCGTCCAAGCGCCGCGGAGGCGTACGAGAGCGTGCAGTTCATCGTCACCGAAGTGCAATTCGGCTGGCTGATTCGCAACCTGCACAGCTGGTCGGCGAACCTGTTGATCGGTCTCGCATTCGCGCATTTCTTCAGCGTGTTCTTTCTCAAGTCCTACCGGAAACCGCGTGAGCTCACCTGGGTGTCCGGCATGCTGCTGCTCTTCCTGATGCTCGCGTTCGGCTTCAGCGGTTATCTCCTGCCCTGGAACGAGCTGGCGTTTTTCGCCACGAAGGTGGGCACCGGCATCGCCGGCGCGGTGCCGGTCGTCGGCACGTTCACCCTGCGGCTGCTGCGCGGCGGCGACGACGTCACCGGCGCGACGCTGTCGCGCTTCTACGGGCTGCACGTCGCGGTGCTGCCGGCGATCACGACCGCGCTCGTCGCCGTCCATCTGCTGTTTGTCCAGCGCCAGGGGATGAGTGTGCCGATCGGCGTCGAGCGCAAGTTGAAGCCGGGCGAACCGCTGCCGCAGATGCCGTTCTTCCCGAACTACATCTTGCGCGACGTGCTCGCATGGTACGTCGTGATCGCCGTGCTCGCTGCGCTCGCCGCGTTCTATCCGTGGGAGCTCGGCACCAAGGCCGATCCCTTCGCGCCGGTGCCGGCAGGCATCCGTCCGGAGTGGTACTTCCTGGCGACGTTCCATACGCTGAAGCTGGTGCCGAGCCATGTGCTCGGCATCGAAGGGGAGCATCTCGGCGTCGTCGCATTCGGCGTCGTGGCGATCGTTCTCGTGCTCGTCCCATTTCTGGATCGACGAGCCAGCCGGGGGCAGCCGAGCCCGCTGTTCACGTGGCTCGCCGCACTGGGCCTGCTCTATCTCGTGTCGTTCACGATCATCGGGCATTACGCGAAGTAGGGCGATGAGGGGCACGCCGATGCTGACGTCACACGCGCCATCCACGGCTCCACCCGTCCACAGCCGGCCGGTGTTGGCTCGGCCGATGTTGGCCGGCGTGTGGGTGCTGTTCGCGCTGCTCGCCGGCACGCACCCGCTGCACGCCCAGGCGCCGCCGCCGCCCGGGGTGAACGGCTGCGTCGCGTGCCACGCCACGCTGACCGATACCCGGCTGGCGGCCCCGGCCGCCCTGTTCACGCAGCCCGACGTTCACCGCGAGAACGGGTTCGCGTGCGTCGACTGCCACGGCGGGAGCGCTGCGTCAACCGAGGCCGCGGCGGCGCACGCGCCGGCCCAGGGGTTCAAGGGCAAGCCGGCCGGGCAGGCGCTGGTCGCGACCTGCGCGCGGTGCCACAGCGACGCGAGCTTGATGCGGCGCTATGCGCCGAAGCAACGGGTCGACCAGGCGATCGAGTACGCCGCCAGCGTGCACGGGCTGCAACTCGCGAAAGGCGACCACAAGGTCGCCACCTGCGCGAGCTGCCACAACGCGCACGGCATTCGTCGCATCAGCGATGCGAAGTCGCCGGTGTATCCCACCAACGTCGCGAACACCTGCGCCGTGTGCCACAAGGACACGACGCGGATGGCCGGTTACACGCTGCCCGGTGGCGCCGCCTTGTCGACCGATCAGTTCTCGGACTATCAGAAGAGCGTGCATTACGCCGCGCTGACGAAGGGGAACGACCTGTCGGCGCCGACGTGCAACGACTGTCACGGCAACCACGGCGCCGCGCCGCCCGGCGTCGGCGCGGTGACCAACGTGTGCGGCACCTGCCACGCGGTGTTTGCGCAGAAGTTCGCGGCGAGCGTCCATCAGCCGATCTTCGACAAGGGATGCGTGGAGTGCCATGGCAATCACGCGGTCGCCGAACCGTCGGACCAGATGCTGAGTGCCGGCGCCGGCGGCGCCTGCGCCGCGTGTCACACCGCCGGCGACGCCACCGACAAAGGCACCGCGGCGGCCGTCGCCATGCGGACCGGCATCGAGCGGCTGAAGGCGGGCATCGACGACTCCGCCTCGCTGATTCGGCGAATCAAGAACGCCGGCATCGAGGTGAGCGACGAGCAGCTCGCCCTGCGCGAGGCCGGCACGAAGCTGACGCTGGCAAGGACCGAGATGCATGGGTTCGAGGTCGCCCGCGTCGAGGCGATCCTCGCCGACGGCATGAAGGTCGTGGCATCGGTCGACAGCGCGGGCCAGCGAGGCGTGAGCGAGCTTCGATTCCGCCGGCGTGGCCTGGCCGTCTCGCTGGGCGCGATCCTGATCTTCGTCGTCGCGCTCGGCTTCAAGATCCGGCAGATCGATAGACGGGATCACGATCGCCGCGCGACGCCCTGACAGGCCCGATAGCGCGAGTTGGTGGGCTATCTACCCGAATTCAATCGGGCGCGCTGGACGGCTCTCTCCCCACAATTGCCGTTGGTGCTCGGAGAAGGCGATGGCCTCGTCGCTCGTGGCGAACGTTCGGCCGATCGTTGGGGCACCGTCGAGACGGACCTCCACGTAAATACCGCCCTGAAACAGTCTGGCGTTGCACTCGATCAGCAGACCGTCGGCGTATGTCGTCCACAGCACCGACGGAGGCGCCGCTGTCACGCGCTGACGGCGTTGGCGAGGCATCGCAGAAGTCTACCAAGGTCAACGCGCCCTGACCGCCCCACTTCAGTGCCATACGGGGGCGCCGCCATTGGCGGTGCGCAAAACAGCGCGTGCGCGAGATCAATCGCGCCCCAGCGGGTCGCCGCGTACTGATCAGGTGCGCCGGCTCCGACCGGGCGGCCGGACGTCGGAGGAGCACCGGGATTTCGGAGGATAGCCGGCAGGCTGCGGGCCGCTCCGCAAGGTGCGACACGCCCGAGTCGCGCCGGTAAACGGATATTCGCGGGAACGGCCGAGCCTGTGCGACCTGGCAGGGCGTCGCGGCCCAGCCTTTGCACCCGGGCACCAGTCCATTCAATTGAAGAGGAGAGAACCATGCACGTCACGATCGCCCGCGCCGCGGGCGTCCTGCTGACCGCCCTGCTGGCAACCCCACTGATGGCGGCGGCGCAGACTGCGCCCGCGCAGAGCGCCGAAAGGAGCCGCACCCAGGGCATCAAAGAGACGGACCGCTTCATCAAGGCCGGCAACAACGCCCATGCGTCGATCGCGAACGCTCGGCTCGAGACGAAGAACACGCTCGACAGGTACAACAAGCTCGTCACCCAGCCGTCGAAGAACATGAAGGGCGATTACAAGAAGCTGATGGGGGCGGTCGACGACATGAAGGAGGAAATCGCCGACGCCCGGCTGGAAATCACGGACATGCGGGCGAGCGGTGACACCTATTTCACCGGCCGCGAGACGACGAACAAGGCCATCCAGGATCAGCAGCTGCAGAGCACCGCGGCGACCCGCCTGGCCGCCAGCCGAAAGGAGTTGGACACCGTCCTCACGTCATTGCGCGCGGCGGGGGATGCCCTCGAGGTGTTCCAGAAGGAGCTCGCCGACCAGATCACGTTCCTCGGCAGCGACTTGACGCCGACGGCGATGACCGCGTTGAAGCCGGTGGCTGAGAAGCTGAACAAGCAGGGCGATGAAGCGCTCGCCAAGATCGACGCGGCCAACGCCGCGTTGCGTGCCTACCTCGACGGACTCAAGGCCTCGCAGTCGTGAGGGGGTGAGGGGCCGCCCTCACGCAGCGCAGGCCCGAACGAGGCGCCGTGAACACGGCGTCCGTTCGTCCATCCTGGCTGTTTCGCGGACGCTGTTCACCGGGGGAGCAGCGCCCGCCAATCCATGACGGCGACGACTCGCGGATCGGCAGCGATCGGGACAAGAAAGCGCTCGCCGTTTCCGTCGACTGCATAAGGACGGTTGTCGCCGACGACCCCGAGCTGTTTCCGAAACAACGCTTGGGGCATACCCTTGGAGAGGCCGATCGTCGCGTCAAAGCCAGCGGCCATCATCGCCCCGTCGGGCGACAGGAAGAACAGCTCCTTGCCGTCTCCACGCCAGCGGGGGTACATCCCGCCATCACGCGAAATGGTTTGCGCCGGTTCCTTGTTCGGGAATGGGCGGACCACCACTTCGTAACGGCCCGACGCGTCCGATTGGTAGGCGACCCACCGCCCGTCAGGCGAGAAGGTCCCATTGAGCTCGCTGTGTTTCGAGCTCAGAAAGACCTTGGGCGTGCGGTCTCCCGACATGGACAGTGTCCACAGATCGCTTGCATGATCTTTGTTGAAGACGTTGAAGATCATGACGTCGGCGCGCGACCAGACGGCGACCGTGAAGTCTTCCGTCTCCGACTTCACGAGCGGCACGTCGACACCACTGCCGTCGGATGCGCGCATGAACAGGCTATAGCGTCCCAGCCGGCGCGAGTTGAAGACGATGTGCTTTCCGTCTGGCGACCAGGTGGCATCGAAGTTACCCGCGGGATCATCCGTCAGACGCGTCGCTCTTCCAGACGCCAGATCAATCAGCCAGATATCGGCCTGCGCTCCAGCAATCGGCCGCGGCGTCCGCCTGGAAACTGCCACCTGCGTGCCGTCCGGGCTCAAATCGAGATTGGCAAACGTGCCCGGATCGCCAACGATTCCCACAGGCCGTCCGGTGCGGTCCAGCCACGTCAGCTGCGGTTCCGTTCTCGGGGGCTGCAGGAACACGAGCGCGCCGTTGGCGGAGACCGAGAATCCGGGGTCGGTGAGCAAGTCGCGTCTGACCTGGGCGCCGAGGCGCGCAGGATCGCCTTCCAGACGGAGAGTCTTCTCATTGAAGGACTGCGCCATCACGTTCCCGCCGCGTACGAAGAACAGGTGTCCTGCGGCGTAGGCGCCGGGTGATTCAAACGTTCCAATCACAACCGTGTCGGGCGTCGTCAGCGATCCCACACGCAGCTCTCTTGTCGTCCCAGCGAAGGAGGTGTACAGGAAGTGCTGATCGTCCGGGAGAAACGACGGCCACCGATGCGAATCGTCCGGCCCCGGCGACGTCACCGGCGTCGTCACCGGCGTCGGCGTTCCCCCACCCTTCACGTTGATTTGATACAGGTTGCCGTCGATAGACGGCCCGAAGACGATGACGCCCTTGTTGCTCCAAGCCCCGTTTGGAGCGAAGCCGCCCCTCTCCGACGCCTCGGGGAAAGACCCGGACCAGGGGAAGGAAACGACCGAGGATCCACCGCTCGCCTGCACCGCTTTCACCTGATTGCCTGCAAAGAAGCCTATCGAGTGGCTGTCCGGGCTCCAGAATGGATTGCGTGCGCCTTCAGTGGCAGGAAGCGGCCGTGGATCGACCGTGGCCAACGATCGGATCCAAAGCGACGACCCGGCGCTCGAGGTCGCGACGAACGCGACTTGTCGGCCGTCGGGGGAGACGGCGAATTCGGCCGAGTACCGCGTGAATCGCAAGCCCTCAGGAGCGAGAATTGGGAACTCGACGAGCTCGGGCTTCCTCTGCGACACGTTACGATTGGTCAGCAGCATCGTTCCACCCAGCGCCAGAGCGAGGGCGGCGGCAACAGTCCAACCGAGCCGCTCCCGAACGCGGGCCGAGGTTTCCGGCGCTCCATCAGCCGCGGATCTGGTCGATGCGATCGGCTTGTCAGCATCGTCGAGCTCGATGAGCGCGTCGGCGATGTCGTGCAGCCGCTTGCGTGGATCCTTTCGCAGGCAGTGCTCGAGCAGGATTCGAATGTGGGCCGGTGTCTCGCTGGCTGGCAGCGCAGCCCAATCGGGCTCGCGTTCGAGAATGCTCACGAACGTGTCTGACATCGTGTCGCCGGTAAAAGCCGGGCGGCCGGCCAGCATTTCGTAAAAGACGCAGCCGAACGCCCAGATGTCCGTGCGCTTGTCGACCGCCTGGCCGCGAGCCTGCTCGGGGCTCATGTAGGCCGGCGTGCCGAGGATGCGCCCGTCCGCGGTGCCGTCGAGCGAGCCCGATGGCCGCTCGGTCACGTCACCGCCCAGCCCAACGGCCATCGTCTTTGCCAGGCCAAAATCGAGGACCTTCGCTCGCAGGTCGCCCGACGGGACCCCCGAAGCGTTCGACGTGCTTTGCAGCACGATATTGGCCGGCTTCAGATCGCGATGGACGATCCCTTTCTCGTGGGCCGCGTCGAGCGCCTCGGCGACTTGCCGCGCAATCGCGAGGGCCTCGGACATCGGCAGACGCCCGCGCTCCAGGCGATCGGCGAGAGTCGGCCCTTCGACCAACTCGAGTACCAACGCCGTCACGCCATCGGTTTCTTCCAGCCCGTAGATCGCGCCGATGTGCGGATGATTGAGCGTGGCCAGGAGGCGGGCTTCACGCGTGAAGCGAGAACAGCGCTCGGGGTCCGCTGTGAAGTGGGACGGGAGGATCTTGATAGCGACGTCGCGCCCCAGCTTGCTGTCGCGCGCGCGATAGACCTCGCCCATGCCGCCGGCGCCGAGGGGCGTAAGGATCGAGTACGGGCCGAGCTGACGGCCCACCATCATCGGTTCAGCGGGCGCACTCGCGAGGTCGATGGCCGCCACGTCCACCGCCGGGGTTTCGAGGAACCGCCCGGAGGCGGACTCGTAGTTGAGCAGCGACTCGACTTCCTGCCGGAGGACCTCATCGCCCTCGCACGCCTCCTTCAGGAAAGCGCCGCGCTCCCCGGGCGCACGCGCCAGCGCGGCATCGTGCAGGTTGGAGACCCGGTCGCGTCGGTCAGGCCCCATGGCTGTTGGAGCGTGACAGTTCGCGCATCAACCAGTGTTTCGCGAACTTCCAATCCCTCATCACGGTCTCTGGAGAGACCTTCAACACGTCCGCTGTTTCCTCGACGCTCAAACCGCCGAAAAAGCGCAGCTCGACCACCTGGCTTTTTCGGTCGTACTGCACCGCTAGCGATCGAAGGGCCTCGTCAATGGCGATCAAATCCACCGGAGTGTCGCTTACGACCGGCAGGTTCTGGTCGAACGTCACGCGCCGGAGCGCGCCGCCGCGCTTCTGATTCTTTCGGGCCCGGGCGAAATCCACGAGCACGCGGCGCATCAGGCGAGCGGCCATCGCGAAAAAGTGCGCGCGATCCTGCCACTGGACCCGACGGATATCCACCAGCCTGAGGTAGACCTCGTTGACGAGCGCGGTGGCCTGAAGAACATGGTCCCGGCGCTCACCCGCCATGTGCCGCTGCGCAAGGCGCCGCAGCTCATCGTGCACGAGCGGGAGCAACTTCTCGACGGCCCGGTGGTCGCCGCCTCTCCATTCGATGAGCAGGGCCGTCACGTCGTGGGTGACGTTGGACACGGGCCCAAGCATTGTACGCCCGTCGGACATGACAGCTGTTGTCGTCGGTTTGCGCCTCCCTTTCCAACAGGCGGCTTCAGGCTGCTGGGAGGGACGCCGTGATTGTCTGGTTTCTTGCGCTTCTCTCTGCTCTTCCTCTGTCTGTTGAGCTGGCGGGCGTACGCGTCGTCGGCAGCGCCGAGCCTGTCGGTGTCGTATCCAGCTGTGGCGACGTCCCCCATCAGCACGTGGAGGCAGCGAGGACTGGCTACACATCTGGTCTCAACTGGGGGCCGCTGGTCCGCGCTGTTTTCCCGCCGCCGAATCTCGAGGTTGCTTCAGTCTTTCGAGTCTTTCTCGAAAAGATGTGGGAGGCCTCGCCGACGTTCAGGGGCCAGTGGCGCAGACTTGCGGCCGGAACCGGTGTGCGTCTGAGTGTGCTCGTCGAGGATCTTCCGCGTCCCGCGCCATCTTACAAAGCCCGCACCGTTCTGAAGCATCAGGACGGCTCGCTGGTGTCCGCGCAGGTCTATCTCAAACCGTCTTTGGACGCCCCTGAGTTCATCGCGCATGAGCTGGAGCACATCCTCGAGCAGCTCGATGGCGTGGATCTTCAAGCGCAGGCCGGCAACGGCGTCGTCTGGAAGGCTGGCGATGGCGCCTTCGAGACGCGGCGCGCCATCGAGACGGGCCGGCGCGTCGCACTCGAAATCACGACGGGTGCCGACGTGACTGGGGTTCGTCATCCGCCACACGAAGATCATCCTGATTGCCTGACGACGGTAGTGCAGCGGGATCGCAACGCGACGCCTTCGTCGGTGCGTTCAGCCCGCGTGGGCGGCAGCGGGCGTTACGTCGTCTTCGTCTCTTCGGTGCAACTCGTCGAGGGCGACCGTAATCACCTGGGGGGCGTCTACGTTCTGGATCTGGCAACCGGTGAGCGCACCCTCGAGAGCGTCGGGCCGGGTGGATCGCCCGGCAACGGCGAGAGCCTCAGCCCGGACATCAGTCGCGACGGTCGATATGTGGTCTTCGAGTCGGCAGCGGGCAATCTTCTCGACACCCAGCTGCCGCCCGGCATCTTCCGTGTCTTTCTGCGGGACCGCGAGAAACGTGTGACCCGACTTCTCTCAGCGAATGCGAAGGGTGAGCCGGCAAATGGCACCAGCGGGAATCCAGCCATCAGCGCCGACGGCGCAGTCGTCGTTTTCGAATCGACTGCGACCGATCTCGTCGAGTCAGGCGATACCGCCGGCAGCTCTGTCGGCATCTACCTGATTCGGCTCACCTCAGGACTGCGTACCCGACTGGACCTGACGAGCGCTGGTGGACGACGCGCCGGCCAGAGCATGTCTCCCGCCATCAGCGCGGACGGCCGATTCGTCGCGTTCGTGTCGAAGGCAGACTTGATGTGTGGCGAGGCGTCGACTTGTGGCACTCAGCCATCGCACAGGAAGGGTGTCGCTGACGTCTACCTCCGTGACATACAGAGGAACACGACGAGGCGCATCAGCCGGAGCTACACTGGCGGCGATCCCGACGGCCCCAGCTACCATCCGGCGATCAGCGGCGATGGACACTACGTGGTTTTCGTGTCGGAGGCGTCGAACCTGACGCGAGATTCCACCAGTCGTACCGCCCAGATCTTTACCCACGACCTCGTCACGGGACTCACCGAGCTCGTCAGCCGCACGCCGAGCGGACGTCCCGCAAACGGACCGAGCCTGCGGCCGGCGCTGTCTCACGATGGTGCGACGGTCGCGTTTCAGTCGCTCGCCAGCAATCTGGTGTGCGAAGGCACATGCCAAGGTGGTCAGCCTGACATCAACCTGGTCTGGGATGTATTCGTCTATCACCGGTTCGCGCGCCGCACCGCCAGGGTGAGCACTGACATCGGCGAGGAGTGGATGGAGAACAGCAGGACGCCTTCACTCGACGACGCCGGACAGGTGCTGGCCTTCGGATCACGGCATCCAATCAATGGACGCGATGAGGCTCACGACGAAGACCTGTACGTGTACCGGCTGCCTGCGCCGGCCGCTCAGGGAGACCGCAACCCAGTCCCTTTACTTCCTGACAGGCGTTGAAGTCAGGTGCCTCCGAACGCGCGGGCGATCGTGACGCTGGGCGACTCGATGCCCAATGCTGAAGAATCATGTGTTTGTGGTGGTGGACGCTGCAGGGCTCGAACCTGCGCCTCGTGCGTGTGAAGCAGCGCAGGCTGGGGTTGATCCGGCTTCGTGGTGTAACGTGCGTTAACTCCCCGTGGAGGGCAAGCCACTCGTCCGACGGCTAGCGGGGTTCTTAAAGCCAAGCGGCGCTATGGTGGTGCGTATGAGCGAACAATATGGGAACAAGATAACCGAACTAATCAATAAATCTGAAATCGCAGATACCCTGAACAGCTATTTTCGTGCGCTCGACAAGAAGGACTTTGACCCACAACATTTCGCCGCCATACTTACGGCAGACGCCAAGATGACGCGTCCCAACGGCATGTCGCTGACCGGCCCAGGAGAAATCAGCGCCAGTCACGCGCAAAGCTTTACCCGCTTTGAGAGCTCGCAACATCTTTTGACCGCCCCTGATATCTCCATAGATGGCGGCACCGCAACCGTGCGCGCTAACCTCGTAGCCATGCACATGTGGGAGGGCAGTAAGACGAACGCGAACGACGTCGACAACTTCTTTGTCGCCGGCGGCGTCATAGACGTCACCTTGATACAAATAGACGGTCGGTGGAAAATTTCGCAGTTAAGCAACACTGTCATTTGGCGTGCCGGCGGTTTTAGAAACATGCTGCAGACCCGATAGGTCTGAACATTACAAGATCAGCCCGCGGCGATACCCAACGCTAGCTCAGGGCCATAAGCATCGCATAGCGGATAGGAAGCATGACTTCCTCAGCCTCGGCCGCGACCGACTCGGGCTCGTCACGGCTGAAGAGTATACGAAAAGGAAACAAAGCCGAAGCAGCGGAGGTGCCGACGTGCCCGGCACACCATTAACGACCTCGGTCCTGCTGCAGGTCCTCGCCGACCAGCGTGAGCGTTCGACCGCGAGAGGTCGGGAAAGTGCGCAGCGTGTCGCCGCGACGCACACGTAGTGGCTTTCCGAGCAGCGACCGAACGGTCGCGCGCTCGAGCGCGCCGTTGTTCCACATCAGGTCTATCTCGAATCCGCTGCGCGCTCTGAGGCCTGTGATTCGGCCCGCAGGCCACGCCGCGGGCAGCGCCGGCAGCAGGCGGATCTCCCCGTCGTCGCACTGCAACAGCATCTCGGCGATCGCCGAGGTGCCGCCGAAGTTGCCGTCGATCTGAAACGGCGGATGCGCATCGAACATGTTGGGGTAGGTGCGTTCGGGCCCGAGCAGGAACTTGAGGATGTCGTAGGCGTGGTTGCCGTCGGCGAGCCTGGCCCAGAGGTTGATCCGCCAGGCGGTGGCCCAGCCGGTTGCCTGATCGCCGCGGATCTCAAGCGAGCGTTTCACGGCGGCGGCGAGTTCGGGCGTGCGACGGACGTCGATGTCGTGCCCGGGAAAAAGGCCGAACAGGTGCGACACGTGTCGATGGTGGATTTCGGGCGCCTGCAGATCCCAGTCGTCGAGCCATTCCTGCAGCTGGCCGGCGCTGCCAATCCGCAGCGGCGCCAGCCTGGCGCGGGTCGCGCTCCACTGCTGCTGAAGGTCGGTGTCGACGTCGAGGGTGCGCGCCGCCTCGATCGCGTTGCCGAACAGCTCGCGCAGGATCTGCCCGTCCATTGTCGGCCCGATCGTCAGCGACGTGCCGAACGGGTGTGCGTTTTCGGGCGACAGCGACGGCGACGTGACGAGCCAGCCGTGCGTTGGCTCCTCGACGAGCGTATCGAGGAAAAACTGCGCCGCACCCTTGAGCAGTGGGTAGATCCGCTGCAGGTAGCCGCGATCGCCGGTGTACTCATACCGATCCCATAGCGGCAGCGTCAGCCACGCGCCGCCGGTCGGCCACATTCCCCATTGAGGTCCATCGATGGGTCCGGTGGCGCGCCAGAGATCTGTGTTGTGATGCGCCACCCATCCGCGGGCGCCGTACATCTCGCGCGCCGTTCGCGCGCCCGTGACCGACAGATCCGACACCATCGCTGTCAATGGATCAATCGTCTCGGCCAGGTTGGTCGAGAGCGCCGGCCAGTAGTTCATCTCGGTGTTGATGTTGATGGTGTACTTGCTGCCCCACGGCGGCGACATGCTCTCGTTCCACAG